>Ga0164290_1000083_pt1 | contig 339172 bp, 263 predicted proteins | sample Micstemetagenome_FD_108782 | JGI IMG/M metagenome (GOLD analysis project Ga0164290, IMG submission 108782) | Contaminated culture microbial community from soil near Moab, Utah, USA - Microcoleus steenstrupii SON62 (Illumina Assembly) | ecosystem: Environmental > Terrestrial > Soil > Soil crust...
AAAATCAAAACCATCGACTACACAGCACCAAACCACCGCCATGCAAAGTGACTACCGTTGACTGACACTCCGTCATCACGCAACGCCGCGGGTGACTACCTTTGACTGACACTTGGCCCCTTAAACTTGGCCCTGGAAGGGACAGGTATCAGTTGGGTGGCACAGCAGCATCAGATCGTTTTGCAATCAGGTGATGAATGTGACAATCGTCCCACACTCGTGTCGCGACTCTATCCCTTGGTGGTAGCAGACGAGCCAGTCAATCTCTTTGATCGTGCCTTTGGCGGCTGGGAAAATGCGTTCCTCGGAAGCGATCTCTGCACTGTGCCGAGTTGGCCTCAGATTGAGTTTGGCCAAGGCCTCGCGCCTTCACCCACCACTGTCCGCAGCTTAGTCTCGATAGAAATCCCCATGAGACCTCGGGGGTGGAATGAATTTCTACCGCAGTTTCTGGCGAATCAATGTGATGCAGAGTGGTTCGACCGGGATGGTGTCGGTGGATCGATTGGTCTCTATGGACCGTATCTGCATGTTCGCGCGACACTGCAAACCCATCGAGAAATCGAGACCTTATTGGAAGTGATTCGCGGGCAGGTCTGGAAACAGGCGGGGGCTTATGGTTTGTCGTTGACCGCTGAGCCACTATCCGATTTTGAACTCATGCGGCGCTGGCAACGGGCTTTGCTTGAACCCATCTCCCTGAAGGTTGAGCAGCAATCGTGGACGAAGGTACTTCGTGATTTCGCCATGGCGAGAAACTTACCTCTGCAGATCGATGAACTGGCCCTGCAGGAAGAAGACGTCGATACGAACGCCCTCCTCACCTTCGAACTCAAGCAGCAGTCGTTTCTGGCAGAGTTGGGACCTTGGCTCAACCAGCAGAACTTGGTTTTCTTTATTGATGATCAGCGGTTGTGTGTGATGTATGACTATTGCACAGTGAGATTAGTCACCACGATCTATCCCACCGATGATCTCGCTTTGGCCCGTCAACCCATGTTGCTGGCCTCTCTCCTGATGGAAACCACAAACGGCGAGTGGGAATGTCGGGACGGCGTGGGCGGTAACATCGAACTCATAACGCCAACAGTACTGATCGTTCGGCAGGTGAGAGCCGCTCATAGGGAAATCTCGCAATTTTTGGATGCATTGCGTGCAGACAATGTCGCGGGCGATTTACCTGCTCAAGAAAAACTCACTGTCATGAAGTATGTGATTGATGAGCCGACGTGGCTACCTGATCTGGCGCGAGTCTTGCCTCAATTCGTCGCTCAGGAAACATGGACCAACACCGAGGATGGTCCACTAATCGAAACGGTTGGCCCTGCAATCCTGGTGCGCCAGTCACCCTTGGTGCAACGACAAGTCCTAAAATTTCTGCGAGATGTGGGGGCAATTAATGAGCCAAGGTCACCCTTCCATTCTCATCCCCGTCAAGCTTCAGAGTGATATAGGTAAGTGATGTAGTGATGTAGGCTGGGTTAGCCGACAGGCGTAACCCAGCTATGATTTGAATCGCGAACGCACTTGCTGGGTTACGCTTCGCTAACCCAGCCTACGATGCTTCGACGGATCGGGAACAGCGACCCGGATGCGAATGGGGAAGACGCAGAATCGTTGCGATTGACAGACTCGGCACAGCAGAGGTCAGGCGCGTCATCGCGACAGGAGGTTTTTCTTACGGGCCATCATTCCTGAGCTATGTTTGCCTGTTGAAGCCGTTTCAGAATGAGAAATTGTCGGGCCGGTGCCGACGTGGATTCAGGCCATGCTGTTTTCTGTGCATGCTGTGGCGATGACCGATGCTGTGGTTTGGGCGGGGCTGGCGGGCCTGGTGCTGATCGCAACCGTGGCCGGTTTCATCGCGGGGGTGCAATGTGCCCCGTGGCTGCAAGAGCGGGCCCTACGGCGGGCATCGCGGCAGTTCCAGCGGCTGTATGAGTTCACCGCGAGTCACCTGGAACGGACCTCGCGGCTCTGCCAGATGTTGAGTATCACCGCGACTTCACCGCTGGACAATTCGCAGTGGGATCGACTGGACGCGGCCCGCAAGCAGTTTGCGGAGAGTTGGAAGGGCATGGCTGAACGGCAGACCGTCGCCCACCCAGAGGCCGAGCAAGTCGCCTGTCCCACGGGAGCTACCACGTTCGAGGTTGCCTGGACCAAGGGCGCCGTTGATGCGGAAACGCAACTCCCCAGCCGTGAGGCGTTCGAGACGAACTTGCAGCAATTGATCCGCGCGTCGCAAGAGCATTGCCACCCGAGCGGATTGCTACTGATCAAGATGGATAAAGGCGACCAGTTGGCAGGGCGGTATGGAGCCGCAGCCGTGACCGTGTTGCAATCGCGACTGGCAACCGTGGTGATCAAGGCGGCACGCGATCAGGATCTGGTCTGTCGGCTGGATCGCGATCTGTTCGCCGTGCTGATACCGTCGGTCTCGCCGATCGCCGGATCTCGCATTGCTGAGACCGTTCGCGCGGCGGTTCGCGAGCATGCCTTCCGGGTGGACGTGGATGGTCCCGAGGTGTTGCTCACCGCGAATTTTGGGTACGCGGTGTGTCTGCCCGATGAACCAGCCACACTGGTGATCGACCGGGCGAGTGAAGCGTTACAGAAGTCGCAGTCGCTGGGGCGGAATCAACTGCACGTGCATGATGCGACCAACCGGGTGCTGTCACGAGTAGGCTGATGCGATCGCTCTCCGTTGGTCCGTCTTAGCCCCCGGTCAATGACCGGGGGTCGGTTTACGTGGTGCGTCATTCTGCGAGATGTCATTCGATCGAGGCGCACGGCCCCCGGTGACTCACCGGGGGCTAAGACACCGCGTGGCATGGCCATGGTGTAGCAAACACACCCGGCCATGCTCTTCGCACCGAGATGTGACAAGACGAGTGGATCGCGATCCCTGAGCGTCTTGATCAACCTGCTTCCCAGTCTCTTTGACACTCGGCCTTCACTGACGTTACTGACCGAACACACCGCCGCCAAATCCACCGCCGCCGCCGCCACCCCCACCGAATCCGCCGCCACCACCGCCGCCGCCACCACCACCGTTGTTGCCGTTGTTGTTATTGTTCCCGCTACCCATGTAGGTGAACTGGTAGAACTCGGGTGCGGCTTCGAGTGAGCTTTTGCCAAAGCCGTAGGTGGGCGAGACAAAGGTGCGGTTGTTGGCATCCGGGTTGCCATGATCGGTCAGAATCTGAGCGATGATGGCCCGGCGATGCGCATCGAGTTCGGGATCGGAATTGTTCCAAGTCCGTTCGACCAGGACAGGGAACGGAGCGCTGCGCATGCGGGCCGCGATCTCCATCACCTTATCCTTGCCATCGGGAGATAGCTCCGCCGATTCGAGCACGAAGTCTTTCTGATACAGAATGAAGTCAGCGGCTTCGGCGTTGGTCTGCATCTGATGGAAGTGGGCGCGTTGCACGGCACCCACAGGATACTCATCTTGAATGGCCAGCGAGCGACGGGCGAAGCAACTGCCGCAGCAGCCACCTTTCAAGCTGCAACCCCCCAGGCCACAGTCCTTGCATTTGCCCAGACCTTTATCGCCACAGTCATTGCAGCCATCGGTGCAACCGGTGTCGCAGGTTTGGCAGTCGTCTTTCTTCCAGAATTTCCAGGACTTTTTGGGAGCGCCTGTGGCGCAGCTGTCACATGTGTCGCAGCTTTTCTCCCAGAACTTCCAGGACGATTTCCCGCAACTTTTGCAGCCCACATACTCCGCGGGAACGCTGCCGTTGATGGAGATCGGTTCGTTCGGGCTGAGCGTCGAACAGCCAGCGATCAACACCGCAGTCAGCGCCAGACTTCCCCAGGATCGGTACATGAACGTGGTCCGGAACATCCTGCTCCCCTTGTGATCTCAACACCAGCCTGCTGATCTCAATATCATCGCGGCTGATGTGCGCTGCTCTTGGCGAATGATTCGCGTATCGAAACGTCTCTTCGTTCTGAATTGGCTTTAGTATCGAACACCCGGACCCGCATCGCGTTGCACCCGGCCCTGCATTCCCGGCTGTGCGTTGCGTGGTGCCGAGAAGTTCGTCGGTTGAATGGTCTGAGACGGTTGCCCCGGCCCGCTCCAGCCCCCCGGTGTCCGCATAGCGCTGCTGCCAGGCACTGGTTGCAAACCTGGTCCCATTCCCGGGGCTGGCGGCGGAGGAGGTATGTAGGGCATGGCCGCAGGGGGCACTGCGGACGCTGGTCCGCTGGGCATGCCGCCCGGCATCGGTGTCGGTGACGAGAAGCCTGTCCCATTTGGATTGGTGGGCACGGGCGAGTACATCGACCCCGCCGGACCCGGATTGAAGTGCTGATAACCCACGTTTGTTCCATTGGCACCGCTGCCATACGGGGGCAACTGGTAGTAACCGGTATCGGGAGCCCCTTCCACCATGTTGTACTTGTAGAACTCGAAGTCGGTGGGATGCGTGACTTCAAAGCCAGGCACCGGCGGCACTTCATGAGCATCCATCGGACGCACAATTTCCGGTGTGATCAGAATCAGTAGTTCGTTCTCTTCCTGCGTCGACGTCTTGCTGCTGAACAGCAGCGGTCCAATCTTTGGGATATCGCCCAACACAGGAATTCGCGTGACCGTGGTCGAAGTTCGATGCGACAGCAACCCGGCCAGGGCCAGTGTCTGGCCTTCCCGCATCTCGACCGTGGTTTCCACGCGGCGTGCATCGGTTCCGGGAATCCCCGCGACGGCGTTCCCCTGGTTAAGGTCACTGTATTCCGCAATCGCACTAATGCGAATCAGATCGCGATCCATCACCGTGGGTGTCACCAGCACCGATGTGCCGAAGCCACGGAACGAGGTTGTTTGACCCTGGGCTCCACCAATTCCGACGACGGTGGGGACGGCGAACTCACCCCCGGCCAGGAAGCGTGCCTCACGGCCACTCAACACCACCACATTCGGCTCGGTCAGAATCTTGGCGGTTCCATTCGCGGCGAGCCAGCGGACAAACACGCTGACATCACCATCTTCAAAGATACCGCCGATGGTCGCCGCGCCCGCCGCACCCAGATTCGTGAAAATCTGCTGGCTGGCATTGTTGAACAGGACGTTGAAATCGACACCGAGGTCGCGGGCCTGCGACCGGTTCAGTTCGGCGATCCGCACTCGCAGCGAAATCTGGAACTCGCCGGGGACTTGCAGCTCGTTAATGATGAAGCTGGAGAGCAGGCCGTTGAAGCCCCCGCCATAGATGCCGTTCAACCCGCTGCCGCCAGAGAATCCGCCGAGGTCTGCCGCTCCGCCGACATAGCCCCCGGCGGTTCCGTTCGCGCCAAACAGGCTGCCATCCTGAGCGATCACTTCACCCCGGATAATGGCGAGGATGTGCGCGGCTTCCTGCTGATCGCGGGCCTGACCGCGGACGATGATCTTGTACGACATGGGGATCAGATAGACCTTGCTGTTCGGAAACAGCGTGTTGATCTTCTTTTCCAGTTTGCCGTAGTCGACGCGCCGCTGACTGTCGAGGCTGGGATCGCGGATGGTCTTGACGAGGTAGATGATGGGTTCGGCCTGACCTTCAAACCACATGGTCATGGTCGTTGAACCGCGGGCGAGTCCGATGAACGACAACTCACGGGGGCTGTATTGAATGACGTCGATGATCGAGGGGTCGGCAATATGAATCCGCGTGACGTTGGCCTTGGTATTCATCAACTGGCTGCGGCGTTCGATAATCTCGAAGTCTTCCTGAACTTCGGGCATCGAATCGATCAATCGATGCAGGGCCCGGGCGGATTCTGCAGGACTCTGAGCCGGTTGCACCTGCAAGGCCGAAGTCTGAGTATAGGTGGCATTCGCCGCCTGGTCTGCGGGGAGCATCAATTGCTGGACGGGATAGGCCGTGGCGGGCTGCTGCGCCGGCATCATCCACGGGCCCGCCTGTACAGGGGCCTGCATGGGTGGCGCGGGGAGATATTGAATTTGTGTCTGATAGGGCGTGGGCAGGGCGGGGCCTTGCGCGGAACAGTGATGAAGCTGCCCCAATCCGACGGCCAGCGCCGTGGTCAGACCCAGCGCCGCTGCCCATTGTCTCCGACAGTCTCCCCAGTGTGAGACTACTGCATAAGTTGCCATGCCCTGTCGCTCCTCGCCGTCCTTGGCATCCGTGCAACGGATGAGCTATTGCCCTACCGTCATGGCGTTCCGGTGGAATCTATGAACCGCGACCGAAAGCAGGCAGGTCTGGTCCATAAATCGATCACCGGGAGGCTCTTCCTCCGTGGGGTCTATCGACTCTTCCGATTCCAACCATTCAGCCGAATCCAACAGTTGCAGTGGTGGTCTACCGTAAGTTATGGGTAGAGTCCGCCGGAACCACGCAGCTTGACAATGCGTGATCAAGCCAGCGGCAACGACTGCCGAAAGCAAAACCCCATCGTCACCTTTAAGGGGCGAACGATGGGGCAGCCTGAACACTCTTGTTGACAGACGAGAAGCTCACATCGACAGAGGCCGATGCTAGCTCAGAGTTTCATTACCAGGGATAGTTGGTATCGCGGTTGTAGACGGCACGCCCCGGGTAATACCACGGAGCACGATAGTTATAGTACGGAAAGCGATAGTGACCGTGTAAATCGGTGCGATGAAACCCGGGACCATAGTGATCGTAATAGGGGTTCCCGGTGACCACGTACTGCCCGCCGTTCGGGTCGTGATAGAGGTACGGTGAGCCGATCCGCGGTTCATACCCGCCGGGTGCCCAGAACGGTCCCTGTCCTGCGGCGGGCCCGGCACCCCGCGTGCCCATTGTGGCACCGTAACTGGGAGGCATGACGGAATTGACACCAGGTTGTGGCGACGACTGAGGCAGTGTCGTTTCACCATTCCACGGGAGCGGGGCCATCGGTAACGGCGTGGGAGCATTCGGCGGAGGCGGTAAGGCCCCGGCATCCATCGGTTGAGGGGGTGCGGCGACATCAGCCGGCAGCGGAGCATCGCCCCAACTCAGGGTTGCCGCCGTCATAATGCCCGAGTATACGAGAAGTCTGGTCCACACTGGTTTCATTGCTGTTTCCTGCCAACTCAATGTCTCGATCGTCGTTCAATCCGCAACGGGCGACCCGTGACTGCAAGCCTACCCGCGAATTCTGCCGCAGGCGGACAGTTCCTGCTGGCAAGAGACAGAATTCCCCGGCGACTTTGACGGCGATCCTTAAAAAAACAACTGGGGTTGCCTGACCAGTCACGAAAGAACTGTCGGACAGGCCCGGGTGTTCGACCGATAACATCAACGGATCACGCAGTCTCGCTGCGCCGACTGTATTTCAGTGAGGGAACGCCGGATGTCTTCTGCTTTCACAACTGTTGCCCTGGGCCTGGCGATGCAGGTAGGCCAACCCGCACCGCAAGAGACGCCGAATTATCCCCCGCTGCAAAACGCCTACAACCAGTACGGCTTTGAAGGCCAGTACGAACAGCGGCATCCGTTTGATACACAACAAAACTGGGTGCATGGGTACTTTCAGGAAATCCCCGCCTACGGTGGTCACACGTTCTACCGCCCGTACAACTACAAAGATGTGATGTCGCAGTCGCAGACGGCGGCTGGCTGGGGAGCTTCGCCGACACTCCCCTATTCACAGCAGTTCTGGCATAAGTACCACGATCAGGCGACCATGCTGAAGTTGTCGCAACAGTCGATGCCCGTGCAGGAAGCACCGGTCATCACCCAGATGCCCGCCGGCATGACGCAACCGCAGATGATGGCTTACCCACAGCCGCAACCGCAGATGTATCAGCCCGTACCACAGTTCTACCCGCAACCGCAGATGAGTCCGGTGCCGTATCCGTCGCAGCCGATGGTGTCTCAGCCGCCGATGATGCCGAACGGTGCCTGGTCGAACATGCCCACCCCCTCCGCGAATCCGAACATCGTGATTCCCGCCAGCGGGCTGATCCTGCCGCAACCACAATTCGCCGTTCCCGCACCTGCGTATGCACCCGCGCCGCAACCCGCACAACAGATGCTGTACCCGGTGGCCCCGGCAACTGTTCAACCCGCCGGTCCAACGCTCCCCGCGTTCCCGTAATCTTAACCGCGCGGGCCATGGGCCGGCCGCGTCAGCGGCAGGAGCAGCTGAGCCAGCAGGAACAGGAACAGTGGCGCGAAGACCAGTCCGCGCAGCCCCAGCAGCGCCCAGCGGGGGAGCGGCACGGTCTCCCCAATCGCCAGGTACAACAAGGCGAGCGCGAACGTCGCCGTCAGTACGCCACACCCCCCCGCGACCATCTGCGATTTGAAAATCGCGCGTTCCGAGAGGGGTTCATTGTGGAGTTCAATGGTCCGCCGGCGCTTCAATGAGCGCTCCACACCATCGATCCATTCAAAGACCTCGACGGCATCGTTCCACGAACTGTGCGGGTCGAGCCACGCAGGCTCCACGGCCGGAGGAATGTCGATACCATTCGGCATGACCGTCCAGGCACCCTCAGCCTGCTGCTCCAATTGAAACTCGCCGCGCGACGATTGCACGCTCAACCGCGCACGCTGCGGTAGCCCAGTCGCCAGTTCCAACGCCCATAGGCCGTGGCCTGTTGCTTCGGCATCCAAAGTGATCGTCAGGCGTTTGTGCAGACTGCCCGGCCGAGAGGAATCGAGCGTTGTCACACGTTTCGCGTGGACACCCAGCCAGCGTAACAGTGCCAAGTCAGCATGCCGCGCACGCGCCACAACACGGTCGAGGTCCGCGACCGATAGCCCTTCTGCCGGGAGTGTGCGCTGCACTTCGACATGCGCCATCGCGCAGCCTTCCTGCTGCAACAGACTCCGCAAGCCGACAAGTTGTCGATCTCCCTGGAAGGACCACATCGGAACAATCGGGGCGGCACGTTCGTCGACCATCAGGCTGAGTTCATACGCTGTTGTCAGGCCATATTCTGCTTCCGGCCAGACATACAGTGGTGTATCGAGTTGGCCCAGTTGCCGCAGCGCTGCCAACGCGTCGTCCGACGTGCCTTGGACCATCACGGCCGATAGGTCTGTCGCCACCAGTAACTGCTCCCACGACGCACAGAACTCTGTCCGTGGCAATCCATGAGCCAGTTCGTCGATCACAGGGCCTTGCCGCACGATCAGGAAAGACGTACCGGGATCTTGTCGCTGTAACTCACGCAGACATTCCGCAATGCGGGAGTCTTCCGCATAGACACCCCAGCGCATTACCGTTTCTCCCCGGCGCGCTGCTGCGCGTTCGCGAGCTTCTTCTTCGCCTCTTCCACATGGGTCGATGTGGAAAACTCCGTGAGTAGTCGCTGGTAGGTCATCGCGGCGTCTTTCCAGTTCCCCAGGTGTTCATCGCAGGTGCCCGATTGTAACAACGCCGCCGCTTGCCATTCCGGATAGGCATACGAAGCATAGACTTTTTGATAGGCCAGGAAGGCTTCCTTCCATTTCTCCTGCAAGAGCCACGTCTCCGCGATGAGGAACTGACTTTTCGCCGCCGTTTCCGTGCGGAAAGCGGTCGGTGCGGCGATAACACGCTCGAGCGCCTCACGCGCTTCGGGAAACCGCGCTTGCTGCTTCAGCGTCCGACCCAGAATTTCGTCCGCCTGATATGTCAGCGGTGCCGAGGCGAGTTTCTGCTTCAAATCGGCGACGGTCGCCGCCACGTCGTCATAACGCTTCAAACGGAACTGGGCCTCTGCCGCCAGAATCCATACGCGCGGCAGCCAAGGCTCTGCGGTGACCGTGGCCTCCGTCATCGTGGCGAGTTGCTTGAGCACCGCTTCCAGTTGTTCCGGCGGGGCTTGTGGATCGGCGAGTACCGCTTCCGCGGCCGCGTATTCGACATAAGCTCCCGACGGACTTTGCGGAAACGCCTGGCGAAACTCTGTCGTCAGCGACAGCACATCGTTCCAGCGTCGGGCATCGAGTGCGAGCACCACCAGTTGATACGCCGCCCGTTCCCGCACCAGGTCGTCACTCTTCGGGTTGATGCGTAACTGCTCGAACGACTGAAGTGCCGCGTCCAGACGGTTCGCAATCAAATCACTTTCCGCCAGGCTTAACAGGGCATTGTCGGCGAGATCACTCTCTGGTGTCTCTTTCACCAAGCGACGAAAGATCTCATCCGCACGGTCAAACTGTTCGGCTTCGTAGTTGAGCAGTGCCCATTCATCGAGCAGACGATCAAGATTCTTCGGCTGGGGAAAGCGGGTCAACACTTCGGCATAGGTCTGGTCGGCTTCCTTCACGAGGTTGTCTTGACGATAGGTACGTGCCGCCTGCAAGCCCGCGCGAAACGCATAAAGGTAAGGGGGCTCCAGTTCGGCGTTGGTCGGGGCAGGGGTCTGCGGGGCAAACTTGGTGAACGTGGCCAGAAACGCCTTCGCCGCTGCGGCCAACTGCCCCTGTTCGCGGAGGCACTCGGCCTGATAGTAAGCGGCTTCAATGGCCAGCGCATGTTGCGGAAACTGCTCGGCGAGTTGCTGAAACCGCTCTGCCGCCGGGGCAAACTGTTGCTGCTGATATTGCGCCCAGGCGATGCCATGCAGCGCATAGATTTCGTTTTCGCTCCCTTTCGCCAACGGAAGTAATTGCGTGTACAGCGCGGTGGCGGTCGACCAGTCCAAACGTGCATCGGCCCGTTCCGCGAGTCGCAGCAGCGTGGAAACAATCAATGGTGACTTCGCATCTTCCTTCTGCATTTGCGCAATCGAGGTCAATGCGGCTGGACCCTCTCCCTGCTCCGATTGTGCGATCGCCAGCAGCGACCAGGCGCGTAACCGCTGTCGACCTTGAGGCACGCGCTGCAAATATGCCTCGGCCTGCTTCCGCGCAGTCGCGTACTGTTCCAACTGCACAAGACTGTCGGCCTGCACGACCAGAATATCGGTGAACTCCGCGGCACTGTCATCGACCAGAACCTGATCCACCAGCGGTTGGGCCAGATCGACAGCCGCCTGATGTTCGCCCTGCAACTGCTTTGTCAGCGCGAGGTAATACTGAGCCTGCGACTTTGTCCGCACCAGCGTGCTTTCCAACATCACCCGGTTAAAGGCGGCAGCCGCCGCGGTGTAATGCGGCGTGATCATCGCGGCGTCGGCTTTGTCTTTCAGCATTTGTGCCGCGACCGCCAGCTCGAGTCGGCCCGCGAGCAGTTCCTGATACATCCGCAGGCCACTTTGCGGATAGCTCTTCGCGAACTGATCGAGCCGCGTGCGAGCATTTGCCAAGTCTCCGGTTTCGATGGCCAGTTCCGTGGCAAAGTGCAACGCATCATCGGCATATTCCCCTTGCGGATACTTCTGCACGACGGCCAGCAGCGATGTTTGTGCGTTCGCCAGATCACCGCTCAATCTCTGACACATGCCGAGCTGAAACTGAATCGACTCGGCCTGTGGATCGTTTGCCGATTTCGTCAACAGTTCGGTCAGAGCAGTTGCCGCTTGCGGATAGCGTCCCTGACTTTTCAGTGACAACGCCCGCCAGTAGTTCGCCGTCACTTCGCGGGCGGGCTCTTTCGAAGCGGTGATGAATGATTTCTCCGCGGCGTCGTAGTTGGCTTGCCGATACCAGGCGAACCCGGCATTCAATGCGGCATCGGTCGCCAGCGGGTTCGCTGGATACTTGTCGAGCAGAGACTGGTACGCCAAAGCCGCTTCGGCATACCGCTGGGCTTCAAATTCCATGTTACCGATCTGGAACCAGGCTTCCGCCGCACGGGGACTTTCCCCCTTGGTGAGTTCGCGATACTTGGCGAGGGCCTCGGCCCATTGCTTCTGCGCTTCGAGGGCTTTGGCCCAACCGAACTGAGCGTCTTCAATGAGCGCTCCTTGAGGATAATCTCGTACCGCCGTGGCAAAGGAGACCGTCGCTCCCGCCGGGTCATTCAACCGCAGTTGCACATCACCCAGGTAAGGCCAGGCGCGCTCGGCCAGCTTGTCTGCGGGATGGGCCTTAAGATACGCCTGCAACTCGGGCAAGGCGGCGGGCAAGTCGTTCAACAGGTAACTGCATTCCGCGACCCGATACATCGCCTGTGCGATATTCGCGTTCTGTGGATAGTCTTTGACAAAGCCGCGCAACTCGTCGCGCGCGGCTTTGAAGTCGGACTGATTGACCAGCGTCAAGCCCAGGTACAACCGGGCATACGGCAGCTTTTCGTGGGTCGGGTAGTCCTTAACGAACTTGCGAAAACTCTCAACCGCGAAGGCCCAGCGGTTCTGCTTGTAGAGTTGCACCGCCAGGTTGTAATCATCCAGCGCCTGATCGGCGCGGACCGCGACCGTACTGGCCAGCACCGTGAACATCGTGAATATCACCAACCACCGCCGCATCGGATGTGTCCTCCCGGCGTGTATCGTATGAAATGCCGCGACAATATGAAAAGCCGGGGGTGTTACCCCCGGCACGATATCGTATTCCCCGAAACAATACTCTCCGGGCTTATCACGTCAGGAACGAAAACGGCCGTGGTCCCAACCCACGTTCGATGTTGTGTCTCTCGATGTATCCCACCAGATTTCGCCAGTGCGATTCGTCAGCGATTGATTCGCCCCAATACCCCTCGGTCCACACCGGGCCGAGGTGCGTCGTTCCCCGATGAATCGCCTGGGTCATCCTGGCTGCTAACCACCGCGCTGTCTGTTCAATCGGCCGGCCACTATAGGTGATGAGCAAGTGCAGATGCGTGGGCTCAATCGCCGCGGCTGCAATCTTCCAGGGCGATTCCTTCTGACAAGCGGCGATCTCGTTCTCAATGATCAACTGCACCTCCGGTGTTAAGGTCACGGCAGCATGTCGCATCGAATCCACTGCCAAAACTTCTCGTTCCGATTGCCCCTCATGCCGTTGCCGATGCTCGATGTAACCTTCCTTCATCGACCATGCCGACGACCAGTGCCCCCGTGCATCGCCCGGCAACCATGTGCCGTATGTCGTTTTCACGAAATGGTAGCCGATGGTTTTCGGCATGGTTCATTCCTCGCACCGGGGGTAACACCCCCGGCTTTTCATTTCCGTGATTGCAGGTACGACAGCAGATGCCGCAATTCCTCCGGCGTCAGTTGCGTGTCGAGGCCCTTGGGCATCACCGACGTCGTGCCTTCGCGCAGTTCCTCGATCTGGTCGCGGCGGAGGCGGAGTTCCTGCAGATCCTGGGTCCGCAAGGTGATGGCTTCGGTTGTCTCGGCACTGATCACGCCCTGATGCACCTTGCCCTCGTCGGTCACCACCACATACGGCCGGTAGCCATTCACGAAGCTCGCGCTGGGATAGACGATCGCTTCGAGCAGATCCTTCGCCGATCGGCTGGCTCCGATGGTCGTCAGCGATGGACCGATGCGGCCCCCCTCGTTGCCCACCACATGACACGCGCTACAATTGGCCTTCTTGCCGAAGAAGAGACCGCGACCCAGGTTCGCATCGCCTCCGGTTAACAGCGGCGATAACTCGGCGAGCCGGGCGGCTTGAGCAGCGGGGTCGGCCCCCAACCCCTTGAGCAGGGACTGGGCATACTCCTGTACTTTCGGATCGTACTTCCGCAAGATCGCGGCGAGTTCATCGCCGGAGAGGCTCACCGTCGCGGGGTTGTGGCCGAGCGACAGAATCAACAATGTGCCAATGGCGTCATCCTTCGAGTGACCATACGCCTTCACTAGCGATGCCAATTCCAATGGCCCCGCGGTGGTGAGCCGTTTCGCCAATGTGGCCAGTTGCTCTTTCGTCAGGACAGCGTTGCCGAGCGCTCGCGATGCCAGGCCGATGTCGGTCGCGGTCGATTCCGGGTTGTTGAGGACCGCCAGCAACGAATCGAAGATCGGTGTGTCGATCCCCGTGCCGCGTGCTCCCAGACCCGACACCGCTTCGGCTCGCACGGCCAAGGAGCGCGTCTCATCGGCGGCGAGGCGTTGCAGTTCATCGCCAAAGACATAGCTCGCCAACGACCGCCGGGTGACGATACGTAACGCGGGCAGCGTGGTGTCATCATCCTTCGATTGCAACGCGGCGATCACCAGCGGGTTCCAACTCTCCGGCCAGGTGGCGAGCGTGTTCCGTTCGAGGATTTCCCACAGCAGGCCACGCACTGCGGGCGAGAGATCGGGACTTGACACCGTTTCCGTGACGAACTGTTGCACCGCGGGATCGTTCAATTGGGCGAGCAAAAAACCACGCAACGCGGTCGCACGGTCGGCCGACAACTCCGGTTCGTTGATCCACGTTTTCAGCAGCGTCAACGTCTCCGCCGCCCAACCCGGTCGCCGGGCGATGACTTCGAGTGCCGTCTGCTGCAACCGGGCATCTTCAGACGACAACAACGGTAACACCATCTCGCGGGTGAGGGGGGAGTCGTCCATTTGATCGAGGGCGATGAGGGCAGCGCGTCGTACAACTGGTTCCAGTCGAGGGTTCGATTCAATCACATCATCGACAGCGGACTGCATGGTCGCAATCGGATTTTTGTCTGAATGTGCATAACGTGTGAGTGCCACAACGACACTGTGTTCAAGAACCGGATCGGTGGGTTGCGGACCCAATAGTAATAGCATCGACCAGAAAGCTCCAAATGCGCCGAATTGGTCCGGAGGACTGTTGTCACGAAATCGCTTAAGGCGTGTGACATTGACCCATGTCGCAAACGCCTCTGCACTGGCGCGTCGCTGCGGGGGTTCATATTCAGAGTCGGACCGCAGAGAGAACATTACATCCTGCGAATATGCCGCTTCTGAGAGAACGACCAATGACAAACGATTAGGCGAGGATCGATGTAGGTAATCCTCGACATCATTCGATATCTTGTGTGATCTCAAATAGGCTCGCAGCGCTAACGTACGCGTCAACTCACTCGCATCTTCGTCTTTCACGACTTTCAGCATCTTGTCAGCTGTCTCGTTTGACGAGTTTTGGATTAATGACTCGAAAGCCTCTGTACGCACTGCCGGTCGTGGGTCATCGAGATGCTTGACCCATACCTCGGGAGTTTGTTTCGCGAGTTCCAGTTGCTTGCCGCGCGGGTCGTCCACCTTCACGCCGTCCACTTTGCGGATGCGGTAGATGCCGCCGTAGATTTCGGGTTTCGCGACCACCGAGGTCGGGCAGCCGTTGCGGAACCAGCCGCCGGTGTTGAGGACCAGCAGCGAACCGTCGGCGTCTTCCAGCACATCGGTCGGATGGAAGTCGCCATCGGCACACGTCAGGAACTCATGCACATCGGCCGTAAACGTCGACCCCGCCCGTTTCAACTCGGCATAACGGACCTTGTGCGTGTTGAACTCGGTGAAGAACCATTTGTCCTTGAAATCGTCCCCATAATGGACGCCGCGGTACCGCGTGATCCCCGACACCGCGACATGGCCGAGGTTGTGAATCGGCCCAAGTAACCCACCGGTCCATTTGAATTCGGCGATGGCGTCGGCGAGGTCTTCGCGGGGATAGACGCCCCCTTCGACCCAGTGCATCAGACAGTCGCCGCGATCACGATAGAGAATGTTGACCGTGCCGATGCATTCGCCTTCCTCTGTGAAATCGACCTCGACGGGGTTATCGAACCCGCCGCCGGCATGCACGCGGACATCGCTGCCATCGAGTCGACAAGAATAGATGCGGCCCGCCTTGCCCTTACTGTAAACGTTGCCGTCCTTGTCCTTGAACTCGTGCCCGTGGCGACCCTGCACGATGTACAACCGCCCGGTGGGACTGAGGAACGGTCCGTGGGTATCGCAGGCATTGCCGTTGAAGCCGAAGCCGGTGAGGATCTCTTCGCGTTGATCGGCCGTGCCATCGTTGTCGGTATCGGTGAACTTCCAGATGCTCGGCGGACAGGCAGCATAGACCGAACCGCGATACCACAGGCAACCCTGCGGCAGGGTGATGTTGTCGACGAATTTATGGGCCTGATCGAACACGCCATCGCCGTCGGTGTCTTCGAGGCGGGTAATCCAGTGCGGCTTTTTTTCCAGCATCTGGTCGCGATTGAGGTTCTCGCCGTTCGACTCGCCGACGTATAACCGGCCGTCGTCATCGAACCCGGCGAAGATGGGGCGATGCAGCAGCGGATAGCCAGCGACTATTTCGATGGTGAACCCCTCGGGAACTTGAGGGTCCTGGGCCACAACGGGGGTGACGGCGAGCGAGACAATCACGATCAAAAAACGTGGCAGCATGGGGCTGCTCCTGCAGGCGGGAACGATCAGCGCGAACCGGTATTGTGCGACACGCATCGGTGATGATGCAAATGAGATGGGTTTGGGGATTGCGGTGTTCAATGATCAGGTTGATCATGACGCCCAGGGATGGCGATCCCTGGGCGTCCGTCGCGTGTTGATCATCGGTGAGTCAATAATCCAGAGTGTTCATTGTCCCGGCGACGACCGGCGGCGACAATGAACGCAGGTGAACATCGGTTCGGAGATCGAAATATGCGACGCTGGCATACAGGAACACTGCTGTTAGGCTGCGGCCTGCTGGGCTGTGAGATCAATCCGCCCCTCACTCCCACGGAAGAAATGGCCGAAGTGGCGGCGATGGTGACTGATGTTCCGGAAGAGGAGCCCATCGCGGCCGAGATGGTGACCGAGGAAGAGGTCGTAATTCTGGAAGGTGCTGACATGCCGAGCCCGGAACTGGAAGCCATCTCCGCCAGCGTGCGAGAGGAACTCGACCTGTTCGCATTTGCGACGCTGCAAATTCAGCGGGTGAAACTGCTGCAAGAGAGTTCGCTGCAACGGCGGCTGAAGTTAACGAAGGAGCAGGTCGCGGTGTTGTCGAAACTGAACACCGAGGTACAAGCCCTCGCCAAGACGTTGCAGGCGCTGCGACCCGAAGAGCGCGATCTGAAACTGCGCACGGAGTACCGTCCGAAAGCCGCCGAGTTTCAGGCCTTGGTCGATGAGCAGTTGAACGATGAACAGGAGCGCGAGTTGTTTCGCGACGTCGTCCGCCGACAACGCGGGGCGATCACCTTCCTGCTCCCCGGCGTGCCCGAAGAATTATCGCTGACCGATGTGCAGAAGGCGAAGTTGTACACGGTGATTGAAGCGACACGTCAAGCGGTCAATTTCGATAACCTGTATAACCCGTTGGAACTGGCGAAGCTGATGAGCCGGGCCAACGCCGCCCGCAAACAGGCGCTGGAGCAATTGACCCCGGTGCAACGCGCGAAGTTCGAGGCGTTGATTGGCGATTGATGGGCCGTGCGGAGTTCGGAACGCGGAACGCGGAACCCGAATTGAGAAGCCGCCACCGCCGCGTGGCGGGCAATTTTTGTGTGAGGGTGTGAGAGTAAGAGGGTATGCGGGCATATGTGATCAATTCACCCTCATACTCTCATACTCTCTCACCCTCACACTTTTGGATTTGGGCGAGGTAGTGGTCGTCGCCACGCAGCGCTCGGCATGCGCCTCGCGGCTAACGGGCCACACATCGGGTTACCCCATCTTGTAGATGATTCCCAGCGCTCCGAAGATGATGAGGATCACTAGGGTCGCATCGGGTTCGATGATCCAGCGGCGGCGCTCGACCTGGTACAACTGGCCGAGCACCACGACCAGGGTCGCGATAATGGCTGCGACACCACTCACCGCATGGCCGGACGAGACGGCGGAAAGAATGGGCCCCGCATGAAACGCATCAAGCGGCACGAACAGAATCATATTGAAAGCATTGCTCCCGAAGATGTTGCCAATCGCCAGATCATGAGCCCCCATCCGCAACGCTGCGAGCGAGGCCACCAGTTCTGGTAACGACGTGCTGAAGGCTACCAGCGTGGTGCCGACAAAGGTCTTGCCGAGTCCCGAAAATTCCGCGATTTGTCCCGCGGCATCGGACAGATAGGGACCAGCCAGCACGATGACTCCGGCCGCCGCGGTGAAGCCCGCGATCGATGTCCAAAGGGGGCCGTGTGGCGTTTTCTCTGCCTGAAGTGACATTGCGGCGGCTTTTTCGCTGGAGACCTGCTGATCGTAATAGATCAACCGCACACCAAACAAATACATCAGCAAGACGGCCCATAATCCATACGAAATCTCAAAAAGTTCCCCATGAGCGCTGACGGGTTGAGCCAGCAGACACAGCACGATCATCGCCGTGAGTGCCGCGCTGACATTGCCCGAGAGAGCATGCCCCGCCGCCTGCCGCGATAGCATCTTCCCGCGCGAGTTCGATGACAAATCGAGAATGGCCAGAATCAGCAGGTTGAACAGGCTGCTCCCCATCAGATCACCGAAGGCGAGGTCAGGCATCCCCGCGCGAACGGCGGAAATATCGACAGTCAGTTCGGGAAGCGACGTCGCTCCGGCCAGCAGAATGCTGCCGATGAGCAGCCGGCCAAAGCCAGTCTTTTCCGCGATCTCGTCTGCGAACCGCGAGAGAAACGTCCCCGCGAAAATGATGATTACGGCGGTCACCGCGAACGTAACAAGGGCCGTTGTCATATTTGCCTCTGCGAGTGAAACCTGGTGCCCTGCGCATCGTACTACGGGTGGCTGGCTGGGTGAACACAGAGAGCGAGGCCGCGGATCAATCCCGCAGTTTCACATGTCCTGCCGTGATGAGGTTTTGACTCAGCGTCGCCGCATAAGCCACAAATCGCTCGTCGAAGTTTGGCAACGATTCCCGCAGCCGATCCGAGAGCGGACCAGGCTTGGCCTCGAACCGCAGTTCGTTCAGATAGTCGACCAGCACGGCCCGGGTGTCGTCGCTGTCGTGCAGCATGAAGTGCGCCCAAGCCCAGGCTTCCAGATAGTCGGCCTTCTGCATCTGGCTGACATCGGCCAATTGTTCCAGCCGTTGCACATCGGGCCGCCAGCCGTTCTGCAAGGCTTCTGTTAACTGTTGCGCGTACTCCGCATTGAATCCCCGCTCCGAACTGACAATTTCAAAGTATTCGGCGAGACCTTCATCGAGCCACAGCGGCACATCTTTCAGGCTCGCGTGCAGCACGCCGTGCGTATATTCATGCCGCAGATCTTCCTGAATCTTGTCGCCCCAGAAAGTGTAGACGGCAAGTTCGTCGACGGTGCCTACAAAGTATGCGCGGCGGGGTGGCAGATTGGGATACGCGGTCTGCAGGTACCGGGCATAGCGCACTTCGTCGGCAAACAGATAGACGGTGACGGGTTGCTTTTGCAGGGGTAACTGCAAGGTGCTGGCCATCTCTTCGCGCAGCTTTTCCAGATCGTCAATGAGGGGGTGATTTTTCGGCAGACGGATATCGCTTTGCACGACGAGCTGATCGGCCGTGAACTTATGCCGTTCGGGCAAGCCGGTGGTCTGACCCCGTTGTAAGACCCCGCAGCCTGCCAGCCCGCAACAGACCCACAGGGTCAGCCCGTACCGGTAGCGGCGTAGGCTTCCTGAGGGCTTCGGTTCACCCGGCGTGGGCTCCGTCGGCAACACGCAGCGTCCTCCCTGACTCGCGCGAGACTCTGTGAAACGGCGGATCGTCCCAGAATCGGCAGAAATCGACAAGACCGGGTCGGGTGGTGGTCATATATGCAGTAATGTTGCGCCAGTGAAATCCTGTAGCAACCACTTCACTTTGCATCAAGGCAATTGATAGAAACGCAGTGGGCGCGGAGAGTCGCAGAGGGTTTCAGGAAATGCTTCCCTGCCGTATTTCTCCGCGTCTCTCTGCGCCCTCTGCGTTTCAACCTGCCTTTCGGGTCTTTCAGGCATGGTTCAACCTGCGGCTCCAGAAGATACCCCTCGAATCGCTCTTTACTGGAACCCGTGAAACGTGTTACAGCACGCTCCTTCACCCGGCGATCCCGGTGAACGACGTGGTTTCGCTGCCTCACATGGCCCCAGATCATGACACATCTCTACAAGCTGGGTGGCACCCAATTGAGTATCGTGCTGGGCTTGATGCCATTCGTGCTCGCCTGTCTGGTGCATCTGGCCCGGCCGTCGTTGCCGCTGGCCTTGCCCGCGCATTCCCGCCCCTCGCTTGCGTTTGATCAATACCTCGTCGACCTGGGCAAAATCGACCCGACCACCGAAGTCCGCGGCACGTTCGTCTTCGAGAACAAAGGCCAACAGCCACTCACCATCGACAAGGTGACCCCAAGTTGCGGCTGTCTCGAACCACAACTCTCGGCGAAGTCATTGCAACCAGGCGATTCTGGTGCGGTCGTATTGCGGATGCAGCCCGCTAATGAGTCGCCCGGTCAGAAAGAATTCTTCGCCGATGTGAATTACCACGATGCCGAACCACGCACGGTCCGCGTGACCTTCCGCCTGGAAGTTCCCGAACGACAGCTTTCCGTGCGACCCCGGGCTCTCATGGTCTATCAACTTAGCGATCAACCGACGCGGCACATCGTGCAGGTGACCGACACGCGACCCAACCCCGCGCAGGTCCGCAAAGCCGACATCAACACCAACTGGGCAACGGTCGACCTGCTCGATCGCCAGACGCAGCCCGGTGGTGGTATTGTGACCGAGTTGCAGGTGACGGTTCCCGCCGATGTCCCACCGGGACGTCATGAGGCCCTCATCACCATTCACACCACCGATCCGAAATCCCCCGTGCTCCGCGTGCCGGTCCTCATTCATGGTCGTCCCCAGTTCGCCGATACCCCTGCCCACCGCCACTAAACCCGTTTCCTTCTGGGAGCGGCAACGTCGCGGCTGGTTCTGCCTCGCCACCTTCGCCGTGGCTCCGATGGGCTGGTTCTTACGCGGACGGTTCATCCAGCGCCTGGAACCCGAACGGCTCGACCGCGGGCTGGTGCTGATCCTGCCCGGCATCGAAGGCCGCAGCTTTCTGAACATCGCCATCCTGCAAGGCCTGCTCGATGGCGGTGTCCCTTATGCGCTAGACATTGTCGACTGGACGACAGGGAACAAGTTCCTCGCGCTGTATCATCTGCGGTCTCGTCAGCGGAATCTCCAAGTCGCCGAGCAATTGGCGCAGCGCATCGTGCAGTATCAGCGCGACTATCCTGGCCGACCGGTGTGGATCATTGGCCATTCAGGAGGCGGAGGTATGGCGTTGTGGACCACGTGCGCCTTGCCGGAAGAAACGCCACTGACCGGGCTCGTCTTACTCGCCGCCGCGATCTCACCCGGTTATGAACTCGCCCCGATCCTGGCGAAACTTCAGCGGGGACTCTGGACGTTTTCCTCATACATGGACTGCATTTTCACGGGGATCGGCACAACCTTGTTCGGCACGCTCGATGGCCGCCATGGTCCCGCCGTGGGAATGGTCGGCTTTCACGAGACGGCGATGAAGGGGGCCACCAGCGTGACCCAGTTCCGCTATCACCCGCGTTACATCGCGCAGTTCCATCTCGGCGGCCACTTCGGCTGTGTCCACCGCGTTTTCATCGCAGAAAACGTGGCCCCGATACTGATCGCAGGGGAGACCGCGGCGAACAGGCCGGTTCCGTAGGGCACGGCGCTGTGGCTTTTTCTGTTCACAACCCGAACAGGCGTTTGAGGGCGTTGAGCAGGCCTTGCGGGTGGCCGTCTTTGCTTTCGTCTTTCAGGGCTTCGAGTGGCGGGTGCAGGAGTTTATTCACGATGCGTTTGTCCGCCTGTGCGATGGCTTCGCGGTCAGACTCGTCGAAGTGGTCCGACTTGCGGAACAGCCGCTCGAGTTCCTGTTGAGCGATGTCGTGCCAGCCTTCACGAAGTTGCACAACGAGATCGCTGGAGGCTCGGCGATAGAATTCCGACAGGAACTCGGAAAGCTCCTCTTCGATTATGCGGTGGGCTTTATTGATCTCGCGATGCCGGGCTTTACGGTTCTCTTCACAGGTCTGCTGCAGGCTGTCGATGTCGTACAGGAAGACATTGTCGAGTTCACCCACGGCGAGGGCAAAATCGCGCGGGGCACCCAGGTCGAGCACAATCACCGTTTGCGTTGATGCTGCACGAGCCTGTTGAAAGCGCGTCATATCGATGATGGGATAATCGGCCCCGGTTGTGCTGATGATGACATCGGCCCGGCCCAGCCAGCGATCGAGCTCTGTCCAGGGGACGGTGCTGCCACCCCATTCGCGGGCCAACCGCTCGGCCCGTTCAGCGTTGCGATTGGTGACCACAACCTGTTCGGTTCCCGCGTCTTTCAGATACCGCAACGTCTCCTCGGCCATTTCCCCCGCGCCAATGATCAGTGTGAGCTTGTCCTGAAAGCTGTCGAAGATGTTGCGCGCGAATTCCCCCACGGCGACGCTGGCAATGCTCACGCGGCCTTCAGATAGTCGCGTTTCGGTGCGTACGCGGCTGGAGGCCCGGATCGCCCCTTGGAAGAGTGCATGCGTGAGCGGACCACAGGCGTCGTTGATTTCCGCCTGGCGATATGCTTCCTTCACCTGATTCACGATCTGCGGTTCGCCAAGCACCATGCTGTCGAGACTGCTGACGACTTCAAACAGATGCCGCACCACGGGAGGGCCGGTGAGTTCGCGGAGTTCACCGACGAAGTCATCCTGCGGGACATCATGAAATTCAGAAAGGAAGTGCGACAGTTGCGGCAATGTGGGCAGTGATGTCGTGGGGGGTTGTGCGAGGTAGAGTTCCACGCGATTACAGGTCGAAAGGATCACGACTTCAAGATCGGGATAGAGCGTTTCAAGCCGTTCATAGGCGCGCGACAGCATTTCCGGGTTTGAAAAGGCCAGACGCTCGCGCACATTCAAGCTGGCCGTCTGATGCGTGACAAAGACCACAGAGAGGTTCACCGCGCGGCCTCCCCGTTCAGCTTGTCCGCAACAGGGGCTGTGCCATGGATCGCGGGTGCGGAGATGGCCTCAGAGACAATTTGCGCTCCCACGGTGGTCAGCAGCAGGAACCCGCAGGCCCAGGCGGTGAGCCAGGCCATTTGTCGGCCGGGGTTCTGCTTGCGAGACAGCAGCCAGACAAACAAGCCTGCCATGATCATCCAGCAGATGCCGCTGGCGAGCACGACCGGATCGAGCCAGACGCTGCGGCGTGAGATTTCCGAGTGCCGCACGAGCGATAACCCCACCCCGGTGATCATGCCGAAGGTCAACAATGGGACGGCGATCAACAGCGACCAGCGATTAACGCGGGCGAGGCGTTCGAGGCTGGGCAGTTCCAGTCCCGATGATGCCGAGATGCGGTGCTTCAGGCGGCGATGCTGCCACAGGTACATCAGGCTGGCAGCAAAGCCGATGACAATGCCCACGATGCCGAACACCAGCGAGGCAACGTGCAGCATGGTCCAGTTGCGATGCGCACTCACGCCGACACCGGCAGACGACGACACAAACTGAGCCGCGCCCACGAGGCCCAAAGCCAGCGGCCAAACGATAAACCCCAGCGCCAGTTCCCGGTCGGCGATGGTGATAAACAAATGGACGAGGACGACCAGCCAGGAGAGGACCAGCAGCCAGTCCTGCATTGAACTCAGTAAGGGTGGCAAGGTGGTTTGCTGCGCGCGACTGACGAGGTAAATCGTCTGTGCGAGAAACCCGGCGACTCCCGCCGTCAACGCGACCCAGCGCCACAGCACATGGCGAGAGACCAGCCGCGTCCATTCCAGGCCAAACGCCAGCAAATAGCTGGCGAAGAAACAGAAGACGCTGACACGCAACATGGAGGCGATTTCCGGTCGGCGGGGACGATCACGCTGTCATTCTCCCACGATTGGCAGGAAAAACAACCACGCTGCTTCCGGAAGAGGCGAGGATTCGACTCAACAGTCGTGAGAGTGATGAGTTACGCCGCCATTGGCCAGCCCAAAGCCAGAGCGTCGGCGATCAGCGGGCTTCCGATTCCAGGTGGTAATCCTCGATCTTTTTGTGCAGCGTATTCCGGTTGATGCCCAACCGGGTCGCGGCCTTGGTCTGGACTCCCTGGCACCCGCGCAGCACCTGCAGAATCACTTCGCGTTCCACCAGCGACACCACACGATCATGCACGCTGTTCGAGTCATCTCCCGCCTCGGTAATGCCCAGCGTCACCAACTCTCGGCACATGGTTTCAAGCGTGCCACCCTTGGCGCGGCCGAGGCGTATCGGGGCCAGTCCACGGACATGTGGCGGGAAGAGGTCGATCGTCAGTTCTTCTCCCTGACACAGCACGATGGCGCGTTCAATATTGTTTTGCAGTTCCCGCACATTGCCGGGCCAGGCATAGTTTTTCAGGTAATTCAAAATCTCTTCGGGCACGCGCGGGACAGGACGGTTGTTGATCGCCGCATACCGCTTCACAAAGTGATGCACCAACGCGGGGATATCGTCGGTGCGTTCCCGCAACGGCGGCAGGTAGACCGGGACGACATTGAGTCGGTAGTACAAATCCTCGCGGAACTTACCCGCGTCGATTTCATCGGTGAGATCGCGGTTGGTCGCTGCAACGATGCGGCAATCGACCCGAATGGTTTTCGAGTCGCCGACACGCTCGAACTCCTGTTCCTGCAACACGCGCAGCAACTTCACTTGCAGCGTGAAGCTCATGGAGTTGATTTCGTCGAGGAAGATGGTGCCGCCGTGTGCGGCTTCAAACCGACCGGTGCGGTTTTCGTAGGCGTTGGTGAAGGCCCCTTTGACGTGCCCGAAGAGTTCGCTTTCGAGCAAACTTTCGCTGAGCGCGCCACAATTCACCCGAATGAAAGGCCCCGTGGCCCGCTGACTCAGTTCATGCAGGGCGCGGGCGATCAATTCTTTCCCGGTGCCGGTTTCGCCGAGCAGCAGGACCGTGGCCGAGGAAGCCGCAACCTGCCTTGTGAGACGATACACCTCACGCATGGCCTCGCACTGACCGATCATCCCGTCCATCACGGGGGCATCGGCCTTGGAGTGATTCATCACGGCGACGGAGCTGGACATTGTCGGTCGAGCACCTGAGTTCGGCAGCGTCTTGGCCTGCACAGTCGGAGCCTCTCTGCGGTCGAATCCAGCGTTTGTCGCACGCTGTGTTAGCATGTTGAGTCACACCACGCAGATTCTACCGCTTTGGCCCAGTGCAGACTACTGGTCACCACCGCAGTTTTCCTGGTATTGCGCAGTTCGCATGCGTCCTTGCACAATAACTACGCAGAACGGCGGGTAAATAGACCGTCCCATCGATACTACTGCATGTCGAATGCCGCAGCCGCGAGAAGTCCGAGAATTCCTCCCGATTACGCAGATCGGGCAGGAAATACCCCACCAGCGACCGACAAGCGAGGCCAGCCTGGCGGGACAACCCGGGTGGCAAAATCAGAGCGTACCGACGCTCGACGGGGCTCCGCTGTCTCAGTGACCGCAAGGCACTACGGTGACGGATTCAGGGTTCGCAACCGCTCACCGACCACTTGCGGACTCGGTTTGAGGCAACCGCGCACTGCCGCATAGGCTCCCTGAAGTTCCGGTGCCTGCGGAGCCGCCAGTTGCTGCTGTAGCGTTTGAGCGGTCGCGGGTGAGATCACCAGTCCAAAATGGTGAATGTGCTCCACCAGTTTGGCCGCCACGCCACGACGCAGGTCCACGCTTGCCTGCTCATTGAAAGCCCATTCAGCCAGCCGCGTCTGCACTTCCGCAGTTCCAATGTGGCTGAGGGCCGTCAAGGCGTTGAGGGAAAGTTCCGGCTCGGTAATCAACGGCAGCAATTCGGCTTCCGCAGCGGCCAGGTCAAATGGTCGACGCTCGGAGCCTGCTGACAAACTCGCCAGCCAGAACGTGGCAATCGACCGGAAGTCTGCACGTAACTGGGCGGACATCGGCGGTGTCTGGCGACCGTCAACAAACGGCCGGACCTGCCACCAGAACGATTCCGCGGCGGGAGATTCGCCTGCAAACATCGCGTTTCCGGTGCGTTTAACCAATCGTGCGGTGGCGTCTCGGACCTCTTCCAGACCATACACCACGATGGGGATGTGCGCCGTGCGGGCATCGGCTCGGAAGTTGGACAGAGACTGCGTCAAGGCCCAGTCGGCGATGTTGGCATGTATCACCACCAGCTCAACGCCGGCCAACTCCGTCGTCCGGGTAAAGCCTTCTTTTCCCGTGAAAGCCTGCAAAGGGACATAACCCTCGGAGGCCAGATACGTCGCCAGCAATGCCGACTCTTCCTGATTGGGATTGATCACCACCGCCCGGGGTTGGCCAGGATCGGTCAGGGCGCGACGAAGAATATCGGTCACGCGGGAAGCACCGCGGAAATTGCCCTGGGGGTTGGTCCGCAAGATCACGCTCGCTGCCGCAAATTGCACGCGATCATCCGGATAGTTCAATGCCGAGAGGACGGGCGAAGGTTTGCCAGAAGCCGCCGGGTGCAACAGTTCTGGACTGGCCAGGGCACTCAAGCCCTGCAATGCGGCCCAGACGGCATCGGTCCGCCCCAGCGCCATGCCTTGTTGCAGCACGTCTTGCAAAGGGGCAATTCCCGTAGAGACCGCGACCTGCATGGCGGGGCTGGTGTCGGCGGTCAGGATGGTATCCCACCCGGCCTGCTGCACCTCGCTGGCGAGCAAGGCCATGAGATACCAGGTTTGTAACTGACTTGAATCGGGATTCAAGCGAAATGCATCGCGCGAGAGTCGCAGGGCCTCGGCGAGTGAGGCATTTTCAGGCGAGGTTTCCGTCGCAACCACCGTTTTCTGTTCAGGATCCCAGTTCCAGACCACGATTGGCTGGCCTTCGACTTCTGGAGCCAGGACCAGATCGCGTCGCAACAAGGCCGCACTGCGCTGCTGAAGTTCATGAATCGCGATGACCTGGGACAGTTCCTGAGTCCGATCGGCATTCCCGAAGCGAATCTTCGCCAGGGCCCGCGCCGCGGACTCTCGCGTACCGGCATCGTAGTCGGTGCTGAAAGCCAGCGGCCATAAACGGGGGACCGCCTCTTCCGATTTCAAAATCATCAAGGCTTCAACGCTGCCCTGACGCACGCGATCTAACGGGGAATCCAGAGCAGCAATCAAGGGTGCAATGACGGGTTGCCCCATGCGTGACAGCGCGATCGCAATCGCATCGCGCTGCGGTCCCTCTTCAGCGACGGACAACTGCTTCAGCATCTGAGGCACCGCATTCGCCCCGAGATTGCGCAGTTCTTGCGTGGCTTTTTCACGTTCGGTAGCCGGGCCCGTCAGCCGCAGCAACTGGCTGTCGACATAATTCGGATCTTGCGATTGGGTCTTGGAGATCTGGTTCAATCGCACGATCAACGGCAGAGCCAGAGCTTCCAGTTGAGGAACTTTCGTCATCCGCAGAAACTCACCTGTGCCGTATTCATCCCGCAAGGCAATCAGGTCGGCATCGCTCGGATTGGCGTCCACAAACGCCTGCAGATAGACCGGCGCGATATCGAGCCGGGCGAGTTCCACCAGCAGCACCACGGCATCGAACAGTTCGCCCGGCGTCCTGGGGTCCTCCAGAATCGGCGAGGGTTCGATGCCCGCAGGCAGTACGACTTTCGACACGTCCGCATCGGGCTGGGCGAACAGGGGAGCGGCCTGCCAACAGGCCGCACAGGCACACACCGCCCAAAGACTGCGAACTATGCGGGTCATGCCGAGAACTCCCCACGCACCACTCGATACCGAAACCACGTTGTCGAAGTCGAGCCGCTATAGTCAGCTCAAGTCACCCATCCTAAGATGGGTTACGACCGACTGCCAATTGAAAAGCCGATCGATCCGACAATGCGGGCCACAACGTCTCGCTTGGCTATCGGCATGTGCGCCACAACAGTTTCAGCCGCGACAAGGCGTTTAACCGCGCAAACCCCACCTTGGCTGTTCAAGGCAACGGTCGAACCTGTCGTCCGGTCTGTGCGGATTATTCACGTTGCGGCGATTACGCCATGTTTAGCCGCGTCCAGCGGGGCACAGACATTCCTGTCTATCCACAGGCAAGAATGCCTGTGCCCCTGAAAATGGTTTTTGCAGCTAAACCCCGCTTCAGTCCAGCAGTTCATGCCGAATCAGGTCGGCATAGCTCTCACGATTACGGATGACGGTGACTTTGCCGCCATCCACCAGCACTTCGCAGCCGCGCGGCCGTGAATTGTAGTTGCTGCTCATGGCCGTGCCATATGCTCCGGCACTGAAGATCGCCACGAGATCGCCCCGCTTGACCTCCGGGAAGTAGCGATCCTTGGCGAAGGTGTCGCCCGACTCGCACACGGGGCCCACAATGTCGACCTTCTCGCAGCCTGAGATTTCGCCTTCGAGATTCTCGGGCATCGCGACACCGGGTTTCACCGGCCAGATGCGGTGGAAGGAATCGTACATCGCGGGGCGGACCAGGTCGTTCATCGCAGCGTCTTGAATGACGAACGTCTTGCCCCCCTCATGCTTGGTGTAGACCACCTGGCCGACAAGGATCCCGGAATTGCCACAGATGAACCGCCCCGGTTCGAGCGCCAGCCGACAACCCGCTTCCTTCACCGCCGGGACAATCACCTCGGCATACGCGCTCGCTGGCAAGCCTTCGTTCTGACGGTAACTGATGCCGAACCCACCCCCGAGGTTGATCCAGTTGATCTCATGTCCGGCAGCCCGCAACCCTTTCACGACATCGATCGCCTTGCGACCGGCGGCGGCATACGGATCGGTCGTCAGAATCGGCGAACCGAGGTGCATATGAATGCCGGTGAGTTTCAGATTCGGATCATGCAGCACCTTCGCGGCGAGTTCCTGGAACCGCTCGATGTCCATGCCGAACTTGTTCCCCTTCTTGCCGGTCGTCGTTTTGCTGTGCGTCTTGGCATCGATATCGGGATTGAGACGCAACGCAACCGGGGCGACCATGCCCATCTCACCCGCGATCGCCGAGATGGCATCAAGTTCCCCTTCGCTTTCGACATCGAACATCAGAATCTTCGATTCGAGCGCGAAGCGAATTTCGTCATCGGTCTTGCCGACCCCTGCAAAGACGACCTTCGTAGTATCCGCCCCGGCGGCTTTTACGCGGTACAGTTCGCCACCAGAGACCACGTCGAAGCTCGAACCCGCTTCGGCCATCGTCTTCAGAATCGACAGGTTCGAGTTGGCTTTCACCGAGTAACACAGCACGGGGTCAACATCGGCGAACGCCGTTTGAATCTGCCGCAATTGATGCAGCAGGAAGTTCTTGGAGTAGATCCACAGCGGCGTGCCAAATTCCATCGCCAACCGGCTGACGGGAAGATCTTCGCAGTAAAGTTCGTGGTTGATGTAGGGGAAGGGGTTCATGGGCTTTTTCAATTGATGTTGAAGGTGACTTCTTCGCTGGCCAGATATTTCCAGTCCTTAGTTTTCATCCAGGAACGAGGGGCTCGGATCCATGAATTCAAGATAGCGTTGTGAGTACCGCAGATCATGAGCTTCGCCCGGTGCCAGCAGTAAAACAAAAATCAGATCATCCTGAACATCTTGCGGCAACCGTTGCAGCCACGGCTCCACGAGTTCATGACGCTGGACCTGACTGAGCTGGCGGAATTTCTCATCCACAATGCAGAGCCGAATGACATACGGGCTATAACGATAACAGTCCACAGACTCGAATTCAGGCTGCAACAGCGCTTCGACCGCGCGAGTCTGATCGGTTTTTCGATCTTCGAGAATCGACAGACTCATCGGATCCGCTCCTCAACCCATTTCAGCACTTGACGACCAGACACCAGCAGGAATTCGGCTTCGTCGGCCCGGCCTCGACCTGGAGTATAACGCAAATCGACCGACCAGATAGCAGCTACCTGCATGATAGTTCGTAAGATCACACTTGGAATTGTTTGCCCCTGCCTGCGCAAGAGATCGACCAACAACGTGCAGTCATGGGCACGCCTGCCGTGAAACTGATCCAGCACGAATTGATCCCGTTCCTGAACAGGAACACGCGTTAGCACGAGTGCCTTGAGAGCGCACTCCACAACATAACCGCCTAGGTACGTCGCATCGCGATACTGGCTGTTCATTGCCAGAACTTCCGCCGCAAGTCCACGCTGGACTGCGGCGCGAAAAAAGCGAGTGACTTCGGGATCATTCAAATCCGCAGGCTCCTGTTATTTTTGATGTTTCGCCAGCAATTCCGCGATCTGCACGGCGTTGGTGGCGGCGCCTTTCCGCAGGTTGTCGCTCACGCACCAGAACGTCAGGCCGTTCGGGTTCGATAAGTCCCGGCGAATGCGGCCGACGTAGACCATGTCGCAATCGTTGGCCGTGTGCGGCATCGGGTAACCGCCGAACGTCGGCTCATCGACCACCTTGATGCCGGGGAATGCCGAGAAGAGCTTGCGGGCTTCTTCCGGGCTGACCGGGCGGGCGGTTTCGACCAGAATGGTTTCGCTGTGGCAGTTCGCGACCGGAATACGGACACACGTTGGGCAGACCTGAATGCTCTGGTCGCCGAGAATCTTGCGGGTCTCGTAGACCATCTTCAGTTCTTCGCTGGTGTAACCGTCTTCCTTGAAGCTGCCGATCTGCGGGATGGCATTGAACGGAATGGGCGACTTGAACGCCTTCTGTTCATAGACCTTCCCGGCGAGATGGGCCTTGGTCCCTTCGATGAGGTCTTCCGTGCCGGTGACTCCCGCCCCGCTCACCGCTTGATAGGTGCTGACGACGACGCGTTTCACCACGGCGGCATCGTGCAGCGGCTTCAGGCACAACACCATTTGCGTGGTCGAGCAGTTCGGGCTGGCGATGATCCCCTTCGCATTCAGCGCATCGTGCGGGTTGATTTCCGGAATGACGAGCGCGACATCGGGTTGCATGCGGAAATAGCCCGATTCGTCGATCACCTTGCAACCGGCGGCAACGGCATGCGGCAGGAACTCCGCGGCGGTTTCATCGGGCGTGGTCGCGATGACGAGGTCGACCCCCTGAAACGCTGCCGGAGTCAATTCTTCGATCGTGTATTCGCGGCCCTTGAACGTGAGCTGAGAACCAGCGGAGCGTTTGGAAGCGAGGAACCGATACGTTTTGGCAAGATCGGGCCGTTCCTCCAGCAAACGGACCATGATCCGGCCTACGGCCCCGGTTGCCCCCACCACTGCCAACGTTCCAAACACCGTGAAGTTCCTTCGTCTATAGGTTGAAAAGTCCGAATTCTCACTGAATCAGCGAACCACGTATTGTAGGCAGAGCCAAATCCTGCCCGCAAATGGGAATCGGCCCAGAACCATTCGTTCCATGTGCACTACAGAGACCGGTTTCGTCGCGGTATAGTGGCGGGCATGGGGTTTTCCATCTCCCCGTGCCCGATGGACCGTTCGTGCTTTGAGTGACATTTATGCGGATTCTCGTGATTGGTCAGGGTGGTCGTGAGCATGCCCTGGTGTGGAAACTGAAGCAGTCGCCTCAGGTTGAGGCGGTTTTTTGTGCCCCTGGCAACGCGGGGACCGGGCTCGATGCGATCAACATCGACATTGCCGCCACAGACATTCCCCAACTGCTGAAGTTCGCCCAGAAAGAGAAAATCGATCTCACCGTGGTCGGCCCCGAAGCCCCGCTGGTCGCCGGGATCGTCGATGAGTTCATCAAGGCCGGTTTGCGGGTGTTCGGCCCGACCAAGAAAGCCGCGGAACTCGAAGGCAGCAAACGCTTTGCGAAGGAATTGATGCGCAAGGCTGCCGTGCCGACCGCCGATTTTCGCATCTTCACCAACGCCGCCGAAGCCATCAGCTACATCGACGAGCGGGAAGTGGAACGCGTGGTGGTGAAGGCCGATGGTTTGGCGTCAGGCAAGGGGGTCGTCGTCTGTTCGACACGCGAAGAAGCCCGGCAGGCAATCAAACGCATTCTGCTCGAAAAGGAATTCGGCGCCGCCGGTGAACGCATTGTCATCGAGGATCGGCTCGAAGGTCAGGAAGCGAGTCTGCTGGCCTTCGTTGATGGGCATACCATCATACCGCTGGAAGCCGCCCAGGATCACAAAGCGGCCCACGATGGCGACACCGGCCCCAACACCGGCGGCATGGGGGCGTACTCGCCCACGCCGGTCATCACTCCCGACCTGATCGATACCGTGGTCGAAAAGGTGCTCATCCCCACTGTGCATGAGATGCGGAAAGACGGCCGCAACTTCCGGGGCTGTCTGTACGCCGGGTTGATGCTGACCAATCAGGGACCGAAGGTGCTGGAGTTCAACGTCCGTCTGGGCGATCCCGAAACGCAAGCCGTGCTGATGCGATTAAAGTCCGACCTGGCGACCGTGCTGTATGCCGCCGCCGATGGCAAACTCGCCGACATCGAACCCCTCGAATGGGATCCGCGACCCGCCGTTTGTGTGGTGATGGCCGCCGAAGGTTACCCCGGCAACTATGCCAAGGGGCAGGTCATGCGTGGTCTCGCGGAAGCCGCCGCTGTCGCAGACGCGAAAGTCTTTCATGCGGGGACCAAGCTGCAAGACGGTCAGGTGGTGACCGACGGCGGCCGCGTCCTCGGCGTCACGGCACTCGGCGACACGCTCGCGCAGGCCAAACTGCATGCCTATCAAGCGGTGAAGTGCATCCGCTGGGACGGCGCCTGGTGCCGCAAGGACATCTCCGACAAGGCACAGCAATATGAGGCACAAGAGTGACAAGGTGCCAAAGTAGCAGAGTTCCAGAGGGATATTCAAAGGCTGGTCCGCTGGTCACTGCATCAACGTTGATACTCTGGAACTTTGATACTTTGCCACTCTGTTCGCTACGAGGTCGACATGTCCGAACTTCTCACTCACCTCACCGCCATCGTCGGCAGCGACGGCATTCTTGCCTCGCCTGATGAACTGCTGGTCTATGAGTGCGATGGCTATGTCGTCGAGAAGAAGCAGCCCGATGTGGTCGTCTTTCCGACCACGACCGAACAGGTGGTCGACATTGTCCGCCTCTGCAACGCGTTGAACGTTCCCTTCGTGCCGCGTGGTGCGGGGACCAGTCTCGCCGGGGGTTGTCTGCCCGTTGGTGGCGGCGTGATGATTTCCCTCACGCGGATGAAACGCATCCTCGAAATCAACATCCGCGACCGTTACGCCGTGGTCGAACCGGGCCTTGTCAATGTCCATCTCACGCAGGCTCTCAAGGGGACCGGTTACCATTACGCCCCCGATCCGTCGAGTCAGGGGGCGTGTACGATCGGTGGGAACTTTGCGACCAACTCTGGCGGGCCGCACACGTTGAAGTATGGCGTGACGGTGAATCATGTCCTCGGCGCGGAAGTGGTGATGCCCGATGCCACCGTTGTCCAACTCGGTGGACCCACGGAAGACGTACCAGGTTACGATCTCACCGGGCTCTTCGTCGGCAGCGAGGGGACGCTCGGCATCTGCACCAAGATGATCGTCCGCCTCACGCGCGACCCCGCCGCCTATCGCACCATGCTCGGTGTCTTTGAAACCGTGGATGATGCCACGCAGGCCATCAGTGCGATCATTGGCGCGGGGATCGTGCCCGCCGCGCTCGAGATGATGGATCAGGGCATTGTGCAGGCGTTGGAAGAGGCGTTCCACTTTGGCTTTCCGCTTGATGCCGGGGCGGTGCTGCTCATTGAAGTCGATGGCCTGGAAGTCGCTGTCGATGAAGAAGCCCAGAAAATCATCGCTTTATGCAACGAGGCGAACGCCCGTGAAGTCCGGCAGGCCAACACCCCGAAAGAACGGCAACTGCTGTGGAAGTGCCGCAAACAGGCCTTCGGGGCGATCGGTCGGCTCAGCCCGAGTTACTGCACGCAGGATGGCGTGGTCCCCCGCACCAAGCTGCCCGAGATCCTGCGGTTCATCATCGATGTCGGCCAGCGGTATCAACTGAAGATCGTGAACGTCTTTCACGCTGGCGATGGCAATATCCACCCGATTCTGTTGTTCGATGAACGCGATGCCGACCAGGTGCAGCGCGTGCTCGCTGCCAGCGACGAGATTCTGAATCGGTGCATCGATCTGGGTGGCAGCGTGACCGGCGAACATGGCATCGGCGTCGAGAAGATCAGCTTCATGAACCGCCTGTTCTCAACGGCAGACCTCGCCGTGATGCAGTCGATCCGCGATTGCTTTAACCCGCATGGTCGTTGCAGCCCCGGCAAGATGCTCCCCACTTCGGCCGGCTGCGGAAACGAACACATCCCGCGCGCGACGCCGGGCAAGCGGGCAATGGCTTAACGAAAGTCCGAAATCCCCAAAGCCGCCACCGCCGCGTGACGGATCTTGCCACAAGCCCAGGGATTGCGATCCCTGGGCTTCTCTTATTGTGACAATGGTGCTTGAGACAGCGCTGTGCTCCAGTCGAACGCGATATCGAGCGCGATCGCGGAATGTGTGAGCGCTCCGACGCTGATCCGTTCGACACCGGTCTCGGCGATCGCGCGCAACGTCTCCAAAGTCACCCCGCCCGACGCCTCCAACTGCACGGTCTTAGCCCCCGGCGAGTCGCTGGGGGGCGATCCATCACGCATCGCCACCGCTTCCCGTAACTGCGCGGGCGTCATGTTATCCAGCAGTACAATATCAGGCTGACCCTGCAGCGCATCACGAAGTTGATCGAGCGTATCGACCTCCACTTCAATCGAAACCCCCGGCGGCGATTTCTCACGGGCCACTCTCACTGCGGCGGCGATGCTCTCTGCGGCTGTCCACGCGGCGAGATGATTGTCCTTGATCAATACGCCGTCATAAAGTCCCATACGATGATTGGTCCCGCCACCACAGCGGACCGCATATTTCTCCAGCACCCGATAACCCGGATGCGTCTTGCGTGTATCCAGAATGCACGCCTGGGTTCCGGCGACCACCTTGACATATTTGCGGGTCAACGTCGAGATGCCCGACAGATGCGTGAGAAAGTTGAGCATGGTCCGCTCGCCGATGAGCAGGTAATCCAATCGCCCGGTGACCGCCGCGATGATGTCGCCCCGCTGCAGCGGTTGCCCATCTGCGATCCGTTGATCCCACACGATGGAAGGTTCCAGCCGCGTAAAGACCATTTGACCGATCGGCCCGCCAGATAATACGCCCGCTTTGCGGGCCACGACATGCACTGTCGCCCGGAGCGATGGATCGATCAGGGCCTGGCAGGTGAGGTCGCCGACATCGCCCAGGTCTTCCATCAGGGCCATGTCGATGAGCCGCACCGCCGCCAGTTGTTCGCGGCGGGTGAATTCGCAGGTGGTGTACGTCATGTGTCTCTCGCGAGCGGGGGTGTGAGCCCCCTGAATGTGTGTCCCAATGTCAGTCGCATGTCGCGTCGAATATTCCGTTCCAAGTTTGTTACGATAGGCGGAACCAATTCGGGGGCTCACGCCCCCCGCTCGCCAGGAAACTGACAAACGGAATTCGCCCATGATCGTCGGTGTGCCCAAGGAAGTGAAGCAGGACGAGTACCGCGTGGGCATGATTCCCGCCGGAGTCGAGGAACTCACCTCGGGCGGACATCGCGTGGTCGTCGAAACTCAGGCGGGCATCGGCAGCGGCATCACCGATGACCAGTACCGCAGCGCGGGGGCCGATATCGTTGCGACCGCCCAGGATGTCTGGGGTGCGGCCGACCTCATCGTCAAAGTCAAAGAACCCCAGGCGACGGAATGGCCGCTCATCCGCACCGGTCAACTCGTCTTCACGTACTTCCACTTTGCCGCCAGCGAAGACCTGACGAAGAACGTCCTCGCCACCGGTTGCACGGCGATCGCTTATGAAACCTTGCGCGGACCTCATGGTGATCTGCCACTGCTGACACCGATGAGCGAAATCGCGGGCCGCATGAGCATTCAGGAAGGAGCCAAGTACCTCGAAAAGCCGCAACTCGGCCGCGGTATTCTGCTCGCGGGTGTTCCCGGCGTCGCACCGGCCCACATCACCATTCTCGGCGGGGGTGTCGTGGGGAAGAACGCCGCGAAGATCGCCGCGGGCTTTCAGGCCGATGTCGTCATTCTCGATATCAATGTCGAACGGTTGCGGTATCTCGAAGACATTATGCCCGCGAATGTGAACACCCTCTTCAGCGATCGGCACAACATCCGCGAGCAGTTGCGACTCGCCGACCTGGTGATCGGGGCAGTGCTGGTGGAAGGGGCTCGGGCGCCACGCTTAGTCTCGCGCAGCGATCTGCAATATATGAAGCATGGGGCCGTGATCATCGATGTCGCCGTCGATCAGGGGGGCTGCATCGAAACGACCAAGCCGACCACGCATTCCAACCCGACGTATGTGGTCGATGGCATCGTCCATTACTGCGTGACCAACATGCCAGGCGCGGTCGGCCGGACCAGCACGTATGCCCTCTGCAATGTCACGTTGCCCTATGTGCGGAATCTCGCCCAACTCGGATTGGCAGGAGCGTGCGGGCAAGACATGGGCATCCGGCACGCGGTCAATCTGCACCTGGGCCAAGTCACCAACGCCGCCGTCGCGAAGACCTTCGGGTTACCGTTCGTCGAATACACCCCGTAGCGCGCTGGAAATGAAAAGCCGGCGGTGTGACCGCCGGTGAGTTCGTCAAACGCTCGGCGTTGCCTCGCGGCTAAGTCAGTCTATGCGCTGATACGGCTATCCTGTTGATTCGACGTCACGCACATTCGTACTGACATGACCAATCCTATGACGAGCAACAATGCAGTCAGATACGGCTCATACCGAAAATGAACTCTTGGGCCTCGAAGTTCCTCGATGACGGCTTGGATCAAGAAGTAGAGTCCAAGCACGAGCCAAACTCTGAGAAACATCCAGAGGTGAAAACGAAACTTCATCTTGAGAAGCTCTGCAACATTCTTCAGTGAATGAAATCGTAAGTTAATGGCTTCCATTCTTGCCTACAGCGCCTCTTCGGCAACCTCGAGCCAACCCTCGGCCGCCTCGCGGACGTTGCTCAGAGCTTCATCATAAGTTTCGCCTTGAGAGACGCAACCCGGTAATGCGGGCACCTCGGCCCAGAAGCCACCCTCGTCTGCGGTATGAATCAAAACTTTCAGTTTCATCAGCCCCACCCTTTCATGCACAGTCATTATGCAGCGCGGGCAGGGAATGTGTCCATCAAAATCAAGGGCAGAGCGCTCGGCGTTGCCTTGCGGCTAACGTGGTTCGTGATCACGCGGCGCGACGCATGGACGACGTCGAAACTCCCAGAGCCGTCGTCAAGACATCGCGCGCGATCTCAGCCGTCAACGTCACATCGCGATCCGAAAGTGTCGGATGGACCTGGAACATCAGGCTGCTCTCGTGCAGTTCATGGGCGATCGGCAGCGGTTGCTCTGGACCGAGGCCCGCGTTGGCGAAGGCGAGTTCCTTGTAGATCTCGCCGCAACTGCCGCAGCCGCAGAACGGGCCGCGCGCCATGATCTCGCTGGCAATGCGGTCACGCGTCCAGCCCGGTTGCAGCCGATCACGATCGATGAAGGCATAGAACTTGTAGTAGCTGTGGTAGGTATCAGCGGCTGGTTCCGGAATGCGGACACCGGGAATGTCGGCAAGTCCGGCACGTAGAATGTCGGCCCGACGACGGCGGATCGCGATCCATTCGGGTAAGTGCCGCAGTTGAATGCGGCCGATCGCGGCTTGCACTTCGGTCAGCCGCCAGTTGGTTCCGAACGATTCATGCAGATACCTGAACGTGCCGGTGTGCGGGCGGTTATAAACGGCGTCCCAGCTTTTGCCGTGGTCTTTGTAACTCCACGCCTTCTCCCACAGGGCATCGTCGTTGGTGGTGACGAGGCCCCCCTCACCGGCCGTCGTCATGATCTTATCCTGACAGAATGAGAAGGCGTTGATATGCCCGATCGATCCGACGGGTCGGCCTTTGTAGAACGCGCCGTGAGCCTGGGCACAATCTTCAATGACCGCGATGCCATGCTCGTTGGCGAGCTCCATCAGCGGGTCCATATCGCATGGCCAACCGGCGAGATGGACGGCGATGATCGCCTTCGTTTGTGGCGTTATGACGGCACGCACGGTCTCGACGGTGAGGTTCTGGCTGTCACGATCGAGGTCGGCGATGATGGGCCGGGCACCCCGCGCGACCGCACAACTTGCGGAGGCGATGAACGTGCGGCTAGGGCAGATGACGTCGTCGCCGGGGCCGATGCCCAGAGCATACAGCGCGAGTTCCAAGGCCACCGTGCCATTGGTCAGCGCGATGGCATGTTTCACGCCGAGTGCAGAGGCATATTCCTTCTCGAACTGGCGGCACTCGTCGCCGGTCCAGTAGTTGACCTTGCCGGAACGCAGCACGCGCTCCACGGCGGCGAGTTGTTCGTCATCAAATTGCGGCCAGCCGGGGAAGGTGTGTTTCATGGGAATTCGAATTCAAGGATGAAGGTTGAAAGCGGAAAATGGGACGAGGGAAGTGGCCAGTTGGACGAGTTCGGTTTCCTCCTTCCGCCTTCTTCCTACATCCTTTCTGATTAGGTCCAGCGCACGAGCGTGGCTCCCCACGAGTAACCGACGCCGAAGCCGACCAGCATCACGAGTTTGCCGGGGGTGAGCCGACCGTCGTGCAAGGCGGCCTGTAAAGCATACGGAATCGTGCTGGAGACGGTGTTGCCCGCGTGCTCCATGGCGATCACGAACTTCTCTGCGGGAATGCCAATTTTGTTCCGCAAGTGAGTCAGCATGTACTGATTCGCCTGGTGAAATACGAAGAGGTCGATCTCATCGAGTTGAAGTTCGGCCCGTTGCAGCAGCGACTGAATCGCTTTCGGGACCGCCTTCAACGTGAAGGTGAAAATCTCTGGACCATTCATGGTGAGGGCGTCGCTGTCTGAAGTTTCGTCGACGTGCTCGCCCACGGTGACCGCCGCCGTCCGCCAGGCATTCCGCTTCAGGATCAGGTTCGGTCCACCGCGGCCATCGGTGCCATACACATAGGGACCGATGAGGCGATCGTCGGCGGGGACGGCTTGGATCAAGGTGGCAGAACCGGCGTCGCCGAAGAGGGTCCGCACGCTGACATCGTCGTCACGCAGAACTTTGGAATAGGTTTCACCGGTGAGGAGCAGCACATGGCTCGCCTGACCCGTTTCGATCAAGCCCTGCGCGAGACCCAATCCGTAAACATAGCCCGAGCAACCGAGGTTGATATCCAACGCGCCGCATGCCGTGGGTAAGCCGAGGCGGTCTTGCAACAGGCACGCCGTCGTCGGCAGTGGGTAGTCGGGGAGTTGCGTGCAGAAGATCACATAGTCGATCTCGGATCGCTGAATGTCTGCCTGCGCAAACAACTGTTCTCCCGCTTGAAAAGCGAGGTCTGAAGCACATTCGTCCGGGGCCGCGATGTGACGTTCACGAATGCCGGTCTTCTCGAAGATTTTCTCCGGCGTCCAATGCTCCGCCAGCGGCGCCAACTCGTCATTGGTCAGCACCGTTGCTGGCAGGTAGCAGGAAATCTGTAGAATCGCAGCGTACATAGTGTGTCTTTGTTACGCGGCACGACGTTCGGGAACTGGGGACGGTGCGGACAGAAAATCGAGTTTGGACGCCGGGACGCCCATCATCGTGTTGCCCGAACGGACATTGCGGATGACCAGGCTGTTGGCCCCGATCTTGGCGAAATCACCGACCGAAACACCGGGCAGAATGGAAGCGTGGCTGCCCATGAAGACGCCGCGGCCGAGTTTCGCCTTGCCCATGACTTCCGTATGAGCCGACATCGTGCAGCCGTCGCCGACTTGACCATCGTGTCCAACACCGGCGTAGGCGTTCATGGTGACGAATTCGCCAATGGTGGTATCACAACTGAGACCCGCACCCGGACAGATGACACTGCCGTAGCCGATTTTGGCGTTCGGCACGATGATGGTGTTGGAATGGACGAAGGCCGCGAACTCGGCCCCGCGACTTCGCAGTGTCTCGGCGAGTTTCAACTTGGTAACGGGATCGGCGATCGCCATGACGAGTTGATCGCCCGGTTGTGGCTGATAGCCCGAGATGCTGTCGACGATGCCCGGTGCATAGTCACGAAAGTCAGCGAGGGCCTGGCGATTGTCATCGAGGAAGCCGGCGAAAGATTGAGCCCAGCGGCGGTCGGTGTGCGACTGCATCCACCAATAGATTTCGCGGGCAAAGCCGCCAGCACCAACGATCAGAGTACGACCTGCGGAGGACATTGTGTGTTGCGCTCCTTCGTGACTCACACACCATTGGCGAGATAACCGCCGTCAACGACCAGTGTCGATCCTGTGATCCAGCGGGCCGAATCAGCCAGGAGAAACGAGACGGCATTCGCGACGTCTTCGGGTTTGCCGAGGCCGAGGGGATGCCCTTGTTCCAATTGAGCGAACTTCTCATCGGGGAGTTCGCCTTCGTGCTTGCTCGCCATCTCGGTTTCGACCAGACCCGGAGCCACGCAATTGATGCGAATTTTTTCTTCCGCGAGTTCTAAAGCCAAGCTGCGCGTGAGGGCCATGAGCGCCCCCTTGCTCGCACAGTAGGCAGACAGTCCGCGTTGGCCAATTAACCCGGCGATCGAACTCAGCATCACAATGCTGCCTGGTGCGGCGACCACGCCGCGCTGACGGAAACCCTTCGTCAACAGCACCGCCGAGTTGAAGTTGATATCCATTAATTCGTTCAACTTGGCAAGCGACAACACGCGCAGAGGTAACATGGATACCACACCCGCGCTATGCACCAGGCCGTGCAGCGGCCCCGTGGTCTCGGTGACCTGTTTCATCCATTTGGGAATGGCGTCGATTTCGGTACCAAGGTCGCGCTCGATGATGTGGTGTCCATCGCCCGCTAACAGCGAACGGGTCTCTTCCAGCCGGTCGTGATTCCGCGCGACCAGCACCAACTGCGCACCAAGTTGGCTGAGCTGAATTGCCGTGGCGCGGCCGAGACCCGAGGAGGCTCCCGACACCATCACGCGACGGCCGGTCATGTCCATCGGGTTCATCACGCCGCCTGCTCCTGAACGGACATGCTGGAAGGGGCATCGAGAGTGAGAATCTTCAGTTCCGGCATCGGGCCGCATTCCATCGCGACGCTACCCCAGGAATAACCGACACCGAAGCCCACCATCACGAGTTTCTGGGTCGCTGTGGTCAACTGGGCATTCATCTGTGCCGCCATGGTGAGCGGAATGGTCGCGGAACTGGTGTTGCCATATTCCCCGATGGAGAGCGGCATTTTGTCCGCGGGCAGCTTCATCCGCTTGGCGAGATAGTTGAGGATGAACCCATTGGCCTGATGCATGACGACAGAGTTCACGTCGTCCATCGTCCAGTTGGCGAGCTTCAAGGTCTGTTTAATGAGGGGTGGCACCTCTTGCAGTGTAAAGGTGAAAATCTCCGCCCCATCCATGAACAGCATCGGTCCGTCGGCGGTGTTGCCCCGCGCTTCTCCGAAGCGGTCGGATTCGCGGAACAGACCATGCTTGACGATGAGGTTGTTCTTCCCTTCGCCATCGGTCCCCATCACGAAGTGCGCAAGACCGGCTTGTGGATCGGCCGTGATCGCCGTCGCGGTTCCGGCATCACCGAACAGCGGCCGCGTGCTGCGGTCTTCCGGTCGACAGACACGGCTGGGCGTATCGCCGACCAGCAGCAGCACGCGCTTCAACCCGGTGGCCACCATCTGCGAGGCCAGCCACATCCCGTAGACGTAGCCGGAGCAACCGAGATTGATATCAAACGCCGCACACTTGGTCGACAATCCCAATCGCGATTGCAGGCAGCAACTGGTCGCCGGGAGCAGATAGTCGGGCGTCTGCGTGATGAAAATCAGCGCGTCGACCGTATCGCGCGACCAGTCCAGTCGAGTGAGCAGGTCATCTGCCGCGGCGTAGCACAGGTCCGACGTGCAAGTCTGCGAGTCGACAATGCGGCGAGATTTGATGCCTGTTGTTTCGCTGAACTTCAGGGCTTCTTCCGCGCCATACAGGCGGATATCGGTGTTGGTGTCTTCGATCTTGGCAGGCACCGCGCAGGTGATGCCTGCCAATCGAATACCCGGTATCGTTGCTTGTGCCATGCTTGCTTCCCATGGGCCCTGCGCGAGAGTTCCCGCGAGCGATACCGAAATCGCCCGGCGTTGCCTCGCGGCTAACTTTGGATTGCCAAATTGCCAGATGACGGGGCGTTAAGCGGCCTTGGACAGCCCGGCCGAGTCGCCACCAATCAGGCGGGCCAGATCGGCGACGGAGGCCGCTTTGAGGACCGCGGCGGGCTTCAGGGTGACTTCATATTCTTCGTCGACCATCGCAATCAGGCCCATGAATGTCAGTGAGCTCCAGCCAGGAATCTGCTGCAGCGAATCGGTCGGCTGGACGGTGCCGGCATCGAGTTCAAACAGGTCGTCCAGTTGGCTGCAGAAGTCGGTGAGGTTCATGAGCGAAATCCTTTAATGTTACGAAGCGAAAATGCGTCGTCAGGCGTCCGTGCCTGTGTGTGAAGTGTCTCACCGATCGGTCGGGATAGATCGGCAGTTCCTGCTGAGCCGCGAACTTATACGAGGCGATGCGTCTCAGGGTCAAGAGGCATTTCGACAGGGCTGCTACCGATCAGGCCGCCCGGCGGAGCGTTGCAGGGGTTTCCGTGGTTCCCGTGAATTCGGGCATGGTGGCGGTTTCGCCGTGGCTGACGCCGTCGCGTTTTAAGACTTTTCCTACCGTTGCGAAGGCAATTGATAGATCAACCCCCAGGGAAACGTGGTCGACGTACCAGACATCCTGGGCGAAGCGGTCTTCCCAGGTGGTGGCGTTGCGTCCGTGGATTTGTGCCCATCCAGTTAAACCCGGGCGAACCTCATGCCGCCGGGCCTGTTCCGGGGTGTACAACGGGAGATACCGCACCAGAAGCGGCCGCGGGCCGACGAAACTCATGTCGCCGACCAGGATGTTCCAGAGTTCGGGGAGTTCGTCGAGACTGGTCGATCGCAACCAACGGCCGAATTTCGTCAGGCGAACGTCATCGGGAAGGAGATTTCCGGTGGCATCGCGGGCGTCGGTCATCGTGCGGAACTTATAGATCGAGAAGACACGGCCGTTCAGCCCCGGTCGTTGCTGACGGAACAAAACCGGCGCACCAAGTTTCCAGCGCACCAGCACGACCAGGGCAGCCAGTAAAGGACTTAAGCCGACGATCAGCCCGCACGCGGCGAGCAGATCGAGGACACGCTTGCCACCCTTGCGGTACCAGCCTGAACGGGACGATGCAGTCACCGGCGTTGCTCCCGAAATCGACGAAGAAGTCAGCGTCGGGAACTGTCGTCGTCTGGCGGATCGTCGTCAAGATCAGGTCGTGAGGTCAGCGGAGAGACCAGAGACCAGAGACCAGAGACCAGAGACCAGAGACCAGAGACCAGAGTCGAGAGCCAGAGCCAGAACCTGTTTTCAATTGGATCGCTAGATGTGCGGAAAGCGGAAAGCGGAAGGCGGAAAGCCAGAATGCCTCAGGATTCCCCGTGTCTGGCTTTCTGCTTTAGGCTTTTTGCTTTCCGCTATGAGGATTTGAAAACAACTTCTCGGACCATATCTGCCTGGTGACCTTGAGGCCTGGCTCTCGGCTCTCGTCTTTCTACGAGCCCATGGGAAATGATCTTGCCCTGAACTAAGGGATTCCTCTATGGTCCGCGGCCCTGTTGTCCATGTGGTCGCGGTACGTCTGTTGCGGTATGGCAACAGCACTTGAGGAATGGCGCTGGTGAAATTGCTTGGCCCTGCCATTGTGTTTGCCCTGCGCGTGGGAGGCGGACTCTCACTGGTGGGGCTGCAATTGCTGATGGCCCGGCTGGTCTCGCGCGACGAGTTCGGTGCGTTCGCGTTTGTCTTCTCGATGACACTCCTGGCATCGATCTTCGCCTCCTGGGCGCTGGAAGCCTCCGGGCTGCGATTTGTCTCGGCCTATCGAACGTCTGTCGATCGCGATGCGCTGTTACGCTATCGCCGACATAGCTGGCAACTGGTGCTCACCGCGGGCCTGGGTGTCATGCTGCTCTTTGGAACCATCGCGACCGGGGCCGTTGCCAGCGGCTGGAGTCGCGTGCCGGTCCAGGTCTGGTGGCTGGCTGCCGCAGTGCTGCCCAGTGTCGGCATTTCGATGATGCTCAGTGGCTGGTTGCGAGCCCACGAAGAGTTGATTCCCAGCTTGCTGGCACCGGTGCTGCGACCGCTGCTGGCGGGCATCGGCCTGTTGATCGCCACCGGGTTGGGAACAATTTGTACCCTCGAACTCGCCTTCGGTGTGTACCTGATCTCCAGTCTGGTGGTTACGGCGGCGCTGTTTGTGTATGAGCGTCGAAGTTTCGCGCGAACGGACGGCTTTGCGCTCACGGAAGAGGTCGAGATTCATGCCCCGCTGTATTGGTTTCAGACCTCCACGGGATTGATGGTCAATGCCCTGCTGGCCTGGTTGCAGGGACGCTGTGGCGTGCTGCTTGCCGGAGTGCTGCTGAGCGATCGCGATGCCGCGTTGTATGCCGTCGCGGAACGCTGTGCCGACGTCGCCTTGTTGGGGCTGGTCTCTGTCAATCAGTATTCGGCGCCGCAGTATGCGTTGCTGCACGCTACGGGAAATCGTGAGAAATTTCAGAGTCTGGTGACCACAGCGGCCCGCCAATCGACGGTGTTCATGTTCCTGGCAGGGGGCCTGTTCGTGATCCTGGGCCCCTGGTTGCTGGCATTGTTTGGCCGCGACTATCTGCCAGCCTATGGCATTACGGTCACGTTGCTGATCGGTTCGATTTTCAATGCCGGTTTTGGGTCGGTCGGCGTGATTGTGCAGATGACAGGTCGGCAAGACATCTCAAATCGGCTGCTGCTGGTCACCGCGTTGATCAATATCGCGCTGGCCACTTTGCTGACACCCTGGCTGGGCGTGCAGGGCATTGCCATCTCGACGGTGATCGCCGTGACTTTATGGAAAGGCCTGATGGCCCGGGCGGTACAGCAACAACTGGGAATTCGCAGCGATGTGCTCGCCAGACATCGCGCGACGTCGGTTAACGGATCGGAAGCACTGTCTTACACACCGGCACGCGCCGCGTAGCAGAGGCAGTCCATGTCCCGAGGTATGAGTCATCCGCAGCCGCTTGCCACACCACCCTGGTCGTTACCACGGCGCGTGAGTCCGGCCGCGCCCGCAGCGGGACCAATCACCAAATTTCTGGCGTTCATGCTGGGCGCGACTTTGCCTTTGATCACGCTGGATCAGAATGTGACCAGCACCAGCGGGGCTCTGAGCGATCGCGTGGTACTTGCCGACTTTATGGCGTTGGGATTTCTGATTCTCAGTGGCATGCAGACCCGCCTGCAGTTCCGTTCCACGACGGTGCTGTACCTGGGGGCCTTGCTGTATGCGTTCCTGGTGGCGTTATTGCGGCACAGCGACAGCGAGACGTTTATGGAGGCCTCGAAGGCCCTGCTGGCTGTCGGTTTTGCTGTTACTTTCGTGGTCGCCGGTGCTACTGCCGCCATGTCAGAAAAGGTGCTCTACTGGCTGACCGCAGGTTGTCTGGTGGGGCTGTTTGGTGAGTTAATCATTTCCGCCCACGATTTTTTGAACCCCGGGAGTCCGTGGTTTGTTGATGCGATGGAGCGTCGGGTCCGGGGGACATTCAAGAAGAGCGGGCAACTGGCTTCCTATGGTTTTTCCGCGGTTGTCTTGCTTGGTGTTGTGTCGCAGCAGTTGCCGAAACGCAAGCTGCTGGGAACGTGCATTACGGCGGGTTTGCTGGCGGGCTGTTTCATTATCATGGCGTCGACACGTCGGTCTGCCCTGGTCGGTATTCTGGCGATGATGGCGACCTTTCTGGTCATCGGATCGCGCTTTGCCAACAGTCGCCTGTACCAGCTTTCCGTGGCATCGGTCGTGGTGGGCGGTGTGTTTTTCGTCTGGAGTCTGGCAGGGCTCAGCGATTCGTTTGTGATGCAGCGCTACACCAGTGCGTTCAGCAACATGGAATCGAGCGACAACTGGCTGATGGTGGAAATCCACAACTCTCTGGAGACCGCCGATGCCTGGTTTCCCTTTGGAATCGGGCTCGGACAAGGCTTCCGGATTGGAGCCACGGGCGAACATGAAATTCATAATGGCCATCTGGCAATGCTGGTGGAGGGTGGCCTCCCGCTGTACTTCGGCACGCTGGCACTCATTCTCTGTCCGGCTTGGGTTTCCCTGAAAACGTTGGGCTCTCCGAAAAGCAACATCTCCGCGGCCATCCTGGTTGCGGTCTTTGTGGGTGCCGTAGTGTTCATGGGGCACAATCGCGTTTATCGCGATCGTGTGTTCATGGTCGCGGCGGGTGCCGGTACCGTAGCCGCCATGCGGTTTGCTGCGATGACACGTTCCAACTCGACGGTGAACCCGTTGGCATTGCGGTCCACTGGCCCGCGTGCAGGTCAACCCCCCGTTCCCATACCGTCGCGCGATCCGATCCGCAAGCGCGTGGCGTGACACGTGCCCGCACGCTGTTTTCCCCATTTCACCACTTAGAGATCAGACGATGACGTCAGATCCGGCGATGTCCAAAACTCAGCGACAAATCATCTACGTGGCCGGTTATGGCCGCAGTGGTTCGACGCTGCTCGACACCATACTGGCCAATCAGCCCGCCGTCTTTGGCGGGGGTGAACTGACCTGGCTGTATCAGCAGATTCTTGACAATCAGTCGTGTTCGTGCGGCGAGCCCTTGCAGGCCTGTCCCTTCTGGATCGATGTGCAGCAGAAACTGGCCGCACAACTTCCGGAATTTGATCTGACCGCCGCCGCTGCACTCACGCTTTCCCAGGAACGTTGGAGTTCGTGGCGAACGCAGGCCGCTGCCTATACCACGTTGTGGGATGCCACCTGGGAGGCCATCGCCCAGGCGAGTGGTCGATCGATGATTGTCGATTCCTCCAAGAATTCCCGGCTGTCGCGGTTCCGTTTGGAATTGATGCTGGCTTCTAAGGCCTGTGAAGTCTCCGTGATTCATCTGGTGCGCGATCCACGTGCCGTGATGTGGTCGACCGCCCGTGGCAGCAATCGCAAACTCGAATCTGGTGACAATCGCGTGAGTTGGCTCACGCCTTACAAAGGTCTGGTGAGTTGGGCTTACTCGAACTCGTGCGTCGACTATTTGCAGGCCCGCTATCCACAGATGCGACTGTTACGACTGCGGTATGAAGATTTCGTGCAGCAGTTCGCCGCATCTGTCGAACGCCTGTCGGATTTCCTCCAGCTCGACTTCGGTGTCGCCGCGGAAAAAGTGCAGAACGAGGGGCATTTTGACCCTGGTCATGGTGTCGCTGGGAACCGCATGCGCCGCAATACACAAATCAAGTTGCGGTACGATGATGAATGGTCCCGCCGCTTGCCTTGGTACTACCGTCGCAGCAGCGCACTCGTGCGTCCCTGGATGAACCGCTATGGCTACAAGTAAGTTCGCTGCTGAAGAGACTTCAATCACGTCTTCCGAGGCGGCCCGCATTGGTTTTGCCGTCAGCGATGCCCGCACCGTGCGCGCCTTCCTGCGTCATCAGTTGCAGGATCTGCGCAATCGCGGCGTTCAAACCGCCTATTTCTGTGGCGGAGACGGCGACATTCCCGACCTGGATGCCTTGGGTTCGCGGACACAAATTCCCTTTCACCGTGAAATCCATCCGCTGGCCGACCTACAGGCCCTCGTCCGACTCATCCGGTCTCCGGACTTCCGCCGTCTCGATATTCTGAATGCCAGCACGCCGAAGGCCGGACTCGTGGGTCTGCTCGCTGGATGGCTATGTCGCCTGCCCGTCCGGATCTATCTCGTCCGGGGCCTGCGTTATGAAACGGCCCGGGGTTGGAAGCGATACCTGTTGAAGACCGCCGAACGCATGGCCTGTGCGTGCGCGCACCGCGTTGTCTGCATCAGCGAGAGTGTTCGCCGCGAATTAATCGCAGAAGGTTTGGTCTCGGCAAAGAAAGCCTGTGTCCTCGGATCGGGATCTTCCAACGGCGTAAAATTCTCGCGCTTTGCCGACGTCTCCCTTCAGAAAGTCGCCGAGGTCCGCCAGCAACTTGGGATACCTGTCGATGTGCCCGTGATTGGCTTTGTCGGGCGCTTGACGCGCGATAAAGGCATCTCGGAACTGTGGGCTGCCTTTCAAAAATTGCGTCTGCGCCGTCCTGAAGCACGGCTGTTGATTGTCGGTGATTTTGAAAGTGGCGATCCGGTTGGTCATGCCGTGCAGGAAGCTCTCAGGCACGATCCTGCGGTCCACATCACGGGGTTTGTGGCCGATACCTCCCTCTACTTTCCCCTGATGACGGTACTCGCATTTCCGTCTTATCGTGAAGGCTTTCCCAACGTCATTCTGGAAGCCTCTTGCGCGGGCATTCCCTCCGTCGGCTTTTCCGCCACGGGCACAATCGACGCGATCCTTGACGGGCAGACCGGCCGGATCGTTCCGCTGGGTGATGCGGCGCGCCTCGCGGAGGCGCTGGAACTCTATCTCGCTGACGACACCCTGCGCGCACGTCATGGCAATACGGCCCGCGAACGTGCTCAACGAGACTTTGTTCCGGAACGCATCTGGCAGGCCATGTACGATCTCTACCACGAACTGCTGCTGCAAAACACCGGCCGTGTCCTCCCCGCGGTCACCTCGGCACAGCCTCGCCAGGCGGCATGATGCACAACGCAGCCGTTTTCCAATGAAACATGGGGTCGAGCGGAAAGCCGAAAGCCAGACACTCCCGTTCCACCCAGGCATTCTGTCTGGCTCACGACTCTGGACTCTGGACCACAAATGTGCCGCCGAGCTGAAAAAGGCGATGATCCTGCTGCGACTTGCAAGACGCATCTCCGCCTGGGTGGTAAGATCATGCGATCCAACAACGGTGAACGATTTCCGTGGAGCGACGCATGCTTTCCGAACAATTTGATCTGACGGGCAAGGTGGCACTCGTCACCGGAGGCAGCAAAGGCCTGGGGCTGGCCATGGCACGCGGTCTCGCCGAAGCCGGTGCCGATATCGTGATCGCCAGCCGTCACGAAAACGAACTGGTCCCCGCCCTCGAACAGATTCTGTGGGGAACCGAACGCCGAGGCGCCTGGTTTGTGGCTGACCTGACCCAGCGCGCTGCCGCTCAAACACTGGCAGAGCAGGCGCTGAGCGCCTTCGGTCGAATTGATATCCTCATCAACAATGCCGGCAGCAACACTCCTCAACCGATTGATGAAATTGACGATGCCACCTGGGATCGACTGGTCGAGTTGAACCTGTCGTCCTGCATGGCACTCACCCGGGCCCTGGTCCCCCAGATGAAAACCCGCGGCTGGGGCCGTGTCATTTATATTTCGTCGATCATGGCCTTTATTTCCACGGCAGGTCGCTCGACCTATTCCGCCACGAAGGCCGCCCTGGTCGGCATGGCACGGGCGCAAGCGCTCGACCTGGGATCACACGGCATCACGGTCAACTGTCTGGCACCGGGTCCATTTCTGACCGATCTCCCCAAGAGCGTGTTCAGCCCCGAGCAGCAAGCCAAACTGGCTGCCGGAACCGCGTTAGGCCGCTGGGGCGATCCCCGGGAACTCGTGGGCCCGGCGTTGTTGCTGGCCAGCGAGGCCGGCAGCTATATCACCGGTGAGACACTGCTCGTCGATGGTGGCGCGGTCGGAAAAGCGTTCTGATCGTTGCAATTGCACTCAGCCGACCTGTTCCGGAATCTCTGTGAAGGAGCGGCATTTTCTGGAACAATTCCGGGGGCTGCGCGTGTCTATTATCCGTGGAAAATGCGCCACATCTGATCAACCCCGCAGCACTTCACTTCTCGTAAATCCAGCACGCAGCAAGAGTTAATAATTCTTGCGTGAAACGGGTGTCTGATGCGACGTCTCGCTGGGGATTTCCCGAGAGCACAAATTTCTTCTTGCAGCCCAAACGCGAGCTGTGCATGATGAAACAAGGTTCACCGAGTATTGCAGCAAGATCCTCCACGAACGCCCATCATCGTGCGAGGTACTATTCGTCGTATGCGCAGCCTACTTACATTTTGAGCCAGTCAGCCATGATGCGAACTTGCCTGCCACTGATGTTGTTAGGGCTCATGGTCTCGACGGTGTGGGCACAGCCGCCGGGTGCTGTGATTCAAAACGGGCCGGGTGGTCCTCGTCCGCCCAATGGCCAACCGGGTCAGCCTCCCGGTCAGCCCCCCAACAATGGCACCACCGAAGCCAAACCAGGTGATGCCGGTAAACCCGGAGAGTCCACGGGACCGAAAGCCGTGGTTCGCCCCGAAACTCCGAAATCGAACGGAGACCGCGCGCAACTCGCCATCCGACCCGATGCCGCTGGCAAAGTCCAGTTGAACTTTCATGGTCAGAAATGGCTCGATGTCCTGGAATGGTATGCCGACATTTCGGCGCTGAGTCTCGACTGGCAGGAAGTTCCAGGAGACTACCTGAACCTGCGGACCCAGCGCAGCTATACCGTGGAAGAGATCCGCGATGTTTTGAACCGGCATCTGATGGATCGGGGCTACACATTGCTGCGCAGTGGGGAAGTCCTCATCGTGGCGAACCTCAAAAAGCTCGACCCTTCACTGGTCCCGCGCGTCATGCCGGAAGACCTGGAACGTCTGCAAGATCACGAGTTTGTCAAAACCTCGTTCAAACTCGACTGGCTGATCGCCGAGCAAACGGTGGAAGAGTTGAAGCCGCTACTTAGCCCGAATGGCAAGATCTGGGCATTGAAAGCCACCAATCGCATTGAAGCCCTCGACGCTGTCAGCAATCTGCGATCGATCTATCAGGTCTTGAGTGACGAGCAATCGGGTCACGGACAGGAACGCCTGGTGCGTGAGTTCCGCCTGCAATACACCCGGGCCGATGAAGTCTACGATCTGCTGCTGGGCCTGCTGGGAAAAGAGAAGCCCAAAAAAGATGAAGGGCCGATGGATCCGCGGCGGATGATGCAGATGCAACAGCAGATGCAACAGATGCAGCAAATGCAGCAGAATCAACAGGGGGGCAAACCCCCGGCGCAGAAGCCCGGAGAGATTCATCTGGTGGTCAATCGCCGGGAAAACAGCATCCTGGTGAATGGCCCTCCCGATCAGGTTGCGGTGGTCGAGCAGGCGGTGAAACAACTCGACGTGGCTCCGGATTCAGAAAATTCGCTGCTGCAAAATCCCAACCGTATGCAGATTTACCGCCTGGCTTCCATCGACCCGGAACCGCTGGTCGAAACCCTGACGGAGGTGGGAAATCTTGATCCGGAGACGCAACTCCGCGTCGACAAGTCCAACAAGTCGATCATTGCCTACGCGAGCCTGGCCGATCATGTCACCATTCGATCGATGGTCGAAAAGCTGGATGGGAACGACCGGCGGTTTGAAGTGATCCGCTTAAGAAAACTCGAAGCCGATTACGTCGCGGGGACCATTCAATTCATGATGGGCGAGGAAGAAAAGCCGCAGCAACAACGGCGGTCCTACTATTACTATGACCCGTTCAGCGCGGGATCGGGCGGGTCTTCCGAAGACAACGCCTCTCAAAAGTTCCGTGTGGATGCCGATGTCGAGCACAACCGGCTGCTCATCTGGGCCAATGATATCGAGTTCAACGAGATTCAGAATCTGCTGGTCAAGCTGGGAGAATTGCCCCCGGTGGGTTCGCGGGCGGCCACGTTCCGCACCCTCGATTCGATTCCCCTGGAAGATGCCCCCTTCCTGATCGAACGCTTGCGAGAAGCCTGGCCCGGCCTGGGAGACAATCCGCTGCAGTTGAAAATTCAGCCCCGTGCCGAGGAAGCCGAGCCCTCCGCGCTGCCACTGCCTCTCAACCGCACGCGCAGCGAAGACCCGTCCACGAGTCTGGATGGTCTCGAATGGTTACCCACGCAGCCGGCGGTGTTCCGGTTCTCCAAGTCCTCCGTGAGTCGAACCGGTGCCGCGTCAGATCTCCCACTGCTGCATGTGGCACAAGGGCAAGAAACGTCATCGCGCCCCCCCGCACCGGAGCTCCCCGAGGCCGCGGTTCCCGAACCCGAGATGATCACCATCGCGCCCGCAGCGAACGCAGAGGCGCTGGCTCAACGGGGGAATTCAGCGCCCCCACCGTCGGCTTCCAAGAAAGCCCCGGTTATTGTCGAGCTCGATGCCGAGGGTCGCTGGATTCTGCGTTCCGAAGACACGGCCGCGCTGGATCGTCTGGAAGATTTGCTCGCCGATCTTTCCCCCCCGCGCCGCGACTACAAACTGTTTCAGTTGCAGCACAGCACGTCGTGGGCTTATGGGATTGCACTGACCCTGGAAGAGTTCTTCAAGGAGCAGGATGAGAAACCGCAGGGCGGCCGCCGCATCTACTATTACGACTCGGCTCCCGAGCAGAAGAAAGAGGCCAATCGGCTCTCCAAACGCCGCGAATTGAAGTTCATTGCCGACAGCGACTCGAACTCCATTCTGGTCGTGGGAGCCGATGCCCACCAGCTACGCACGATTGAAGAGTTGATTAAGTACTATGATCAGCCTGTGGCGTCGGATGCCAAGGCGTTGCGACGCACCGAGATTTTTGAGATCAAGCATTCGCAAGCGCAGATCATTGCCGAGGCGATCAAAGATGTCTATCGCGACTTGCTCAGCGAGAACGACAAGGCGCTCCAGCAGAACAATCAGAACAAGGAACAGCAGCGCGCGTCCGATCGTACCGTCACTTATGTTTACGATTCCTTGGGAGACGAGGGTGGTGATAAGAAGGGGCAGGATCCTCCGGCTCCGATGCGTTTCAAGGGGGCACTCTCCATAGGGGTCGATGAAGTCTCGAATTCGATCATCATTTCGTCCACAGAGATGCTGTTGATCAACATTCGTCAGATTATCGAGAAACTCGATCAGGCGGCGGTTCCCAAGCTCCCCACGATGCAGGTCTTGCAGGTGGGCCAGAATATTCCCACCGATGTGTTGCAGGAAAAATTGGCAAAGCTGCTGAAAGAACAGAAACGACCGCAACCGCCCCAGCCGCAACAAGGGCAGCCGAACCGCCCGCAGAATCCGCCACAACAAGCGGAAGATGGGCCATTCCCCTAGTCGTCTGATGACTGACTTCTTGTATTGCGTACACTGCAAGCCAGATTGTTTGCGAATTCTGGTGCGCCATAGAGGATTCTGAAAAAGAACCCGTGGCTCGAAACCTTCTCGCAGTTTGAGTGTTTATTCTCACGCAGGATTCTGTGTGCCACGCACGCTGCATCTGCGGGACGGATTTGTAACACTTGGGGTCTTGGAACACGGATTGCTCTCTGTGACCTTGGCCGCCCTCGCCCGCCCCTGAACCCACCGCCTGTCAGCGCGACCGCTCGCTGACAGTGCTCTTCCCACCCTGCGGTTGTTGGTGCTGACATGGACCATTTGTCTATCATTGCGTACATCGATCCGGGTGTTGGCAGCCTGCTGATGCAAGCCCTGGTGGGTGGTAGTGCCGGTTTGTTCGTCTTCGGCAAGTATCTCTGGCGAACCTACATGGTGGCGGGGGCTCATCGCTCTTAGTCCATTCCGACAAAGCACTGTGCGATCGACAGGGCCACTGCATCCACAGCGGATTTCGTGTACCGCGATCGGTTTTGTCGGATGGCGTTTCATCATCTACGACAGCGCTTGGTGTTGAATTCACCGGCAGCGTGTCGTTGTAGCAGCATGTGACCAATTCCGCTTTGCGACGAAGAACCCCCGGACATCGCTGGCGATGTTCTGGCAAACGATTGTCATGAGTGCCGCTACGCCACCTTGCATCGCACCTCCTGCAGACTGGCAGTACGATCCGGGTTCTTTCCGGGATCGTGACAGCCGTGTGTTGCTGCGCGACGGCCGAGTTTATCGTGCCCTTTCGCAGACGGCTGCCGAGGATTGGCAGTCGATCTCGCAGCACAAGTTCTGGCAGCGTCATCAGGCGGCGGGTTCGCTCATCGGCAGCGAACTCGTTGATGCCGCGCACACAGCGGCGCTGCTTGAAGCTCCGTATGTCGCCGTGCTGGAACACCCGCGCTTGCCGTGGATTTCCTATCCCTACGAGTGGACGTTCCAGATGTTGCAGGCGGCCGCACTACTGCAATTGCAATTGCTGGATGAAGCCCTCGCGGTCGATGCCATCCTGAAAGATGCCACGCCGTATAACATTCAGTTTCAGGGAACGCGGCCGATCTTTATCGACGTGGGCTCGTTCACGCGGTATACCCCCGGCATGCCGTGGCTGGCCTATCGGCAATTCTGCCAGTTGTTCCTGTACCCGCTGCTGCTGCAAGCCTACCGAGGCTGTGATTTCCAGCCCTGGTTGCGTGGCTCTCTGTCGGGCATGACACCCCAGCAATGCCGCTCGCTGTTCTCCTGGACCGACTTCTGGCGACGTGGCGTGTTCAGTCATGTCTGGCTGCATGCGCTGATGGAGCGAAACGTGCGGGTCGACAATTCGACTTTATCGTCGAACATGCGGGCCACCGGCTTCACCAAAGAGATGCTGCAACAGAATGTCCGCGGGTTGCGACGCCTGATTGAAGGCCTGCGGTGGCAACCCCGGCGCTCCCGCTGGTCCGATTACGACCAGTGTGCCGCACCCGTCCAGTCCGACGCCGCAGCGAAAGAGGCATTCGTACAACAGGTCACACAACGTCAGCATTGGACCCAGGTGTGGGACGTGGGCTGCAATCGCGGTCGGTATTCGCGCATCGCCGCGGAACAGGCCGACCTGGTGTTAGCGATCGACTTCGATCATCTCACCGTCGATACGCTGTTCGCGGAGCTAGCCGAGGCTGGTGAGCGGCGGGTGATTCCCCTGGTGATGAACCTGGCAGATGCCTCGCCGGGCTGGGGTTGGCGGGGCACGGAACGCCAGCGCTTTGAAGACCGCGGACAACCCGATCTGCTGCTGATGCTGGCCGTGCTGCATCACCTGGTGCTGGGCGAAAATCTGCGGCTGGCCGATGTCATCGACTGGATCGCGGAGCGGCAATCCGCCGTGATTCTGGAATTCATCGATCGCAGCGATCCGCAGGTGCAAACTCTGCTGGCACATCGATCAATCGCGGAGCCCGACTACACACGCGAGCATTTTGAATGTCTGGTTCAGGCTCGGTTCACCATCGTCGAGCAGCGGGAACTCCCCTCGCTCACCCGCACGTTGTACTTCCTGGTCCCTCGCTGACAAAAACGTGTTGTTGAAACGCATCACATCCCCGGGTGTCGGACCAGCGGGTTATAAGGCTCCTGACAGACACCCGCGACAGGTGGGCGTGAAGTCGACTGCGATGTTGGAATCTTCTTGAAATTCGCGCTCGGCGCGGCCATTGTGGTGGCGGGCCCCGTGAATTCCTTGATCTCATCGTCCTCCCATTTCCAGGGCAGATCATGCGTGCATGCCTCCGGGCCTGTTCTTTTCTGACTTTGTGCTGCGCGATGGCCCACGCTGTGCCTGCGCAGGGACCAGCGATCTCCGGCGTGCCAATCCTGCCGGCAGACAATGTCTGGAACACGCGGATTGATCACTTGCCGGTGGACACCAAATCCTCGGCTTACATTCAGTCGATCGGCGCGAACGATCCCTTAAAAGCCGATTTCGGTTCGGGACTCTATCGCGGCGCGCCGATCGGTATTCCCTTCATCACGGTGCGTGGTACGCAGCCCAAGGTGCCCATCCGCTTCCAATATGCGGATGAAAGCGATCCGGGTCCGTATCCTTTCCCACCCGATGCCCCCATTGAGGGAGGCCGATTGAGCACAGGCGACCGGCATGTGCTGGTGCTCGATATCGATAATCAGCGACTCTACGAAGCCTATCGTTGCGTCCCCATGAATCAGGGGAAGAAATGGATCGCGGGGAGCGGGGCGATCTTCGACATGCAATCGCATGCTCTGCGACCGGCAGATTGGACCTCAGCCGATGCCGCGGGACTGCCATTGCTACCCGGGCTCTGCCGTGCTGATGAAGTTGTGGCGGGAGAGATTCGGCATGCGCTGCGGTTTACAGTGTCGCAGACGCGGGCGGCTTATATCTGGCCCGCGCGACATAAGGCCTCGTCCAACAACGACCCGAATCTGCCGCCGATGGGGCAACGCTTCCGCTTAAAGGCGACTTACAATGTGGGCGCGTTCTCACCGCAGACGCGCGTGATTCTGGTGGCCTTACAGCGCTACGGCATGATCCTCGCGGACAACGGGTCCGACTGGTACATCAGCGGCGTCCCCGATGATCGCTGGAACAACGACCTGCTGCGCGAACTCGGCCAGGTGAAAGGGAGCGATCTGGAAGCGATCGATGAATCTTCGCTGATGATAGACCCCGACTCTGGACAGGCCAGGCAACCGTAATCCCATGTCATCGGGTGGCATGAGAGTGCGGTCAACAAGATCTGTTCATGCAGGTTGTCCTGAGAAATCGCGGATTGTTCCGCGATCGTTGGGCATGCTACCATCTCTAGCAGGGGTACCACGCAGGCCATGACGCCCGCACACAGGTTCCCCTTTGTACTTCTGCGTCAGGACGCTTCCCATGAAGATCGCTGAACGACTCGAACCGCAGATGCTGAGCGGCGGTGTTGCTCTGGATCGTCTGTTTGAAGAAGACGAAACGGCGTGGTTGGAGATCATGGCGAGACTGGCCTCTGAAGGACGGCTTTCCGATCTGGATACCCAGCACCTCAGCGAGTACCTCTGTGATATGGCCAAGCGAGATCGTCGTGAAGTCTTCAGCCGTCTGGTGGTGCTGTTGACTCATCTGCTGAAGTGGGAACAACAGCCAGAGTTGCGCAGCGGTTCCTGGCGGGCAACAATCCGCATCCAGCGGTTGGAACTTCAATCTCTGCTGGAAAGTGCGACCTTACAGCAGCATGCCGTAACGGTATTGCCGCAGGCTTACGAGGTCGCACGCCTGCAGGCTGCTGATGAAACCGAGTTAAAAATCACTCGATTTCCCGAGCAGAATCCGTGGACCTTGGACGACATTGTCACAGGAACCATCTAGCGACTTCGATCGGCCGTGGCGTTTCTTCACGCGGCGGCGGAGAGTGGCTGTGTCGCGGGCATCTGCCAGACGGTGGTTTCCCAGGGTTTATCGCCGAATGGTCCCAGTCCAAAAAAGTGCTGGCTGGTGCAATCGCTGAGCTGTTTGTGAGCTGGTCGAAATTCAGGCCATTCCGAGTTGTCGAGAATCAGGTATCCGCCCGGTTTGATTTTGGCTAAGGCATGCTGAATGCAGGCCAGTCGCGCCAGCCCGTCCACCACGACGAGGTCGAACGACTGGTCGGGATAGGCCTCGATCGAGCGGGCATACTGCTCAAAACGTCCGCCGGTTTTCACGCGTGCCTCGCCGACATAAATGTCGGATGGACCCTGGCTGGCGGGGGTTTGGGGAATGAACTGCACGCGACAGTTTGTGAGCTTCTCTGCGTAGAGTTTCGTCTGAACGTGCGCGTGCCATTGCGGATCATGTTCCACGGCGATGACTTCCGCGACATGTTCCGCGAAGAACAGCGTCGATCCGCCGGAACCGAATTCAAAGACCCGCATTTCCGGAGTGAGAGTTCGTCGCAACCACTGAATGGCGGAGTAGGTCATCCAGGGGTGTCGCCGTTCGAGCGGAGAACTGCCGCTCCAGACGGTCTCCAGCCAGGCTGGCACATACGGGACCGATTTCAGGTCGCGCAGGGCCACATGTCGTAAGCCCCGCATGGTCCAACGGAATCGCTGCGTAAGCGACATCTGGAAGTTCCCTCACAAACTCATGCTGCGACCGCCACAGGGCCTACGCCCACTGAAAGAACGCCCACAGAGCGGACGCCGACAGTGCGGAAATCGCTGTTGCCGCGAACGATAGCAACCGCGTCCAATTCTGCCCAGACGAGATTTTGGCGGCCTTGTCCCTCAGGCCGCCTGGAGTTCCAGACGCTGGGAAATCGCTGCCACTGCCAGCAGGTCGTCATAGCTGAGCACCACGGACGTGAACTCTTTTTCCGCTTGAGAATCGGTCAACAATTTCTGGATGCTGATGCGGTTGAGCTGCGCGTCGTAGCAGTAGGGAAATCGCCTTAAAATGGGTAACAATGACTGCAACGCCTGCTGCGGATTGGTTTTCCAGGGGGCATGCAGCGACAGATAGACCCGCGGGCGATAGGTCTCGAAGAAGGGTTCCAGATGGGGAATCAGGTCGAACTCGGCCCCTTCGATATCAATTTTCATGGCATCGGGCGCGGGGATGCCACGCTCGTGAATCCAGGTTTCCGGGTGATGCACCTCCGCAGTGACGAAGTCTTTCGCCGAAGGATTCGCAAACAGCACGCTGGTGACGCTGCTGCCCAGGCTGGAGCCTTGCGGAGGTGAAAGTTTGAGGACGCCACTTTTTGCCCCCACGGCCGCCTGGTGAATTTCCACATGGTCCAGCGAATTGACCGTGATATTCTGCTCCAGCGCCTCGAAGGCCACCGGATCGGGCTCGAACGCGATCACCCGCTGACAGTGTCCAGAGGCATAAATCGCTGTGGGACCAATCCACGCGCCCACGTCCCAATAACACGATTCCGGAGTGAGAATGGTGTTCAGAATCCGCAGCGTTTCTGGTTCCCAGCGGCCTTGATCCATTTGGTACCAGAACCGGGAATGGGCCGCATCGCAGGAGTATCGTTTTCCGTTGAGGACGAGGGAATAGCTCCCGGTCCAGCGGCTCAGCCACCGTCGTGCCCGCTTCCACATGTTGTTTGCTCCCGGTCTGCGACGGATCTGGTGGGTTGGAAGGCCAACAGCGGCGCTGCCATCGGCGACCCACGGATCGTGTCGAGCGGACTCTAGGCGAATACCACGATCGACGTGAACGGAATTCATGAATCCAACGTCAAATTCGTCATCTCGATAGACCTGATTGGCGCCGGAACCGGCAAGAAGTGCCATTCCTGGGGTGAACAAGGCACAGTGACCGTGGCTGCACTTGTAGACAGTGACTACGGGAGGCACAATAGCAATCCATCGAAGCTGGCTGATCTATCGTGGTCTGCCTTGCCTCTGCGACTGCCATCGCCTTGATCCCTCCTGTGAGCGCCGCGATGATCTTTCCGTGTTTTGATCCGCTCCGTCGTCGCTGGATGCAAACCGGTCTGGCGACCGGCCTTGCGGGCGGGTTGACTCTGCCGCGACTGCTGTCGGCCGAGGCTGCCGACTCCGAGTTCCTTCGCGAAGCGACCGCCCAAAACGTCATCATGCTCTTTCTGGATGGCGGCCCCAGTCATCTCGACATGTGGGACATGAAACCGAACGCCCCCGAAGGCATTCGCGGCGAGTTTAAGCCCATCAGTACCTCGCTGCCCGGTTACCAGATGTGCGAACACCTGCCGCGCATGGCCCAGTTGGCCCATCGCAGCACAGTCGTCCGCTCGATGCATCACACTGTGAACAACTCGCATGGTGCGGCCGTTTACACGGCTTTGACCGGTCACGACCGGGGTGAAGCGGGCGGGTTGGCGGCACCGACCGATCACCCGCACATGGGAGCCGTGCTGGCCAAGTTGCGACCCACCGCGGTCGATACGCTCTCGCATGTCCATTTGCCCTACATCACCCAGGAAGGCGCGGGGAATCCGCCACAACCTGGGTTCTTCGGCGGCTTTCTCGGGCGCTCTTACGATCCACTCTTTGTGTTGAAAGACCCGAACGCGGCCGATTTCAATGTCCCCGAGTTGACGCTGCAAACTCAGGTATCGAATACACGACTCGATGAACGACGCCGGTTGTTCAATACGCTGGCCGCGCAGTTGCCAGCACAGACATCGGTGCTGGGCCCCCCGCGGGAGATGACGGCGATGCAGGCCCGCGCGATGGATTTATTGTCTTCGGAACGGGCCCAGCGGGCCTTTCGGCTCGATGAGGAATCGGCCGCTGATCGCGAGCGGTATGGCCGCAATGTCTATGGTCAAAGCGTGCTATTGGCCCGGCGGTTGATCGAGGCGGGCACGCGGCTGGTCACGATCTCGTGGGCTCCCAACGCCAATGCCACCTGGGACACGCATGGCAGCAACTTTCAGACGTTGAAGTCGACATTGTTGCCCCAGTTAGATGCCGCGTGTGCCAGCCTGGTGACCGATCTCGATGCGCGGGGCCTGCTCTCGAACACGATTGTGGCGGTGTTTGGTGACTTTGGCCGGACGCCACGCGTCAATGGCAACAATGGTGGCCGCGATCACTGGAACTTCTGTTACAGCCTGCAACTGTTCGGCGGGGGATTTCGTGAAGGCTTGATCTACGGTGCCAGTGACGAGACCGGTGCCTTTCCCGCACAAAGTCCGCAGACACCGGCCAATGTGTTGGCAACGATGTACGCCGCACTGGGCGTCTCTCCGCAGTATGAAATCTACGATCAACTCGCGCGACCGCACCGTGTGGTTCCGGCGGGCGAAGTCGTACCAGACTGGCTGGTGTAGTTCAGATCAGGCTTCCACGCCCAGGGGTTGCAGTTCCGCAGGTGCGGAGATTGGTGCGGGGGTCACCGCCGATCGGTATTGCACCAATCCGACCATGCACAACACACCCATCACGGCGAAAAGTTGCCGCCCGGTAATGGTTTCCGCATCGAGCCAACCCCAGGCCATGGCACCAATCGGTACCAGGTTGGTGACCATGCCCGCGAACAGCGGTCCCTGTTGCTGCACCATCCGCAAAAAGAGGCACGTCGCCACGCCGGTCCCCACCATGCCGAGAATCATCACGGCTCCCCAGGCGAGTGCATACGAACCCGTCGCCGCCGTGGCTGGCGCGGCAGAGATCATGGCCATTGGAAACAAGACGGCCAGCGATCCCAACAAGCACCACAGCGTCAACTCCAGCGGCGGGACATGGTTCAGCCACCGCCGAATCCAGGTATTTGCGATGGCATAGGTGAGTGGGACCGAAAACGCCAAGGCCAGGTCGGCAAACGGAAGCTGTTGCCGCCAGCCATCCCACATCAGCATTGAAAGAAACGCGAGCGCCCCCAAGACCCCCAGCGCTTGCCGCAGCGTGGGCCGCGTGTGTAACACAAACAGCGCAACGACGATGGTCAACAGCGGCGTAAAGGCAACCGTCATACCGATGAAGGCACTGTTCTGATGCTTCGCGATCAACCACGGTTGTGCCGTGTACGGCCAGACGAACCCCGTCAGAATCACGCCCACCAGCGGAAGCAGATCGCGACGCCGAAATTGAAACGTCGAGGACATTCTCCAGGCGAGCAGGCCGACCACCAGGGCACCAAAGCCGACACGGCCGGCGCTGATCGCGGCGGGAGACAAACAGACCGCAGCCCGTTTCATCAGAATAAAGCTGCTGCCCCAGATCGAGCAGACCAGCAGGAACCAGACATACGGCATCGACATTCCTTTACCTCGCACGGCACGACACGCTGCGCCCGCGCGAGGTTCGTGATCGTCGAGAGTTCCGGTCATCACCGGAGTGTTACTTCACAAACTGATCAATCTGGGGTTTCAGGTTAGCCGGAGGGTATTGTCGGGGCGGGCGATGCGCCAAGTCCATGCGGCGCACCATTTCGCTGACAATCTCGGGGTGCTGACTCGAAACGTCGGTGGTTTCCGCGGGGTCGGCAAGCAAATCGTAAACCTCCACGGATAGCAGCGGCGGCTTCTGAATCGCCTTCCACTGCATCATACGGGCCGCGCGCGAGACACCCAAGCTCCAACGGGCCGGGTATTCCCAATAGAGAAATTCGTGGCCGGGTTGCTGCTTCTGTCCCAGCCAGGTGGGCAGCAGCGACAGGCCATCGACGTGCGGAGGGCTGTCTTTTCCGGCGAGTTCCGCGAGTGTCGGCAGGACATCCTGAAACCCCGCGACCGTATCAACCGTCTTGCCTCCGGGAATCTTACCCGGCCAGCGGACCAGGAAGGGAACACGAATGCCCCCTTCATACCACTGGCTTTTGTACCCACGATAATCGCCATTGGCATGAAAGAAGTCGGTCATACCTGTCCACCCCTGATTCACACCGCCGTTCTGTCCACCATTGTCAGACGTGAAGATCACCACGGTATTTTCATCCCAGCCCTTGGCTTTCAGCAGATCGAGCACCTCACCGGCGTAACGATCGAGCCGTGAGATCATGCCGGCCAACGTGGCGAGTCCATCCTCGGGGGAATCGAGATAACCGGGTCGACCATCCAAAATGGCACGGTTCGGAAACTTGCCTCGATAGGGGCCCTTGGAATCCTCCGGTACCACCAGTTCGACGTGCGGCAGGATATAAGAGAGATACGCAAAGAACGGTGTCTGACCATCGCGCTGCCCGATCCACTCCAGCGCGCGGGCCTGCACTTCATCCTGCGTATAGCGGACCTGCTTCCGCCCATGATTTTCCGTGAGCTGATAGGGCTGTTCGTTATCCCACAACCAGCCGACATACTGAAAATGGGCATGCACCTGCAACAACTGGCCGAAGTACCGATCAAACCCCTGTTGCCGGGGATGCCCCGATGTTCCTTCGTAGCCCAGGCCCCATTTCCCGAAGTGAGCGGTTTCGTAACCCGCCGACTTGAGGATCTCCGCGACGGTGATGTCCTCGGGCAGCAGCAATTGATTCACGTCATTGGCCCGCACCGCCGCATGCCCGGTGTGCATGCCGGTCATCAGCACACAGCGCGACGGCTGACAGACATGGCTTCCCGCGTACATCTGCGTGAACTTCAGCCCTTCGCGGGCCATGTCATCAAGCCGCGGCGTAGCGATCTGCTGCTGTCCATAGCACCCCAGCGACCCGTATCCCAGGTCGTCCACCAGCAGCAGCACGATATTCGGGGGACGTGCATCGGCGGCTTGCACCGTCGCCGCGACCAGCACGAGCCAGCCCCCCAGCCAGAATCGGAATCCAGACATGACAACAGTTCCTCTTGGCCCGGGTAAACGATGCGTCGCATGTGATTTCTCATGCTAAACCGGGAGGTCCACCCGCACCAGACAGGCGGGCTCGGCCATTCCCGATTCCGGCGGATGTCGGCGTTGGATGTGGAATGAGCCAAGCGGCCGCGGAAGCATCTCCAGTATTCGCAATCCGATGTCTATTGGGGTGATCAACTCGTGGCCTGCGATGAATTTTCATCAACGGTTTTTCATGCAAGATCAGCGGCAGGTCAATGTCCTCCGCGTGATTTCGATGGCTCTAAATGCTGACGGAAATGTGGGTTATGGCCGTCATTCAGAGGTTGCCCCGCGACAATCTTCACATACTTCTGCAAATGCTCTTCGAACATTCATAATCTGCTCACAATACGATCTTAACATTTCCCGCACTGACAGTCGGGTCGCACGAGAGCCGGTTGGCCTTGTCCTGGTTGTCGCGTCTGAGTCGTGTTGTCTTGGGAAAGAAGTCGTATGCCGCTTGTCTGCCCGTCCGGGTCCCGCCGTTCCTCGTGTCGAGGTTTCACGCTGATCGAACTGCTCGTCGTGATTGCCATCATTGCGATTCTCATCGCACTGCTGCTGCCCGCGGTGCAGCAAGCTCGCGAAGCGGCTCGCCGCACGCAATGCCGTAACAACCTGAAGCAATTGGGTCTGGCTTGTCACAACTATGAATCGACCTTCTCGGTCTTTCCGTCATCCGGCGAAGGGACGCTGATTTCTGGCACGTGGTGGAATGGGAATACGGCTGCGGGTCTGCCGGGGACGCGGGTCTTCTTCCCGCAATCGACGTTTACGCTGGTGCTGCCGTACATCGATCAGGCTCCGGTTTACAACCAGATGAATCTCAGCCGGCATTACTCGAATGCAGCGAACCAGGTCGCCGCGAAGACCAAGATCGCCGGTTTCCTGTGCCCCAGCAATGCGATCACGACGGCCGACCCTGGCAGCTATGGTCTGGCCGATTATATGCCGGTAGCGTATGTCGACCTCGATCCGGTCACCGGATTGCGCAATCCCAACCAGTATCTAAAGAACGGTGCGTTGGGCCTGAGCGGCAACAAGATGTCCGCGCTGACCGACGGCACCACCAACACCGTCCTCATGTTTGAAGATGCGGGCAAGCCGGGCGCGATCGGCGGCAGCTACGACGCCGTCGCCAAGTTCCCGAATCAAGGTGTCGATGTGACCCAGATGATGGCCACGCAAAACACCGTATCTACTCCGTTGAACGGGAACTACACCGCCCCGAATCGCTGGGCCGATCCGGATACCGGCAACGGCGTGTCGGGACCGCCCGCGAACCGGGGTGGCATCATCAACAATAACAAGACACCCAACGGTGGACCCACCACCTGCCCGTGGTCGCTGAACAACTGCGGCCCGAACGACGAACCGTTCAGCCTGCACACCGGGGGTTGCCATGCCCTCATCGGTGATGGCAGCGTGAAATTCATCGCGGAAAATGTCGATCTGCAAATCATCCGCAAGTTGTGCGACCCCGCGGATGGCGAAACGATCGGTGAATTCTAAGTTCATTCCTGCATAGCTGAACTTTATCTTCCCAGGCACCCCGGCCGGAATTGATCCGTTGCCGGGGTGTTTGCGTTGATGGGCCTTGATTGGGAGAATGACGCCGACACTTCCCGCCACTTCCGCGTGCCCGCAACCGGACCCGACAGCGATGACCGACCGTGAAGAACCGATCTTCGAGCCGGAAACCATGAGTGGCACCTCGACCGATCTGGGCGAGGTGATCGACGAAGGCCGGGGCCGCATCTTCCCCTGCGAGCAATGCGGGGCCGATCTGGAATTCTCCATTGGTCAGCAAAGTCTGCAATGCCCTTACTGCGGTCATGTAAAAGATCTCGTTCCCAATGAGACGGAGATTCGCGAGAACGATTATCAGGAGATGCTGGCCTCGTTGCAGAAGCAGCGGGAAGAGGGGACCGAAGCCCAGTACCGCGCTGAAGATGTGCATGAATTGCGGTGCTCATCGTGCGGAGCCAACGTGGTCTTTCAGGGAACGCTGACCAGTTCCGCCTGCCCGTACTGTGCCTCGCCGTTGCAGCGCGACAAAGTGCATGATGCCAGCACGCGCATTCGGGTCGATGCCGTCCTGCCGTTTCTCGTTCCGAAAGATCGTGCCTCGGAAAACCTGAAAGCCTGGGTCCGCACGCGCTGGTTTGCTCCCAATGATTTCAAGAAACTGGGCGGTCAGGGCAAGTTCAATGGCTGTTATTTTCCCTACTTCACATTCGACTCTGCGACCTACACGCATTACCAGGGTCAACGGGGCGATCATTACTACGTCACGGTGCAGGTCGGTAAAGAATCGCGACGCGAACGCCGCACCAGTTGGAGTTCCCGCAGTGGCGAGTTCCCCCGGTTCTTCGATGATGTGCTGGTGCTGTCGTTGAAAGACGATCAGGCCACGCTGCTGAAAGAACTGGAACCGTGGCCGTTGGGAGAGTGCCGCCCTTTCACGCCGGAAGTTCTGGCGGGGTTCTTCGCGCGCACTTATGACATTCCCCTCGATGCCGCCTTCCAACAGGCGAAACAACGGATCGATGCCGCACTGCGACAAGATATTTGCCAGCGCATCGGCGGCGATGAACAGCGTGTGTCGACTCAGAAAACGGCCTACAACGCTGTCACATTCAAACACATTCTGCTACCCGTCTGGTTGCTGGCCTACCGCTATAAAGACAAAACCTACCGCGTGACCGTGAATGCCGCATCCGGGGAAGTGCATGGCGAGCGCCCCTACAGTTGGGTGAAGATCACGCTGTTGGTATTGTTGATTGCGACCGTCGTAGGGGGCATCTTCATCGCCACGCAGTCCTGATTGGGAGCGATTGCCATGTTTCGGTGCATCAGTCCTGTCATCGGTCTCTTATCACTGGCGCTGACGGTTTCAGCCGCCGAGCCGCAACCCAAGGTGCTGTTTATCGGCATCGATGGTTGCCGCTGGGATGCGGTGCAGGCGGCCAACACACCACAGCTCGATGCGCTCATCAAGCAGGGCTGGCTGGCGGTTGGCACATCGATACTGGCTCCGCACGAAACCAAGGGCGATACCGTCAGCGGTCCCGGCTGGTCCAACCTGCTCTGCGGCGTCTGGCCCGACAAGCATGGCGTCATCGACAACTCGTTCCGTGGTTCACACTACGATACCTATCCGCACTTCTTCGCCCGCATCAAGGCACAACGTCCACAGGCCGTCACCGCATCGTTTTCCGATTGGGGGCCCATCAAGGAGAAAATCCTGTCCGCCGCGGATCATGCTGTCGATCTGCCGGCCCACGGTGCATCCGATTACAACAACAAAGATGCGGAACTGGCGACCGCCTGCGCGGAATACCTGCGGCAGCAACCGGTTGATGTCGTCATGCTGTATTTCGGTCAGGTCGATGAAACCGGCCATGCCAAGGGGTTTCATCCCAAGGTGCCCGAGTATGTCGCCGCGATTGAGCGAGTCGATGCATTGATTGGCCAGGTGCGCGAGGCGGTTGCGGCGCGCGCCACGTTGAAAGACGAAAACTGGCTGATCCTGGTGGGTACCGATCATGGGGGTGCGGGGACCAATCATGGCGGCGGTCGCGAGATCCCCGAAATCCATAGCACATTCATGATCGTCAGCGGGGCCGCGGCGGTGCAGGGACAGACCGAAGACCCGACGTATCAGGTCGATCATGTCGCCACGGCGATCAGTCATCTGGGCATCACATCCGACCCCGCCTGGCAACTCGACGGCCAACCCCGCGGCCTCAAGCGCTTGGCTGCTAAGCCATAACTCTTCGAGTCGGGGCGGGGGCCCCGACCTTTGAAACTCATTCCTGCCTGGGAATCTGAACCGACTCCACGCTCCACATAGGCCGGGGCCCCTGCCCCGGCGATGTCTTGATTCCTGCCATTCCGCAGGCTATTAGGAGTTATCGCTAATCGACTTGCCGGAACCGCCACCAGCCACCGGCGAAGAAGACCGTCGTAAAGCCCAGCAGCACGAAGCAGTGATCGATCACCAGTATGGAATCGACACTGTCTTGTGTCAGTACGGCATCAAACGCACGCAGTGACCAGGCATGCGGAGTCGCCAGGCTCAGGGTTTTCATGAGGTCGGGTAGCCACGCCCGCGGAATGAAGCAGCCGCTCACGCCGCCCAATATCAGCACCAGCGTGGTTCCAAAGGCAGAGACCTGCTGGTCGGTTCGCACCCACGCGGCGAGCATCAAACCCAGCGATGTCGCCGCGGCCGAAGTGCACAGAATCACCGGAATCAGATAGACCGGCTCCGGTCCCCACGACATATCAAACAAGACCCGTCCGCTGAGAAAGAGCAGCGACGTCTGTAACACCGAGGCGAGATAGAATGGGAGCGTCTTGCCGACCAGCACCGCGACCGGCGGAATCGGTGCCAACTGCAACCGCCGCAGCGTCCCCATATCACGTTCCGCAATGAACGACCGCGCCATGATGTTGATCAGGAAAAAGACGAACATCACCGTGAAACCGGGCACCAGGAAACGGTAGACCATGTTGCCCGTTTTGACGGGCTGGGCCGGTGTCAACTCCGCGGTCTCCGAGGCAGCATCTGTCGGTTCGGCATCCGGGTCGGGAAGATAGGGGCGGAACAACGCATTGCGCGACGCGACTTCCGGAAAGATTGTGCGGTAGATCTCACCGAACAGGAAGTACTTGATGAGATCTCCCTCGGCCATTGTCGGGCGGACATCGAGCTTCAGATCCACCGCTTCCGGCCCGGCAGCAATCCCCCCCGCATCGCCCCCCAGCATGTCGCGCATGTTGAGCTCATCGACCTTCTCAACAAATGTCGGGCCGATCGTCAGGACCGCCGAGATATGGTCTTTGGTATCGGTGGCGTCGACCTCCGACTGATTCGCAAAGGTCAGCACTTCAAGGTCATGATGTTTGCGCAGGTTGCCCACCACGCGCTGCGATAACTCCGTCTGGCTGGCATCGATGATGGCCACGCGATACGCAGCGGGTTTTTCCTTCGTGGTCAGAAACTGACCCGTCGACATTCCCAGAATGGCAATGAACAACAACGGCAACAGCAGCAGCAGCACCAGCGCCCGCTTATCGGCGATCAGCAGTTTGAGATCTTTACAGGTGATGTCCCACGCACCGAGCACGTCGTTAATCCCTTAATCGATGTCCTGTGAGTTGCAGGAATAGCCGCTCCAGGTTGGTCTGCTGCGTTTCGATCCGTCCGACATTCACGCCCGCCAGATCGAGTTTCGCCAGGACTTCGCGCAAGACCTGCGCCCGATTGTGGGTCGACGCCGGAATGATGACGGTCTGCTCGCCCGATTCCGGTTGGAGCACCCGCGCGAGATCTCCCAGTTGTCCATTCAGCGTGGGACCGGTGATCGACAGATGCAAATCGGCCGACATGCCTGCGAGCAGCGTGTCGATCTTATCGAAAGCCAACATGCGGCCATGATCGATGATCGCCACACGCTGACACAAGGCCTCGACTTCTTCCATGTAATGACTGGCATAGATCACGCCGACACCATCGGCCGCGACCGCGCGAATGCAGTCCATAAGATGGGACCGCGACTGCGGATCGACCCCGACTGTCGGTTCATCGAGAATCAGAATTCGCGGTCCGTGAATGAGCGCGATCGCGAAGTTCAAGCGGCGTTTCATGCCGCCGGAGTATTCGCCCGCGGGTCGTTGCCCGGCTTCGATCAGGCCGACCTGTTCGAGCAGGTGTTGACACCGCTCTTCCAGTAGCGCACCCCGGAAGCCGTACAGTTTGCCGAAGAAGCGCAGGTTCTCCCACGCATTTAATTCGGGATAGATCGCGAGTTCCTGGGGAACGACACCCAGCGTTTGCCGCTGCACCGGTTGCCTGGGGTCGAACACTTCGCCATCAACCAGCACCTGACCCGCATCGGGCATGAGCAACCCGGCGATCATCAGCATAGTGGTCGACTTGCCCGCACCGTTGGGGCCGAGCAATCCCAACACCTCGCCCGCCGCCAGATCGAAACTGACGTCGGCAACGGCGAGATGACTGCCGTAGCTTTTCTTGAGATGTCGGACTTCGAGCAGCGACACGGCGGCAAGCTTTCGGGACACGTCGAGACCGGCAGCTTTCCCGTCCTCTGGCGGCCGAGATGCTACGAGTCGATGTCGCACTAGCCTACCAGCGCATAGTGCAACAGGGCACCCATGATCATCGCCGTCGCACCCACTCGCAGATTATCGTTAATGCGAGACGGTACAGATTCCGCCAAAGCCGCCACTAAAGTCGACCCAAACCCGCAGGCCGCCGCAAGTAGCCAGGTTGTCCCAGGTCGGCATTCCCCCCAGAACGCTGCGGTCGCCATCGGCCCACCGATGCAGATGAAGCACATCAACCCGGTGAGAGTCTTCTTGGTGTTCCAGGGCAAGCGACGTCCGCCGAACGTCAAACCACACAAGGTCGCGGAGCCATCACCGAACGCTAGGATCGCAAGGGTCATCATGCCGATCTCTTCCCAGCCGTGAAACGCCCACAGGCCAAAGATGATCGGGAAGGCATAGCCGAGAATGGAAGACCGGCCGTCGTGTTCGCCGGGACGCGCAAACGCCGAGAAGCGATACAGCGAAGTCCCCACTATGAGCGCGGTGATGCCAATCACCACGTTCGCAATGATCGGGCCCCAGGGGTCTTTATGCGGGATCGCCCACAGCAGGAACGGGAACAAACCCGGCAACATGTGTAGCAAGCGGCGGCGCACTTCCGTGGAGTCGAGCGTGCGCGGTTCCGCATACAGCGACTCGGCGACGAACCCGCGACTGCTTAGCACCGGCGACGGAGTCATCCCGAGTTGCGGGGCTCCCACACTGGCCGACAACGTCACTCCGGTTTGACCATCGAGCGCGCGGTTGTACATGGGTCTGCTACTCCGGAATGCATCGCCGAGTGATTCAATAGTGTCCTGCCTGCAACTTGCGAAAAGTGTGCCCAGGCAGTTGGAGTGGTTCATCGGCACAACCCGCCGATCTGCTTCCTCAAGAAAATCGCGTACCGTAGGAACCGAAAGCTGGGCATGACTCCACTAGACGTCATGCCATGAACAGGCTGTAGCGTGCATATGATCGCTACAATCGCACCTGCTGACACGCGTTGAATTTAGTAAAGGCGAGCGAGAGGACGTAAGTCCCTTCGGTTATGGAATTCCCGTTTGCAGCCAGTATCACCGGGGGGAGTCACCTCCCCCCGCTCGCCTTTAGTAACTTCCAGGCGGATCAGTAACCAGCCTTCCGATCGATATCGGAAGGATCTCGCCGGCGGGGCCTCAGCCCCGACAGCGACATGCCGCGGCGGTCGGCCAGACACCAGCGTGATTGCTGAGACTCCAAGCGAAACGGGTCTCGGCAGAAGTCGCGCGGCGCGAATCTTCGGCGGACATTATTTCACCGGTTCGCCGATGCAGTACAGGAATTCTTCGCGACGGCCACCCGAATCGTCCGCGACGCGCAGGAAGAGTTGATTGCGACTGACTGCCGGGCTGGCGAAGCCTTCGGTCCCCAATTGATTCTCGCCTACCAGTTCAAAGCTCGTCGGACTGGCTTTGAAGACCGTGGTTTTGCCCGACATATCGGTCACGTAGATCAAGTCTCCCACCAACAGCGGCGAGGTGCGGTACTTGCCCCCCACGCGATGCTTCCAGAGTTCTTTCCCGGTGTTCGCATCGAGGCACTTCGCGATGCCATCATCCTGCATCAGATACAGGAAACCATTCGCGGCCAGCAGCGAGGGGACATAGCACTTGTCTTTCACGCGCCACAACACCTTGCCGGTGTTATCGATCGCCAGGGTCTCCGCGCCGGGGTAACCCCCGCTGACGATGACCGTGTTGCCCGATACGACCGGTGTCCCCACGGTTGATTCCGTTGTCCCTTCGACCGACCAGAGTTCCTCGCCGGTGAGCGGGTCGTATGAGTTGACCTGCTTGCAGCCACAGATCACCACCTGATCGCGGCCACTTAACGTCACCACGCGCGGTGACGCATAAGATGAATTGCCAGGGCGCTTGCGCCGCCAGACGATATGTCCCGAAGCACGATCAAGCCCCGCGATGAAGCCCCCTTCATCATGATCGGCGGCGAGAATTACCAACGACTGATAGACCAGTGGAGACGCCGAATATCCAAACCGGGAACGAAAGCCCCCGACCTCTTGCCGCCAGAGTTCTTCCCCTTCCAGAGACAGCCCCGAACACCAGATGCGACGATCGTTCAGGAAGAGCGCAAAGAGACGTTCCCCATCGGTCGCCAGCGTGCTGGAGGCCTGAGTGTTCTCGTTATGCATCGCCTCTTCAAAGCCACCCTCAAAAATGGTGGTTTGCCAGACCCATTTGCCCGTGGCACGATTGACCGCCAATACCGACTGGGTTTGGGCCGCATCGTCTGCGGTTTCCAGATAAATCCGATCGCCAACAATGATGGGGCTCGAATGTCCCCTGCCGGGAAGTTTCGATTTCCAGACGATGTTCTGCGTGTCCGACCAGGTGGCTGGTACGACACTCTCTGTCGCGACGCCGTCATATTGCGGGCCGCGCCAGCCGGGCCAATCGTCGGGAGCAAATTTCGCCGGCGGCAAATTCGCGGCTGAGGCCCCTTGCACATCGGTTGTGGCTTGAATGTTGGTGGTCTGCGGGATCGGTGGTCGTCCGCAGCCCGTCACGCAGGCGAGCAGCACGATTCCGCACAGGGTCACGAGTCTTTGCATCTTGATTTTCCGCAGGTCTCGTGGGGATTGAACCTTGTCTTCAAGATTCTGCCCGGGCCGACCAATTCAGCAGTTGCCACCAGAACTGAGCATACCAGTTTCCGACTTCGATTGCCGGGGCACCGGGCGCTTGTGCTGTCACGCGCTGCTCGCCCCAGTCGACAAACCCGCCGACCCAGTGCGGCGCGATGTCCGACAGGAATGAGACCACGCGTCCTTGACCATGACTCTGCACCGCCAAGCCGCAATCCGCCGCCAACTGCCGACCGGTCAGCAGTCCGTCCGCAGAGACCCGGCAATCACCGAACTGCCGGATCGTTAATAACGGTTGAGCGGTCGTCGGTTGTACGAGGTTCCAGCCACCCACGGTGGGAGGCGAGGCGGTCCATGGCAAGCCTTGAGTGATGGGATGTGTGCCTGCTGCGACTTCGGCCGTTAACAACGCGGGTGACGAACTGTTGCGGCGATCGTCACCTGTAGAGATTTGCAGCCCCAGGATCTTCCCGATTGGCGTTCCATCCCAATCACCACCCAACCCGTGGAACGACTCCCAGCCCCCGATCATCAGCAGTCCGGCCCCCAACGTGACCTGTTCGACGATCTGCTGTTGTAACTCGGGTTGAACTTGTGCGGCGGGGTAATCGCTGAAGATGTACAGGCGGCGCGGAGCTGCCAGTTGTTGAGACGTGAGTGGCATATGACTCGGCAGATAATCAAAGCTCCACCCGGCGTGGGTCATCAACCCGGCGAGATAACAGGCGGCCCCCGAGAGATCGGTGTCGCCGCAATACAGAATGTCCGCGGTCATTGTCTGGATCTCACTTGTCGTACGCAGTTCATCGACGAATGCAGCGCGAGCTTGGGTGATCGATGCGGCTGATTTGTCGGATGGGAAGCTCAGGGTTCAGCCACTGTGGCGTTATCATAGCGAGGCTTTCCCTGCTGTCGCAGCCGTCACGAACCCACCATTTTGGATCGCGAGCAGAACTCAACCAAAGTCCCGTTTGCGCAGGATTTCTCTCAGGCCTTGGCGAAGCGAACCGGTCGTCCGGTTGACCCGCACGCGGTTGCGGCATAGAGTTCAGCGTGCTGCGCACTGTTTCCGCAGGGTGTTTGCGTTCTAAGTAATGGCCGGGCATGAGGTTATCTGTTGATGGCCGGCACTGTCCGCTGACGAGGTACTGCCTGTCGATGTCCAACTCCGACCCCAGCCACGGTCCCGGCGATGCGCCCGAATCCGCTCCTCGCAAGTCACCGGCTCCTCGCAAACCTGAAAAAGGATCCTCGGGGAACCTCTTCTGGTACCTGCTGATCGGGATCTTCCTGGCCGCCTTGGCATTTTCGTTTGGCAGCCAGGCACGTCGCGGCGTCGAGCTGGAGTACAGCAAGTTTAAGGACCAACTCCGGGACGGTACGCTCAATGCCGCGAATGTCCACGGCCTGAAATTTGAACAGGGCCGCATCACCTTCAAAGATGCCCCGCAGTTGCGATCCGCAGAGACGGGCGACAAGAGCACGCCCACGACCTACAGCGTCGATGTGGTCTGGATCTCAGATGGTGGCCGCGAAAAACTCGAATCGCTGCTGGAAGAAAAGGGGATTCCCTACGAAAGTGGCGAGATTCCCGCGGAATGGCTCCCCATCATTTACATGGTGCTGATGGTCGGCCTGATGGTCGCCTTCCTGGTCTTTATTCTCCGGCGGATGGGTGGGCCCGGTGCCGCTATGTCCTTCGGCCGCAGCCGTGGCAAGTTCTATGCGCAGGAAGATCTGGGTGTCACATTCAATGATGTCGCCGGCATCGATGAAGCGCTGGAGGAACTCCGCGAGATCGTCGAATTTCTGCGCAATCCTGGCAAGTATCAGGCCTTGGGTGGCCGCATCCCGCGCGGTGTGCTGCTGGTCGGGCCTCCTGGAACCGGGAAGACCTTGCTGGCAAAAGCCGTCGCGGGTGAAGCCGGCGTCCCCTTCTTTGGACTCTCGGGTTCCGACTTCGTCGAAATGTTTGTCGGTGTGGGTGCCGCCCGTGTGCGGGACATGTTCCAGCAGGCGGCGCAAAAGTCGCCCGCCATCATCTTCATCGACGAACTCGATGCGCTCGGCAAAGTGCGTGGCAGCGGCATGCCCGGCGGTCACGATGAACGCGAGCAAACACTCAATGCGCTGCTCGTGGAAATGGATGGTTTCGCTTCCGATCAGAGCGTGATTGTGATGGGGGCCACCAACCGTCCGGAAACATTGGACCCGGCCCTGATGCGGCCCGGTCGCTTCGATCGCCATGTGCTTGTCGACCGGCCCGATATCAATGGTCGCGAAGCCATCCTCAAGGTGCATGCCGGCAAGGTGAAGCTCGACGACAATGTCGATCTGAAGCATATCGCCCGGTTGACGCCGGGGTTTGTCGGAGCCGATCTTGCGAACCTCGTCAATGAAGCGGCCCTGCTCGCCGCACGCAATAACAAAACCCGCGTGGGGATGAAGGAATTTGAAGAGGGCATCGAGCGCGTAGTGGCGGGTCTCGAAAAAACCCGCATCATCAGCGAGGACGAAAAGCAGCGCGTGGCCTACCACGAAATTGGTCATGCCCTCGTCGCCTGCACACTCCCCCATGTCGACCCCGTGCATAAGGTCTCCATCATTCCCCGCGGCCTGGGAGCACTCGGCTATACGCTGCAGCGCCCGGAAGAAGACCGCATGCTGATCACCAAGACCGAAATCCAGAACCGCATTTGCGTGCTGCTCGGGGGTATCGCCGCGGAAGAAATCGTGTATGGCGAGAACAGCACCGGTGCCTCGAACGATCTGCAACGCGCGACCGACCTGGCCCGCCGCATGATTACCGAATTCGGCATGAGCGTCAGTCTCGGCCGCGTCCACTACAGCGAAGCCACGCGATCGCCGTTCCTGGGGAACATGCAATCGACGGGTGAGCATGTCCATAGCGAAGTCACCATCCGCGAGATCGATATCGAGATCAAGCGGATCATCGATACCGGTTACGACATTGCCCACGAAATTTTGACGAAGCGTCGCGACGCCATGGAACACCTCACGCGCGAACTCCGCGAGAAGGAAGTCATGGACGCCTCGCAGATCAAACTGGTGCTCGACCTGTACAAAACCGGCCCCGAACTGGCGACATGGTCCTCGGCGACATCGCGGCCCACGCCACCCCGGTTTGAACCGAAGGGGAATGACGCTTCGGCGACCATCGAGACCACCCAGATCGGTTAAGTCAGCGTTTGGGGTTGCCTTTTTGGTGGTAGTGGACATAATTCCACATTCAGCCAGAAAGGAATGGCATGCGTCATGGATCGCGGATCGATCCGCCCAATCGTTTCGTCGCCACACAGGTGGTACCCGACTTCGACCATTGGGAGTGGGACGCCGAGCACCTGGCATCACAGGCTGACCGGAAGATCGAGTATCTGACCGATACGTCGCGATCGTTTGTCACTTCCAACGATTCCCCCGATATCCCGTTCCGCTACAGCGCGAACCCCTACCGCGGCTGTGCACATGGGTGTGCGTACTGTTACGCGCGAAATAGCCATGAGTATCTGGGGTTGAATGCCGGGCTCGATTTCGAGACCAAAATCTTCGTCAAGCATGAGGCTCCCCGCTTGTTTCGTGAGTTTCTTTCGCAGGATCAATGGCATGGTGAACCGATCATCTTCTGCGGCGTGACCGATTGTTATCAGCCCGCCGAGCGGGAATACCGGCTGATGCGGCAATGTCTGGAAGTGGCGCTGGAGTGTCAGCAACCGGTCAGCCTGATCACCAAGAATGCGCTCATCCTCCGCGACCTCGATCTGTTGACCGCGCTGGCGCAGCAAAGCCTGGTCCATGTGCACCTTTCGATCAACTCGCTCGACCCGGAACTGGCCCGAGTGATGGAACCACGCACGAGTATTCCTGCGGCACGATTGCGGGCGGTGAAGATGCTGAGTGATACCGGAGTCCCCGTACGCGTGATGGTCGCACCCATCATTCCGGGGCTGAACGATCATGAAGCCCCGGCCGTGTTGAAGGCGGTGAAAGAGGCCGGTGCGCTCGATGCCCGCTATGTGATGCTGCGACTGCCGCTGACCGTGGAGCCGGTCTTTCGGGAATGGCTGACACGCACGCAGGGAGCCAAGGCCGAGAAGGTGGAAGGGTTGATCCGGCACATGCGCGACGGCCAGATGAGTTCCGCGAACTGGGGCGAACGGATGCGTGGGACGGGCCCGATCGCCGAGCAATTCGCGACGATGTTCGGGGTCTTCCGTCAGAAGCTGAAGTTTGGTGACTTACCCCCACTCGACAGCAGCCAGTTCCGCCCGGCGACCCCGGCCAATGGACAACTGCGGTTGTTCTGAACGCATTGGCGAGCGAGGGGAGGTCACTCCCCTCGGTGATTCAATGGTCGATAGCGGGCAAACGGCCTTTCAGCCACCCATCGTTCTGCCAAAGCGCCAACGGCAGGTGTTGCCTGGCAACATACTGCACCACTTGCGCGATCGCGTCTTCACTATGTAATTTGCGCACCGAACCGTGCTCGGTCCACCATCGCATGAGTTTCTGAGACGATCGCAGATTGAGTGCGCGACTGCCATACGCCTTGAAGTCGCGTAGAAGCGTCGTGGGTTCTGGATCATCAGCTACCCCAACGACCAGATGAATGTGATTCGACATGATGGCTACAGCCAGCAATTCCCATCCACGGTACTGCGACGTCTCCTGCAACTGAGTGAGCAGGATGTCGGCATCGACAGCAGTCAGCCAGACAGGATCATGCTTCAGCAGTCGTTGCGAATGCCTGCGCAAGGCAGGGTTTGGTGCATGGGGTGGTTCCTGCTTGAGATTGGCTTGTTCCCGCTGACGGTCTGCCACTCGTACAGGTCCGACAAACCCACGTGCATCGCCGGGCAGCCAGGTGCCATAAGTTGTCCACGTGAGGAACCAGTACCGTTCCATGATGGCTTCCCGCTGAGAGCGATCACCGGGGGGACTTACTGACACGCGTTGATTTTAGTAAAGGCGAGCGAGGGGACGTAAGTCCCTTCGGTGACTGAATTCCAGTTTGCAGCAAGAATCACCGGGGGGACTTACGTCCCCCCGCTCGCTGATTGGTCATCTTCGCGTTGTTTCTTCATTTTGAGCAGGCGTTCCATCGTTGATTGCGGTGGCTCATCGCTGCTGGCGGGTGACTGTGGTGGCGGTGCGGGGGTTTGAGCGCTTGGCGGCGACGTCGGTCGGGGAGTCGGGGGCTTCGCGGGAGAATCCGAGGGACGCAGTGGCCGTTCGGGGGGGCGCTCAAGCGTCGTCCGCACCTGCGCTTTGCGCTCGAGCAGTGTTCCCAGGGTGGCACGTTGCTCCACGCGCTTCCGACGGAACAATGACGTGATCGCCGAAAGATCGATCTGAATCCGGCGAATCGCCACATCGAGCGGCACCAGGCACGCCAGTGCGATCAGAAACCAGTCGAAGATGGGCCGCGTGGTCTGCTTCACTTCGCGACCCGCGTGATAGATGTCGTCTTGCTGCGAATCGCCGGTCAGCAGTCGTCCGCCCGTGCGTTCGGCGATTTCGGTCAAGGTCTGCCGATTGGATCGGAAGCGGAGGTACTCAGGGGAATAGGGGACGATGAAGCCGCCATAGGCTTGCTCATCGCGACCGCCACCGGTGCTTTTCGCGACGGCGTGGTACCGTCCATGACCCCACAGGGGAACGGTCGCCTGGTACCGACGCGGTGAGACTTGTTTCAACGTCACCGCTTCACTTTTGCCATCCGGGCCACTCAGTTGGGCCTGCACTTCCAGAAACGTTTCCTCGGGATGAAAATCTTCCGCGACAATCACGGCCTGATTGCCGGTGGTGTAGGTCGACAACCGCAATTCGCCCGATTTCTGCACGCGTGAAATGTCAATCAGCAACTGTTTGACGAAGACCTGAAAGCTGTCCCAGTCCTGCCAGTTCGCCGCCCATTTCGGGGAGAGGTCGGACGTGAATGCCGCGGTTTTGCCCAGACCATGCTGCCAGATCGCGAGAATCGGGTCTTGCTGCGTGGGGTCTTGCTCATCGGCCGGAGCATTGAGAATCGTCATCGCGGGCGAAGACTTCGCCGAGGTGATGACGTAGCCTTTTAGCTCGGGCAGTTCTGCGATCCCTTTCAGCACAGGGGAAGTGAAGCTGACTTCCGGCGTGAAAACCTTGTTCTGCAGCATGCTGCGCTTCAGCGTCTTCGATTCCTTAATGAAGATCGCGGGGAGGACATCGGGGTTGTCGTTCACGAAGTAATACCGACCCCCCGTCGCCCCGGCGATCGACTGCAGAGATGTTTCTTCAAACCCACCATGCGGAAAGACCGCCACGGTAGAGACGCTGATTTTCCCGGCGACGAACTGCCCGAGTACTTCCGGAGCCGGGGGGGAGGGGTCGCCATCGGAGATGATGATCATGTGCTTGGTCGAGGCATCGCTCTTTTGCAGGCCGGTCAAGCCGAGTTGCATGGTGGTGGCGAAGCTGGGCATGTCGCCGATCTGGGCCCCATCGATGAGCGGGGCGAACTTTTCGTACTCGCTGACGGGGGTCAACTCGAAAATCCAGTCTTCGCCGGTATCGGTGTAGGCCAGCACCCCCGCCTCATCGCGGCTATTGAGGACTTTGATCGCCTGCTTGGTAATCCGTTTGGCCCAGGTATTCCCCTGTGCGAACTCACAGGTATGCAGAATGATGGCGAGGGCCCCCTTCGGCAGCACCTTCTTGTTGGAAATGTCCATGGTGACGGGCAGGATCTCTTCGACCACCGTGCGATTCCAGCCGCCAGGTCCGAAGCTCGCGTCGCCACCCACCATCAGGAAGCCGATGCCCACGTTAAACACGGCGTCTTTCAGGCCATTCAACTGGCCGAAGTCAAAGGCATCGTGCGGGACGTTACAGAAAATGATGCAGTCATAAGGCAGCAGGGCCGCGGTATCGGCGGGAAAGTCGTAGGCGGGGATGACACGCACGGCCCGTTCCGATTGCTCGATCGCCTCTTTCAACCGCAGCCAATCCTGCTCGCTGCCAGACGGATCGGTCACCAGCAAGACCTGACCTTCCCCCTCCACAAAGATGTAACCCAGTACCTCGTTGTTCTGGATCAAGCTGTCGACACCGCGCTCGACCTCAATGGCCGCGGTGTACTCATAATACCCGGCGCTTCTCAGAGTGATGGGGACCGTATAGCGGTTCTTGCCTGCTTCAAACTCGACCGGTTGCTCGGCGATGACCTCACCATTTTCACGCAGCGTGAGTTTCCCCTGCCCTGCCTTCAACGATGACAACACCATCGCCGCTTCGTAGGTTTCGCCGAGCTTGACCTGCTGCGGCAGATCAATCCGTTCCAGCCAGACTTCATCTTCATAGGAATAATCGACCGGCAGGACATCGACGGCGATGCCCCGCGATTTCAGGTCATCCAGCACGCGCGACAGATTGCCAGCGGTCTCCACGCCATCGCTGATCACGACCAGCCGCCCCTGATTGTCGGCGGGCAACATCGCGGCGGCGAGCGACATCGCCTGCTCAACGTTTGTCGAGCCTTTATCGACCTGCGAGTTGAGGGCTTCCACGATGTAGTTCAGGCGGGGCGGTTGTTCGACCGCCGGAGTTTCGCCGAAGATCAGCAGACCCACTTCATCTTTCGACGGCTTTTGAGCCGCAGATTCCACGACATAACGCATTGCGCTATCGACCGCGTCACCTCGAACGGAATCGGAGACGTCGACCAGGAACATCGCCGATACGACATCGCGCGTGCGAATGGAACGGGGTTCGGCCAGCACCATGACCAGCAGTCCGAACAGGCAGAGTCGCACCCACAGCGCAATTTGACCACGAACCTTGGGCAGCCCCCCATAACCCGCGACGTGCAGCCACCAGATCCAGGCGGCGAAGATCGACAGTGTAAATGCGATCGGCCGGGCAAACAGCACGATGCTGCCGAGCTCTAACCCCACGCCCAGTGTGGCGAACAGCACCGTGAACAGCAGCAGCGGCAATGCATCCCACCACGTCACGGGTCGCCGCGGTGACGGGCAAAGTCGTCTCCAGAATTGCTGGATCCATTTCAAGGCGATGGACTTCCGTGTGAGATGCGGAAACAGTTGCGTTATCAAACCACGTTCGACGTGCTGAGTCGATGCCACGACACAGCGGTCAGTCGCCCATCGTCAGTTCCACGATGCGGCGGTTGCCGGTATCTGCCACCAGGACCTTGCCCGCCGGTGTCACGCTCAACCCCCACGGTGTGCTGAACATTCCAATTTCGGTACCGGTTTGACCATACCGTCCGACGAGGTCACCGGCAGGTGTGAACTGGGTCACGCGGCCTGCTCCATACTCCACCACAAAAAAGTCTCCTGTCGGGCCCCGGGCAATGTCATAGGGGTAGTGCAGATCGGCCGCGAACGCTTGCGGGCTGATGGGTGCGGGTTGGCCGTGTTCATTGACGACATGAATGCGGTTGTTGAAGGCGTCGGCGATATACAACAGCCCGTCGTGCCAGACGATACCGCTGGGCCTCTGGAACTGCCCCGTGCCTGTTCCGAAGCGACCAAATTCCGAGACATACGTGCCATCGGGCCGGAAGATCTGCACACGATCGTGCCCGCCGTATTCGCAGACGTAGAGATTGGCCCGTTCATCTTCGGCGACTGCGACGGGGTAAATGAACTCGCCTGGCGCTTCTCCTTTGCGACCGAACATGCGCAACAATTTCCCCGCGCGGTCGAAGATGACCACGCGATGATAATGCGTATCGGCAATGACCAGTTCGCCAGACCGCGTGACCAGAAGGCGCTCGGGTTTGCCCACGCTGTACTCGGGCATGAACCACGATGTTTCAGTCTGTCCGTCGGCATCGAACACGAGGATGCGACCCGCGTTGTCGAGAGCATAGACCGTGCCATCACTCGCCGCGGTGACCGCACGCGGAGCCGGAATTTTCAAGCCTTCGGGGGGCGGAGTCCAGTAGGTTTCCTCAACCACGGTTAACAGCGGCCCGGTCGCGGACTCGATGCAGCCGGGCAACGTCAGCAGGCAGAGCCACGTCGCCAGCCAGAAGAGTCGCACGGCGTCTCCCGGCCTGAGAGTCGGCCTCGCCGGTTGGTAGGCGGTCTCCAGAAGTTGACCCGTGGGGAGATGCCGCAGGACAACCTCTTCGCGCGACCCCACAAAGGCCGCGTGATCCACGACGATCGGGCCGGCGGAAATTTGCTCCAGGCCCAGTTCATGCGGCCGAATGCGGACACCGCCAGGGAAAGCCGAGGGAGGCAGCGGAGCCTGTTCAAACCATAAGGCCCATTCTTCAGCGGTCAGCCAGGTGATGGCCCCCAACCGTTCGGCGATCTCGCGCGTGGCAGGATTGTGATAGAGTTCCCAGGGCTTGCCCGCCGCGAGACATCGTCCTTCAGACAGCAGCAGACACCAGTCGGCCTCGCGCAGCGCCACCTGCGGATCGTGTGTGGAAAAGACCAGCGACATCGGGCGCTCTACCACGGTGCGACGAATCTCTGACCAGCAGCGGTGTGTCTGCGGGCCATCGACATGGGCGAGTGGTTCATCGAGCACTAAGACGGCGGCATCGCTCGCCAGAGCGCGGCCCACGCTCAGTCGCGAGCGCTCACCCAGCGATAATGTCGCGGGATGGGCGCTGGAAAGATGCGACAGTTCCAGACGCTGCAGCCAGTCTTGACCGGTGTGGCTGCCAACAGCGGTGAAATGCTCCGCGACGGTCAGATGCGGCCACAGACCGTGGTCGGCCGGACTCCAGAACAGGGCAGGGCGTGTCTTATCGTGATGCGGGGCAACGTGCAGACTTCCGGAACTGGGTGACTCATAGCGGGCCAGCAAGTTGAGCAGCGATGTTTTTCCCGAACCGGAAGGTCCGAGAATCGCCGTGATGCCGCGGGGAATCGCGAGGTCAATGCGGTCGAGTCGCGGGCGTGACTGCCCCTTGAGTGTGAGTTGCCCGCACTGCCAGAGGTTATCGGGGGTCACGCGCGAAATCCCCGCCAGATCAGCCATCCGCCCATCAGCATGGCCATTGGTCCCATGACGAGGATCAGGGCCTCGGCCGACAGGGCACTGGTGCGGCCGAAGTGCATGAAATTGTACAGCCGCACCATGCCCGACGGCAGTCCGCTAGGTGCCAGCAGGTACGCCGTCGTCAGATCGAGATAACTCCAGCAGGTGAGCAGCCCCAAAGCCATCGCGACGGGTTGTTCGACCAGTCGCCAGTAGAGTTTGCGTCCCTGGCGTTGCTGATCGGGGAGAGGCGAATTCATCAGGGTCACCGCGAGGTGTTGTCCAGAGGTGGGCCAGCGCTGCAGCCATAGTCGCAAGAGGACCGCCCTTGGCAGCCCCGCCAGAGTCGCCCCAATCAGCCAGCGCAGCGGAGTCGCATACCAGGACGAGAGCAGCGGTAGTTGAAAGCACGCAATCACGCTCAAGCCCAGAATCAAGGAACCCAGCAATCCCGGCAAGCAACAGAGGGCCAGCAGTCCCGGCTGATGGACGACGCGCAGGAAAAATCCGACCGTCAGCCAGGCCAGTGACGCAGCCACGCCGGCAATCGCCAGGCCGGTGAGCATTTCACGAAACAGCCCCGCACACCGGGCTGGCTGCCCCGCGAGTTGCCAAAGGCCAGCGGGCAAACCTCCCAGCAGCGAGACCGTGGGAACAACAACGGCCAGACACCACATCAGGCCGATCAGCCCTACCGCGATGCCGGTGTCATACCGATAGACTCCAGGAGCTTCCTCGGCAGCCGGATCGACCGGGCCGCGCTGCACGGCGAAAAACGCCCAGCCCAGCAGCGTCACTTGAATCCCCACGGGCAACAGGCTGACGCGCAACGATTCCGACAACGGCAAGCCACCGACCTGCTGCACGAAGAGCCAGTCGGTCCAACTGGTGGCCTTGAACAGTGCTGCCAGTTCAAACTCCTGAAACGTGACCAGGAGCATCAGCACGAGAGCGGGACTCGCCTGCCGTACAGGACCACACAACCACAGCCACCAGAGTTCTCGAGCATCGCGGGACGTGCGCTGCAACAACCGCCGACAATGGATGGCAGACCGCGTGATGAGCGACGCCGGAGTCAATAAGCGGGCCACGACACCAACCGGGATCACGCGCACCAACAGCAGACATGCCGTCATGCCTTCTGCCTGTCGTGGTAACCCCGCGACCCACGGAATATAGGCATACCCCACCAGCAGTTCGGGAAAGAGAAAGGGGGTTAGAATCAGCGCCAGGCGCTGCCAGCGTGCAGGGCCTTCTGCCCGGGCCAACCAGCGTTCCAGAATCACCACGCACGGCCCTGCGAGCGCAGTGACAACCAGGGCGCGAACCAGCGTCCACAACACCGCCGCCGTGAATGTCACGGGGCATACTCCTCGCGCAGCCAGTTCAGAACCTGCTCGCGCACGGGGAGCAGGTCGCGCAGATCGACGGAGTCGCTGGCCCACTTGGCGAGCGGTCGCACATCGGCGGGGAGTTCTTCGTCTGTCGTTGGACCCAGGGGAACCTGCCGCGCCGTAGATTTCGCCAGTCGCAGTTCGGTGGCTTGCGATGTGAGAAAATCGACCAGTTGCTGCGCCTCGGCCCGGCGTGTGGTTCCACGAATGATGGCGACGGTGTTTGGAATGGCGATGGTTTTGTCGGCGACTCGAATCGGCAGCATTTCCACGGGGAGCCCCGCATCCAAAGCCACAAAGGTATCATCGGTATCGGTCCAACCGACATCGCAGGTGCCCGCGGCGACCAGATCTTTCACCAGGCCGTTGCCGGGTACCTCACGTAGCTCACGGCGGCGGAGTTCCGCATGCCACTGTTGCAGCCGAGGCAAGCCCCACGTCTGTGCGAGGACGCAGTAATGCGTGAGCGTAGTGCCGAACATGGGTTGTGCCATGGCGATGCGGCTAGTTTCCAATTCCAGCAGTTGCTCGATATCGGCGGTGCTCGCGGTCATTTGCCGGGTGTTCACGATCCAGACACGCAGGCGTGCTCCAAAGCCGACCCAATGCCCTTGCGGATCTCGAAACCTGTCGGGCATGCGTTCCCAGCCCGCTCCGCGATAGGGTTCCAGCAGACCATCCGCCTGCAATGCCAGCGTTCCCAGCAATTCGTTGTTCCAGAACACATCGCATTGCGGATGGGCCTGTTCGCGCTGAATCAACTGCACCAGCCCTAGCGATTTTGTGGCTTCGGTGTCGAAGCGCGGTTCGACGGTAATGCCCGTTTGCCGCTCGAATTCTGCCAGAATTTCGGTGGAATAAACGGCATCGTGCGCGCAGTAGACCACGAGGGCCGACGATGATTGCGTGCTGAACCACAAGGCCGACAGCACTACGCTGGAGACGACCAGGAGCAGCGTTAAGGGGCCGGCGTTATTTTTGGGCATCCGCCGGATCCAGCGCGTCGAAGTATTTCTTGATCTGGTTGTGATAGCCGGGCGGGATCTGTTCCTGCAGGATGGCTTCACTTACGCCATGTTTGACCTGGTCGACCAGTTGCTGGTAGTCGACGGCGACTTGGCCGCGCTCTCCCTGGCCTTTCGATTTCATCGAGAGGAGCACTTTCCCCGCGGTCACAGCCGACTTGGATTGCTCGGTCTGAAACTCGGTGGTGATGGAGTTATCTTCCGGGGCGACGTTGCCCTCGCCGATGCCCCGGCCACCCATTCCCGATCCGTTGCCATTTCCCGCGCTCTTGCCGCCCTGACATTGACCGCAGCCCGCGCACTTACCGGCACCCTGGCATTGGCCGCCGGCGCACTTCGACAGCGACTCGCGATAGAGTTTTTCGTAATCGCTGAGAGATTTGCATTTCTGGCATTCCTTGCCATCCAGCTTTTCGTAGTCGTTCAACTGCTTGGCCATGCGCAGGGTCTTCAGGGCTTCTTCCAGCTTCTTCAGTTCCTGTGCCGTTTGCGCGAGTTGTTCGAGTTCCATCTCTGACAGTTCCAGTGACTCCATGGCCCCTTCCAGGCCCTCAGACGACAGTTCATCGAGGCTCGACATGTCCATCTGCTGCATCGCCCGTTGCAACGCCGAGGCGAGAGGCTTGGACTCAAGATTCTTCTGCGCGAACTTTTCGAGCGTTTCGAGTTTCTTCTGGATTTGCTTCTGCAATTCCTGCTTTTCCAGCGGGTCTTGCGTCTTGGCGAGCTTCTGCAACTGATCTTTCAGCGACTGCAGTTCCTGCTGCAAACCTTCGGTGGAGCCCGCTTGCAGATCTTTCGTCCACTTCTGCAGCTGCTCTTCTTCCGCCTGACCGAACTGCTGCTGCGCTTGTGGATTCGTCTTGAGCAGATTCTGTAACGGGTCGGTGGCCAGCTTCTTCCATTGGTCGGCGAGTTCCCGCTGCCGATCCATCAGCGATTCCATATTGAGCCGCTTTTCCTGCGGCTGCATTTTGTTGAAGGTCAACTTCAGTTGTTCGATCGACTTGTCGGTCTCCCCCGAGTCGTCCTGGGCTTCGGCTTCTTTCTTAACCTCGGCGATCCGGAGTTGTGTGGCGAGGCGGCTTTCGCTCAGCCGCTGTTGTCGTTCAGTGGAGAGTGACGCCGCGGCGACCTGGCCGAACGGATCGAGTTGGGGGACCAGAATTAAGGCCAGAGCCACAAGCGAGGCGAGGCCGACCACCTGCCAATGACGACGCTGCCAGGTGAAAGGTACCACCTGCGACGGTTGCACTTTTCCGGCATGCGCCTCGGCCGACTGGACGACCAGCGGCTGATACTCCCCGGCTGCGGTTTCCAGGAGAGACAGCGTGAGATAGAGGTCGCGGACTCCAGAGGACTGATCGACCACGCGAGCGGCATCCCGCAAGGCGGGTCGACGATGCCACATGGCCGCGCTCAACACCGCGACTACAGGGACGATGGTTAACGAAACGGGGGTGAAGAATTGGGGATACAACCCAGACAGGCGGCTGGTTAGCAGCGCCACAAGATACACCCCCGCAGAGATCAGCAGAGACCCATGCAGCGTCGCGACGAACGCTTGCAAATGCAGGCGGCGGCAGACTTGCTTCAGCAGTTGCAGTGAACGTGGAGCGGTGGGCATACCGACTCTCCTTCCGATGAGCTGGCGCACAGCCATATTGGCTCTGACCGCCGCCCTTCCATAATAAACGCGTGGCCAGTGTTCGGCAAGAACGAAGTGCAGGCCCATCGCCCGAACGTTACGCTATTCCCTAACGCAATCAAATCGCCTGGAATCGAGTTGTGACATGCCCTGGTTTCGCCATCGACTGACGTTACCCGCCTATCGACGCGGATTTCACATCATCACCCGGCAGGTGGTCGAGGCGGTTCCGGAACTGGCTCAGATACAGATCGGTACGCTGCACATCTTCATTCAGCACACGTCGGCGTCGCTGTCGATCAACGAGAATGCCGACCCGGATGTGCCGGTCGACATGGAATCTGCGTTCAATGCCATCGCCCCGGAAGACTTTCCCTATCAGCATACATGCGAGGGGCCAGACGACATGCCGGCTCATGTGAAGGCGTCGCTGCTGGGAAATTCGTTGACCATTCCCGTGGAACGCGGACGGTTATTACTGGGCACATGGCAAGGCATTTACCTGTGCGAGCATCGTAACCACGGCGGTTCACGGTCTCTGGTGCTGACGTTGCATGGCGAATAGTCCCTTTAGGCACAGTCGCGGTCGATCACACCTTGTGGTGCGAGCGTGAACCGCGAAACAGCAGCAGACCCGAACCCAGCACCAGTAACCCACAGCCGCCAAACATCAGCCCGATAATGCGTGGCGAGACGTGACAGGTGGTGGCCAGTTGTTCGATCCAGCGGGTCGGTCCCATGGCTGGTCGCGTTGTGGATGCCATGCTTTCTTCGGTGGGCTCAATTTCAGCGGTTCGCAACCAGGTCGCCGGACCCGTTGAGATCTCGCCGTCGAGGGGGTCCAGACTAGCAGTTCCCTTGCCGACCGGATCGGCCGCGCTGGGACTCAAGCTGGTGATCACCTGGGGCAAAGTGGCTGGGTGTGTGGTGACCAGGCTGGCTGCCTCGACATATTTCGATCCCCCCTGGGATTGTTCCATCGCGGTAATCACGCTCGAACCCCGGCGGGTATTCTGCGCCGAGGGCTGATCGGATACGGGCGCTGTAAACTCCGGTTCGCTCTCGGCACGGACGGGTTGAGCGTCTGACCGGGCAGGTTCCCACGCGGTATCCAGTTCGAGATGCCGTGTGCGTGAAATCGGTTGTTTGCGGCCCGTTGCCGAGGACCATTCCATTAAGGACGCATCGATGACCACATTCTGTTCGTCGTCCGCCGCAGCCGGTGTCTGAGCCCTCGCCGCGACCAGTGCTGGCTTGGCGGGCACTTCCGGAGAATGGCCCTGATGCTGTGGTGAAGTCACCACCGGAATGACATCGGTCTCCAACGGCCGAGGCAGAACAAACGAGACTTCTGACTCGGCATCTGTCGATGCTGACAACTCGTTTTGTGTCCGTCCCGTGGCCAAGACCTGCCGTGCCACAGTGGGTACCTCCGGGGCTTCGTCGGAGGTAAATTCCATCGACAGTCTGGTCGCTGGTTCACGCGGTTCGTGCGCCACGGGGGCGGCCTCGGCGGATTGGGCTTCCGTCTCCATCAGGAAAGTGAAGCCCATCGGTTCATCAGCCACAAGTTTCACCTCGCTGGATGGCTGTGGCACAGACTTGGAAACGGGCTCATCGACCAGAGTTACGGACTCCGTCAGGAACGTGTTGACATAAGGGGAAGCCGCGACGGCGACAGATGCTGGCGGATCTTCCGGGAACTGTGGTGCAGTGGCGCGAAGCGTGAGGGCTGTCGCATCTTCGGGAAGTGCTGGTGCTGCTGAAGCCGCATCGTCAGCGGTCGCTGCCGCACCGTCATCGACAATGGCAAATTCCCCCAGTGCGAGAAAATTTTGTGGAGAGGTGGGAGCACTCACGGGAGCCGACTGTACGGACAGATCGGCCGTGACCACCGTGTCGTAACGCGGGCGGATGGTTACCGGCGCTGCGGCGACCGGCGCGGCGCTGGCTGCCATGACCGGACGCGTTGCCACCGTAGCCACGGGGGGTGGTGTCAGGGGAGCCGGAACATAAGCTTTGACCGCGGGCTTGGCGAGAGTGGTTGCCGCCACGCTGGGTATCGCCACGTCTTGCCGGGCAATCACCGGCGGTTGCGGGTAACGTCCCTGGGCGGGGACTGGAGACTGGGGTTGGGTCACCACGGCAGCGGGACTGGGATTCGGTCGAACGGGCACAGGCCTGGCCGGCGACACGACCACTGCTGGATCGACCGCTGACGGCTGTGTGGTCTGGGTCGCGGCTTGCAGCACTTGCAAGTCCTGCACGAGTTTGCTGGCGGCTTCCGGAGAACAATCGGCATGCGGACCAAGGACGCCTGACGCCGCATCGGCCAGTTTCTCGGCTCGGGTGGCCGCTTGCAGTGCCGACTCGAAATCGCCTTGTTGGGCCGCACTGCGGGCCTGATCCATCAACCGCGTTATGGAAGAGGCAAACCCATTTTTGGGAGGCAAGGCAGGGGCGGAAGCCGCCTGGGAATGAGGCTTTTTCCACTTCCAGCCCGATTGCGCGGGCGAATTCCCGGGAGCGGCCGTGAGCAGGACCGTGGCGGCGACCACCGGAGGTGCGACCCGCGTCAAGAGTTGCTGCACCACGGAGTTCCAATAGGGGGAATTCGGCATCAACATCAGACCTTCTCCGGAAAAATCGAGCACCTTCGATGACCACGTTCAGTTCGCGGGTGACGATCACTCCCCGTCCTCCTTCGGTTCGGTTGGATCGATTCTGACGCTGAATCTGGTTTTGCCGGGAGTAGCGATTCGCGCAAAAGTAGTGGTCACGCGGTCGCTACATTCATCCCAGATTGACAGGAAAATCGGGTGTCATCGGGACTCGGCTGATCTCGTCAGAACCCCTGTCAAGCACGGATTTTCTGGACTGTTCAGGCCGCTGCGACATGCGCAGCCTCCACACAGACCAAGAGTTGCGTCGCGACCCTTGCTCCCCACTTGTGTTCAGGAGTATCCTGACGCAGAGCAACAGGGCCAGGTTGCCGGGCACGTCAGTCCAGGACGGACGACGCATTTCCACCAATTGTCGACCTCGGAACACATCGACCGTCGTTCACCGAGTCGACGATTTCAACCGACGCACAGCTTCCGCTGACATTTTGATTCGCTTTTTGGCCGACTTTCCCACCCCGGAAACCTCGGGCCCCTCGTCGCTGGTGCAGGAGCAGGAACGAACGTGGCAACGCGTGAACCGACCCCCGAAGAGGCCTTTCTGGTCGTGAAAACCGGTCCCCTGGAAGGACGTGAGTACAAACTCGCGCCGGGACAGATTGCGACCATCGGCCGTGCGCCCACCAACCGCGTCGCCGTGCCCGATGAAGTCTGCAGCCGCAACCATTGCGAAGTCTTCCACTCCGGCGGTCGCTGGGTGGTGCGCGACCTCGAAAGTCGCAATGGCACCCGTGTCCAAGGCGAATTCATCGAGAAGGATCACATCCTCGCCGCGGGGGAACTGATTCAACTCGGCGCAACCGTCCTGTGGTTCACCTACGATCCCAATCCCCCACCCCCACCGATCACGGGCCGCAACCCCCTCGATGCTGAAACCGCCTCCGAACTGCGGCTCGACGAACATCAACCCGAAATTCTGCATCGCACCCGGCAAACCCGCTACCGCACGGCGGAAAAAGAGACGCGCGATCGCCTGGGGCGCGATCTCGCCCGCCTTTACAAGCTCGCCATCGAGATGGGGGCGGCTCCCGATCTGAATGTGCTGGCTGAAGCCGTGCTCGACGGATTGCTCTCCAGCACCGTCGCCGACCTCGGGGCGGTGCTGATCTTCGACGGTGCAGGCAACCGGACCCCCAATCCTGAACAACTCCGCGTGATTGCGTTCAAATCGCGTCACGGCTCGAAGTATGAACGCGTCTCAGATTCGTTGTCACGCTTGGCGATTGAAGAGCGCGACGCGATCCTCGCGCGCGATGTTACGGGCGATGCCCGGCTGAAGTCGGAAAGTGTGCATGAAATCAGCGCGCAAAGCGTCATCTGCGCGCCGCTCCGCGTGCGCGAGATGCTGCTCGGCTTGATCCATCTCTATTCGACCGATCTCGAACACTCGCTCGAACCCGAAGATCTCGACTTCACGCTCGCCGTCGCCGATCAGTTCGCACTGGCACTCGAAAAATTGCATCAGCGCGAAGAGTTGGCCGTCGGACTGGCTCGGGCGGAAACGGAAAACCGGACGCTGCGCGAACAGTTGCGCGTCGAGACGGAACTCGTCGGCAACAGCCCTTCCATTCAACGGCTGCGCGACAAAATCGCCCGCATTGCTCCCACCGATGCCAGCGTGCTCATTCGCGGGGAAAGTGGTGTCGGCAAAGAACTCGTGGCCCGCGCGCTGCATACCAACAGTTCCCGCAGGCATGGTCCGTTCGTCACCATGAACTGTGCCGCGCTCAGCGAAACATTGCTGGAAAGCGAACTTTTCGGCCATGAACGCGGAGCCTTTACCGGGGCGGTCAATCGCAAGATCGGCAAGTTCGAGCAGGCCGATCATGGCACGATCTTTCTGGATGAAGTCGGCGAGATGAGCCCGGCGATTCAGTCCAAATTCCTGCGCGTGCTGGAAGGTCATAAGTACGAGCGCGTGGGAGGGGCCGCCGCCGTGCAGGTCGATGTGCGGGTGGTCGCGGCGACCAATCGAGAACTCGAACAAGCCGTCGAAGATGGCGTCTTCCGCAAGGATTTGTACTTCCGACTGCAGGTGGTGGAGTTAACCGTCGAGCCGCTGCGGATGCGTTTAGACGACATCCCGCTACTGGCACGGTTCTTCCTGGAACGCTTTTCCCGCAAAATCGGCCGCCCCATTCGCGACTTCACCCCACAAGCCGTGCAGATGCTGGTCGCCTACGATTGGCCGGGCAATGTGCGCGAGCTGCAGAACACCATCGAACGCGCCGTGATTCTCGCGCATGAAACATTGGTCGATGCCGACGACATTCAACTTTCGGCCCTCGGTTCGCGGCGGATCGATACCGGGGGCTCTGCCGAAAGCCCGAAGCCGTTTCGCCCGGTGCCCCTCGATGTGATCGAGCGCGAGCACATCATGGCGGTGCTCGATTGGACGCAGGGGAACAAGTCACAAGCCGCCCAGACCCTCGGCATCGAACGCTCGACCCTCGACCGCAAACTGAAACGATACGACGTGGAACGCAAGCGGGATTGATTTCCCCGCGGCAATAGCATCTGCCATTGATCCACCCCGTCTTAGCCCTCGGTGAGTCACCGGGGGCCGAGCGCTCCCAACGATGTCGGTGGTGCATCGGCCCCCCGTCGTTGACGGGGGGCTAAGTCCTGGCCCACGGCGTCGCGGGTTGATCAGGATCCGCACGTCATCCACCGTCCCTGCGAAGACTCGCAATGAAATCAGGCGATTTTCTGCCATCCCGGTGATTTTTGTTGAGGCCGCACCAGTATCCGCGTTGACTATGCTTGAGTCAGTCGCACGTCCTCTCCCGTCGTCTCTTCACCCAGGTGGTCTCCCATGCTCCGTTGCCTGTCGTTCTTTGCGACCTGTCTGCTGTTGGGTGCCTCGGCGATCGCGGCGGAACCGGGGGCCTGGCAGTCGCTGCTCAAGGAGATTGACCCCGGACGTGATGCCGTCGCCGGAACCTGGCAGGTGACCGACACCGGACTGAAAGTCAACGCCATGAGTGGTGGTCGCCTCGCCTTGCCCGTCACGGCTCCCGCTGAGTACGACTTGAAGGTGACCTTCACCCGCCAGACCGGTGTCCATTCGGTGGGACTGGTAGTCGTCCACGGTGGTCAGCAGGTGGCGTTCGAGGTCGATGCCTGGGGACAGCACCTCGCCGGATTTCAGAACATCGGCGGGCAGACGATTCAAAACAACGCCTCCCGCAAGACGAACATGTCACTCGAAAACGGCCGACGTTACACCCTGACGGTCGAAGTCCGTAAGGATCAACTGCGCGGCCTTTTGGATGACCGCGAGATCAGTCTCGTGAAGACCACCGGGGGTGATCTCTCGCTCTCCAATCTGTGGACCATGCGGTCGCCACAACAACTCGGCCTGTTGGCGTGGGAGAGTGACACGACGTTTCATACCATCGAGATACGCACACCTTCGGGCGCGCCGATCGCGCTCGCCGCGAACACGCCACCAGCCACGCGACCGATGCCCACCACTCCCAGACCGCAGCCCACGCCGAGTCCTGCACCGACTGCGAACGGCAATGCGCGCGGCAAGCGGGTGCTGATCGTGATTGCCAACTATCATTTCTTCTATCGCGAATACGGCGAACCCCGCGAAGAACTCGAACGGGCCGGGATGCGTGTGACCGTGGCGGCGGGACGACGCGGCTTATGTCGCCCGCATGACGGCTCGGGACAAGGCCCCGACGGGGGCAACATCACCGCCGAAGTCGCCCTCGCCGATGTGAAAGCTGACGACTACGACGCGATCCTGTTCTCGGGCGGCTGGGGAGCGTCAGCGTATCAGTATGCCTTCACCGGTCGCTATCAGGATCAAACCTACAACGGCGATCGCGCGGTGAAAGCCGAGGTCAACCGCGTGATCAATCAGTTTCTCGAGCAGGACAAGTATGTGTGCGCGTTGTGCAATGGCGTTTCGGTGTTGGCCTGGGCCCGCGTGGAGGGCAAGAGTCCGCTGGATGGCAAGCGCGTCTGCGCCCCGGTTCGCGAGGCACCCCGTGGCATCTATAATGGGCAACCGGGGCAACCATCGTGCCGTTGGCATCCCGAAATGAATGGAGCCATTTTGTCACCCCCCGGTGCAATTGGTCGCCCGGGGACCGAAGTCGATGACGTGCTGGTCGATGGTCGCATCATCACCGGCGAGAACGATCCCTCCGCCCGCGAGATGGGTCGCCGCATCGTGCAGGTGCTGTCGAATTGATATGCTGCGAATCGACTGATTTCCCTCTTCCCGCGAGGACCCCGCTCATGGTTCGACGCCTCACGCTCTGCTGTGCATTTCTGTGCTGTTGTGCATTTCTGTTCTGCCTGACAGCGACCACCTTCGCCCAGCGGAACTATCCGCCTGAACTGCCGGGCTCGAAGTCGTATATTTACAAGACCGTCGGCGATGTGAAGCTGTCGCTGTACGCATACAGCCCGAAAGACCATCAGGCGACCGATCGCGTGCCGTGTGCGGTCTTCTTCTTTGGGGGCGGTTGGACGAATGGTTCGCCCCAGCAGTTTGAGCAGCAGTGCCGCTATCTGGCCTCGCGCGGGTTGGTGGCGATCACGGCCGATTATCGCGTGGGCAGTCGGCATAACGTGAAGGCGGTCGACTGCGTGAAAGATGCGAAGTCGGCGATTCGTTGGGTGCGCGAGCACGCGGGTGAGTTGGGCATCGATCCCGACAAGGTGATCGCAGGTGGTGGTTCGGCGGGGGGCCATCTCGCCGCGTGTGCGGGGGTCATTACCGAATTTGATGAGCCGACGGAAAATGCGAAGATCAGTTCGCGACCCAACGCCCTCGTGCTGTTCAACCCGGCGGTTTCATTCACTCCACCGACGGATCCGGTTCGCAAGAAACAGGCCGATGGGTTAGCGGGACGGATCGGCGTGGCTCCGGAACGACTATCGCCCGCCCATCACGTCGTGAAAGATCTCCCTGCGACACTGATCCTCATCGGTTCTGATGATTTTCTGATCGAGGGGAATCGCGAGTTCATGGGGAAGATGCAGGCAGCGGGCAATCGCTGCGAACTCGATTTGTATGACGGCCGGTCGCATGGGTTCTTCAATTACGGCCGAGGCAGCCACGCCGATTTCAAAGCGACCACGGCGAGCATGGACCGGTTTCTGACAACGCTGGGATATCTGCAAGGACCGCCGAGTGTCGATGCGTTTTTTGCGGATAAATAGTCAGTTCTAAAGGGCTGTCGGGGTTTGGTTGTCTGGGCACCTCAGCGTGGCAAATTCGGCACATTCCGCACAGATTCGTCGGTGTGGGTGATTCCCCTGCTTCAGGAGAGGACTGCGGTCTCCCCCCGGGCCAGTCGAGCCGAGTAGTATGAAAAGCTCGTCAGCCGCGCCTGTGCCGGGTGGCCGAGACGCCAAGCCTTGTTCGCAGGAATGTTATGTCTGCCACGTTGACCTCCGCCAAATCATCCCAGTCCAAGGCGATACTGCCCTACGAAGTTGTTCCCGCATCGCGCGGCCTATTGGAACGACTCGGGAGTTGGCTGCAGCGCCGGCTGTTCCGCCGCTTCGCACGCTGGAATTCGGAAGGCATGGCGTTTCTCGTCTCGCAGATGCCCATCATGTTCGGCGCCGTCGCCACGATGGTGCGTCTCGGCGGGTTTGAAGCGCTACTGAAAGGCCCTAAAACCCTTGAGGAACTGGCCACCACGTTGAAGGCCGATCCGCGTTCGTTACTGCACGTGCTGCGTCCGTTGGTGGTGATGCAGTGTGTCGAACGCGATGCCGAGGGACGGTACTCGCTGGGACCGGTCGGACGGGAATACTCCAGCCAGGGCCGTCAGCCATTCGCCGCATGGGTGGAACTGATCGACCGGGCCATGTTGACGATGATGCCCAGCCTGCCGGATGCCGTACAGGCGGGTGAACCCCTGGTACGACATGTCCAAGGCAAGACCTGCTGGGAAGTGATGGCCGAGCAACCCGGCACCTGCGACCTGCACGATATCGCGTGTGGCCGCTGGACCGAACTATGTGTCGATCAGGTCGCGAAATGTTACGACTTCACCGGTATTCGCACGCTGGTTGATATCGGCGGTGGTCGCGGTGCGTTTCTTTTCGCGATGCTGCGCGCGGCTCCCCATGTCCAGGGGGCGGTCTACGATCGACAGGAGACCCATGTCGCCGCGGGTGAGATGTTTCGCAACAAGGGCGTGAGTGACCGGGCCGAACATCTGGTGGGCAACTTCTTTGAGAATGTGCCCGTCGGAAAGGATCTCTACACCATCAAGCATGTGCTGCACGATTGGGATGACGACAGCGTCCGCAAGATTCTGTCGAACATTCGCGCGGCCATGTCGAATCAGTCCAAACTGCTGATCGTGGAAGGCTCGGTCGATCACGACCTCGCGCCGGGGGAAATCGTCCGCAGCCTGGCCGACCTGCATCAGTACGCGGCGACCTGGGGTTGCTCCCGCACGTTCGATGAGTTTGCCCAATTGTGTGCAGACTCTGGGCTGCGCCTGAAGCGGGTCATTCCGACGCGGCTCATCGATCCACAGATCATGGAATGCGTGCCGGTGTAATTTCTCCACACCCGGCGGCTCACTCGCACTTCGCCCAGCAATCGTCGATGATGACTCCACCTTCAAATTGTGGAGAGCCTGGCAATGACGATCTGGTCGTGGTCTGAATATCTGGCACCGATTCCCGCCGAGTCGCGGGTGACTCTCGGAGAAGGGCATACGCCCTTGGTGCGCTCCCGCCGATTGGGTCCGAGCGTCGGCCTGAAGAATCTGTACTTCAAAGTTGAAACGGGCAATCCCTCCGGGTCTTACAAAGATCGCTTCGCCGTGGTCGCTGTCAGCGACATGGTGGCCCAGGGCAAGACGACCTGCATCGCGACTTCCAGCGGCAACACGGGAGCCGCACTGGCGGCGTATTGCGCGGTGGCGGGAATCGCCTGCGAGATTGCCATCGTCGAAGGGGCACCGATGGGCAAGTTGAAGCAGATGCTCGCTTACGGGGCCACGCTGTACCGCATCCAAGGCTTTGGCATCGACAGCCGCATTTCAGGGCAAGTCTTCGATTGCCTCAAAGCCCGCAGCGCTCAGCCCAATGCCAGTTTGCAGATCAGCGCGTTTGCGTACTCACCCGTGGGCATGACCGGGGTCTACTCGTTGTCGTTTGAACTCGCCCAGCAGGCCCCAACGGCGTGGGACCATGTTTTCTGCATGGCCGGCGGTGGTGGCCTGGTGTGGGCCGTCGCGAAGGGCTTTGAAATCCTGCAATCGGCCGGTCAACTCGCACGCCTGCCGCGCGTCGAATGCGTGCAGCCCGAAGGGAACAACACCATCGCCGGGCCACTGCGGGCCGGACAGAACGCCGCCCATGCCGTGGAATGCACGTCAAAGATCAGCGGGTTGCAGGTTCCGAATGTGATTGATGGCGACGGCGTGATCGCGGCCTGTCGCAAAAACGGTGGCACCGGACATGTCGTCGCAGATGAGTTCATCTGGCAGACCCAGCGGCGCCTCGCGCGCGAGGAAGGCATCTTCTCGGAACCCGCGGGAGCCACGGCGGTCGCGGGCTGCCTGCAAGCCGCCGCGAATGGGGAACTCGATCCGGACGCGGAAATCTGCTGCCTCGTATCCGGGTCAGCGTTTAAGGATCCGACATCGATGGACGCCATGGCCGCCGATCGTGATTGCCCGCTGATCGATGTCGCGGAACTCGAGCGTCGTTTAGCGTGATGGACCGGAAGCTCGGTAGACTGGCTTTCTCATCCGGTTCGCGGGTATACTTTCCCGATTCTGGCCCGGTGCGGGTTCAGCCGGGTAACGTCTCGAGATCGGAAGGTGCATCGCAGTATGGCGCGCAAAACTGCCAGCCGTATGGAGTTACGTCGACAAGCCGAAGCCGTGGAAGCAGCGGGAGGCGATGCCGCCGCTCCAGCAACCACGACCAAGGCCAAAAAGGCGGCTGCCCCCAAAACCCGGCGGACGAAAGAAAAACCAGTCGCCCGCAAGCGCATGGTCTGGGTTTTGTACAACGGCAGTATGAAGGAAGAAGGCCGCTTCCCCTACGATCAGCGAGCCGCTGCCGAGGAAAAGCTGGAGTTGCTTCGCTCCAAGTCCAAGAAGCTCTACTTCATTCACCCTGTGAAAGAAGTGATTGGCGATCCGTCACAGTCGACCGGGCTGGCTGCCGCGGAGGCCGCTGCCAAACTGGCTGCGATCGTCATCCCTGATATTCCAGATGAACCCGAAGAACTGCTGCCCGACGTCGAAGTCGAGTTCAGCGCGGAAGCGGAGGATGATGACTCCGGGGACGACGACGATGACGATGAAGGCGATGCGGACGAAGAGTAAGTTCATCCGCAGGCCATGAGTCCAAAACAATTCGGCCGAGGAGGGCCACCAGCCCTCCTCGGCTTTTTTGTTGATCCCAGGCGATTGCCCCCAAATCGGTCTGGAGGACATCGACGAATTCTGCTTGAATCCCGGCCGTTCGGGAGCCGGAGTTGCTCCTATCCGCCGAGATTGTTCGTTCGCCGAGGGGCGCGAAAATGCAGGGATGCCTCACTCAATTTCTAGCCGCAATTCTCGTATTGGCTGGTACTTGCGCCACTCAAGGCGCAGACGCGACCGTGAAACCCTTGGTCGTGACCACGCCCGGTAACGAACCCCGGCAGCAATTGCGTTACCAGTTTCAGCCGGGCCAGTTCGTGCATTACGAGGTGGTCAGCAAAACCACCATGCGCAGCCAGTTTCAGCAGCAGGTGGAAACGGTACAGAACGAAGCCCAGTCGTGGAAGCAATTCCGTGTCATCTCGGTGGATGAACAGGGAATGGCCCTGCTGGAACCCGTGGTCGACCGCACCAAAATGTCGGTCCAATACAACGAAGATGCCCCCATCAAATGGGACAGCCAGAGTCCCGTCGATCAAGACCCCTCACAGTTTCACCCCATTCGGCAAACCATCGGTAAACCGATCGCGCGCATTCAGGTGACTCCTAATGGGCAAATGCAGAAAGTCACCATTCTGGACGGGGCTCCGACACGTCTCGCGGGAGCCGAAGCCAGCGATGCCCGATTGAATTTCCTGGTCCCCTTGCCGCAAGAGTTGGTCGGCGTGGGGGCCATCTGGCGGGAGCAGTTCCAGGTCACCGTGACGGCTCAGGGGCTGCCATCGCAAAAAGTCACGTTGCAGCGTCAGTATCAGCTCATCAATATCACGGGAAACATTGCCACGATTTCGCTGAAAACGCAGGTCAACCAGCCCATTGACAATCCGCAGATTCAGTTGCAGTTGCTGAATCTGACTCCGACCGGCACGGTCGAGTTCGACATGGCACGGGGGCACCTGCTGTCACAGAAAATCGGCGATTCCGATCAGATTGTGGGCGCGCTGGGGCCGCAAACCGTCGTCAAAAGCAGCATGGAAACCTCGGAAACCTGGATGCCGAGCCCTGTCGGTGTCCAGCCAGCGCGGCTTGAGACCACCACGACCAAGTGATCTGTCGATTGCGAACGCAGAGGCTCAGCTACCGCTTTTGCCTTTCAGCACGAGGAATTGCGCGACAAAAGCCTCTTGCTTGATGGGCAGTATCGGGGCGATCTGGCCTTTCTCGAACATGCCCCGCACGCCTTTGCTTTGCGTCCATTCCTCGGACGAAATCTCGCCATTCTTGTCTTTGTCGGTCAGCGAGAAAAAGTACTTCCCCTGGCGAGTTTCCGCGGAATCGGACTCGGAAGGCGGCGCGCTGACGGCCACCACCGGCGCGGCAACTTTCACTCCCGCAGTTCCGGTGACAGGAGTTCCAGCGACCGACGTTACTCCCGCAGCGGTCGGTAAGGCCTGCGGTGTCGCGGTCACACTGACGGCCGCCGCAGCGGCATCATCGAGTTCGCGCGCGGTTAAGAAGCCGTCGCCATTGCGGTCAAGTTGCAAAAACTCCGCCAGTTTGGCCCGATCCCATTCATACAGGCCAATCTGGTTATCTGCATTCAGGTCGAATGCTGTAAACTTGCTTTCGAGCTGCAAGATAACCTTGGTGGGGGCGGCAGGACGGCCACGACCGCGAGAACTACGGCTGTCACCGCCGCTCCGGCGATCGTTTTCCGAGCGTTGCGCCATGCCTTTAACGAATGCATCGCGGGTAACTTCCCGATTTGGGTCGAGACCGGCTTCCCGGAAACGTTCCTTCATACGATCGTCCAGGCGGGCTGTTTCCTCACCATCGATGCGACCGTTATTATCGCGATCCAGGAAACGAAAGAAGCGTTCCTCACGACTCTCATCTTGAGCCCAGATGGTAGAGTTCTCGTGCGCTACCCAAGCTCCGACAAAGACCGTGCAGACTACCAAGGTTCGCCGCAGCATTGTCGTTCACTCGCCGAAAGGATGGGGAAGATGCTGGAGATTAAACCCGAGCCCTGTCGGGAGAGATCGGAATTGTTGCGGGCAGATCCTCAATCCGATCAGATCGCGGGTTGAACTGTCAGAATTGTCAGAAGTTGCGGCGTTGTCAAGAAGTCGCGAAACCGCATGAACTGAACTGGGGTTGAACACCAGGAGGACCGAGCGTCGCCGTGCTGTCAGCCGAGTTTGGTGTCTGCCAGCCGACGTAAGGTAGGAACGGACCATCAGATGCAACGTTTCAGTTGTTTCCTTTCTGTTTTGTTTTTAACCGCGTCGTGGATGACGCCGGCCGGGTACGCGCAACCTCCCGAAGGCTTCGGCGGGCGGGGTGGCCCGGGCGGATTTGGCGGACGAGGTGGGCCGGGAGGCCCGGGGGGCGGCTTTTTTGGCGACCCCAACAGCTTTCTAACGAATGTGCGGGACGACAGTTTCCGCGACAAACTTGAGCTCTCGGAAGACCAGAACGAAGAACTCGATAACCTGCGCAACGAAATTCGCAGCTTCTTCGGTGAACAATTCCGCAGTGGCATGCCACCGAATCAGGAGGAAATGCAGAAGCGCATGGGCGAGTTTGAATCTCGTGCCGTCAAACTTCTGAATGACAACCAGCAAAAAGTCTGGGAACAGCGTAAGGTCGAAGTGGCCCAGCAGACCGGCGGCCCGACTCGCGGCGGTCCCCCTGGCCCGATGCCAGCCCCGGGGGGTGCTGTTCCCGCACCCATCAAGCGGGCCGCGATTCCGAATGAAGCCCCTCCGGAAGGGGAAGAAGCCGCCCTCTCCTTTGGCAAGCGGCCGACCGGACTCCCCCCGGGGACTCGGGCGGAAGCCATGATGTCATTCAACTTCCGTTACGCCCCCTGGGCCGACGTGCTCAAGCTGTTCGCTGAGGTCGCCGGCTTGACACTCGATCTGAACGATACTCCTACGGGCACATTCAACTACTACGATGATGGCGAGTACACCGCGACCGAAGCCCTCGACATTCTGAACGGTTATCTGCTGCCGAAGGGATACTGCCTGGTCCGTCGCGATCGTTTTCTGGTCTGCCTGAACATTGATGATGGCATCCCGCCAAATATGGTGCCCGTCATCACCCCCGCGGAGTTACCGCACCGCGGCAAGAACGAACTGATCAGCATCGTCATTCCGCTGGAAGGTGTGGAAGCGGACGATGTCGACGGGGAAGTGCAACAGCTGCTTGGACCTCAGGGTAAAGTGGCTGCCCTGGAAAAAACCAACTCGTTGTATGTCATGGACATTGGCGCAAATGTGCAGCGCGTCTACGACCTGCTCACGGCGAGTTCGAGTGTGATGTCGGGCGATACGGCTTTCAAATCGATTCCGCTGAAACACATTACCGCAGTCGATGCCGAGCGGATGGTCCGCCGGTTGTTTGGTCTCAATCCGATGACCACGCTCAGCAGCGCCCCGGCCGCGCCACAGTTCGGTGGCTTCAGTCCGTTTGGTGGCGGCTTTGGCGGCCCCTTTGGTGGTCCTCCCGGGTTTGGCGGTTTTGATCGCGGTCGGGAGAGCGGGGGCGACAGTCGCGATTCCCGCTCGTCTTCCTCTTCGCGTTCGAGCAACACCACGACTTCCTCGCAACAGAAGTCGCCGTATGCCGACAAAATCTGGGTCACCGCGGATACACGCACCAATCATCTGCTGGTGACCGCGTCGCCCGAATTGATCCGCGTCGTCGAGAATGTGGTGACCTCGCTCGATACCGGGAAAGATGCGAACGGCAACGACATTATCAACTCCGCCGACCCGATCAGCATGAAGGCCTACACGGTCACGGGGAACAGTACGCAAATCGCGCAGACGCTGATGTTGCTCATGCCCGGCCTCGCGATCACCGATGATCCCACGTCGGGCCGGCTCTACATCCAGGCGACATCCAAAGAACACGACGAAGTGACCAAGCAGTTGCAGGAGTTGAGTGGTACGGGGAATAACTCGGTCGCCGTGTTAACGCTGTACCGGCTCGACCCGCTCGCCGCGGTCAATACGCTGCGCAATCTGTTCATCAATGATGGTTCCCGGGCACCCACGATTGAAGCCGATTCGGTGGGACGCCGGATTATGGTGCGGGGGACTCCCGATCAGGTCTCGCAAGTCAAAGCCCTGTTGGCCGACCTGGGCGAACTGGGCGAGGCGGGAACGGGCACTCCTTCGCAACGCGGGCCGGTACGCACCTACCCTCTGGGTGGACGCGATCCCTCCGAGTTCCTCCCGTTGCTGCGTCAGATGTGGTCGGCGTCGGAACCCAATCCCATTCGGATAGTCGTGCCTTCGGACAGCAGTCCCATTCGCGATTTGAAGGTGCCTTCCGATGTCCGCCTGCAAGACACGCTGACTCCCCCGGCGACATCGATCGACCGGAATACGCGATCGTCGAATGACCGCGCGCCACAGGCAACTCAACCGCCGGTTCGTCCGCTCGACGATTTCACGCGGAATGCCAGCTTCCGCTTCGCGGTCTCTTCCACAACTGAGCGTGAGCAAACTGCTGCCGAGGACGTGAACTCCGCGAGTCCCACAGATGCGACGGCCGAAGAGCCGGCGACGTTTGACGACTTTTTGAAGTCGCTTATAGCGCCACCCGCCGCTACCGCCACTCCGCCGGAAGGGGCGGCTTCGACGGATGAGATGACTCCCGTGGGCATCACCGTGGTGGGGAACGATCTGGTTCTCACCTCGCAAGACTCCACCGCGCTCGACCAGATGGAAGCGATGATCGAAGAACTCGCGTCGATCATGCCTGTCAAGACCCGCTGGACGGTGTTCTACCTGCGCTCTGCGGATGCGACCGAAACCGCGCAGATGCTGGAACGGCTCTTCCCGCAGAGTTCGGTGACGACATCGACCCAATCGTCGGAAGGCATTCTGGGTTCCCTGTCGGGCGGACTGTCCACGCTGGGGCGAGGCATGATGAATGCCACCGGGTTGAACACCCTGGGCGGTCAGGCGCTGCGCATCGTGACCGACACGCGGGCCAATGCCTTGTTTGTCTCCGGGGCACCGAATCTGGTCGATGAAATCGAGCAGATGCTGCGTCTGCTGGATGCCTCGGAAATTCCCACATCGTTACGCGACCGCGTGCCCCGCAGCATCGCCGTGAATTTCGCCGATGTGGATGAAGTGGCGAGCATCGTGCAGAACGTTTTTCAGGAGGAGATCAATCCTCCCGATCAGGGCAATAACCGTCAGCAGCAACAACGTGGCGGCGGGGGTGGCTTTAACCCGTTGGCCATGATGATGGGTGCCGCTCAGGGGCAGGCCCGTGCTCAGCCCCGGTTGAGCGTGGGGGTTGATCGCCAGACCAGCCATTTGATCGTCTCCTGCAACGACGCGATTTTTCGGCAGGTGGAAGATCTGGTGCTCGACATCGATGCGCGGGCCGAGGCGGCGAACCCGGTGGTCCGGATCTTGCCGTTAACGACGGCGGACCCGGCGATCATCTCGACGACGATCTCGTCACTCATGCCCAAAGTTTCGATCAGTTCGACCCGGACGAATCGTCCGCAACCCACGCAAACCAATTCGGGGGGCAACAGCGGGAATTCCGGTCGTGGCAACGACAATAACGAGCCGCCGAACCCCGCCGGGCAAGACTTTTTCCGCCAGATGATGGAAGAACGGATGCGTTCGCGCGGGGGCGACAGTGGCCGGGGAGGTGACTCGGGTCGCGGTGGCTTCGGTGGACCCGGGGGCGGCTTTGGAGGCCCGGGGGGCGGTTTTGGTGGTCCCGGCAGCGGACGGGGCGGATTTTCCCCAAGTCCGCGCTAACAACGGTCCCGCCATGCGATAACCTAGACAAATCTCGGAACTTGGCCGGTCTCACACCGGAACCGTTGTGACGGAACGGCCCACGCGCTCCAGGTTCCTCGCGCTCGCAGAGGTCAGCGATTGTTATGGATATCGGTAACGTTCTTGTTCGACATGGTGCAATTACTCGCGAACAGTTGCAGTCCGCTCCTGCGATCGCCGGGATACGTATCGATCGCATGCTCATCGACCGTGGCCTCCTCACCGAAGAGGCGGCACTGCGGGCGTTCGCCGCCGAACTCGGCATGAAGTTCGTCGAGGTCAAAAAAGAACAGATCGACCGCGAACTGCTGGTTCAGTTCCCCACCACGGCGGTCTTCAAGCATTCCATTCTGCCGCTTAAACGCCGCAATGGCAGCGTGGTCGTGGCCTGCAGCGATCCATTCAATCTGGAAGCCCTCGAAGAACTCGCCGCCGTCAGCGGCTTCCATCTGGAACCCGTGCTGGCCAACCGCGTCGAGGTCATCGAGATGATCAAGGATCATCTCGGCGTCGGCGGAGATACGCTGAATGAGCTGGTCGCGCAGCGCGTCGCGGATGGCATTGAACTCATCGGCGATGAAATTCGCGATGATGGCGACATGGAGCAGATGGCCGAAGCCGCTTCGGTCATCAAACTGGTGAACGAATTGCTGGTGGAAGCCTGCGAACAGGGGGCCAGCGATGTTCACATCGAGCCGCAGGAACACGGACTCATCATTCGTTACCGTGTGGATGGCGTGCTGCGGATTCAACCGGTTCCCGAATCGATTTCCAGCTTCTTCATGGCGATTGTGACGCGACTGAAAATCATGTCGCATCTGAACATCGCCGAAAAACGCGTGCCGCAGGACGGCCGCATCAAGCTGAAAGTCTCTGGCCGCGAGATCGACGTGCGTGTGTCGATCATCCCGATGATTTATGGCGAAGGGGTGGTGCTGCGTCTGCTCGATAAAGGCCGGATGGTCTTCAATCTGGCCAACATGGGCATGCCGCCGGATCTGTCTCAAACATTCAATAGTCTGATCAGTCTGCCTCACGGCATCGTGCTGGTGACGGGCCCCACGGGTTCCGGGAAAAGTACCACGCTGTATAGCGCGTTGAGCGAAATCAAAGACCCGTCGATCAAAATCATCACGGTCGAAGATCCCGTCGAATATCAGATGGGAGGCATCAGCCAGATTCAGGTCCATTCCAAAGTGGGCCTGACATTCGCGGCCGGTTTGCGCAGCATTCTGCGGCACGACCCCGATGTGATTCTGATCGGGGAAATTCGCGACGGTGAAACGGCGCAGAGCGCGATTCAGGCATCGCTCACCGGTCACCTGGTGTTCAGCACGCTGCACACGAATGATGCCCCCGGCGCGTTCACGCGACTGGTCGATATGGGTGTCGAACCCTATCTGGTGGCGAGCACGGTCGAAGGGGTGCTGGCCCAGCGCCTGGTCCGCGTGCTCTGCAAAAAATGCAAGCAGCCTTACACGCCAGAACCGGGCACGTTGCCGGAAGACTTCCCTACGCAAACGCCCGAGATGTTGTACCGGGCGGTCGGTTGCCGGGAGTGTCGCGATACCGGGTATTCGGGCCGGAAGGCGATTTTTGAGTTATTGCGGATGGATCACACGATTGGCAAGCTCTGCGTGTCTCGCGCCAGCACCGGCGAGATCCGTGAATACGCCCTGAGCCAGGGGATGTCGACCTTGCGACTATCGGGTTTTTCCCGCGTACTGGACGGCTTGACCAGCCTCGATGAAGTGTTACGAATTACCAAGATGGATGTAAGTTAGTAGGGGTTAGGCGTTAGGATTTGGGAATTGGGTAAGTGCCCACCCTCAACCCTCAACCCTCAACCCTCAACCCTGATATGCCCGACTTTACCTACATTGCCCGTGAACTTTCGGGTCAGCAGACCACTGGGGTGCTGACAGCGGGGAACGAGCGCGAAGTAGTCGGGCAGCTCGCGGCGCGGAATCTTTTCCCGCTCGAAATCCGCATCACCGAAACTCACAAAGCCCAGGAAGCCAGCAAGAAGGGCCGGGTCGGCGGACGCGTGCTGGCGGTCTTCTACACGCAACTGGCCGATCTGCTGCGGGCCGGTGTGCCCTTGCTGCGGTCGCTCACCATTCTGGAAAAGCAGGCCCAAAGCGCGACGTTGAAGGCTGTGGTTTCAGAGATTCGGGCCGATGTCGCCGACGGCACACGCCTTGCCGAAGCCATGCGTAAACATGGTCAGGTCTTCTCGGACCTGGTCATCAGCATGATTCGTGCGGGTGAAGAAGGCAGCTTCCTGGAAGACTCGCTGACCCGCATTGCCGACTTCACCGAGCAACAGGAAGACATGAAAGGCCGCGTGATCGGGGCGATGATTTACCCGGCGATTCTGATGGTGCTCGGTACGACCATCGTCACCGCGATGATGATCTGGTTCGTCCCCAAGTTTGAACCGACGTTTGGTGCCCTGCGCGAGGCGAACGAGTTGCCCTGGGCGACGACCGCCCTGGTCGGGTTCAGCGATCTGATTCGCTACTATGGCATCTACTTGCTGATAGTGCTGATCGGGGCGGGGTATGCCTTGAACCGTTATCTGCAATCCGAGGCGGGCCGCTTCAACTTCGATCGATATCTGCTGATGGTCTATGGGTTGGGCGATGTCACGCGGACGTTGGGAATTGCCCGCTTTTGCCGCGTGCTGGGGACGCTGCTGCATAACGGTGTGCCCTTGCTGGCGTCTTTGCGAATCGCGAAAGACGCGTCGGGAAATCGCGTGCTCAGCCAGGCGATTGGTGAAGCCGCCGAGCAGGTTTCGTCGGGGAAATCGCTGGCCAGGCCGCTCAGCGACTGTCAGCACTTTCCGACCGACGTGATTGAAATGATCGCGGTGGGCGAGGAAGCCAACAATCTTGAGCAGGTGCTGATCAACGTCGCGGATAAAATGGAACGCACCACGAATCGTAAATTGGAACTGGTTGTCCGGCTGCTGGAACCGGCGATGCTGGTGGTAATGGCTGGCGTCATTCTGTTTGTCGTCGTAGCCTTGATGCTGCCAATTCTCAAGACTTCGTCGATTGCTTGATAGGGTACCGAAAGATCACGGGCCGGTCGTCTGCTTGGGCGATACCCGGTCCAGACTGGAACACGAGAGGGAAAAGATTATGGTCTCGCGAAAGACACAGACACACCGCCGCGCGGGTTTTACGCTGACAGAAATGCTGCTGGTCCTGGCGATCATTGGCGTGATCGCCGCGATGGTGGTCCCCAACCTGATTGGTTCGCAGCAGAAGGCGAACATTCAGGCCAGCAAGAACAACATCAAAGGGTTTGAAGACATCGTGAAGCAGTATGCGGTGGCGAATGCCGGCACGTTCCCGGAAGGGAGCCGCGATGAAGTGATTGGCATGCTGCTGAGCCCGCCGGTCGATGACGATGGCAAAACCGTGGCTCCCTATCTGGAACAGTCTCCCAAAGATGCCTGGGAACAACCGCTGTACTACGAGTATCCCTCGAATAAGGTCGCCAACGGCGTGAAACCCGCCATCTGGTCTTCCGGACCGAACCGGCAGAATGAAGACGGCGGCGGCGACGACATCAACAACTGGGCCGATGCCGGCAAGTAACAAAGAGAGCAGAGGGCGGAAAGCCGACAGCGGATGCCAGTCTTGGCATCAACCCTGAGCCCTCAACCCTTGACCCTTAGCCCCTATGTAACATGAACCGTTCGAACGACGAGCGATGTCGCGGTTATACGCTAGTCGAGCTGTTGCTCGCCCTGGCGCTGCTGGGGATGTTGGCCAGTGTCACCGTCCCCTCCGCGATCCGCATCTTCTTTCGGTCTCAACTGACCGGATCGATGGAAGACGTTCGCGCGCAGCTCGCTGGTTCGCGGGTCCGGGCCATTGAGTCGGGGCTGGTCTATCAGTTTCGGTTTGAGCCCGACGGGCGACACTATGTCAGCGTCCCCTTTGAACGCGAAACCGAGGCCAGCAACCCCAACGCGACAGGGACGGGCGCCACAACCGGCGTCGGCAAGTTCACCCGCTTTGCCGGCGAACTCCCCGAAGGCTTCCGCTTCGTCGATTGCTGTTCCGGTCCCGGGGCGATCGGTGGGGAACTGAGTGCCGATGTGTTCGGCGAACTGGCGAATGCCAAGGATCTCGCGGCACTGGAATGGTCGCCGCCCATTCTGTTTCATGCCGACGGTTCCGCGGTTGATGCGGCATTTGAACTTGTGGATAACAATGCCCAGTTCGTGCGTCTGGAAGTGCGTGGCTTGACCGGGGCGGCCATGGTCAGCACGATTCAAGATCGGAGTGGCGAATGATCCGATCTTGTCGCCGCTCGTTGAAACGGCGTGCAGATTTCACCGGCTTCAGCCTGCTGGAAGTGGTGCTGTCGCTCGCGATCTTTTTCGGCTCGATGGCGATCCTGTCACAGATTAACTGGAACGGCACCCGGGCGGCAGTGCAGGCCCAACTCAGCGCACAAGCCTTGATCCGCTGTGAGGCCAAGTTGCAGGAAATCGTCGCCGGGGCGGAAACGCTCGCCGATCAACAGAATGTCCCCTTTGAAGACAACTCGGAATGGACGTGGTCGTTGCAAACCGCGCCCACCACGTTTCCCGAATTGCTGGCGGTGAAGGTCACGGTGTCACGCACCGGCACCAGCAGCCTGGGCAACATCAGCCTGTCTCTGCAACGGTGGATGCGCGATCCCGAGGTGCTCATAGAAGCGGCGGAAGAACAGGCCGCGATCGCCGCCGAGCAGGAAGCGGCCAGCAGCAGTTCGTCATCCACTTCGGGAGGCACGCCATGAGACGCCTTCCCGCAATGGTCCCTGTCAGGCAGCAACCTGCCCCGCGGCGCGGTCTTTCGCTGCTGGAGATGATGCTCGCCGTGGGCTTATCTCTGCTCTTGATGTCGGGGATCTACACCGCGATGGATACCTCGGCGCGACAGGCCACTGTCGGACGTGCCGAGATTCAACGCCTGCAATTGGCCCGTGCGGTCTTGCGACGGATTGAACTCGATCTGCGCGCCACGATGTTCGATGCCGATTCGGCGGTCAGTGAAAGCAGTACCGACAGTTCGACCACGGCATCGACCGATTCCTCCGCATCGGGCTCGGGTAGCGAGTCTTCTTCAGAGACCGTCACGATTGGTGGCAGTGATACCGAAGAGGAATGGACGGGCAGCCTGGGTATCCGGGGCAGCAGCACCGAACTCTGGATCGATTTGTCACAGATCAGCCGTGAACTGGAATTCACCTCGGCGACACCGCAAAGCGATATGCAAACGGTCGCCTATTTCCTGTCGAGCAGCGAGACCGATCTGGAAGCCGAGAACGACTCCTACTTGAAGATCGAAGACGCGGATGGCGTGGGCCTGGCACGCAGCCAGGGCGAACGCTCGGCTTTACGCACCCTGAATGCATCGAGCACCGGCAGTGTCCTGCCCGGACCAACACGGCTGCTGGCCCCCGAAATCGACTTTGTCCTGTTCCGGTTTTACGACGGACTCGCCTGGTATGAGGAATGGGATAGCTCCACCATTGGTTCGCTCCCCCGCGCGGTCGAGGTGACCATCGGCATCGACAGCGGCGGCGGACAGACCAACAGTACCACCTCGCCCCGCACGTTCCGCCTCGTGGTCGCCATTCCCGCCAGCGATCCTCTGACGGATGAGGAGAGCCTGTGATGCAACGTAACTGGGCTCAACATCAAATCGCTGAACGTCAGGGGACGATTCTGGTCGTGGTCCTGGTGGTGGTGGTGATGCTGACGCTCGCCGCGGCCCATTATTCCGCCTGGATGACGACGGAACTGGAAGCCGCGTCGATGACCACGGCCGATGTGCAGGCCCGCATGCTGGCCGATTCCGGTGCCGAATACGTGGCGGCATTGCTGTCCAACCAGGGCGAACCCGGCAGCGACAATTATCTGCACAACCCCGAATTGTTTCTGGGCATCAACGTGCAGGAATCAGATTTCGATCGCACACGCGGGCGGTTCACCATTATCGCTCCGCTGGAACAGGATACTGCGGCAACCCGCGTGCGGTATGGACTCATCGATGAATCGGCGAAACTCAACCTGAATCTGCTTGATCAACTCGACCTCGACGATACCGAGTCGCGAACGCTGCTGATGAGCCTGCCCTCCATGACCGAGGACATCGCCGACGCGATCCGCGACTGGATCGACAGTGATGACACCTCACGCACCTATGGTGTGGAGTCGGAATATTATGAGTCCCTGTCTCCTGCCTACACCGCCAAGAATGGACCGCTGGAGACCATTGATGAACTGCTGCTGGTCAAGGACGTGACCCCCGAGATGCTGTACGGGGAGGATGCGAATCGGAATGGTTTGCTCGACCCCAATGAAGACGATGGCGAAGCCTCGCCACCCTACGACAATGCCGATGGCGTGCTGCAACTCGGCTGGATCGCATACCTGACGGTCTATAGCCGTGAGGCCAACATCCGCACCGACGGTTCCGCGAAAATCGATTTGAACAACGGCATACTGACCGATCTTTACGATCAGTTGGAAGAGGAATTCGGCGCAGAAATCGCCGACTTTGTTGTGGCCTACCGCATCAATGGTCCCCTGGATCAGGCACCGGTCGACACCTCCAGCGTGGCCTCGACCAGCACGCAGGCTCAGCAGGAAGAGCAGGCAAATCAGGCGCTGCAGGGATTAGCCGGTGCCGTGGCTGGGGCGGCAACCAATGCCGGAGGGGATGTGACGCGGGGCAGCCCGCCACAAGACCTTTCCAAAGGGGCCAAGTTTCAGATCAAATCGATCTGGGAATTGCTCGGTGAGTTCTCACGTGCCAAAACCAATTACACCGCCGGCGCAACCAATAAAGAACTGACCAGCCCCTGGGCCGACGACTTTGAAGACCTGCTGCCCGACCTGCTGGATAAACTCACCGTTTCGCCCGATACCTATCTGGAAGGACGCATCAACATCAATCAGGCGCGGCGGGAAGTCCTCAGCGGTCTGCCGAATATGACCGACACCATTGTCGATGCCATTCTCGCGGCCCAACCGGTCGATGCCGACGGGCAACCCGACACCGATATTATTGCGTCGCGTAGTACCACGGGCTGGCTCCACACGGAAGGGATTGTCGACATCTGGACGATGCGGGCGCTCGATCCCTTTATCACCTCGCATGGCGATGTCTATCGCGCGCAGATCCTGGGTTTCTTTGACGGCGGAGGCCCGGTCAGCCGCATTGAAGTGATTGTCGATGGCACCGAGATCCCCCCGCGCGTGGTCTTTCATCGCGATCTCGATGCCCTGGGCCGTGGCTACACCCGCCAGCAGTTCTTCCCCGGTCAATAGAGCGGCCGAAGAATACCTCGGCCACAACAGACACAAGCAGGGAATCAGGCGCAAGGTCTCAGTAGCACAGACATTCCTGTCTGTGTCTCTACGGTCTGTTTGAATCTTTCGAGATTGAAATTTCCTTCGGATTTCGGATTTGAGTTTTCGTGCTTCGCCCAGTGCCTGAGGCGGACCACATCACTCGGTCAGTCCTGCGGCAAAGGCTTCGGGTGGCAGATCTTTTCCCGTGAGTGATTTAAAGATCTGCGTCACATACTCGGCGAAAATGTCCGAGGGTTCCACGACTTTGCAGCCTCGTTCACGGGCCTCAATCAACAGGGGAGAATCGGCAGGGGGATCGGTGAGATCCATGAAGGCCATGCCCGGGCGCAGGACCGACGGATTGATCGTCGTCTTCCGTGTGGCATGATCAAAATTTCGCACGGTGGTGATCACGCAGTCGACCAGGGTCTCGTACAACTTCGCCAGGGGGACATAGCGGCAATTGGTATGTTGCGCGGCTTGTTGGGCCTCCTGATCGTCGGCGGCACACAGGCTGACCAGCCCGGCCCGCTTCTGAATGCCCAACGCCAGGGCCTGCGCCAGGCCCCCCGCGCCCAGCACCATCAGGTTGCGGCGCTCGAGGGGACGATCTTCGGCGGTCTTCTTGCCCAGTTTGGTTTCCAGGGCTTTGAGTGCAATCCGGCCCATCAGGTTGTAGGCCTGCCAGCCATCGGGTTGCTTCAGGAACAGGTCGGCATATTGTGCCTGCCGGGTGCCCTCATCCATCTGCTGTGCCAGTTTTAACAGCGTCTGGCCGTAGGCCGGCATCACCAGCAACGCCGGGATTTTGAGGATGTCGAGCATCTTGGCCAGTTGGTCGGTGTTCTTGGCATCGAAGGGCAGGCACCGCGTGTTCAAGTCGAGTTGATCAAACGCGGCGTTCAGTACCTTGCACGTGGCCAGCGACATTTCGGTGAACCCGCACACGCCGATAAACCGCGTCTTCGCGCTCACCTCCCGCCAGCGATAGAGGTTGTCGAGGTCGCCCACGGTCGGTTGACCGGGAAAGGCTTCCATCCCCTTTTCCAGGGCGGCGTAAATCCACGGTGAACCATATTTGCGACCCAGCAACGAGAACGTTAATCCGCAGCGCCCCAGCCCGAGCCCCACCACGGGCAAGGCCCGCTTCTGACTCACGGCGGCCAGCAGCGGCCACGCGGCTTCCAGCGTTTGTGTCGGCCAGGTGAATTTGATGACATCGGCCTTGGCCGCGACCGCTTCATCGAAGATCTGCTCGATATCATTGCCCAGCGGCCGGTCGAGGCTGGTGTAGCTGATGACGCGTTGCACCTTGCCGAAGCGTGGAATCTTCCGGGCTGTGTCGACGTCCATTTCGACATACGCCGGGTTGGCCAGAATCGCCTGCCGCAGCAGCATCATGCGTTCGTCTTCGGTTCCCTGGAACTGGCCCCCTTCGTTCTGGCGACGACAGGAAACGAGGATTGGTTTCTTGGCCCCTTCCAGCAGTTCCTTGACGTCGGGCTCTTTCACCAGCCGGTCGAGACACAGCTCAACCAGATCGCTTAGTCGGGCGGCGTTCAGAATGTCGACCTTGGCGAGTTGCCGCGATTCCGGCGTGACAGAAATGCAAATCATAAGATCGGTGCCTTGCTCAAAACGGTCCGCGAAGAATGCAGAATGAGAACAGGACAGCGAGCAGGGATATCGCTGCTGAGAGCCGGGAACGAGAGATTGCCAGCCGAACGCCGTGAAAACCTCTCTCGCACAGTATGCCAATGAGGATCAGCGAACGCTATACTCGCGTGATCCTGTCGTCTGGTCTGCGGCTTGTGGTTGCAAGTCTGGTGGTTCCTCCGTCTCACTCGCGGGCGTATTTCTGCGCTGACAAAGGGCCTCGCCATGTCCTGTTCCTGTCTGTCACGTCTGTTGATCGATCGGCGTACCTGGTGCGGTATCGTGGTGCTGGGAAGCCTCTGGGGTTGCTCGTCCGACGCGCCCTCGGCCCAACAGATCTTGCCTGCGTCCGAGAACATTTCCGTGGCCCTTGCCAGTGAGGGAGATCGAACTGCGACGGCGGATTCGGCCTCAACTTCCGCGGTGAACGTCTTGCCCGTCGCCGTGACGACGGAAAGCAGTTGGTCACAGTTTCGCGGACCCACGGGCCAGGGAATCAGTCTAGAAACAAAGCTGCCACTCACCTGGAGCGACAGCGAGCACATTGTGTGGAAAACACCGTTGCCAGGACCGGGGGCTTCCAGTCCCATCGTCTGGGGCGACCGCATCTATCTCACCTGTTACACCGGCTACTTTGTGCCCGATCAGCCTGGTGGAGAGTTGAAAGATCTACGCCGTCATTTGCTGGCCATTCGTCGCGACAACGGCGAAATTTTGTGGGATCGCGAGGTGGCCGCCAAACTGCCCGAAGAAGAGCAAATCCGCGATCATGGCTATGCCGCCAATACTCCCGTCGCCGATGCCGACCGTGTGTATGTCTTCTTCGGGAAGACGGGGGTGATGGCCTTCACCCATCAAGGTGAGCAGCAATGGCAAGCCGATGTCGGTAGCAACACGCATGGGTGGGGGACGGCCGCATCTCCCGTGCTGTATCGCGATCTGGTCCTGATCAATGCGAGCGTAGAAAGTGAATCGCTGGTCGCGCTCGAGAAGACGACCGGACAGGAACGCTGGCGGGCCGAGGGGATTCGTGAGGCCTGGAATACTCCGGTCATTGTGACGACGGAAGCTGGTCAGCCAGAACTGGTCGTCGCGTCACAAGGCAAGGTGCATGGTTTTACACTCAGCACGGGAAACGCCTTGTGGACCTGCAACACCGATATCGGCTGGTATATGGTGCCCAGTGTCATCGCAGACCATGGCATCGTCTATTGTCTCGGCGGTCGTTCCGGGGTGGCAGCACTCGCCGTGCGGGCCGGTGGGCAAGGCGATGTCACGGAATCCCGTCGCTTATGGACGAGTCAAAAAGGCTCGAATGTCTCGTCGCCGGTCTACCGTGACGGCCATCTCTACTGGATGCACGAGCAACGCGGGACGGCGTTTTGCGCGAAAGCCGAGACGGGCGACGTGGTCTACGAAGAGCGCTTAGAGCGGGCCGGTCAGGTCTATTCCTCGGCGATTCTGGCGGGCGATCGGCTGTATTACCTGACGCGCGATGGCCGGACGTTCGTCTTACAGGCAACACCAGAATTCACGCAGTTGGCCGTGAACGACTTGCGAGATGGGAGCCTGTTCAATGGCAGCCCGGCGGTCGATGGCCAGCGGCTGCTGATTCGTTCCGACAAGTTTCTGTACTCTCTGGGGGAATGAGACCTGGAGAGTTGAGGCGATTTCGCCTGTGGTGCGAGATACCGTTCGGGAATTTTTCTGAGAATTCTCTGATCGAGGGTTGAGAACCGTCCACCGCAAGGCTAGACTTAGTCCATGAATTGACACTGAGTCTCAATCTCAACGCCAGCCAGCCACTGTCCTCGCCCGCTCGCCCTCCGAGATTGACTCCAGCGAAATGCTGTCGCTGACGGATTTTCCGTCGTCGACGTGCGACTCCTGGAGAGCCGCTTTCGATCCCCGACGGCCACCTGCCGTCGATCACCATCACCAGGTGGCGTCGTGGGGTCTATTCCCAACGGAATAGGAGGGTTTGTGGTCACAGATTCTTACAGTCAGGCTGAATACTGGCTGGCATCTGGTCACTTTGACCAGGCGGCGGAAGCCGCTGAACGGCGGATCGCCGTGGATTCCGAAGACGGGCGTGCTTGGGAAATCCGCGGACTGGCTGCGGCGTGGCGTCGCGAGCCTCAGTTGGCCCGTCAAAGTCTCGAAACCGCCATGTCGCTGGTGCCACTGCGTCCGGCGGCGGCGATTGCCCTGGCCGATTTATACCATGACATCGATCGGCAACTGGCTCAGCGATTGTACCTGCAGGCCGTGATGCATCCGCGGGTCGATAGCAGTTTGAAGCTGGTGGCCGCCTCGGGGCTGGATCGACTCGATTGGCCGCACTTGTCGATTCGGATCTGTCGGCAAGTGATTCAGCAGGATGCCGATTCGGCACAGGCCTGTTTCGATCTCAGTTATTACCTGGGTCGTACCGGGGCACCCGACAAGATGGTGGAATCTCTGGCTCGGCGGGCAATCGAACTGGCTCCCGATCGCTGCCAGTTTCGCATCGGTTTGGCGGGCTTTCTGGCCCAGCGGAAGCGTCCCCAAGATGCCTTTGCCTTGGTGCGGCATCTGTCTTCCAGCGAGCTGGAAATGGTCACCTGTCAATGTTGCCTCCATCGGTTGCAACTGGTGTTTGAAGCGGTCGACGATGCCGAACGGGCCGCGTGGTGCCGATCGCGTCTGGCGCGTGTCGCCGTGAACGATGCCTCCACAGGGAAGGGGGAGTAACCGATGTCGTGGTGGATGATTCATCTGTTAGCGTTTGGGAATGCCTTCGGGATGGTCATGATTCTGGTCGGTATCGATCGCGGATTGCGTGCTTTGGAGCGTCGCTGGAAACCCTCTCACAGAGACGCGGTTCAGCCAGCACCGACGGTACCGGTACGGCGCATGAGCCAGCCCGTGACGCAGGCGTCCTCCATGTGTTCACGGCTGGTTCATGTTCGGGAGGGCTGGCATGCCCGCTGAACTTATGGCCCCAGCGCTGGTGCATGTGCTGGAAATTCTCGAAGGTCCGCAGCGCGGACTGCACCATGTGTGGGATGGATCCCGTTGGATCGTGGGGCGTGAGCAGGATTGCCAACTGACATTGAGTGACGCCGCCGTGAGTCGGCATCACTGCGTCTTTCTAAAAGACGAATACACCACGCGTGTTCGCGATTTGGGCAGCCGCAATGGAACCCTGCTGAATGGACAGCGTGTGCAGAGCGAAGTGATTTTGCAGTCAGGAGATGTGGTAGTGGTAGGACAAACGAAGATCCGCTACCTGGCCGTCTCTGCCAGACCAGACACGCGGTCTCAGACCACGGCAACAGCGATACAAACCCGAACCGTGACCACGGGTCAGATACTGATGTGAACAGGAAATGCCTGGGGTTGATGATGTTCATCAGCCCGGATTGTGCTTGAGTTTTGCGACGTATCCGTTCCCTTTCGCCAGCCCAGACGCCAGCTCTTGGCCCGGAACGTCGCCTGTCTTGGTCTCTATCTTTGCGAAAGGGGTTCTCATGTCTCGTCGAAAGGGTTTTACCCTCATTGAACTGCTGGTGGTGATTGCCATCATCGCCATCTTGATTTCGCTGCTGTTGCCCGCGGTGCAGCAGGCCCGTGAAGCGGCTCGCCGCACGCAATGCTCCAACAATCTGAAGCAACTGGGCCTGGCTTTCCACAACTATCACGACCAGAACCTGGCCTTCCCAAATTCGGACGGTGGCACCCCGAATCTCTCTGGTTCCTCGGCCTTTGCTGCGATTCTGCCGCAGCTCGATCAGGCCAACATGTACAACAGGTACGATTTCAACATCGGCAATGCCACCCCGTATAACCAGGCGGTGACGGGTCAGCGGATTTCGGCCCTGCTCTGCCCGACCGCTGTGTTGCGCCGCGAAGTTCCGGCTCCGCTTTGCACAACACCAACGGGCACGCTCGACAGCGGCCGTGCTCCCGGAACCTATGCCGTGAACACCGGCACCACCGATCCGTATGGGGCCAATCCGACGGCGACACCTCCGGTGCCGCCTTGCAATGGGGCCATCGTTCCGTCGAACTCGGGGATCACTCGGATGCGTGACTTCACCGACGGCACCTCGAACACGGTGATGGCAGGCGAATCGGCCTGGAACCTCTCGGACTACATGATCACCAGCGGCTCGTGCGCTGGTCAGGTCCGCTGGGGCTTCACCTACTGGGCATCACCGTATCCGCTGGCGACCGCTTTCACGATTCAGCCCCCCTTCAACCCCAAGACCGGCGGTAGTGCCGTGCTGTCCCGCTTCCGTAGCGACCATACGGGACTGGTCAACTTCCTCTTTACAGACGGCCGGGTGCGTTTCATCAGCCAGAACATCGACAACAGTGTTCTCGCCGCGATGGGAACCCGTGGTGCCGGTGAAGTTCAGGGCGAGTTCTAATCGATTGGTCCTCGGATTGTCGCGGATTATCAGCCTGCCTGGAGAGTGAAGCGTGATGTCTCGTGCAGCATGGTGTTGTGAACTCTTGATCGCGGCGTTCATGGTCACGGTCTTCGCAGGCTGTGGCCGTGGTGAACTGCCGCGACAAGAGGTGGAAGGGGCGGTGCTGATTAATGGCCGCCCGATGAAGACAGGCATGATTCGATTCGTGCCCGATAGTTCGACCAAAGCCCCCGCGGCGGTCGGTTCCATCGTCGATGGCTTCTATGTGATGGATAAAAAGTCCGGCCCCGTGGCAGGTAAGTATCGCATCGAAATCGAAGGGCAGATCGACGCGCCCATCGAGATCGATGACGAAGCTGCCTATGCGGCGGCCTTTGACAAGTCGAAACAGCATCCCTTGCCGGCACAGCCTGTGCCGGCCAAGTACAATCGGAATTCCGAACTGACGGCCGAAGTCTCCGCTGGCGATGCCGCCAACAAGTTCGATTTCGATTTGAAACTGGATACCCCCGAGGAGAAAAAGTAACTCGCCCAGGCGATGGATGGTGACTTGGTCGCCAGGCGACGCAGGCAGTTTTCACGGTCAGGTGCTTCCCATCTGTCGATAGGAACAGAACCGTGACCATCAGAAAGAGAAAGTGAGCAGCTATGGCCCATCTGCGGATCTGGCGTGGGATTGGAGGCCTTCTGGCCGCGGCACTCTGGACGGGCAGTGTCACCGGAGCCGAGGTTCCGCTGTCCGCTGCCGAACAGATGCAGAAGGCGCACGATGGCCGGGCGGTGTGGCAGAAGTTTCCCGGCTTTGAAGCCGAGATCGTGGCCCGTCAGAACGGAGAGGAAGTGCGGGGCAAACTGCTGGTCGCTGCCGATGGTACGTTGACGTTCCAATGGCAGACGGGCAGTACCACTCCGGACTGGCTGAGCCGGTCTCTCGATTCGCTGATCGGCCATCGGCTTTCGGAGAGCGATGCCATCGTCGACGTCGAATATGCCGACGAAGAGCCGCAGCATCCTTTTGGCCGGTTGATCAAGTCGAAGGACAAACAGGATCAGAGCCTGTGGCGCGTGAAAGGTGATGTCCTGACCGAGGTGCATCGTTTCAACGAAAAGACACACTTTGTCATCAGCGTGGCGGATGTGGCTCGCACGCCGGAAGGGCAACATCTGCCGCAAGATTTCACCGTAGATACGTGGGATCGCGCGACAGGCCGGTTGATCAAGAGCCGCCAGGTCCATACCACCTGGACCCGGGTAAGCGGTGTGGATCTGCCCCAGAGTTGGTGGGCCGTGGTCAATTCGGATGGCGAACAACGCCAGGTGGATGCCATCGAATTGACGCATCATCGTTTGCTGGGTTCGCCAACCACGGCGGTCTCCGCCCCGGAAAAAGCGACACTGTCCGCTCGCTAACTCGCGAGATTTTCTGCCTTGTCTCTCAGAGACGGCCTGCTGCGGGCTGACTCTCCAACCCCATAGGAGTCTTGGAATGTTGCGTGTTGCTCAAGGGCTGCTGTCGGCCCTGCTGGTCGCTTTGACGCCATTGCTGGCGCAGGCCCACTTCGTCTGGATCGTAGCGGGACCGACCAGTCCCGATGGTCAGGTGCATGTCTACTTCAGTGAAGAAGCGGCCCCGGATAACCCGGAGTTGCTGACGCGCATTGCCCATGCCAAGCTGCATCAGGCCGCCGCAGGACAACTCTCTGAGTTGCCGCTGGTTCGCGCCGCCGACTCTCTCGCCGCGACACCATCGGGCCCGGGGCCCAAGGCGTTCTTCCTGAGCCTGAACTATGGTGTGCTCGCCAAGGGCGAAGAACCCTTCCAACTGCGGTACTATGCCAAGAGCTACGATAAGGCTGACCCGCGAGTGTGGACCGCCGTGGGTCAGCCGTCTGCCTTGCCGTTTGAGATCACGCCGCGTCTCGAGGGTGATGAAGTTCTGTTCGAGGTGACCTGGCAAGGGAAGCCGCAAGCCGAGATCGCGTTGACGATTGAAGCGGAAGGCATCGATAATATCGAAGGGACCACGAATGAGCGCGGCGTGTTGGCCGCCAAGCTGCCGAAGGGCAAGACCATTTCGGTCCGCGCCAAGCACACCGAAAACACCGCCGGTGAGCAGGATGGCAAGAAGTATGCGTCGGTGCGTCACTACTCGACACTGTCGCTGATGATTCCCGCTGAAGTTTCCGCCGCGAAGTTGCCCAACCTCGAGCCCCCCGTGACCAGTTTCGGTGCGGCGATCGTGGGCGATTTTGTCTACGTTGCGGGCGGTCATCTGGGTGAAGCCCATCATTACTCGGCCGAGGGGCAATCCGACCGGCTGGTCCGTCTGAATCTGCAGCAGCCCACGCAATGGGAAGAACTGGGCACAGTGCCCAAGCGAACCGGTCTGGCGATGGTTCCCTTTCAGGGAAAATTGATTCGCGTGGGTGGCTTCGAGGCCCGCAACAAGGGTGACGACAAAGAGCAACTCGTTTCGATGGCCGACGTGGCCAGCTATGACCCCGCGACCAAGGTCTGGACCGAATTAACGCCGTTGCCTCAAGGTCGCTCATCGCACGATGCCGTGGTGATTGGCAACTCTCTGTACGTGGTGGGTGGCTGGTTTATGAATGGCGAAGGTCAGACGGTTTGGCTGGACGATGCCCTGGTGGCCGACCTCACGCAGCAACCGCTGGTCTGGCAAGCCCTGCCGCAGCCGCCGTTCCATCGCCGCGCGGTTTCCACGGGCGAATGGCAAGGCCAACTGGTGGTGGTGGGTGGCATGCAGCAAAAAGGCGGCCCGACCCAGACCACAGCCATTTACAACCCGGCAACCAAGGCCTGGTCGGATGGACCCGCAGTACAAGGCAACGCCATGGATGGCTTTGGATCTTCAGCGTTTGCCCTGGGCGACACGCTGTATGTCAGTACGATGTCGGGCAAATTGCAGCGGCTGTCGCACGATGGCCAACGGTTCGACACCGTCGCTCAGCTGGCTCATCCCCGCTTCTTCCATCGCATGCTGCCAACCGCGCAAGGTCAACTGCTGTTCGTCGGCGGTGCCAGCATGCAGTCTGGTAAGGTCGCGGAACTGGAACTCTTCAACCCTGTGGAACTGCTGACCGCCGAGAAGTAAGCGACGCTGACGCTAAAGAGCCTCTACAAAAAAGACGCCGAGCATGACCCCACGGGGTGATGCTCGGCGTTTTGCATGCAGCGTGTCGAACAATCAATTCAGCGAGGCTTAGCGTCGGTCACCACTTGAATGGGTTCATCATGCCGAACCGGGCGTTTCAGGTGGTCGGCCGAGATCTGCATCTCCAGCCGACTATCTCCCGCGGCTTTGGCTTCGAGGACCAGTTCATACGCGGCGGAACCACTGGCATCGATGGTCGAGACCGGTTCAAAGATCAACCGCTGGCCTTCGATTTTGTACGTGGATGGTCCAGCCGCCGAGACGAGTTTCATTTCGGTCGGCAGGTCGATCTGCAACCCGACCCGTTTCGCGGTCGCGGAACCACGGTTCTGCAACTGAATTTTCGTGGTCACTTTTTCGCCCACCCCCACCAGCCGTTCATCATTCAGGCGTTCGATGGAAAGCGACGGAAAGCCTTCAATGGCCACCTGGGGCTTCACCGTGGCGTGACTGCCGCTGGGTCCGGTTGCCGAGACGACGGCATCAAACCGGCCAAGATTCTTCGCGGCGAGCGTGACCGACACGGTCGAGGCCGCACCCGGTGCGAGGTTCGGAATGGTCCAGCTCACCGTGCGATTGTCGGAGGCATAGCTCCCCCCGTGACTCGCTTCGACAAATTCAAAACCATCGGGCACGACTTCGGTCACCTGAATCTGGCTGACCGGCCGTTGACCTTCATTGGTCACATTGTTGGTGAAGACGGCGTTACGACCCAGGTAGACGCGGTCGTGCCCGCTGCGGGTCAACAGCAGTTGCTCGCCGATGACTTCCACAATCGTCTTCGATTCCGTCGATACGTCGCCATCGGCAGTGACGATCGTTGTCGGCGTGACACGGCCGGGCTTCAAGGCGGTCACTTCGAGGCGTACCTCTCGGGTTTCATTGGGGGCCAGCGTACCAATGGTGTATTCCAGGTCGCTTCCCGAGGGATGTTGCAAGCCTTCTGGCAGCACGCTGCGAACGATGACGTTCGAGGCATCGCCCTTACCGGGGTTCGAGACCACAAACGTGAGTGGGATCGTCTGTCCGACTTTGGCTTCACTGGGCGCGGTGACCGCGAGCTTCAAACGTGGAGCATAAACTGTAATTTCGGCGGCGATTTCCGTGATAAAGCTGACCTTCGCGACACTGCCGATCGCGCCCTCTTCCTCGGGAATCACCTTGATGGAGATCTTGCGCTCTTCACCGGGTTGCAGAGTGCCAAGCTTGCGCCAGACGAGTCGCTTCTCTATCATTTCGGCTTGCGGGGCGGTCCCCACCAGTCGCGATCCTCGCGGAATGCGGTCTTCAATGGTCACCTGCTGGGCCGCACTGTTGCCAATATTCTTGATGATGATCGAGTAGACTACCGGCTGACCGATGACCCCCTGAGAGGGTGCGATTTTCTCGATGCTGAGCCGGGGTTCCTGAACGCCGCGCGGAGCGTCTTGCGTCACTTCCCCATCACCACGGAAGAGTGTGGCCGGGTCGACCTCGGGCGTGCGCGCCGGGGGACGACGCGGCGGTGGGGAAGTCGCGGGCGGTTCGCTCCCCAAACCTTCGTTCATACTCGGTAACGGGGCGGCTTCGGGGCCGACATCGAGCGGCAGAGGCGAAGGTGCCGAGTCACGCGGTGTCGTCGCGGGAGGCGTACCTGGGAAGGGTTCAAACGCCGGTTCGGCATCCAGATTTGTCGGTAACTTGGGTGGACTGGCCGGCGCCGGTTTTGCGGCAGGAGGCGCCCCCGTATCAAACGGATCAAAATCTGCTGCGGGTTCGGGAGACGGTTCTGCGGCCGGTTCAGGATTCGACGTTTCGCCAAACGGATCAAAGTCGGCGGGAGGCGTTTCGGCTGCCGTGGTCGCCGGTTTCGGCGCGGGCAATTTGGGCTCCGAGAGATCGGGGGGCGACGCATTGGCGAAGGGGTCGGCGTCTTCTTCTGCCGCCGTCAATTTTATGGGGCTGGCGTTCTCGTCAGGCAATGCGGGCCCGTTGTCTGCCGTCGCCTGCATGACCGTGGCATCGGTTTCGGGCACAGGTTGCAGAGGAAGACTATCATCCGTGCTGGCCAGACGTTGTGGTGCCTCCGCATCAATCGCTGGTGGAGCACTCGTAACGGGCGGCTGAGACAGTTCAGGACTACGGCGGAAATCGAGGCCGCGCGTGTAACGGGCCGCGTCGGGCAAGTCGGCCTCTGGCAATTCCGTGGGCAACGTAGGACCAGCGGGGGCATCCGCGGAATCGGGCTGCGCCGTCGACGCAACGTTGGGATTCCCCTTCAAGTCGAGAAAGGGATCGACCTCGGGCGGAATCGAAGCGTTCGCTGCGTTCACAACCGTCGGAGTGGGCGAACGCTCGGGGGTCAGGCTCGGAGTGTTCAACGCGACGATGGGTGTCGGTGAAACCTCCTGATGGCCATTTGCCTCAAGACTTTGCTGTGCCTGCCAGACCACGACCAAGCCCGCACCGATCACGGCTGACATGGCTGCGAGCTTCCACAATCCACGCATGGGGAATCCTTTCCCACCCTGAAAAATTCGCCGACGACGCCCTTCGCCGACACCACGACCTGGCCCAAAAGACCGTGCGGCATATGTCCGTCTACCATATTTGGCGCCACAGGAAAAGATGAAATTCCCGCGGAATTTCTGCGGGAAGTCGCCTGGTTCCGGCCGCAACGTGCTCTTTCTGCCGGGAAAACTCGCAAAAAACGTGTTGCATGCCCTGGCGAAACCCGCCACAACCACGGTCTCCACGCTGGCCGATCGACCCGGTTTTGGACTACAACACAGCAACTCTCAACGCGGCTCTGCATCACTTTTGAGGATGGACCACATGCTTTTCCGGTTGACGTGGCTGACCTTGATCTCCTGTTTCGCAGTCGTTTTGCCACTGGTTGCGGCGAAGGAACCCTCGGCGACTCCCGTTGAGGATTTGAAGGTTCTCAAAGATTTCCGGGTCGACCTGCTGTATTCCGTCCCACGTGATCAGCAGGGTTCGTGGGTCAATTTGTGCGTCGATCCCAAAGGGCGACTGATCGTTTCCGATCAGTATGGCGGTCTCTTCCGCGTCACTCTGCCAACCGCCGCTGCCGCGATCCAGGTCGAACCCATCCCGGTCGCGATTGGCGAAGCCCAGGGACTCGTCTGGGCATTTGACAGTCTGTATGTCGTGGTCAACTCTGCGGGTGGCAAGTACCAGGCCGGTGTGTATCGAGTGAAGGACACCAATAACGACGATGTCCTCGACAGTCTCGAAACGTTGCGGCTGTTTGAAGGCCGCGCGGGGGAACATGGTCCGCATGCCGTGGTGCCCACTCCCGATGGGGAGGGCCTGTACATCGTCTGTGGCAATCAGGTGCCGCTCACAAAATTTGACAAAACTCGCGTGCCACCGCTGTGGGGTGAAGACCATCTGCTGCCCCGCATGCCAGACGGTCGCGGGTTCATGAAAGACGTGCTCGGGCCCGGCGGTGCGATTTATCGCATCGATCCGAATGGCAAGGAATGGGAACTGGTCTCGGTCGGCTTTCGCAATCAATTCGATGCGGCGGTCAATCGCCAGGGCGATCTTTTCACGTATGACGCCGACATGGAATGGGATGCCAACACGCCGTGGTATCGGCCGACGCGCATCAACCACGTTGTCAGCGGTTCCGAATTCGGCTGGCGAAACGGCGCGGGCAAATGGCCCGCCTACTACGCCGACAGTTGGCCCGCGGTCATCGATATCGGTCCCGGTTCGCCCACCGGTGTCACCTTCGGTTATGGGGCCAAGTTCCCCGCGAAATATCAGGAGGCGTTGTTCATTTGCGACTGGAGCTACGGCAAGCTGTATGCCGTGCATCTCACGCCTCATCTGTCGTCTTACACCGCGACGAAGCAAGAGTTCGTGACAGGGACGCCCTTGCCGCTGACCGACGTGATCATCAACTCTCTCGATGGTGCGATGTACTTCGCCATCGGTGGTCGCAAGACGACCTCGGGGTTGTATCGCGTGACCTACACCGGCGGCGAATCGACGGCACCGGCGGCAACCCAGGACGATCCGGTGACCAACAATTACCGGCAAGTGCGCCAAATTCTGGAAACCTTTCATGGTGAAATTGAACCGGAAGCTGTCCCCATCGCCTGGCCGGCGCTAGCACATACTGATCGCATTCTTCGCAATGCGGCCCGCGTGGCGATTGAATCGCAACCGGTTGCGACATGGCGCGAACGTGCCTTGAATGAAACCGATGCCGCGACCGCGATCCCCGCGTTATTGGCGCTGGTTCGCACGAGTGGCAGCGATCCGTTCCATCGGAAACCAGACCAGCCGGCGGCTCAACCGGAACTGTTACAGCAGGTACTCGCAGCGCTGGATCGCATCGACTGGACGGAATTGTCGCCGGCTGATCAACTCGATCTCACGCGGGTCTATCAGTTGGCGTTCAACCGCCTCGGTCCACCCGATGTGCCGACACAAGTGCGATTGATTGCCAAGTTCGACAAATTGCTTCCCGCCGGCCACCCGTATCTGAATGCCGAGTTGGGCCAGTTGCTGGTCTATCTGCAAGGACCAACGGCGGCTCCGAAGCTGGTCGCTTTGCTCAACTCAGCGCCCACGCAGGAAGAGCAGATCGAATATGCCCGGACCCTGCGGATGCTCAAAACCGGTTGGACACCCGAATTGCGGCAGCAGTATTTTGCCTGGTTCGTGCAAGCCGCCGGGTATCGCGGCGGGGCGAGTTTTTCGCTGTTCGTGCAGAACATCAAGAAAGATGCCATCGCCACGCTGACACCCGCGGAACTGCAAATGCTGCAACCGATCATCAATGCCCAGCCGCCGCAACAGATCACGCAGGCGGTTTCGCCACCTCGGCCGTTCGTCAAAAACTGGACGCTCGATGAAGTCGTCGAGAAGACATCCACGGGTCTGAAGGGTCGCAACTTCGATAAGGGCAAAGCGATGTTCGCCGCCGCGAACTGCTTCGCTTGTCATCGGTATGACAACCTGGGTGGCGCGGTTGGACCGGACCTCTCTGGTGTCGCGGGCCGCTTCAGTTCGCGCGATCTGCTGGAGTCGATCATCGATCCCGGCAAGGTGATCAGCGATCAATATGCCGCAGTGACCGTGGTGACGGAGGATGGTAAGTCGGTCACCGGCCGCATCGTCAACCTGAATGGCGATACCATGAAGATCAACACGAACATGCTCGATCCGGATGCCCAGGAAACGATCGATCGCCGCAAGATCGAGGAGATGTTCGCCGCCAAGACCTCGATGATGCCCAATGGTCTGCTGAACACACTGCAAGAGGAGGAGATTCTGGACCTGATGGCGTACCTGCTCTCGCGCGGCGACCGCACACATGCCATGTTCGCGAAGTAAGATCGTCGATTTGAGGACGCTGGAAGCCCAGGGAATGCGTTCTCTGGGCTTCAGTCTTCAAACGTCGAGCGTTTGCGCAGCAGATGATGATATTGCTGTGCAAAGCGGTGTGATTCATCGCGCACATATTGCAGCAGTCGCAGGGCATACGAGTGCTTGCTGAGTACCTTGGGCTCGCTTTCGCCTGGCAGGAAGAGTTCCTCTTCGCGTTTCGCCAGTGAGATGACAAACGGCGGGGTGATACCAAGATCCTTGAAGGCTTCCATTGCGCTGCTGAGCTGCCCCTTGCCGCCGTCGATCAACAACACATCCGGAAACGGTTCGCCTTCCTGCTGTAAACGACGGAAGCGGCGGCTGACGACTTCGCGCATCGAGGCGAAATCATCAACGCCATCGACACTGCGAATTTTGAAGCGCTTGTAGCCATGCTTGAATGGTAAACCATCGATGAACTGCACCAGGCTGGCGACCGTTTCGCCGCCTTGCAGATGGGCGATGTCCATGCCTTCAATGCGCCGCGGTGGTTCGGGTAAATCGAAGATTTTCTGGAGCCCGCGAACGCCCTTCTTCGGATCAATCTGAAAGACTTCCGGCTGAGCGTGATCGTCGAGATTGCCCCGCAGATTCAGATTCTCGAGCGCGGCAATCTGATCGCGCAGGCGGGCTGCCTTCTCGAATTTGAGTTCGGTCGCCGCGGCTTGCATTTCGGCTTTCAACTCGCGAAACAGCCGGGCTTTCTTGCCTTCCAGAAACATGATGAGGCGACGGATATCGCGACGGTAATCTTCCTTGCTGACGCGGAGATTGCAGGGAGCCGTACATTGCTGAATGCTCGCCAGCAGACACGGCCGGAACCACCGCCAGCGTTCGTCTTCGGGGCGAATGTCGAGCGTACAATTGCGGAAGCGGAAGATTTTCTGCAAGACAGCAATGGCGCCGCGCAGTTTGCGGGCATTGGTGAACGGGCCATACAGCCGTGTGCCGCGCGGCCGGGGTTTGCGGGTGAATTCGACGCGCGGAAAGGGTTCGCGGATGAAGATTTCGAGGTAAGGAAAAGTCTTGTCGTCTTTAAGCTCGCTATTGAAGCGGGGCTGAATGTCTTTGATCAATCGCGCTTCGAGCAGCAGGGCATCGACTTCGCTGTCGGTCGTCAGAAAATCGATATCGCAGATCTCAGGAATCAAGTCGGCGGTACGGCGATCGATGAGGGCCTGCTTCGTGAAATAGCTTCCCGCACGATTCCGCAAGTTGACCGCCTTGCCCACGTAAATCACGCGGCCACGAGCATCTTTCATGAGGTAAACGCCAGGAGACACAGGGAACAACTTCACCTTGTCGCGCGGCGCTAACGGCGTGGGATCGGGAGTGGGCGAAGCTGGTATCACGTCAGACATGGGCCACCTTGCCCATTTGCAGGATGCCGCGAAGCGTATTTGGGTTTCAGAGACCGATGACTAAAAGCCACCAGGACTCGCCGGGATTCCTCCGGTCGGTGCCACGGGCTGGCCGGGTTGACCAACGGGCTGACCCGGCACACCGACACCCGCGGGAGCACCGGCGGCACCCCCCCCGGCAACACGTTCACGCCGCATCGCATAGCGAATGGGAAACGACGACCAGATGGTGTTATCGACAGGTTTGGCCGGGTCGCCCACCACGAAGTATGGGGCATCAAAGGCATGCGGTGTTCCGGGAGGGGCCCCCAGATAGGCCGCGAGATCGTGCCGGGCAAAGGCATGCTCTGTGACGCGCTGTGTGAAGCCCAGCCATTGTCGATCGGGAGCCAGGCCAAACACGTTCGCGCGTTCAGCCGTGAATCCCAGATAGTCGCGCGGGAGCGGAGCGGTGTGCAATGCCGTCAGCAGGATCGCCATGGTGACATAGCCCGTGCCCAGCCCGAAGGCCCAGCGGCCCGCCTGATCGACCATCGCATGCACCTGGATATACGACGGAGCGAGGCGTTCGCCGAGCATGCGCAGCAGAAACACGCCCCCCGCGAACAGCCCCAGCAGTGCAATGACATCAAACCGGTCGTCCCAACTGGGCATGCTGCGGGTGAGGAGCAAGGCCGCCGGCTCGAAAAAGTTCATGGCGACCAGGCCCGCGAGGATCACGCTCAGAAACGTGACGCCCGCCGACCAGGCACCTTCACTGGCGACGAACCACGTCACACCAGCCAGCACGCCCATCATTACCAGATCGATCATCGAACATCCCATACTGGCTATCGATACCGGAAACGATGAGGTCTTCCGGATCGCGATCGTCACAATACTATTTCACCACGCGGAGCAATTCATCGAGCGAAGTTGTGCCGCGGACTACCAGCCGCAGGCCTTCCTCGCGCATGTACAACATACCGCTCTTGCGAGCCTCGGCCTTCACGGCGGTCATGCTTTGTTTTTCCCGAATGAGATCGCGCAGGCGGTCGGTAATCACCAGCAGTTCCACCACCCCCGTGCGTCCGTAATACCCCAACCCATTGCAGGTAGGGCAGGTGCCATCGGGCTTGTGTGGCGGACGATAAAACTTGTCGACCTTGTCGGCGGGCAACCCGGCCCGTTGCAGTTCATCGGCCGAAGGTTTGTAAGCTTCCTTGCAGTCATCACACAGCTTGCGCACCAGCCGCTGGCCGAGAATGCCCGACAGCGAATCGGAGAGCATGAACGGTTCGACTCCCAGGTCGATCAGTCGCGACAAGGCGGTGATGGTGTCGTTGGCATGCACCGTCGAGAAGACCATGTGACCGGTATTCGCTGCCTGGCAGGCGATTTTGGCCGTCTCGCCGTCGCGAATTTCGCCGATCATCACCACGTCGGGGTCTTGCCGCAGAATACTCCGCAGCGAGTTGGCAAAGGTCTGCCCCGCCTTGGTGTTAATCTCGATCTGCGTGACATTCTCCATCTTGTATTCGACGGGGTCTTCCACGGTGATGATATTGTTTTCAAAGGCATCGATCTCGTGGAGCGAGGCATACAGCGTGGTCGACTTACCGGCACCGGTTGGGCCGCAACTGAGAAACAGGCCATGTGGCTGATGAGTGATCTCGATGAGCTGGTCGAGCACGGCCTTACGCAGACCCAGGTCGCTGAGGCGACGCACCGAACTGCCAACATCGAGAATACGAATACTCATCTTCTCGCCAGATTGCAGGCCCTGCGTGGCGACGCGGAAATCGATCTCGCGATTCTCCATCTCCGCGCGGAAGCTGCCGTCCTGCGGCTTACGGCGTTCGGTAATGTCCATCGCCGACAACACCTTGAAGATGTTGATGATGGCATCGCCGGTCACGCGGTCAAATGGCTCCGCAGGGTACATCACGCCGTCAATTCGCAGCCGCACCCCCATCTCATCAGCCTTCGGCTCGAGATGGATATCGGTCGAACGCCGCAGGATGGCATCGTAGACCAGCTCTTTGGCCGCCATGTAGCCTTTCGAGCTTTCTACCTGCCGCGAACGATCGACTTCACCGGCCCCCTTGGTCGAGCGGCCAATCAACCGAATGGGAGGACCGCCCACATGGACCGTCGACTCACGGCCGCCCATGTTGATGCCCAACCGTCCCAGCACGCGATTGGCCACCGATCGCAAATGCCGCGGCGTCAGCACCTTGCCCGATTCCGGCACCCGTTGATTGCGTTCGGCAACGTAAATGCCCATCGGCACGGCATAGGCCAGCGTCATGCAGAAGAACGCCAGCAGGAACCCGGGAGAACACAAGGCGAGCACAAACCCCGCGATGCCGACCAGCAACACCGTGCTGTTCCAGAATTCCTGCCGCACTTTCAGCCGCCCGGAATCGTCATCGATCCAACCCGCTGTCCAGACCCATAAGGTGAACAGACCCAGCAGACAGAACAGACCGAACCAGCTGAAGTAGAAGCCACTGATTTCGGGTCGCGGAACCACGCTGCCATCGGGCTGCATGGTCGCCACACCCCGAAAGAAAACACCATTCGGAACAGGGGGGTAGCGATCACCCATGCTGACAGAGCCGACCACAACTGGAGCGGGCGCGACCGGCAGGGGTGCCGGTGCCGGCGCAGGAGTTCCCATGACGGGAGATGTCATGTCGGTGGCGGGTTGCCCCTGGGCCATGGCCCGTGACCACGTCCCGCTGAACAGCAGCACGAAAGTCACGGTCATCAGTTTCAGCCAGCCCGACATGCGCAAGATCCTCAGATTCGTGCGGCGCCACGAATTGCTCTTCGTGCGATGAAGCCATCGTTGTGTCGTCCGCCTGAGTCCCGGGAGACATTTTCTTCCCCCGGTCCCCACAGGGGACAATCGTCCATTCTAAACCGCGATCGTCATCAGAGACAATTCCCAGAATCAAACTCCTGACCAACATTCCCGAACGGCTCGCACAGACCGGATCGTTCACTTACACTGAAAGAATCTCCACTTCGCTGGAATCTCACGCACACCATGTCCGATCCCAAGCCAGACTCCCGCAGGAAATCGCCGCGACGCACGCGGTCTCCGGGACTGAATTTGCAGGTCGATCCGAAAGATCTGGAGTTTCACGAACTCACCTGGTTCGACTGGTTGCGGGAAGTCCGGTATTCCGGCGGGATGGGGTTCACGATCAGTCTGACGCTGCATCTCATCGTGCTGGCGGTCCTCGCCTGGCTGATCATTGACCAACCCGCGACAAACGACCTGGATCCTTACATCGCCAGTTGGCTCGATCCCGCGGAAATTCCGGCGGAATCACAGCGAATTCGTCAACCCGTCTCGTTGCCGTTGGCGTTTGCCCCGGCCGTTGCTGCCAGCACACCACCACCTGTCACACAGGCCAAGCCCGATCCATTGGCCCGGGCCCCGGCGTCTCGTCCGCAAGCGGTCGACGTCGGCCGGGCCTTGCAGAATCGGCGGGCCTTCACACTCAGTGACCCGGCAGAACTCGAGCAACTGGGCGGATCGGCGGCGGCCCAGCGCGCGGTGAAAGCCGGCCTGGCCTGGCTGGCGCGACAGCAGACCTCGGTCGGCCATTGGGAACTGCATCAGGGCTATCCCAACCCGGGAACTTCGGTCATCAAGACCGATACCGGTGCAACCGCGCTGGCATTACTGGCGCTGCAGGGAGCCGGGCAAACCCACGTGGAAGGGGAACATGCCGCGGTCATCGAGAAAGGCCTCCGCTGGCTGATCGACATTCAAGACAAAAGTACGGGAGACCTGCACGATCAGCGTCAGGAAGAAGGGCGTCAACCCGCGTTCTATGCCCATGCGATGGCTACCATCGCCCTGTGCGAAGCATTGGCCTTGACCCGCGATGAATCGTTGCGGCCAGCCGCCGAGTTGGCCGTCCAGTATCTCGTCACATCGCAACATCCCGAGCAGGGTGGCTGGAAATACCGCCCGATCTCAAAACTGATGGTGGGCGATTTATCGGTCACCGGTTGGGCGCTCATGGCCTTGCATACCGCGCGCATGGCCGACATACCGGTCTCGGATGAGGAATTCCAGCGGGCCTCGGCGTTTCTTGATTCCGTCTCGGAACGCTCCGGTTCCCGTTACAAATACGAACCCCTTGACCCGCCCGATCGCATCTCCGCCGCACTCACCGCGGAAGGCCTGCTGTGCCGTCAGTGGCTCGGCTGGGAGCGCGACTTTCCCCCGCATGTCGAGGGCATCGCTTCGCTGCTTCAGGAACAGTATCGACCCGCCTGGACCAGTGGTCGACGCAACGTTTACGAGTGGTACTACATCGCACAGGTGCTGCATAACCTGGGAGGGGCCGACTGGAAAGACTGGTATCTGCCCACGCGCGATGCCATCGTTAAAGCGCAGGTGACCGCCGGCAGCGTGCGATCACCCAATGATGTGCGCGGCAGTTGGCATCCCACGCAGCCGCCAGGCATGGGCCACGAGTATGCCGAGAAAGCCGGACGTCTCTACATCACCGCCATGTGTCTGCTGATTCTGGAAACACCCACGCGGCATCGTCCGCTGTATGCGGAGTGATCGCCCGCAATTCGCGCTCCGCGTTTCGTCTTTCATTCTCAACCATCTACCCTGAGCGAAATGCCCGCCACGCGGCGGTGGCGGCTTTTCAACTCTCAACTCTCAACCATTTTCAATCCAACCCGACCGGTTGCAGCGGGCATTTGCTGGCAACGAAGCTTTCCCGACGGCCATCCACATCAAATTCCACTGTCAAAGTGCGGAACCGCGAGAAACCACTCGAGACCTCCAGCACCCGGCCGATGCCATACCGCGGATGCCGCACCTGCATGCCGACGGTGAAGCCGATCGGCACGCTGGCGGACATGACTGACCCCGATTGCAACGCCGCCCCGGTGGTGAGCAGCGGCGTCCCCAGCAACTCTTCCAGCGAGACTTTCGGGCGACGAGGTTTAGATGATTCCTCGCGTGATGTTGATGGCGGCGTGTACTCCGGCAGACTCCAGCCGGTGTCGGTGCAGTCGCGGTTCGACAGCGTCATTTCCTGCAGAAAATCACTGGGAATCGTGCTCAACTCGCGTCCGTGCATCTCCCGACGCAGCGTTTGCGTCAATGCCAGTTGTTCCCGCGCGCGCGTGATACCGACGAACAGCAACCGGCGTTCTTCTTCGAGTTCACGGTCATCGTTGCCGCGTAGCGACCGTTCATGTGGGATGAGATTCTGTTCAACGCCCACGACGTAGACGCACGGGAACTCCAGTCCCTTCGCGGCGTGCAACGTCATCAACGTGACAGCCCCAAGATCGGTATCGAGCGCATCGACATCTTGTGCAAGCGTGGTCGATTCCAGAAAGCCGCCCAGGTTGGCTTCATCGCCCGATTGCTCATCGTAGTGACGGGCCGCGCTGATCAGTTCGTCAATGTTCGACCGCCGTTGCAGTTCCTCTTCCATCGCCGTCTGCGGATCGTCCACTGCATGCAGATGAGTTTGCGAAAGAATCTCGGAGATCAACTCCGCGACTGGACGGTGCGACATCTTCGCGAGGTCGTCGAGCATGCTTGCGAACTGTTGCAGCGAACTCACGGCTCGTTTGTTGATCCCCGGCACCTGTGCCGCATGACCGGCGGCATCGAGGAGCGGGACCGAGCGTTCATCGGCCCAGCGGACCAGCTTTTCGACCGATGTTTTGCCGATGCCACGGGGTGGGGTATTGACCACGCGCAAGAAGGCAATGCGATCGCGGGAATTCTCGATCAGCCGCAGATAACCGAGCAGGTCTTTGACTTCGCTGCGTTCATAAAACGCGACACCCGCAGCGACCTGGTATGGCACTTTCGCCTTGGCAAGCGCCATCTCCAATGAACGCGATAACGCATTGACACGGTAGAAGATGGCAAAGTCGGACCAGCGGCGTTCTCCGGCGGCGACCAGTTCACGGATATCGGCGGCGATGCCATCCGACTCCTGGCGGCCATCGAGATAGGTCCGCAACTCGACCGGCGGGCCCGAGGCGTTCTCGGTCTTCAACGTCTTGGCTTTGCGGCGGCGGTTGTGTGCGATCAGCGAATCGGCGGCTTGCAGAATCTCAGGCGTGCTGCGGAAATTGTCTTCCAGGCGGACCAATGCCACATCGGGAAAGTCACGTTCAAATCGCAGAATGTTCTCGATCTGTGCCCCCCGCCAACCATAGATCGATTGATCCGGATCGCCCGTGGCACACAGGTTCGGTTCAATCTGCGAGAGAGCCGCAACAATCTGATACTGCGCCTGATTGGTGTCCTGATACTCATCCACAAGGATGAAGCGAAAGCGTCGATCGAGATCGGAGCGCAGATCGTCGTGATCACGTAAGAGCGTCGCGACGTGCATCAACAGGTCATCGAAGTCAACCGCATTGGCGTCGAGCAGTCGCTGTTGATAGCGCGGATAAACCCGCGCGACCACGGCCTGCATGTGACTGCCGACGCGCTCTTCGTAACGGGAAACGAACTGCTCGGCGGTGATGAGCTCGTTCTTGGCCTGACTGATCTGCCAGCCGATTTTCGCCGGGGGAAAATGCGAGGCGTCGATGTCTTCATCATGCAGGATGTGCTTGATGAGTTGCTGTTGATCACTGGTATCAAAGATCGAAAAGTTGGGCCGCAGACCGATGGCTTCACCACGCTCGCGCAAGATGCGGGCACAGAATTTATGGAACGTGGTAACCCAGACGCGTTGACCGGGGAGCAGGTGATCGACCCGCTCGGCCATTTCCCGGGCGGCTTTGTTGGTGAACGTGATCGCCAGGATTTCCCACGGCTTCACGCCCCGATCGATGAGGCGGGCAATGCGGCGGGTGATGACGCGCGTTTTGCCCGACCCCGGACCGGCGAGGACCAGCAGCGGGCCGAGATAATGCTCGACCGCCGCGTGCTGACTCGGTGTCAAATCCTGTCTGGCCAAACCGGGGAACTCCATTTCCGGGGGGAACGATGTCGATGCCGATATCATAACGTCTTAGCCCCCGGTGAGTCACCGGGGGCCGGGCGCTTCATTGAACATCGATGGTTCATCGACTCCCGGTCATTGACCGGGGGCTAAGACATTTCATGATGCACCGACACGGCGGACTCTACTTTTTCATACGATCCGACAGCTTATGGCTCAGCAACCATTCATAGTATTTCGGGTCGGCGTAGGTTGCGGTCCAACTGTCGTGGCCGACGTTTTCCAGGATCGTCAGTCGCGGGTTCCCTTTCTTCGCGCGGAGGGCTTTCACCATGATCAACGAGTATTCGACGGGGACAGCGAAATCGTTGTCGCCGTGGACGAACCACATCGGCACCGGGGCGAGGGCATCGGCATAGTTCGGCCAGCCACCACCACAAATGGGCAGGGCCGCGGCGAACTTCTCGGGATAGTTGGCCACAAGCCGAATGGTGCCATAACCTCCCATGCTGAGGCCCGTCACATAGATGCGGTCGGGATCGACCTGGTTGGTCGCGGCGATGTGATCGACCAGTTCCGCCAGCAGCTTTTCATTCCAGCGGTCGACATACGGTGATGGTCCATCGGCCTGCGGGGACACAACGATAAACGGATACTTCTCCGGGTCTTCGACCACCAGTTTCGGCGGCCCATGAATCTTCACGCGTTCCAGGTCGGTGCCACTTTCTCCCGCGCCGTGCAGGAACAGCACCAGCGGCCATTTCTGATCGGTCTTGCCATAATCGGTCGGCAGGAAAAACTGATACCGCGTGGTCTCGCTGGGAGCATACTTGGATGGGAATTCCTGTCGGACTTGCTTACCCGGTTCGGGTTTTCCGGGTGACAGATCCCGCACTTTGACGCCGCGATATCGCACGAACTGGTTGGTGTAGTCGCCGCCGCCGTGGACTTGCAAGGCGATCATGCCGAAATGGGGATGCCGGGGTTCGATATCGCGGAATTCCATGAATTTCACGCCATTGATCCACGTGGTGACCGTGGGTGGGTTGCTCACAATGCGGGCCCGCAACTGGTTCCATTCGCCATGCTTCCACAGTTTGGCCCATTGCTCGGCATTGACCGGGCAGGGGAACGAGGCATCGGCCTTGGGTTTGAAGTCGGTCGGATTGGGTCCGAGATCGAAGTTGCGCTGATGAATGCCACCCGAGAGTCCTTCGCCATAGACACCGGCGAGATTGCCGTTGTCATGATAGTCGACCATGTACTGATAGGCCTGACCTTTTTCGTTGCTGCGGAGGAAGAGGCCACTGTCAGGACCGTAGTCGTTCTGCATTTCGACGATGACTTCGAAGTCAGTGTATTCCTTGTCAGTGAGGATAATGCCGCCATTGCCAGGAATGTCCTGACAGCCGACGATGGCCCCGTTTTCGACGACCCATTTGCCACCGGTCTTGTTGCCACTGGCGCGGCTGTGCCCGGTCTCGGCACTGATATGCCAGCCGTTGAGCGACTTGCCATCGAAGATCTCGACGAAGCCCTCATCGGTGAGGGTGTTGTCTTTGGGAAGGGGCTGAGCAGTTGCCACGAGTGGCGTGAATGCCGCCGCGAAGAGAAACAGCAGATAGCACATAGGTGGGGGGCTTGGTGTTGGGTGTTGGGTGTTGGGTGTTGGGCCGCGATGCGGTGTCGGTCAAGGATTGATTCGCATCAAAATATCAAAGGATGAGTCACAAAAGGCACACAATTCACAAAAGGGAATGAGATGACTCAGGCAATCCTCTAAGAATTTTGTGCATTTTGTGGCCAACAAGCGTGTTCACTTCGCTTTCGGGCCGACGAGTTCCACGAAGTTGCCGTCGGGATCGCGGAGCACGGCGATGTAGACGCCTTCCGGGAACCCAGCGGGCAGGCCGACCACGCCCTCGCCGATGGGCTTCACCTTGTGTTCGGCGGCCCGAGCGACGGCGGCATCGATATCGGTCACGAAGAACGTGAGATACCGGAAGCCATAGCTCGAATGGATGAAGGTGTTATCGACGCGGGCACCGGGGGCGGTCTTGAACTGCATCAGCTTCAACTTCGTCGATTGCTCGCCGTCGTCGAGAGCCATGAACTTCACCAGGAACGGTAGCTTGTTGGTGAGACCGATCTTGCCCGCGAAGTCGCCGGGAATCTCTTTGGCGAGGACTTCTTTCATCCCGAGGACGTCGGTGTACCACTTGGCAGACTTATCGAGATCGCTGACGACGGTGCCGAGATCGATGGTCATGCTGGCATAGGGACCGGCGGGTTTCGTCGCGGCGGCGTCTTGTGCGAAGGCTGAAGCGGTGCTCAGAGCCAGAGTCAACGTCATGAGCGAACAGAACCACGGACAACGCATGCGAAACTCCTCGGTTGGAATTCTCAGGGGGATAACAAGGTGCGGGAAACCACGACACCGTGATCATTCGCGGATTGAGCCGAATTCGCAAGCGCACGGGGAGCGCTATTTCGCGGCGTCGGCGACGTAATGTCCGCTTTTCCCGCCCGATTTTTCCAGCAGACGGGTCGGACCGATCGACATGCCCCGGTCGACCGCCTTGCACATATCGTAAATCGTCAGGCCCGCGACGGTGACCGCGGTGAGGGCTTCCATCTCGACACCCGTGCGGCCGTGCACGCGGGCGGTGGCTTCGATGCGGACGGTGCAGTCATCGACGAAGGCCAGTTGCAGTTCGACGCCATCGAGCCCCAACGGGTGACACAAGGGAATCAGGTCAGCCGTCCGTTTGGCCCCCATGATGCCCGCGAGCCGAGCAACTTCCAGGACATCGCCCTTAGCGACCTGCTTGTCGCGAATGAGAGCCGCCGTGGTGGGTTGCATGGTGACGAAGGATTCCGCGCGGGCGATCCGCAGCGTGATCTCTTTCGCGGCGACATCAACCATGCGACTGGCACCGGCGTCATCGAAATGGGTGAGTGAGGACATGGGCAGGATCGGCCTCTACTTTTCAGTCTATGGATGAAGTCATTTTCTCGGATTACGCGGCTCAGTAACGTTGGATGTACAGGAACAATACGATGAAACTGCTGACACACGTAATATCCGCTAAGTAGGCTGCGCGCGACAACCATCTGCAATTACCACATGTTCTTGATTGCGGTCCCGTAATCCAAACCCACTTTTCGATTTTTGATACGAGCTGGAATTGGAACGGTGGCCAGATCAAGATCAAGTCGATGGCATGCGGCACGCCAAACTGCGCCCAGATTTCGGCATGCCGATGCTCAACATGATAGAACAGCCAAAATCGAGACAAGACACGAGTCAATAACCCGGCCATGCCGACGAGTGCGATCCATTGGGAGAAGTCACCCACGTCAGAGGCTTTCAGCGGTTCTCAAGATGACATTTAAAAGACACGTGAACTGCCGTAGCAATCAGCACATCCTATGCATCATTGTGGTGCCGTTTATTTCTTCTCGGCGGTGTCGGCGAGGGAGCGGTAGAAGCGTTGCACGAGGTCTTCGTACTGCGGGACCATCCGTTCGCCATAGGCGTTGAGCAGTTGTTCGCGGACCTTGTCGGGGAGATGGCCCCAGACATCGACTTCCATGCGGCGGCGGGGCAACGCCGCGATCGGAACTTGGCGAGCCGGGCCGGAGCGTTCCTCGGAATCATCGGCCTGCTGACGGTTCTGCATCTCTCCGCCAGCTTGTTGCGACGGGGTTTGTTGTCCTGCGCCGGGTTGTTGGGAGCCGGAGTTCTGGGCGGATGACGAGGACTGAGACTTCGACGACTTCCCGCCCCCGCCCTGGTTCTGGCTTTGGCTTCCCCCGCCACCACCGGAACTGGAAGGCTGCTGCTTGGGTGGTTGCTTCAGCAGTTCATCGAGTTCCTTGATGATGGCGGTTTGCAGGTCTTGTGTATCGCGGCCCGTCTGCTTCGCGCCCAATTGCTGCGAGGCCTGTTGCATCTTCAAGGTGAGCTTTTCGAGGCGTTGATCGAGGGCCGCTTGTTCCGCCGTGGGCTTGTCGGCCGTGGTTTCGGCAGCAATGGGAGGATCCGCCACGGGCAGCGGTTCATCGGCCTGTGTGCCTTTGACGGTGACCAGCATGTATAGCAGCAGCAAGACGCTGAAACTCATGATCAAGCGTGGGCTCATGGTCGCACCTCGGAGGGGGGAGATGGCGGTGCCGGTGGCTCCGCGGCGGGAGTCTCGGTGGGCGGAGACTGTGCCGGTTGCGACTGGCGGTACAATTCGACGAGCCGCTCTGTCAGTTGGATCAGCGAGGACTGTTCGTCGGCCAGGTCTTGCAGCAACGGTTGCAACGCCTCGGTGAACTTCCCATCGGCTTTTCGTTGCGTCTCGAGGAACTCGGTGCGACTGAGGCAGTCGGCCTGCAGTTCGCGCAGCAGCGACAGTTGCAGCTTGAGCGAGAGATTTTCGCCCGGCGGACCCGCGTTCTGTGATTCGTTGTTCTCTTCCGAGTTTTCGGCCTGAGGTTCCGACTCGGCTGGTGTACCCTGTTTCTGCGATTGTTCCCACGCCTGCAAGATGCGGCTGAGTCGCCGAGAGGCATCGCGGGCGAGCAGGATGGTGATGGTATCGGTCGTGCGGTCATCGAGACGTTGTGCGACCTGGTCGAGATTGCGGGCCACGCTGTCGAGTGCCGCTTTCGCCACGACGGCCTGTTCGACTTTGCCTTGCGCTTCGCGCGTCAAATTGTGCAGTTCGCGTTCGACACCGGCAAGGTCTTGCAGGCTGCGGAGTTGACCGCGCGACAGTTTCCCCTTGGCCTGCCGCTCCGCTTCGAGCCGTTCCGTCTCTTCGATCACGCGGTCTTGTCGGACCTTGATGGTGGCCAACGCACCCGCGATGCGTTCCAGTTCTTCCTGGGCGAGTTGTTCCTCGGCCTGTTCCCGTTGGGCAGTCAGTTCGTCCTGCAATTGCAGGGATTCTTCTGCGGCGACGGCGAGTTCCTCGGCGGCAGTGGCATGGTCCCCCGCTTCCAAGGCTTGCTGGGCAGACTTCAAACGTTGCGACATCGAACGGGCGGCATCGGCACCGCGGCGGAGCTTCAACCGTTCGAGTTGCCGTTCCAGACGTTCGATCCGTTTCCGCAGTTCCTGGGCATCTTGTGGCAGGGATTCGTCGATCGGGGTATTCGGGCCGGCCTGAGCCGCTGCGGTGCTCTGCTTTTGCAACTGGTCGATGTCGTCATGCAACGCCTCGGCCTGCTGTTCGGCATCGCGCGTCTGCTTCACCATTTGTTCGGTATCATCGGGACGGTCGGCCGACCAGTCCTCCACCAACCGGTTCAACATCTCCGCCGCCTGCTGTTGAACCGGACCCGCTTCACCCAGGCGATTCGCGGTGATTTGATCGGCGGCCTGACGCAGTCGCTGCGACAATTGCTGATCATCGACCTGATCGGCGAGGTCTTGTGCTTCGGCGGCCCGTTGAGTGTCGTCGGCGTTCAAGCGGTCTGAAAGCTCGGTGAATTCGTGTTGAATCTGGTCAACCTGCTGTGCCAGACGACGTTGTTGATCGGCGACTTTCGCGAGGTCGGCGCGCTGTTGCGGTGTCAGTTCTGGCAAGGCCCGGGCGATGGTTTGTGCCCCGAGTTCTGCGGCCTGCTGATTCAGTTCCTGCTGTTGTTCCGCCAAGGCTTTAAGCGAGTTGCCTAACTGACGATCGGTCTGCCACTGTGCGAGTTCCTGCTGCCGTTCCAGCAGTGCCTCACGCACGGCCTGCTGCAACTTTTCGGCAGTGGCGAGATTCTCACCGGCCGCCGCGGACGAATTCTGCGGTTGTTCCCGTTCCGTGCCGGCAGGTGTCGCTTCGTCGATCAACTTCTGAGCCTGCGTTAACTCCTGATCGAGCCCGGGAAAGACGGTTTCAGCCAATCCGCGTAGCTGCTGTGCGAGTTGCTCGAGTTGCGGCTCGGCTTCCGCGTCTTGCAATTGATTCGCGGGAAACTCGGCTCGCAGTTGTGCGACGCGCGGTGCCAAGCCGCGGATCTCATCGGTCAGTTGACCGGCCAGGCGTCGCTGATCGGCTTGCAAGCGACTCAGCAGATCACGATCGGTGGTGCGAAATTCTCCGGCGTCGCGGAGTTGCGTTTGCAGTTGAGCCGTTTCCGTTTGCAGCCGCCGCTGTTGTTCGTGCGCGGTTCGCAATTCTTCCACGACATCTGCGATCCGTCCGGTCAATTCGCGTTGTTTCTCTGTGGGCGAGACCACGACCAGCGTGCGGGGCGCACTCTTGCCGATATGCGGATCGCCGAGGTCAAAGGCGTCGAGCGCTTCCACGCGGAAGACGACGCGGTCTCCCGCGCGCAATTGCAGCGGAGTCAGCGACCAGTCGGCCGCGTGCGTGGCCTGCAGCGGTCGCGACTCACCGAATTCCTGCAACAGATCCTGTTGTGGGGCATGGGCCGTGCTCTCTTCATTGGACGGAGCTTCGCGACGAAGTTCCCAATTCCGGCGCAGCAGGGTCAACCCCAGATCGTCGCGGGCCTGCATGGCCAGCGGGATCGTCGCCGTCGGAGTCACCCAGACATCAGCGGCCGGTTCCGTCAAGACGATTTCCGGCAGGGCATCGACATCGCCCCGCAGCTCGAACGGCATGGGTCGTGGATCGGCGAAGCCTTGCCGGTCGCGCAACACAAAGTTGAAGTTTGCGCTGTTCGGCCGGGTGATGGTCAGCGTGGATGTCCAACTGTGCTGGTCAGCATGCAGGGCGACTGCCTGTGGAGCCTGCTCGCCGGTACGCAACTCCACACGATCGACGGGCCGGTCTGCCTGGGCGGCGATGGTCACAACAGACCCCAGCCACCCGCGCACCTGGGTGGTTCCCGTGGGGAGCTTGATGGGGGGTTGACGAGTATAGGCGGGAGGAGTCACTTCGATCGCGACTTCGGCGAGCCGAGGAGGATCGACCGCAACCATGCGGAACCAGGGCATCGACTGGTCATCACCCCCGACGACGCGAAATTCGATGGCATCTTCAGTGGCAGTCAGGGCAATGCCGGCTGTCTCCCGCGGGGCTGGCTCTTCCGTATGGACCCGGGGATACAACGGCGTTTCATCGATGCTGCCTGCCGCGTCTGGGCCGAGAGACCGCTGTTGCAGTCGTAACGTGTCGGGCAGTCCCCCGCGGACATTCTCCACCTGCAACGTCAGTTCGTCTCCCCGCACAACCGGTACGGCATCGCGCGGTTCCCAGGGTAACGGCTGGCCTTCCGCATCGAGCAATTGCAGCACGACGGCTTGTGGCCAGGGCGTGCGACCCCACGGCCATGCCAGCCGACGGACGGCGGTCGCGGCCTCCAACGGATAGACCTGCAACACCGCGACCGTGACCACGCAGATCATGACGGCGGTCAAGACCAGCGGGCTTAACCGCCGCGCTTCCAGCAGATCCTCGGGAGCGATCTGTTCCAGGTCGGCACGCGCCTGGCGAATGACCAGGCCCTGTAACTCTGGAGAGCCAAAGCGTGGGTCGGACTGATGAGACCGGAACTCCGCCGCCGTGGTGATGCGGCTGGCCAGTCCGGGAAATCGCCGATCGAGTTGCCGGGCCAGCATCACATCGGTCAGCGGATACCGCAGCGGTTGCCACAGGCTTCGCCAGAGAGTGGCGGCGGCGATGCTCCACAGGCTGACCGAGATCAGCAGCCGCAGCCCGAAATCTTCGATGCGCAGCCACCAGTCGCACCAGCCGGCCAGCAGCAGGCCACCCAGCACGGCGATCACACTGGCACTCAGTCCCGACCACCAGACGAGCCGCCGCAGCCGTCGTCGCAGCGTGGCGAGCAACGGCCAGTCTGAGTTCGTTTGGCCGGGTGGAGTTTGTCCCATAGTTCCTTGATCATATCCTCCGGGCCGCATGAAGGCGAATTTTCTTGAGCGCGAATTGCTGTCAATTATCCGCCTTCTCGCCCCTGTCACGACATAAATAACGTTTTTTAACCATATCGAATGGATATGTCTTTATTCTGGCATATTCATGGAGTATAAGAAAGAAGTGTTATCAAGATGCTTGCGGAGAAACCTGGGCTTTGCCACTTCGACGCGCTGCGACCGTGCCCCGTTCTTCCTCACCGGCACCGCTGTTGTGTACCGCGTGGATTGGCGACATCGTCGAGAGCCGTCGCTTTCAGGGGCGCGATCGGGCGCAACTGCAACGCCATCTGCAAAAGCTGCTGGATGGTTGGAACAATCGCTATCGGACGGCGATCCTGTCGCGGTTTGTCATCACCGTGGGAGATGAATTTCAGGGCCTGCTGCGCGATCCCGTGGTGATTCCCCGGATGATCCGTGACCTGGAAACCGCCTTGCCGGAAGTCAAAATTCGCGTCGGTATCGGGTTTGGAGAGTTGGAAACCGCTCTGCGTCCGGAGGCCCTGGGCATGGATGGGCACGTCTGGCATGCCGCCCGGTCGGCCTTGGAACTTGCCAAGGCGGACGGCAAACTGGGGGGCGTCTTTTCTGGGTTTGATGTCTGGACCGCCCCGCTGAATGGTCTGGCCCGGCTGCTGTATCAGGCCTATGCCGAGATGACTCGACAGCAGCGCCAGATTGTCGACCTGATCCAGCAGGATTTTTCGCAGATGGATGTGGCGAAACAATTGGGGAAGAAGCAGCCCACGATCAGCCATACGCTCAAGGCGGTTCACCTGCCAGGGCTCAGGGAAGCCGAAGCCGCCTGGGAGGACATCCTCTCGCGATTTGCGAAAGGAACATGATGCACTGGCTGGTTCCACAGGCTCCCGCCGACATTCATGACTGGCTGCTGGTGGTGCTTGTCTGGCTGCTGGCGATTCACTGGTTTCCGAACGGACCTGAACCGCAGCAGAAGGTTGTCCGCTGGCTGATACCGCTGTTCGCAGGATGTGCGGGCTGGCTGGTGCTGGGGGTGCCCCTGCAAGACATTATCCTGCCATTGCCCCCGTTCCCACCGCAGCCGCCACGCCGTCCTGAATGGCCCTTGGGGGTCGTTTTGATGCTGAGCGTGGCGTGGACGCTGTATTATCGATCGCGAAGTGCGTGCCGTCGGAGTTCTGATCGCAAGCATGCTCCGTCAGAATGGTGGTGGAGCGAACTTCTGTCGGGCCTGGTGATTGTCAAAGTCCTCGCGGTGGTGATCGAGGCCTGCCATCATCATCGCGGTGTTCTGGGTGGTGATCTGAAAACCAGCAGCAGCGGTCTGGTGTATGCCATCGCGGTCCTGTTTCTGACGGGCCTGGCCAACAACGTCATTCGTGCCTTGTTATCGCGATACCAGGTCTTGCCCCGGAAGCTGACGGAACTTTCCCCATCCGCCAGCCTGACCGAAAAAATGAGCGCCCCCGAGAGCATGGAAGACACACGCGAGATCGAACGGGGCAAGGTGATTGGCAACATCGAACGCGTGCTGGTGCTGATCTTTATCTCGCACAACAATTTTGAGGCGCTGGGTTTTCTGATGGCCGCCAAAGGGCTCATCCGCTCGAAAGAATTTGAAGACCGCAACCGGGCGGAATATATCCTCATCGGGTCGCTGGCCAGTGCCCTGATTGCTGTCGCAGCGAGTCTGAGTGCGCAAGCCTTGCTGAAATTGCTTTAGCGCATTCCGCAAAACCTCTGCGGGATCAAGACGACCACTGCAACAACAGCGGTTGACATGTACCGCAACCGGTTTTGTCGGATGGCTCTTAACCAGCACGCAGGGCATCGGCATCACGGAGTCAACGATGACAGCACCCTTCGCCCCGCCACCAACCCGCATCTTCTGGATCATCCATGCCGTGTTGGGTGGCTTTGCCTTGGCTCTCCCATTCGCCCGACGGCCTGACTGGTTGGGTCACCTCGCTGTCGGCGTGATCGCGACCTGTGGGATCGTGTTATGGACCCTGTTGTTGTGGGGCATCGGTCGACAGGTTCTGGAGCACTTCAGATCGCGTCGCGACAATTGAATCGCAAGGACGACCCCTTCAATGCAACAACCCGGATCTGTGGATCCGGGTTGCTGAAACTCTGACTCATCCATTCAAGCCGTATCAGTACTCGAGCTGAGCCCCTACGCTGATGCCTTGCAGAATCGCCCCGGAGAAGTCGACGTCAAGTTCAAATGCCGATTGCTGCGGTTGCCCGCCCGTCGCACTTTGAATGTTGTACACAATGTTGTCGGCCGGTCGTGTCAGCATTCCGGCCCACAACAGGTTATACGCCACGAAGCCCGACAGATGGTCTCCGAAGTACAGCCGTGAATAGACTTCGAGATCCCCCACGACACCGAACGTCGTGCTCTTCTTGTAGAGGAACTGCGAAGGATCGTTCGGGCCGAGAACCTGCGAGGTGCCAATTTCGGCGCGGTAACTGTTCAGGCCGAGCATGACTTTTGGTTGGGCACCAATGGCAAACCACTTGCGACGCAGTTCCGCCCGCAAGCCCATTTGTGGTCCATAAATGTTGTTGATGGTCGTCGAGTCAATCTTGCGGGTTGCGACCTGCGAGGTCGGCAGACCCGTGGTGATATCGAAATCGCTGAAGTTGTACACGCCGGTCTGGCGGAGATCTTCATTGAAGTTCAAGTAGCGAACACCAAAGAAGGGCATCGTGGTGAGAGGCACATTCGGGTTGAACGGAGCGAACAGAAAATTCGCTTCCGCACCCCAGACTTCGGTCTTCAGACTTGCCTCATAGTTGATGTCATTGACCAGCAGGAAGTTGTCACCCGCGGGCAACACGCCGTCAATCAATACCGCTTGAGCGACGGCATCGACCGAGTTGAGCGACGCAAAGCTGTCATCCAGCCCATCGCCATTGGTATCGATGGGCACCAGCACGTCGGGTGTACCGTCGCCGTCGAAGTCGGTGGTTCGGATGTCGGGAATTCCCAGTCGCGTGGTGCCAGACTCCAGGGCAAAGATGCTGGCTTCGAAGATCCCGGCATCGGCCGCGGTCAGTCCGAAAGTCAGCCGAATGCCATTGTTCGCATCGGTCAGGACGTCATCGAGGCGAGGCTCGACCGCAACAATCTGGTTCCCGTTCTGATCGGTCAATTGGAAGGCCGGAACATCAGAGACCAGCACGGGGAACTGGGAATTCGTGGTTGGAAAGGGGAGATTCGTCGGAGCACTGAGGATGTTGTTCCCCGGATCGGAAACGTCCCAGTGCAGGTACTCGGTGCGGAAGTACGCATGACGGAACGCGTTTTTCAGTGAGCGTTCCAGCGGAGAATCTTCGTACAACCAACCCCGGTCTTCGGGCAGTTGCTCGTAGACGGTGCGACCGGGACCAGAAGGGAGCGGGCCGTTCGGGCCATAGCTCCGCGATTTGGTTTTGCCGTGTCCTTGACTGTACCCATAATATCCCGGGTCACCACCATAGCCGGGCATGGCATGCCCCGCCGGTACGATTCCCTGAGATCCATCGGGGTAATAGCCTGCCGGAACCGACTGCGCCAGACCGAAGCCTGGTGTTGCCAGTGACAGGCACAGCAAGGTGAGAGTGGACCACCTGGACATGTTCACCTTCCTGGAGTCTCTCACGTCCATCCCTAGATTCCGACTGCGAACAACGCACGCGCAAATCGGCCGACTTTTACGGCTATACCGATGGTATCGGATGTTCTCGTCAGTGAACTTGGCTGAAACCCACCACGCTCTGGGAATTTGTAGCGATTGTGTCGATTGTCCGACCGGCAGGATCGGCAGGAGTTGAAATCGCCGTGGCGACTCTGGTAATCCCAGCCACTATGTTCGCGATTTCCCCTACCTGAATGGCTGGAGGCATGAAAGCACACACCCGGTAGAGGTACTACCGGGTGTTCAAGTTCAAAGTCCCAGCTCTTGTCGCCGGGAGTGGGCGTCGCTGAGCAAACCATTGAAGAATTCGCACAGACAGGGAAGAGATCACACAGACAGGAATGTCTGTGCCACTCACATGAGATTCCCCGGCAACAAGTGGCCCAGACAATCCTGTCTGGGAGTCCTCCGCAACATCGACGAACGGCTGTCAGAGCTATCCAGCAAAGCCGACTGCGGAAGGTGCTCAGTAGCGAATTTCACCACCCACGTTCAAGCCTTGCAGAATCGCGCCCGAGTATTTGACATCCAGGCCAAAGTCGGAAGCGTAATCGTAGGTTCCCACGCCATCGCCATCCGGATCATTCAGCGTCTGCGAGGCGTTGTAAACAATGTTGTCATACGGCCGCGTCAGCATCCCGGCCCACATCAGGTTGTAGCCCACCATCAGGTTCATGTGATCGGTGATGCGAATCCGTGAATAGACTTCGAGATCGCCAATCACACCGAACGTCGAATCGTTCCGTGACAGGAACTGATCGATATCGGTGGGGCTGAGAATGTTCTCGGTTTCCAGATTGGCTTTGAAGGTGTTGAGGCCCATCATCACCTTGGGTTGTGCCCCGAACGTGACCCACTTATTGATCAACTCGGCCCGGACACCCACCTGCGGTCCATACAAATTATTGACCGTGGTGGCATCGATTTTCCGGTTCACAATCTGCGAGGTGAACGAATTGTTATTGGGATTCAGCGTCGAGAAAGTGTACGCCCCGTTCTGGCGGAAGTCTTCACCGAAGCGCATGTAACGGAAACCGACCAGAGGCCGAATGGAGACCGGACTGTTCGGATCGAACGTCTCGGTCAGGAACACGGTTTCCGTGCCCCAGACCGTGGTTTTCAACGCAGCGGTATAGCCCTGGTCCCACACGATCCGGAAGTTATCTCCGCGACTGGGAATATCGACAATCACCGGGTCTCCGTTGGCATCGAGCACCGGGTCGCCATTGGCATCCACCTGAATTTGCGTTCCAGGACTGAGCGGGTTCTGTATCGAGGGAATCGGCGTCGAGAACGTGCCCGGATCCAAAACCGGATTCAGCAGTGGCTGAGGCACCTGGCCATTGATCAGAATCGGAATGGCAAACGCCTGGAAGTCGGGAACAGCGTCGGTGGCTAAGCCATCGCCATCACGGTCAAATTCACCCACGGTGAGCGGCGTGAACGTTTCGCCAAAGATGCCGTTGCCGTTGCTGTCGTAGATGTCAATCTGCTGTACGGGATTCCGAATGATCGGCGAATTGCTGTTCTGCAAAGCGAAAATGCTGGCTTCAAACGTACCGAAGTTGAGCACGGGGATACCGAAAGTGCCCCGGATGCCGTTGTTGCTGTCAATGCGAACGTCTTGCAGACTGGGTTGCACGACGGCAATCAGCGCGGTGTTAAGTGCCCCCGGGTCGCTGATTTGAAAGGCGGTCAGCGGGTCGCGAAAGGGTTGGAAAACATAGGGTTCCAGTGGATCGCTGGGGTACAGCGCGTCGTTCAAGGAGTTCGGGCTTAACGCATCTAAACCCAGAATCGCCGTATCCGACCCGATCAGATTGTTCCCCGGATCGCTGACGCTCCAGTTCAGATAGTCCACGCGGAAGTAGGCATGCCGAAAGGTCTCCTTCAGCATGCGATCGAGCGGCGAGTCTTCGTACAACCAGCCCCGATCGTCGGGCAGTTGCTCGTAGACGGTGCGTCCGGGACCGGCGGGCAATGGCCCCACGGGGCCCATCGACCGTGATTTGGATTTGTGGCCCACCTGGGTGTAGCCCGGCGATTGCCAACCCGCAGGAGTGACCCCCTGCTGCGGTGACTCATACGACTGCCCCTGTGCCACGACCGGTACCCCGATCGTTAACAGCAGCAGCGAGGTGAGCTTGCTCCACCTGGCCATGTTCACCTTCCTGGAGAATCCCGGAACCATCCTTGTTTCCCCGGTCTGGGCGACGCGTGATCGCGAGCGCACACAGACCGACCTTAACGGCTGTATCACCTGTATCGGATGGTGGGCCAAAGAGACTTCGTACAAACAGGCCCGGATTGAGAATTTGTGCCGGTTGTTCGGGATCTGCCGACGAAGTCTCTGGCAGATTGCAATGAGTGGCGATTCTGGGAAATCTGGCGGCGTTGTGTGAATGGGGGTGATTTGCCGTCACGCCCCTAGTCTTTGGGACTGCTACGCTTCGCCTCAGGAACCAGGCGGTCGAGCACGCCATTCACGAATGACGACGACTGGGCGCCGCCGTAAGTCTTTGCCAGTTCAAGAGCTTCGTCGATGACCACCCGGTGGGGTGTGCTAGTATGTAGTAACTCGAATAATCCCAGACGAATCACATTCCGGTCGGTCGGAGCCATCCGGCTCAGCGACCAGTTGGCCGCCGCCCCCTCGATGTGCTGATCGAGTGCGGCCCGCAGTTCCACGACTCCGGCAAACAGGCTCCAGGCGAATCGGCTCAACTCTTCATCTTTGAGCGATTCCTGAATCATGGCTCGAACGGCGTCGACCGGAACATCGGGGTTCAGGTCACGTTGGTACAGCATCTGCAACGCTGTTTCACGGGCTTTATGTCGGCGGGATCCGGCCACGGGGCGATTTCTCGGGGGGAAGCAGAACGGCCAGCGACCATCCGCTGGAGCAGTCCCTGAATTATACGAGAAGCGGGGCGGGTGCGATGCTCTTTCGCGACAGTTCGCCGCAACTTCCCCAGAATTCCTTTCAACACGGCCTGCTGTTCACGCATCGGGAGCGCACCGCGACCCTCAACTGGAACACTTGAGCCAAGGACAATGACTAACCGTTTAGTCTTTCAGGTAATCAGCGGGCTTTTTCCCGGGGAGATGTCCGCCAAACTTAAAGGGGGACGGTTCAAACGGGCCGACAATCTCGACCGAGGTCTTTTCTGGAATGTGGTTTTCCAAACCCAAGGCCCAGAAGCAACCGTTCACGATCAGCCGCCGGGTTCCTTCGCTGGTCAGGTCGGTCGCGGCTCCCATGGTCGTGGTGAAGACGCGGCCGGTTTTGTCACCGGCTCCGGCGTAAGTTTTGGTCCAGGCGATCGGCATCATTGGCTCGTTTTGTGGTCCTTCGACCGCGGCGTCATCAGGTTTCATGCCGACCAGCACTTGACCCAGGACGAGGGGTTGGCTGTCGCCGGGCAAAGGCAAACGCACACCATAAACGTCGGTTGGTCCCCAGATGGTCCCCGGAGCAATCCCCCGCAGAATCGGATGGGCTTCCTGGCCGGGAGCCACAATGCCCCGCGTGCTTTGTTTGCCGTGTTGTCCGTGATGGTTGATCCAGGTTTCGCCCAAAACTTGGCGTCCGAATCCCTGCTCGTAGCCCGCGGTGCCACTTTGCCAATGGTATTTGGCAAACGAAGGGCTTTTGGGATTGTTGAAGGCATGCGTCGCGGTCCGCAGACCCACCACCGGTTTGCCCGACTCCAGATACTTGGCGATCGGTTCCATCTGGGCATCGGGCAGGTCGCGGAACCTGGTGAACATCACCATCAGATCAGCGGTTTTGAGGGCCTCGGTGCCGGGAATATTTTCGCGAATCGTCGGATTGATCTCACCGGTCGCCGGGTCGATCGCAAACAGCACGGTGCATTGAAAACCATGCTGTTTCGAGAGAATTTTGGCCAGCTGCGGCAGGGCCTCTTCCGACCGGTACTCTTCATCGCCACTGATCAGCACGATGTGCTTACCCTGGCCGATTCCCGGACCACCCGGCAATGTGATCCAGGCCTCTTCTGCCGCCAGAGAACCCAGCGAAAGCACAGTCCACAGGCCGGTCAGCGCGACAAAACAGGAATTGGTCATATCACAGATCCTTGGCCGTCATAGATGTCGGGAATGCATGGGGTTTCATGGTATATCGCAGGTCGCGCGGGGGGAAGTGTGTACTGCTACAGGGCCAGCGGAGAGACGAGAGTCCAGAGTCAAGAGCCAGAAATGACCAAGCCACCAATGGAGATTGTTTGGCTCTCGACTCTGGCCTCTGGTCTCTTGACCAAACAGGGGCCGCCGAAATTGAAACAGGCGATGACCTGTGTACTTCTACCGATGGGATTTCGACGGGTTTCGCCATACCTGTGACAATTTTGATGGGTGGCTGTGGAAGAGGCTTCCGTTTGGACGTTGGGGGTCTAGAATAGCCCCGGATTGAGGAATTTTTGACGGAGTTTGCGGGTGATGCTGGGCGAACTGATGCCGCTGGGTGGCGGCGATCCCATTCCACTGTTCAAGCCCCTGTTGCGCGTGGGACGGCGGGATAGTTGCGACATCGTTCTCAATTTCCCGAACGTCTCCTCTCAGCACGCCGAACTCGAATTCGTGAACGGCTACTGGCAGGTCCGCAACCTCAGTCGGGCCAATGGCACGAAGGTGAATGGCGAGCGCGTCGACGAGCGTTTCCTGCAACCGGCCGATCAGGTCTGCTTCGCCAAGCATTGCTTCGAGATCAGCTACACGCCCGACCCGCTCGCTCCGCCGCCGGTCATTCAGGAAGAGAACCCGTTCGCGAAAAGCCTGCTGGAGAAAGCGGGCCTGGCACCGCGCGATCGCGGCCGTCCTCCGTCGGAGCGTCCAAAGCCCGTCACCCCGCCCCCTCCGCCACAGCCCAAGTCTCCGCAGGAAATGGACGAACACGACCAGGCACTCGGTTGGCTACTCGACGACGACAGCCCGTCGAAACTGATGTCGTCGGACGATGAGTAGACTCGGACGCGTCTCTGCGGTCACTCCGAACTCCGCGTTCCCACTTCCGCGTTCACCAGGGCAGCGCTCGGCTTGCGCCTCGCGGCTAAGGGTATTACACCTTGTGATACTCGCGGTACCATTTGACGAAGCGGCTGATGCCTTCTTCGATGCTGGTCGCGGGTTTGAAGCCGACGTCGCGGGTCAGGTCTTCCACGTTGGCGAAAGTCGCGGGGACATCACCCGCCTGCATGGGAAGCATCCGCTTTTCGGCCTTCTTTCCCAGACAATCTTCCAGCACAGAAATCATGTGCATCAACTCGACCGGCTGGTTGTTGCCAATGTTGTAGACGCGGTAGGGCGCGAAACTGGTCGCCGGGTCGGGATCGGCTCCCGTCCAGGCCGGATTCGGGGCGGCGGTGTTGTCAGCGACGCGGATGACCCCCTCGACGATGTCATCGATATAGGTGAAGTCGCGACGCATCTTTCCTTCGTTGAAGACGTCGATCGGCTTGCCCGCGAGGATCGCCTCGGTAAAGAGCCACATCGCCATGTCGGGCCGTCCCCACGGTCCATAAACCGTGAAGAACCGCAGGCCCGTCGTCGGCAGCTTGTAAAGCTGACTGTAACAGTGGGCCATCAGTTCGTTGGCTTTTTTCGTCGCGGCGTACAGACTCATCGGGTGATCGACGTTGTCATGCACCGAGAAGGGCATGGTCGTGTTGGCACCGTAGACCGAACTCGATGATGCATACGCCAGATGTCGGATGCCGTGATGCCGACACCCTTCGAGAATGTTCGTGAAACCAATCAGGTTGCTGTCGATGTAGGCGTGCGGATTGGTGAGGGAATAGCGGACACCGGCCTGCGCGGCGAGATGGATGGCGATCTCGAACCCTGCCGTTTTGAAGACGTGGTTCATTGCGTCGCGATCGGCGAGATCGACTTTGTGGAACGTGAACCCGGGACGCTGGCTGAGCAGCTTCAGCCGGTCTTGCTTGAGTTGCACGCGGTAGTAATCGTTGACGACATCGAGACCGACGACTTCATCGCCCCGGTCGAGCAGTTTCTGGCTGACGTTGAAACCAATGAAACCCGCGGCCCCGGTGACCAGATAGCGCATGCCCAAATCCTTCCAGACGTGTTGAACCGAAGTCCTTTCGGTGACGCGATAAACAGCCGTAGGGTCGCCGTTGATTTCAGTGTATGCGATGCACGGTGACAGGGAAAGCGAGGATGACTGTGGGGGTTGTATCGATTTTGCACAATCTGGCACGTCATGTTTTAAGTCAAAACACTGTATATCGTGGCGTGTCGGCAATTCCGGAACCGAACTTGACCCGATTTTGAAAATTCTTCTATAACCCGTCGCGCTCAGGGAAGACCGCGGGCCCAATGGGGGGTTCCGGCAACGGTTTTGCCTCGATCCTCTAGGTTCGGAGAGAGTCATCATGGGTGAAGGGAATCACCTGGCACCGGTCGCTACGACAGCGGTTGCCTCCAATCGTCCTCAAAACCGCGTCTTGATGTTCGTCGGCGGAACCGCCGTCGTGCTCATCGCGGGATTAGTCGTCATGCAAACGTTCCGGTCACAACCGGGTCAAGCCGCGGAATCGGCTGGCACCGCGAAGCTCGGGACCACGGCAGCCAAGCCGAATCTGGCCCGGGTTGGTAAAGACTCGGTCACTTACGACATGGTCGCGGAAGAATGCGTGGCCCGTTATGGCAAAGAAGTCCTCGACGACCTGATCAACCGCATGCTGATTTTGCAGGCGTGTGAAGCCGCGGACGTTTCGGTCTCGGAAGAAGAAGTCACCGCTGAAGTCGGCCGCATTGCCAAGCGGTTCAATCTTGATCCGCAGGCGTGGTACCAGATGCTCGAAGCCGAGCGGAACATCACGCCGATGCAGTATCGTCAAAGCGTGATCTGGCCGATGCTGGCCCTGAAAAAGCTCGCCGGTCAACAGGTCGATCTGACCGAAGAAGAAATGAACAAGGCGTTCGTGCGGAACTATGGTCCGCGCGTGAAGGCCCGGTTGATTCTGCTCGATAACCCCCGCCGTGCCCGCGAATGCTGGGAACAGGCCGCTCAGAACCCGGACACCTTCGAGAAGCTGGCCCAGGACTTTTCGATCGACCCGAACAGCCGCGCTTTAGGTGGTACCATTCCTCCCATCCCGCGTTACTCGGGGAACGATGCGTTGGAAACCGCCGCATTCAAGCTGAAAGAAGGCGAAATCTCGGGGCTGATCGAACTGCAATCGGGCCGCTATGCCATCCTGAAGTGTGAAGGCCGCACCGAGCAGGTGGTGAGCACGATCGATGAAGTCCGCGACAGCCTGTACGAAGAATTGATGGAAGCCAAGACTCAGGAAGCGGTCGCCAAGGTCTTCGAGAACATCAAGAAGACGACCCAGATCGATAACTACCTGACGCAGACCTCGACGGGTCCGAATCGTGCCTTCAGCGGTGCCGCCGCCGGGGGCATTCAGCAAACCAGTGGTCAGGGCGCATCGGGCCGGACTGGTGTCCGTCCGGCGACCGCGACGGCACCCCGGGCGACCACGCCCCAGTAGTTCGTCATAATTAGCCGCAAGGCGCAGCCGATCGCTGCTCTGATTGACCGTTTCACACACCACGCCGTGTTGCGACCGAACCCGCAACACGGCGTGTGTTCGTTTTCAGGAGCCCAGACACGGGAACGAAAGAGCCCACCCATAGCGATGGGTGGGCTTCAGTATTCAAACCCTCAGCTCTCAACCCTGGACCCTCAACCCTCCTCACGCCGCCTTGTGCAGCTTCTTCCACTTCCGTTCGACCTGCAACGGCAGATACCACATGCGGGCATACCATTCATCGCTGGCATCAATCTCGGGCGTGGTGCTGGGTGCGGTCTTCCGCACGGCGAGCAGCGAATCGGCCTGGGCGATCACTTCGTAATTCGGGTGACGTGATACAAACCGCTGCACGGCCAGCCACACTCCGCGCAACTCGGGAACGACATCGTGGAAGCAAATCACGCCTCCCACTGAGAGTAACCGCGTCCACTTCAAATCGATCGTCACGCTGCGAATCTTGTGGCAACCATCGATCAGCATGAAACTGTACGACTCATCGCGACCCGCGGCGTCTTCAAAGGCGATGTCACTCTTGGACACTCGGAAATCGACCGTCGCGGGGTCGAGTTGGTGATCGCGCAGGTTCTTGCGAACGGCATCTAACTGGCCCGGAAAATACTTCATCGGATCAACCACCACGAACCGGCGTTGATCTGCCGGTAACGACCCGAGCATGGCACACAGGGTGCCCCCGGCGGCGGTCCCGATCTCCAGCCGCAAGCCCTCTGTTGGAGCCTGTTGTAGTGTTTGCAGCAGCAATTGATGTTCGGCCGGAGTCATTTCGGCGGCTAACGTGGTCGCGCAGGGTCGCATATCCGCAATCTCCCAGAATATTGAGCCGCGAAAAGTAGGCCTTTCGAGTCAAACTTACAAGATCGAATTCAGCGGGATGGGTATGATGGGGTTTCACAACGAATTCGCGCAGGTTCACGTTTCAAATCCGAAATTCGAAATCGCAAATCCGTAGGAAATCGCAAATCCGGAGTTGAAACGAAGGCCTTCCGCATCGGCATTCATTTTTGCGACTTTTGTGCCTCTTTGTGGCTAAAATGTCTGGCAGCTGTCTCTGGGCGGCTCACTCGAAACGGTTCAAAATTCCATGATCGAACTCGCTGCCGCGCTCGACACCGTTTGCCGCACGCTCGCGCCGTTTCCCGGCGAACATCATCCGTTGGAGCGCTGCCTGGGCGTGACTTTGGCAGGCGACATCATCAGCGAGATCGATTCCCCTCCGTTCGACAAAGCCCTGATGGATGGTTACGCCGTGCTTGCCACCGATGTGGCGACGGGGTCCGCAACCCTCCGCGTGATCGAGCGAATTACCGCCGGTCAGGTGCCGACAGAGACCGTGACCACCGGCACTGCGACCCAGATCATGACCGGGGCACCACTGCCTGTTGGGGCGAACGCCGTGGTCCGGATCGAAGACACCAGGCTGGAGGGCGATCTGGTCCATATCGCCGGGAAGCCGATCGTTGCCGAAGCAAACATCATTCGGCGAGGAACATCACTGAAAGTCGGGGAAACGGTCTTATCTCAGGGAGATCGGCTGACTGCGTCGCGGATCGGCGCCCTCGCCGAATTGGGGCAGGCCATTGTGCCGGTTCGCCGGGCACCGCGGATTGCCGTGCTCGCCACCGGGGATGAACTGGTGGCGATCGATCAGACACCTGGTCCCGGGCAGATCCGGAATACCAATGAAGCGATGCTGTGTGCCCAGATTCGCACCTGTGGAGCCGAACCGCTGCCGTTGGGCATTGCCCGGGACAACCGGGACGACCTGGCGACCAAGATCCGCTACGGTCTGCAAGCCGACATTCTGGTGATGTCGGGGGGAGTCTCGGCGGGGAAACTTGACCTGGTGCCGTCGGAACTCGCCGCCGCCGGAGTGCGGGAAGTTTTTCACAAGGTGCATATGAAGCCGGGGAAACCGGTCTGGTTTGGGCAGTTCACCGAGCCAGAAACCGCTCGTTCAGTGGCGGTATTCGGCTTGCCGGGAAATCCGGTCAGTAGTATGGTCTGCTTTGAATTGTTCGTTCGGACAGCGGTGCGGCGGTTGATGGGTATTGAGCCCGCGGTGCCGCAGACGTTGCCGGCGACCGTGGTCAACCCGTTTCGGCATCGCAGCGACCGACCGACGTATCACCCGGCTGAGATCACCTGGACGGCGACCGGGCCGTGTGTGCGGTTGCTGCCTTGGCAAGGTTCCTCGGATTTACGGGCGACAGTCGCCGCGAACGGGATGGCAGTGTTACCGGCGGAAGAGCAGTTCTATCAACCGGGCGACCGGGTGGACGTTATGAGTTGGACCTGGCACATTTAGCCCCCTGTTCCGTGAACAGGGGGCCTGATTGCCTCCCGGTTGCAAGCAACCAGAGGCTCAATGAACGAATCGACGGACCTAACCGCTTCCAAGGATGGAAAGCATGAGTGTCAGCGTGGCCGATCCACACACTTCACCACATCTCACGGCACCGGGTGATCGCACGGCCCATGACATTATTGCGGCCGCACGCACGGTTCATGCGCAGAAAAAGGTGCAGGCCCCGTTCCGATCGGCGGCGCAACTGACGCTGGTTTCGGGCGGTCTGATGTGGGCCAGTTTCTATCCGCTCAACTACAGTCCCCTCGCCTGGATCGCGCTGGTTCCATTGATGATGCTCATTCGCCTGCGCGAGCCGACCCGGCGGATGTACGCGGCGACCTATCTCGGCGGGTTGGCGTGGTTCCTGCCGACGCTGCAATGGATGCGGCTGGGTGACCCCAGCATGTCCATCGCCTGGTTGGCGCTGGCGGCGTATCTCGCCTGTACCTTTCCGGTGCTGGTCGGGTTATGTCGCCTTGTGCGAATGCGGTGGTCTGTGCCCATGGTGGTTTCCGTCCCCATCATCTGGGTGGCGCTGGAATATCTCCGCGCCCATCTTTTCACGGGCTTTGCCTGGTATCTTTTGGGACATTCGCAGTATCGCTGGCTGGAGTTGATCCAGATCAGCGACCTGGTGGGCGGGTATGGTGTCAGCTTCGTGATGGCGACCAGCGCGGCGGCGATCGCTGCCATGATCCCCATCGCCTGGTTTCCCAGACTGAAGCTGCTGGTCCCCGGTATCGCGCCGATTGTGGGTGTCTCGCCGGCCTCGCGGTTGCCCGCGGTTCTCGCCACGGGCTTGGTCTTTCTCACGTTGGGATATGGATTCGTGCGGCGCGAACAGGCGGCGTTTACCCCCGGTCCGCGCGTGGGGCTCATTCAAGGCAATTTTGTCGCGTCGCTACGGATTCCCGAGGAAGACTACGGCCGACAGTATCTCACCCATATGAAGCTGACAGCGCTCGCCGTCCGTGAGCAGCCCGATGTCATCATCTGGCCGGAAGGGATGTTCCGCTGGCCCTTGACCTCGGCCCCCAGCGGCCTGAGTGATGACGAGTTGCAGCAACTCGCCCCGAAAGCCCCGCCAGAATTCTGGCGCGATCCCCATGTCCGTGAGACCTTAACCCGGGAATCACAAAAGACCGGTGCCGCCATGATCTACGGCATCGGCAGTGTTGATCTGCAGGCCAATGGCCAGATCCAGCAGGGCAATTCGGCGGTCTTTGTCCGGCCCGACATGGGGATCTCCGGTCGCTATGATAAGATGCATCTCGTGCCGTTCGGTGAGTACCTGCCGCTGCGCGAGACGCTGCCGTGGCTGCATAAATTGACGCCTTATCCGGCCGATTTCGGCCTGCATGCGGGCACATCGGCGGCGGTGTTCGAGTACCAGACCTGGCGGATGCTCCCCGTGATCTGCTTTGAAGACACGGTGCCGCACCTCGTCCGAAACATGGTCCATGCGGCATCGACCAGCGATCAGGGTGACATCGACGTACTGGTCAATCTTTCCAACGATGGCTGGTTCCACGGGTCGAGCGGTCTCGATCAGCACCTCATCACGGCGGCGTTTCGCGCGGTGGAATGTCGCACACCGATGGTCCGTGCGGTGAACACGGGGATCTCGGCGGTCATCGATGGCGACGGCGCAATCCGCGAACCCGATGTGTTTATCGATGGGGATAAGGGTGGCCGCAACACCATGAAAGATCCCAAGAGCGGTCGTTGGTACCGCCAACTCAATGCGGCCGTGGTCTCAACCGTGCCGCTCGATGCCCGGGGCAGTCTGTATGTGCGCTATGGCGATGGGTTCGCGATGGCGTGCTTAGCGCTTACCACGTTTGCGCTGCTGTCGATGTTCTTGCCGAAGCCGGTCGTTAAAGCGTACTCCGCGCGGAGAGGTCCCTTGATGGCCGTGGAGGATCGGCCGGGCGAACTCCCTGCCTCTCATCACAATTGAGATTGGTTGTCGGCCCGGCTGGTCGACCACCACCGCCGATTGTTGTAGCATCAAGGGTTCACTTCCCTTCGTTGTTGCTCCCATCGGAACTCTGTCATGCACTACACCCTCGGCTTTGCGTTCTGGCTGGCATTCACCGGGACAGCGTTTCTTTCCGCGGCGGAGTGGGCACCGAAGACGGCACCGCTCATGACCCGCTGGGCAAAAGATGTCGCGCCAGACAAGGTGCATCCCGAGTATCCCCGACCGCAAATGTCCCGCGAGCATTGGCTCAACCTGAATGGCTTGTGGGACTATGCCATTGCCGACAAGGCTGCCGCGCAGCCGACCGCCTGGGCCGGACAAATTCTGGTTCCATTTCCCGTGGAATCGGCACTTTCGGGCGTCATGCAGACGGTGGGCCCTGACAAAAAGCTCTGGTATCGCCGCACGTTCCACATCCCGGCTGATGCCGCATGGAAAGACAAGAGTGTGCTGCTGCACTTTGGTGCGGTCGACTGGGAGACCACGGTCTGGGTGAATGGCCACGAAGTGGTACGGCATCGTGGGGGATACGATCCCTTTTCCGCAGATATTACGCCGCATCTCAAGGCCGAGGGACCGAACGAGCTGATCGCCTCCGTCTTCGATGGCAGCGACGACGGTTACCAACCGCGTGGCAAGCAGGTCCGCAATCCGCATGGCATCTGGTACACACCCACCACGGGCATCTGGCAGACGGTGTGGCTGGAACCCGTGCCGAAGACGTACATTCGGGGTGTGGCGATCGAGACGAATATCGAACAGGCCTCGATCACCGTGAAGGCCGACGTGGTGAATCCTCAACCCGGTTGGAAGCTGGGTATTTTTCTCTCGTCTCAGCCCCGGCCAAAGGATCCCGCTGCTCCGGTTTCCGGAATGTTCAATCGCGTCTGGGAATTCGACCTGAAAGCCGCCCATGTCATTCACATCGACAAGCGCGGCCTGAATCTGACGCCTCACATGTGGTCGCCCGAGCATCCGCACCTGATCGATATCTATGTGGCGCTGGTTCCCGATCCGCAGGCGAACCTGCTCGGTTTTGCTCAGGAGTGGATGCCGAAGCTGACCGGTCCTGGTGCCCCGGAACCGATGCCTGCGGTGACCATGGCCGACTGGGTGAAGTGTTATACCGCGTTGCGTGAAATCGCTGTCGGTAAAGATGCAAAAGGCGTGACACGCATCCTGTTCAATGGTCAGCCCTACTTCCAGTACGGGCCGCTCGATCAGGGCTTCTGGCCCGATGGTCTGTACACTGCTCCGACAGATGCCGCCCTGAAGTACGACATCGAAATGACCAAGCAATACGGCTTCAACATGATCCGCAAGCATGTGAAAGTCGAACCCGCGCGGTGGTATTACTGGTGCGACAAACTGGGCATGCTCGTCTGGCAGGACATGCCCAGCGGAGACCGCAATGCCCCGTGGGATCCCGTCGGTGGGCATGACGGCACCGAACTCTCGCGCTCGGCGGAATCCGCAGCCAACTTCCGTCATGAATGGCAGCACATCATCGATGCCCTGAAACCATTTCCCTGCATCGTCATGTGGGTTCCCTTCAACGAAGCCTGGGGACAGTTCGAGACCGTCGCCGTCACCCAATGGACCCAACAGTACGACCCTACCCGCATCGTCAACTGTGCCTCGGGCGGTAATGATTTCCCCGTGGGAGATGTCGTTGATGTGCATCGCTATCCCGGCCCGTTTGCACCGCAACCCGAAGCCCGGCGTGCAGCGGTCCTGGGGGAGTATGGCGGGCTGGGTTTGCCGCTGAAAGATCACACCTGGCAAGGCGAAAAGAACTGGGGTTATCGCAGTTTCACCACGCAGGCCGCACTCACCGAAGCCTACCTCGACCTGCTGGATAAGCTGCATCCCATGATTGAACGCGATGGTCTTTCCGCGGCGATTTACACGCAAACCACCGATGTCGAAATCGAAGTCAATGGGCTGATGACCTATGACCGGGCAATCGAAAAAATCCCGGTCGAGGTCGCCGCCCCAGCGCATGCCAAGCTGTGGCACCCCGCGCCGACATTCACACCGCTGGTCCCCACGTCGGAAGCCGCGCCGCAGACCTGGCGGTTCACGCTGAAGTCTCCGGCGGACAACTGGTTCGCGGTCGATTTCGATCCCACGAGTTGGAAAGAATCCGCCGGCGGGTTTGGTGAGTCCACCACTCCGGGCTCTCACGTGAACACGGAATGGAAATCGAACGACATCTGGCTACGGCGGGAATTCACGCTGAAGGAGTTACCGCAGAGCGAACTGCGCGTGCGAATGCATCACGATGAAGACGCTGAGGTCTACCTGAATGGCGTGCTTCTGAAGAAGGTGACGGGTTACACGGTGGATTATCAGTCGTACCGCGTGGGCAGTGAGGCAGCCCGGGCGCTCCAACCCGGCCGTAATATCCTCGCCGTCCATTGTCACCAGACCGGCGGCGGTCAGTACATCGACGTGGGACTGGACCTTGTGAAGCCCGCGAGACAATAGCCGCGAGACACCGTCGAGCGCTGGTCTCGCCGGTCACGAATGGTGGCCGCACGGGGGAGGCCTCTGCGGGGCGGTCTTTGCAGCAGAACGCGACGTCCAACGCCTTGCCGAAGTCAAAAGAAAAGATCCCGGATGTGATGAACATCCGGGATCTGAGTCGGCAGGAGTCTCGTCGAGGTGCCCCGTCAAGCACCTCGTCCAGTCCTAGTACATGTCTTCGTCGTGGCCGTGACCACCAGCTTTCTTGCCATCGTCTTTCGGCTTCTCGGCGATCAGGGCATCGCTGGTGAGGAGCAGAGTGGAGACGCTGGCGGCATTCTGCAGGGCACTGCGGGTCACCTTGGCAGGGTCGATGATGCCGGCCTTGACCAGATCTTCGTACACACCCGTCGCGGCGTTGTAGCCTTCATTGCCCTTGAGGTTCGAGGCCTTCTCGGCAATGACGCTGCCATCGACTCCGGCGTTGTTGGCGATCTGGGTCAGCGGAGCACGGCAGGCTCGCACGATGATGTTGAAGCCCACGACTTCGTCGGTGTTCAAGCCTTCCGACTTAATCCCCATCGAAGCGCGAAGCAGCGCGACACCACCGCCCGGAAGAATGCCTTCTTCCACGGCAGCGCGAGTGGCGTGCAGGGCGTCTTCCACGCGGGCCTTCTTCTCTTTCATTTCGCTTTCGGTGGCGGCACCCACATTGACCTGTGCCACGCCGCCCGACAGCTTGGCGATCCGCTCTTCCAGCTTTTCGCGATCGTAATCGCTGGTGCTGTTGGCGGCTTCACGGCGAATCTGCTCGGTACGAGCCTTGATGTCGGCCGACTTGCCCAGGCCTTCGATAATCGTGGTGTTGTCTTTATCGATCACAATCCGCTTGGCCCGACCGAGGTCAGACAGTTGGACGTTTTCGAGCTGGATGCCCAAGTCTTCAAAAATGGCCTGACCACCCACCATGATCGCCACGTCTTGCAGCATCGCCTTGCGACGGTCGCCGTAGCCCGGGGCTTTGACGGCGGCGATCTTGAAGGTGCCACGCAGCTTGTTGATGACCAGCGTCGCCAGGGCTTCGCCTTCGACGTCTTCGGCGATGATCAGCAGGGGCTTGCCCGACTGGACGACCTTTTCAAGGACCGGCACGAGATCCTTGATGTTGCTGATCTTCTTTTCGTGGATCAGGATGTAAGCGTCTTCGAGGACGGCTTCCATCGTTTGCGGATCGGTCACGAAGTAAGGCGAGAGGTAGCCGCGATCGAACTGCATCCCTTCGACAACTTCGAAGTTGGTTTCGAGCGACTTGCCTTCTTCAACCGTGATCACGCCATCCTTGCCGACCTTTTCCATCGCGTCAGCGAGGATCTTGCCGATGGTGGTATCACCGTTGGAGGCCACGGTACCGACCTGGGCAATGGCTTCCTTCTTGTCGCACTTGATCGCCATGCTTTTAAGCTTGGCGGTGATCAGTTCGACGGCTTTGTCCATGCCACGCTTCATGTCGATGGGGTTGACCCCGGCGACGACAGCCTTCAGGCCTTCGCAGTAAATGGCTTCGGCGAGAACGGTCGCGGTGGTGGTGCCGTCACCCGCGATGTCGCTGGTCTTGCTGGCAACTTCGCGAACCATGCGGGCGCCCATGTCTTCGAACTTGTCGGGCAGTTCGATTTCGCGGGCGACGGTCACACCGTCCTTGGTGACGGTGGGTGAGCCGAAGCTCTTTTCGATGATGACGTTACGGCCGCGGGGGCCGAGGGTGACGCGAACGGTCTTCGCGAGTTTCTGCACGCCCCGGCGCATTGCCTCTTGGGCTTCCTGATCAAAGGCTAGCATTTTCGCCATGTGGATGAACTCCGTCGGAGATGTATTGTGTGTAGGGGTGTGGAAATCAGGTGTTGGGTTTTGGGTGTTAGGCTTGGTGCGAGGACTGGGGCATGGTCTTGGCCAATACCCAAGACCCAATGCCTATCAACCCACGCCTCAACCATAAATTGCCAGAATGTCGGACTCGCGCATGAGGAGATAGCTCTCATCGCCGACCTTGAATTCATCGCCAGCATAGGAACTGAAGATCACCAGGTTGCCCGGCTTCACGGTCAGGGAAACATGCAGGCCGCTGTTCTTCACGTGGCCTTCGCCCACGGCCAGAACTTCGCCGCGCTGGGGCTTATCGGTCGCCGAGTCGGGCAGCACAATGCCTCCGGCCGTCTTGCTCTCTGCGGCGGCGCGCTTCACCACCACGCGATCACCCAGGGGGACGAGTTTCAAATCGACCGATGCTTTATCCGCTTTCTTGGCCATGCAAATCTCCTCAGGCTGCAGCAATCACTGCCTCAATGGGGCAGAACGTCAATAAGGGGAGCAAGTGCAGATATCTATTGCGAATCGCGCGCCAATCTGTCTCAGTAAACGTAAGCCATTCTGTTTCATCAGGTTACAAGATCCATTCAAGCTCACGATACTGCCATGCTGACGCACGTGGGCAAGGTGCCCTGCTGCTTGGCTGCCAATCTGGCAGCGTGTTTCACATTCCCGCTCTGAGTGTGTTTTTCTGGGTGTTTGCGAATAAGCGGTGGAATGAGAGTATTGGGCGCTATTGACAGATTGGGATTAATCGGAAAAGATAGACGATATCTCAGGTCGCATCTTGCTGTTGGTTGAGGGAACGGACCAACGGTCTCGCTCGTTATTACTGCGCAGACCTCATTACGAGGAACGAGCCGATGATCTCTTCCAATGCGTCGCTGACAGACCTGGAGCCCCTGTGGATCTCCATCGAATCGCTCCTTTCCTCAGGCCGTCAACGTGACGCCGAGGTCACTCTGCGAGCCGCAGCGGCGGCAACAGACTCTCCGGAGATTCGACTGTCGCTGGGCACACTTTACGCCGAGCGTGGTGATTGGAATGCCGCGATTCAGGAATGGACGCGGGTGATTGATCTCGCAGGGCAGTCTGGTCAGCGCGAACTTCTGGCCGCCGTTTATCATAATCTGGCCGCCGTCTATCGTGACCTGGGCGATTTGGCCTTGGCACGCCGCTTTCAGCAGCGGAGTTTGATGTGGCAAAACCATTGTGGCCCGGAAGATTTACTCCACTTGGCCAACGATGCAATTGGCACCGGCGCTTATGAGTTGGCCGAATCACTGCTCGATGGCGTGGAAGAAATGACGGAACCCAGCCGCGAGTGGACCGCCAAGGTTCACGGGACACGCGGTGTGATTCAGGGGCTACAAGGTCTACCCCGTGAGGGCATCCGCCACGTGCTTGCCGCCTATCGCCTGCATTGTGCGGCACAGGCCGATGCGCTGGCGGGTCGTGATTTATTGAACCTTGCGGCCTTGTATGAGCAGCTTGATCGCTGGCGCATTGCTGAAAAATGCCTGGAAATGGCGGCAGAACACTTTCGGAGATCTGGCGAGGCCTGGTGGCAGTCTCGCGCGGAAGGGCGCTGTTCCCGTGTGCGACGAACGCGACAATTGCGTGCGACACCTGCCGGCTGGAATTAATGGCAGCGGTTTCTGCGAGCCAGTGTTCAAATCCTCCCAGCAGCAAGCCAAAATCTGAGCGCGGAAAGCCAGAGACCAGGAAATCTGCGGATTGCTGTCTTTCTGCTTCCCGCCAGCTCACGTTCTGGATGAGCAGACAGTTTCTGGGTCAAGCAGATGATCCATCTACTTTTCTGTAGAGAACTTGCGCGTCGCATCAACACAGGCGGTGCCTTGACGATCACCGCGCTCCCGTTAGAATTCAACCTCTGAGTTGCCGTTCGTGTTTGGGGAAAGTTGGCTGGCCGATGAAGAAGTGCGGTCGCTGCTCAAAACCCGCGGTGTTGCACATCACGGAAATCCGCGAGGGAGATGTGCAGGCGTTGCACCTGTGCGAGACCTGCGCGAAAGACTACCTGAGCACCTCGGCCCCTGAGGCTTCCGAGTCGCCAGAGCCCGCGGAACCCGTTACAAAAACCCAGTTCGCCGATGTTTCCGCCGAAGCGGACGAGCAGGTTTGTCCGAACTGTGGAATCAGCTTCAAGGAATTCCGCAGCCAGGGCCGGTTGGGCTGCGCTCACGACTACGTCGCGTTTCAGGATGAACTGTTACCACTGCTCGAAAATATTCATGGCGAAGTCCAGCATGTGGGCAAGGTTCCCAAGCGTGCCCCAGACGCGAGTCAGTTCCAGTTCCGACTGGTGAAACTGCGGAATCGGTTGCGGGTCGCCGTGGACGACGAACTGTATGAAGAAGCCGCGCGGCTGCGTGATGAAATTCAGCAACTCGAATCGCAAATGGGTTCCAAGCAACCCGAGTAAGCATTTCGCCAGTTTACTGACCGCAGGGTCGGACATGAGGAGTAGGGTGTGGACCTGGAGTCTCTCTCACGGACCGGAGGCGAGTGGCTCCGTGGTACTGGCCCCGAATCCGACATTGTGATGTCGAGCCGGATTCGCCTGGCTCGTAACCTGGCTCAGTATCCGTTTCCCAACCGCGCTGCCGAGACGCTGCGCGCCGAGATTGAAGATCTGCTCCGTGGGCAAATCGAAAAACGTCCCGCAGGCAAAACTCTCGATTACATCCGCGTCGATCAACTCGAAACGCTGGATCGACAGTTCCTGGTCGAACGGCAGTTGATCAGCCGCGAGTTGTCGGAAGGTCACGGTCGCCGCGGGGTCGGAGTTTCGGCGGGTGAGAACATCAGCCTGATGGTGAATGAAGAAGACCATCTGCGGATGCAGGTGCTGCGCAGTGGATTGGCACTGGACGACTGCTGGCAGGAAATCAATGCCATCGACGACGCGATAGAGACCGAGGTCAATTATGCCTTCAGCGAGAAACTGGGTTATCTGACGGCCTGTCCGACGAATGTGGGCACGGGCATTCGCGTCAGTGTGCTGCTGCATCTTCCCGCGCTGGTCCTTACGAAAGAGATCCAGAAAGTCTTTCAGGCGCTGCAGAAAATCGGGTTGGCAGTGCGCGGGCTGTATGGCGAAGGCAGCCAGGCCATGGGCGACTTCTATCAGGTTTCCAATCAGGCCACGCTGGGCAAAAGCGAAGAAGACATCATTGCCACCATCAAAGATGTCATCCCGAACATTCTAAATTACGAACGCCGGGGACGTACCGCCCTGGTGAAAGACAACCGTCGTGGTGTGCATGACCAGGTGTGTCGGGCCTATGGCAATCTCAAGCACGCGCAAACGATCAGTTCCGAAGAGACCATGCATCTGCTGTCGAGTGTACGACTCGGCATCAATCTGGAACTGATCGACGATATTGACATGGCCAGCGTCAACGAACTGTTCATTCATACGCAGCCGGCCCACTTGCAGAAGCTGCGGCACGAACGCCTGGAATCGGCCGAGCGAAATGTGATTCGCGCGGCGTACATTCGTCAACAGCTCAACCAGGAACGTGCCAGCGATAATTGAGAGGGTTGGTGTCAGGTAATAGGTGTCAGGCATCAGCTCACAGAAACAAAGAAGCCCAGGGAATGCATTCCCTGGGCTTCCGCGATTCTACTGAGTTGTCGTGGCTGCTACGGCAGCAGGTCTTTCACGGTATCGCGTTCCTGCTTGAGTTCATCGACGGTTATCTGAATCGCTGAACGGCTGAAGTCATCGATGTGGAAGCCATCGAGCACGCGCCAGTTTTCGCCGTCGCTGGAGATGGGCAAACCGCACATCAGGCCGGCGTCGATTCCATATTTCCCGTCGGTATAGACCGCAATGCTGGCACAACTTCCAGACGGTGTCGGCGTGATGATGCTTTTGACGGTATCCAGGCAGGCATTCGCCGCGGACGCCGCGCTCGATGCGCCGCGGGCCTTGATCACGGCGGCTCCGCGCTGTTGCACCGTGCTGATGAAGTCTCCCTTGAGCCAGGCGTGGTCAGAAATCACCTCGGTGGCGGGGCGACCATCGATCTTCGCATTCACGAAGTCTGGATATTGCGTTGACGAATGATTGCCCCAGATCGCGAGATTCGTTACCGCGGCCACCGGGCGATTCGACTTCTGGGCCAGTTGTGCCAAGGCGCGATTCTGATCGAGCCGGGTCATTGCGAACCAGCGGTTCTTGGGCACGTCGGGAGCGTGAGACATGGCGATAAGGCAGTTGGTATTGCAGGGATTCCCGACCACCACGACGCGAACATCTTTGGCTGCCGACGCGTTGATGGCCTTGCCCGTGTTGGTGAAAATCGGGCCGTTAATCCGAATCAGATCGCTGCGTTCCATGCCCTGTTTGCGAGGCACGCTGCCCACGAGCAGCACCCAGTTGCAGTGGGCAAAGGCCTGCTCGAGATGATCGCTGTCGTGCTTTTCGACACCCGCCAGCGTGGGGAACGCGCAATCGTCGAGTTCCATATGCACGCCATCCAGCGCGGGCATGACGGGGGGGACTTCAATCAGGTGCAACACCACGGGGCGATGCGGGCCAAACACTTCGCCAGAAGCAATCCGGAACGTCATGGCGTAGCCGATTTGACCGGCGGCACCAGTAATCGCCACATGCAGCGGGGCAGTCATGAACAGGAACTCCTCACAATGCGAACAGACAATGGTTCTTCAGTTAGGGAGCGTAACCCGGCGCTGGGGAATTCGGCAACTGACCCAGGGCCAGCGCTTTGTTTAAGCTGTGTGGCTGCGATGGCCAGTCGAGAGACGAGAGACCAGCGCCGAGAGCCAGAAACTCACATTCCTCCAAGACATTTTGTTTGGCTCTGGTCTCTCGTCACTGGACTCTTGACCATACAAGGGCCGCCGAAATTGAAAAAGGCGACGGCCTTGGCAACTGACCCACCTTCACTCAGCAACTCTTGCGGCTGAATCCACCGACGAGGTGTGTTCCCGATCTTGCAGAAACTGCTTCTTCATTGCGGCATAGCGACGTTCGAGAAACACAATGATCGCCAGCACCACCAGCGGTCCTCCCAGACGCACTGCCCAGGAGTCGGCCGGCAGGTAGTGCAGCAGAATCTTTGAACCGTACAGCATCGCGGCGTTACCGATGAACGCTCCGATGACGCTCCCCCAGAATGTGGCCCAGCGACTGAGCCCCAGCAGTCGGCCAAAGATCGCTCCGCCCACGCTGCCTGTTGCCGCCAGGGGGAACGCAATGAAGGCAATCAGCCCGGCGAAAGTCAGCCGGCGCATCCAGGGTTGCAGGCTGAGAATCATTTCGCCATCGGCGGTCAGTTCCAGAATTTTGGGCCCAATCCAAGGCAACTTGAACAGGAACCCCACATGGAACGCCATGAACAATGCCACAAGCACGTCTTGAAAAGTCACCATCCAGAAGAGGTCGTAGGGAGATAGTGGACCGATGGCCGCGGCATCTTGCAGGGGAATGACAAATCGACCCGCGAAGGTGAATGACAGAAGCGCCGCCCCGAACAGAAAACGCGCGTACCGTGGCCCCTGGATGATGTAGACCAGGCCCATGGCCAGAAAGGTGAGCACCCAGGGACCAACCAGCGTCGAGACCCACAGTGGAAAGTGCTCGCGATGAAAGTTCCGCTCGAAGGCCTCATACTGATGTAGCAAGACTGCGCGGTCGACTTCTGCCGCCGGGGATTGACCAGCAACGCGGGCAGTTTCGATAGGCGAGGGAGAAACCGGCATTGCACACGTTCTCGCGGTCAACGTCACTTACGGACTCGCGCAGACTTCGGAACCCCAGACAACCATAGCACAAGCCGGCGAGCGCGGAGTCAACTTGTCACCGGTGTTGACCGAGATATTTCCGCTTACACTTTTTGAATGGCCTGCCACAGCCATTCCGGCATCAGAAACAGGCCCACCGTCGCCAGGCTGCAAAGTCCAATCGCCACCATCACCGGCGGTTGCTGTTCCTGGCCCACATCACGCACCGGATCGCTGAGATACATCTCGCGAATCAATCGCAAGTAATACCAGGCCCCGATCGCGGCGTTCATCGCCAGCCAGATCGCCAGCCATTGCCCCGACTCACCCCCGGAATTCCAGGCGACCAGAAACAGGTTCAGCTTGCCCACGAACCCAGCGGTCAACGGCATCCCCATCAGACTGAACAGGAACAAGGTCATCGCGATTGCGATCCCCGGACGTGACCGGCTCAGCCCCGCCAGATCTTCGATCGTATTCACCCGACGATCTTTGGTCCCCAGTGCAGCCAGCGCGGCGAAAGTTCCAATGGTCATGGCACCATACACCGTCAGATAAAACAGCAACGCATCATAGCCGGTCATGCGGGCCGTCCCTGCTCCGCCGACGACAAAACCCACCAGCATGTAACCCGCGTGCGAGACACTCGAAAATGCCAGCATCCGGCGGACATCGGTCTGCAACAGTGCCAGCAGATTGCCGACGAACATGGTGAGCACCGCCAGCCACCATAACACCGGCTCCGACAGCCCGATCAGCGACCAATCGCCACTCGGCAGCGTGACCGCCAGGACGCGATACAGGGCCACAAAGCCTGCCACTTTGGGAACAAACGACAGCATCGCCGCCGCCGAATTCGGTGCCCCTTGAAAGACATCCGGGGCATAGAAATGGAAGGGCACCGCCGTCAATCGGAATCCCAAACCAGCAATGACCATCATCGCGGCAATTGCCACCAGCAGCGGCATCGGCAGGTTCTGTCCCGCTTGCAGAGACGCGTAAATGCCTTCCAGATGCGTGGTGCCAGTCAGTCCGTAAAGGTAGCTGAAACCGAACAGCAGAAACGCGGACGAAAAAATACTCAGCAGGAAATACTTCAGCATCGATTCCTGCGCCAGGGCATCTCGCCGGGGCAGCAACAGAAACAGATAGGTGGGAATGCTGATCAGTTCCAAGGCCACAAAGAGCACGACGATATCATTCGCGGCTGCCACCAGATTCACACCCGCGATGATGGCCAGCAAGCAGGCTTGAGTTTCCCCCGCACGGGCATCATCCGACTGATTCCAGTTCACAAGTACCAGGATGACGCCTGTCGCCAGGCTCAGTCCGCGGATAAACCAGGCGAGCCCGTCGAGTCGGAAGGGCCCGGGTCCGACCGGTTGAATCGTGCTGATGCTCCACAGATAGGCCGCCGCCGAAAGGCCAATGAGAGATAGCCAGCCCCAGCGATGTCGCAGCCCGGGAGCCGCCTCACCGCGCTCGCTGACGAGGAACGGGGCTGACAGGAAGATCACGCACACCGTGGCCAGTAATGCCACCTCAGGCAGGATCAGGTCGACACCATGACGAATCGCGGACAGCACGGTATTCACGGGTTGCTCTCAAGATACCTGGTTCAGCGGCTGAGTGTGGCCACCTGGTCTGCCGCGGCTTGCGCCTGGGCAGAAAAGGCCTGCAACACGCCGTCGATATCGGGATGAATTAAGTCAATCAACGTCTGGGGGAATAGCCCCAGGTACAAACACAACACCGCCAGCGGGGCGAGGGCCAGCATTTCGCGAGCGTTGAGATCGAGGATGGGCTCTGCGTGATCATCATGCTGGGGCTCTTGCAGGGGACCAAAAAACGCTTTCTGCAAGACCCCCAGAAGATACCAGGCCCCCAGCACCACACCCATCGCACCCAGTGCCGCGTAGGTGATGCCGTTGAAATAGGGTGACTGCACTTTGAACATCCCAGCGAGGGCAAGCGCTTCACCCACAAACCCGTTCAGGCCCGGCAAGCCAATGCTGGCAAAGGCGATAAAGACCATCATCACACCCAGCCGCGGCAGCTTGCTGGCAAGGCCACCGAGATCCGACAGCATGCGGGTGTGATAGCGTTCGTAGAACATGCCCACCAGACAGAAGAGCGCACCCGTCGAAAGTCCATGATTGATCATCTGCAACACACCGCCGGTGATGCCTTCCACATTCAGGGCAAACATGCCCAGCATGCAGAAGCCGAGGTGAGCGACCGAACTGTACGCCACCAGCTTCTTGATGTCGTTTTGCGCCAACGCACACAGCGAACCATAGATAATGCCAATGACCGATAACGTGGCAATCAACGGCATGCCGACCGATGCACAGCCCGCGGGAAGCATTGGCAAACAGAGCCGCAGGAAGCCGTAGGAACCCAGCTTCAACAACACACCCGCCAGCAGCACCGAACCCGCCGTCGGGGCTTCGACGTGCGCCAGCGGCAACCAGGTATGAAACGGAAACAGTGGTACTTTGACCAGAAATCCCGCCGCAATCGCGAGGAACAACGTCCCCTGGACTTCGGCGGACAAGGGATGTGTGGCTAACGCCGCGGCCAAGTCTGGCAGCGAGAACGGCGTGGTCAACGTCGGCACGGCTTGCACCGTCAGCCCCACCATCGAGATCAACCCCAGCAGCGTGATCAAACTCCCCGCCAGGGTATAGATGAAGAATTTCCCGGCCGCATAACGGCGGAGCGGACCACCCCAGATGCCCACCAGAAAGAACAGCGGAATCAGCGTGAATTCAAAGAAGACATAGAACAACAGGAGATCGAAGGCACAGAAGACCCCAATCAATCCCGCTTCCAGAATCAGTAACGCCGCATAGAACTCTGTCGCTCGCTCTTGAATCGCGGTCCAGGAAACCAGCACAGCGGAAATGCACAGCACCGTCGTCAGCAAAATCATCGCGGTGCTGATGCCATCAACTCCGAGGAAGAACTCGAGTTGGATCGGTTCACCGGACGGGGTTTCTCCCACCGTCATCCAGGTGTGACGGACTTCGAGACGCGGTTCGATGATGCCACGCTTGTCCATCATCTGATTCACGTTCGACACAAACTGCGACGCCAGTCCGCACGAGACGACACAGGTGAGGACCGTCGCGACGAGGGCCCACCAGCGGGCGCGGCTGGCCGGTGCGCGGGCATCCATCAGCAGCATCAGGGCTGCGGCCGCCATCGGAAGCAGAATCGTAATCACAATTGCCATTATGGTCTCAAACTCTCTGGCCTGCGGAAGCCCCGAGTCCACGTATCAATTCACGACATTAACCAGCCACTGCCTGAATCACCCACATCAGGCAAGCGGCCAAACCGAGCAGCATGATGAAGGCATAGTTCTGGACCAGCCCGTTCTGGAACGGTCGCAGGACGGATCCTACCAGGGCAGGAACTGCCGCCGTCGTGTCCACCAGACGATCGATCACTTGTTTGCCAAAGGTTTCGGAGAGTTGTGCCAGTCCCCGCAATGGCTTCACCACAATCGCCAGGTAAAGCTGATCGAGATACAAACCGTTGTAAGAGAATGCAGCCGCGGGATTGAGCGGGGCGTCCGGGGCCGGTGCGGTGGCTCCCCGACCATACATCGCATAAGCCGCACCAATGCCCGCCAAGGCGATGAACGAGCTGAGGCCCATCATCAGCAGATTCATGGGATGAGGCAGCGCACTGGCTAGGCCCGGAGTTTGATGCACGTAGTGTGCAAACCAATGCGTTGGCCCGGCGAGAATCCCCACGAGCAACGCCCCCGCGGCGAGCAGATACAACGGCCAGGCCATGGCGGGTGGTGCATCGTGTGGATGATGCCCCGCCGCTTCCGGAAAGCGTTCGGGACCATGAAACGTCAGGAAATAAGCCCGGAACGTGTAAAACGCTGTCATCAACGAGACCAGCAGAGACACGCCCCAGATGATGCAGAAAGCCAGCGCATAAGGGCTTTCAGTCCGACTCGCCGCGAACAGAATACTGAGGATTTCGTCCTTGCTCCAGAAGCCCGACAATAACGGGAAGCCGGCGAGCGCCAAGGCTCCGCACAGAAACGTGCGATGCGTGATCGGTAAAGCGTGCTTGAGACCGCTGAAATGCCGCATGTCGATGACATCGCCCATCGCGTGCATCACACTCCCCGCCGAGAGGAACAGCACGGCCTTAAAGTAGGCGTGGGTAAACATGTGGAACAAGGCGAAGGTGACAGCATGCTGCATCAAATGTGCGGGATCGGCCGCTGCGGCTCCCAGCGACATGAACATATACCCCAACTGGCTGACCGTGGAGTAAGCCAGTACCCGCTTCAAATCGTACTGCGTGAGCGCGGTGATGGCCGCAATCAGCGCGGTGGCGGCACCCACGCTCGAGACCACCAGTAACGCCAACGGGGCATGCATAAAGAACGGCGAGCAACGTGCGACGAGGTACACCCCGGCGGTCACCATCGTCGCGGCATGGATGAGGGCGCTGACAGGCGTCGGGCCTTCCATCGCATCGGGCAGCCACACATGCAGCGGGAACTGAGCCGACTTACCAATCGCCCCCACGAACAACAGCAGGCAGATCGTGGTGAAAATCGAAGGGTTGTCGTGCGCGATCTTCGTAATCAGCGTGGGATCTTCAAACAATTGCTGAAAATCGAGCGTGCCGAACGTCGTCCACGTCAGAAAGATGCCCAGAATGAAACCAAAGTCACCAATCCGGTTGACGACGAAGGCTTTCTTCGCGGCGGCAGCGGCACTCGGCTTATGAAACCAGAAACCAATCAGCAGATAACTGCACAGGCCCACGGCTTCCCAGAAGACGAACATCAGCAGAAAGTTGCCCGCGAGCACCAGCATGCACATCGAAAAGACGAACAAGGCCATCGCGGCAAAGAACCGGGGATAACCCGGATCGCCATGCATGTACCCCGAGGCAAAAATCGCGACCAGCAAACTGACCGACGTGACCATCAGCAGCATCAGGGCCGACATGGCATCGGCCCGCAACAGCACCGGCACATGCATGTCGCCCACATCGAACCAAGTGTAGACCAGATACGTGATCGACTTCGCCGGGACGGCATGTCCGGTTTCTGCGTCCTCTGATACGGCGGTCGCATCCGTCGCAGCCAGCGCGGATACCGCTGCGGATGCTTCGGGGGTGGCGTGATCGGCATGCGCTTCTTCCGTAGGCTCGGTCGCATGCGCCGTGGCGTGGGTCTCATGACCATGTTCGACAAACGTCTGCGGGACCACGCCGAACAGAAGATAAACAGCCGACAGGAATGAGACCAGCAGTGCCAGCACCACGGGGCGATGCGCCAGGTCGCGGCGGGCAAACTGACCGACCAGCACAATCCACAGGCACGCCAACAGCGGAGCCGCCGGAATCAACCAGATGACGTTCTGTTGTAACCAGTCAAACACAGAAAACTCCGTAGAGCGAGGCGGCGGTCTCAGGATTCAGGCCGGTCAACCAGCTCAGTTCGCGTTTTGCATACAAGTCATGATGTTCAGTTCTGTCCCACGCCCGGTCTTGTGAGACTGACACCGGTCAATTACGTCTTCGCTGTGATCGTGGGGCTCTGGGGCTTGGGCATTGCACCGGCTGGAGTCAAGCGGGGGAATTCCAGTTGTGTTGCGGTCGACGGAGCCGCGGGCAACTCCATCTCCCGCGTTACATCTGGTTCGCCCAGGTTGCTCCACAGTTCCACATCCAGCGACTTCCGCCGCTGGTATAACGTGAGAATGACCGCGAGTGCCAACCCGGCTTCACAGGCCGCCACGGTGAGCACAAAAATTGTGAATGACTGCCCCGCCGCATTGTTGTGATAGCGGCCAAATGCCGTCAGGTTGATTGAGACACCATGCAGCATCATTTCGGCCGACAGCATCATCAGAATCAGATTGCGGCGCGTGAGGAATCCGATCACCCCCAGGGCGAACAAGATCGCACCCACGGCCAGTTGGCTTTCCAATGCACTGATCATAGATGTCCCTGCGCTCTCCGGGGAGCGAGTGCGATGGCTCCAATAGTGGCAATCAACAGCACGGTTCCCGCCAGTTCCACCGCGAACAGGTAGTCCCCAAACAGCGACCGTCCCACGCTGCTCAAAGACCCCAAGTCGGTTTCGCCCGTCTCGGCATTGATCACGCGGGGTTCACTCAAAGGGTTCGGCGAGATCTCTCCGAGGGTCACTTTCGGAAGAAACTGCGGACGAGCATTTTCACCCGTTCGACCTGACGCGTCGACCGTATACAAAATCGCTCCCAGCAGCAGGAAACCGCCACATGTGGCGAGCAGCGGCTGGAACGCGCGACGATCATACGTCGCCTGGCTGGCCTGTTGGGCCAGCATGATGACAAAAACAAAGGTGACCACGATCGCCCCGGCATAGACCACGATCGTAGCCGCCGACAGAAACGGTGCCGCGTTCAGCAGAAACAGTCCGCAGGTACTTAACGTGACCAGGGCAAACCAGAGCGCGGCATAGATGGGATTGCGGTCGGTGATCATCATCACCCCGCTCAACACGGCCCCACCGGCAAACGCATAGAACAAGAGATCCATCGCCCAGTCATCGATGACCGGCCGAAAGGTGCCAATTGTGGTCACCAGGGCGACCAGTCCGCACAGGCTGCCCAGAACCCAGGACCGCTTGCCATCCCGGGGCAGCAGCATCCACATCGCGAGGGCACCCAGTGCCACCGGTACGATGATTCGCCATTGTTCAGGCAGGGGATTCATCTGGAGTTATCGACTTTCCTGTTAACAGACACAACCAAGGCGACGAGTTTGTACCCCGTCCAAGACCACTCCGTCAAACACCCACGCGAACCCATGCCGCGCAGGCAGATGCCACCTAACGTCCAATCACTCCCGGGCTCAGCGCCTTGGCGGAACGATCATCAGGACAGACAGAGGTCGCCGGTGCCAGCGGTGGCAAATTAGTAAAGTTCGCGGTTCCGCTCAGTGTACCGCGATGCGTCCGCACCGGATCGACTGCCAAATCCTTCGTCTGGTCATACACGCTCAGCAATTTGTCTTTGTCATACAACAACTCGGCACGGGTGGTGCCAGTCAGATCATAAATGTGCGTCAGTTCAATCGCGTCACACGGGCAGGCTTCTTCGCACATCCCGCAATAAATGCAACGCAGTTCGTCGAGTTCAAACGTCGCCGGGTACTTGTCGCGACCTTCCCACACCGGGTCGTTCTTCGGGGCTTCCGTGGCAACAATCGATATGCAGTTGGCCGGACAGGCGGTGGCGCACATCATGCATGCCACACATTTCACGCGGCCCTGATCGTCGCGATTCAGCCGATGCACACCCCGATAGTGCTGCGGTAGTTTCGCCGGCTCTTCCGGATACTGCTGCGTCACCGTGTGACCATCGATATGGCTGGCGGTCACTGCCAAACCCTGAAAAATCGCCGGGAGAAAGGTCGACTCCCAGAAATTCATCTTCGGTTCGCTGACCCAGACAACGTCCGATTCACTGATCGGCATCGGGTAACTCCTTGTGATGGTGGCAACCATCACGCTCTCTCAAATTCCGTCTTGTGTCCCACTTCATGCATTCGGACAAAACCTCTGCGGGATCAACCCTGTCACTGCAACCACAGCGATTTTCGCTGACCGCAACCAGTTTTGTCGGGTGGTTCCTAATGCCCGTGGCCATGCGCCGCTGCCGGCTGGACCGCCACAGCCGATCGCTGTGGCAGCGACCCCTGTGTACTGATCAACCCGACCGCAGCGAATAACCCCGCAGACAACGGCAACAGCCAGATCCGCGCGACATCAAACTCCAGGACGCACATCACCTGCACCACATTCAACGTGGCCATGGGGATCAATACTTTCCACGCCAGACCCATCAACTGATCAAACCGGAAACGGGGAATTGTCCACCGCAACATCTGAATCAGCACAATGATTGAGAGCACTTTCAGCAGCAGCACCCCCACTTTGAGGAACCACGGGCTGCCAACCTCCGCGATGATCGGAAACTGCCAGCCACCGAAAAACAGCACCGTGGTCAGGAAGCTGATGGTAATGACGTGCGTGTATTCACCGAGGAAGAACATCGCGAATTTCATGGCCGAGTATTCGGTGTGGAACCCGCCCACCAGTTCCTGTTCGCACTCTGTCAGGTCAAACGGCAGCCGGTTCGATTCCGCCAAAGCCGCCGTGAAAAAAATGAGAGCCGCAACCGGTTGATACCACACGTTCCAGCCCGCGAAGCCCTGTTCGGCCTGGTACATCAGGATCTTCTCGACACTCATGGTGTGATTGAGCAGCGCGATCCCCACCACCGACATGCCGAGCGGGATTTCATAACTCACCACCTGGGCACTGGCCCGCAGCGAACCGAGCGCACTGTACTTGTTGTTCGAGGCCCAGCCCCCAAGGATAATCGCATAAACCGCCAGGCTACCCACCGCGAAGACGAACACGATCCCCAGATCGATGCCCGGTGCAATGATGAACGGGAACTCGCCCGGCACATGCGACACCGGACCAAACGGGACCACCGCAAACGCCAGCATCGTGGTGATAATCGACAGGCACGGGGCCAGCAGGTACAGGAACTTGTTGACGTGGTCGGGAATCACGTCCTCCTTAAGCAGAAACTTGCCACCGTCGGCGATCGGTTGCAGCAACCCCATCGGACCGACGCGATTCGGGCCCAAACGGTCCTGCATCCACGCCGACAGTTTGCGTTCCAGCCAGATCAGGTACGAACACGCGCCGAGGATGCCGCCGAGGACGACACCAATCGTGACACCTGCCATCACCAGGGGATTGTTGAGTAGCTCCATCACGATGCCGCACTCCCCACCAAAACTTGCGGTGTGCTTTCGGTCCCAGCGGTCCCCAGAAAGACACCATGTTCACCCAGATCGCCGACTGCAAGAGCGGCGAATGCGGGAATTTCTTTCGCGATTTCCTGACGCACGGTTGCCGCCCGGAACAGCCCGGTCCGACCACTCAGTTCCCAGAGAATTCGCCCATCGGGCCGGGCTTCACCGGGACCACGCAGCGCTCGGGCAATGCCCTGAGCCAACCCGGCGTGATTCATGTACGTGCCATCTTTCTCTGCCCAAGCTCCGCCCGCCAGCACAACGGTCGCGGCTTCGGACAAGGAACTCGACAGGTAGTCTTCGACGATCAGCAGTTGAGCGCTCTTGGCGGCGGCAACAAACTCGGTAGACCAAATCGCTTCCGGGTCGGCATTCAACACAAACAGGCTGTCGAACTGCTGCTCTTGAACCTGTGCGGCGATGGTTTCAAACGGAATTACTGCTCCCTGGAAGTGTGTGAGCACCAGTTCTACGCCTTTGCGGTTCGGTGCCTTCTCCCCGTGAATCGTGAACTTCACCGAGGCCGGCGGCTTGCCCGTGACGGTCTTCGGGTACTGGTCATCGCTGCCCGTTTGACGGACCGGACCCAGGGCCAAGGTCACATCAGGCGACAACGCCTTTAGAGACTTGGCCAGCAGGTAGGCTTCCTCGACCGTTGACCAAGGCGAAATGATCGCCGCAAATTTCTGCGGCCGAGCCTGCAGCGCCTGTTCGACCGCCGATTTCGTGGCGGGCATGACATCTTCCCACAGCGTGGAAGTTTTGGCCCCCGCACGCGCCGCGGGTGCCCTCAGTCGGCGATCGCTGTGGACGTATTTCCAGCCGAACCGGCCGTCATCGCACATGAAATAACCCTGAGCCAGCAAATTGGTCCGAGGCTTCAGGCGATAGAGTTGATCGTTGTTCTGATCGATAGTGATGCTGCAACCAGTACTGCAACCCGGGCAGACACTGTTCTTGGACTTTAGCCACCAGACGCGCTGTTCGTACAGAAAATCCTTACTGCACAATGCGCCCACGGGGCACAAATCGACCACATTGCCCGCGAGTTTGTTGTTGCATGGCTCACCGGGGAAGATGTCAATTTCTTCATGACTGCCGCGATTGATGACCTGCAATTCCGCCGTGCCACTCACTTCACGCGTAAACCGCACGCACCGCGTACAAATAATACAGCGATCGGTGAACAGGGTAATCTGGTCGCCGATGTAATCTTTGTCCGGCTTAATGTTCTTCGGCTCGTTCAGGCGACTGTAGCCACGACCATACTCGTAGCTGTAATCCTGCAAACCACATTCCCCGGCCTGATCGCACACCGGGCAATCAAGCGGATGATTCAGCAGCAGATATTCCAGCGTGGCCTTTTGTGCGGCCTTGACCTTCTCGCTGTCGCAAATGACAACCGAGCCATCTTTCACCGGGGTCTGGCACCCGGGAAACAGCTTGGGCTGCATGGCGATGCTGCCGTCAGGCTTTTTGTCACCAATTTCCACCAGGCACATGCGGCAACTGGCCACGACACTCAAAGCCGGGTGATAGCAGTAGTGCGGAACTTCGATACCAGCGCGCTCGGCCACCTGAATGCAATTCAAGCGCTCATCAGCACCGATCTCGACAGCTTTGTTATTGACGTAAACGGTTGGCATGAATCACATCCAAATGTTAGCGGAATTAGAACTAAACCGACTAACAATTCACTAATGTGCGGCCACAAGCTCCGCGGGTTTAATGCTCGATTTCCCAGCCTTGATATATTCCTCAAACTCACCCCGGAACTTCTTAATGGCATTTTTCACCGGCCAGGCCGCCCCGTCCGAGAGCCCGCAAATTGTGGTACCCGGAATGATGCCGATGGAACTCGCCACTTCCATCAGCAGATCGATATCCCGCAATTCACCTTGTCCGCTGCGAATTCGGTACATGATTTTCGTCATCCATGCCGTGCCTTCGCGGCAGGGCGTGCATTGACCACACGACTCATGCGAAAAGAACCGACAGCAATTGTACAGCACATCGACCATGCTGGTGGCATCATCGATAACGACGACCGCCGCCGTCCCCAGACCCAGGCAACCTGCTTTACCGGGGCCATTGAAATCGAGTGTCGTGTCGAGTTCGTTGGCCGAGAGAAATCCCATGCTGATCCCGCCCGGAACGACGGCTTTCACCTGGCGGCCCTGAGGCACACCGCCGCCATACTCCTCAATGAGTTCTCGAGCCGTAATCCCCAGGGGAATTTCATAACAGCCAGGCTTGTTGACGTGTCCGCTGATGCAGTACAGCTTGGGACCATAGCTGCCGGCATCGCGGGGATTGTTCGGGTCGGCCGGTACGCCCATCGATTTGAACCAGCCGGCACCACGATCCAGAATCTGCTTGACGCAGGCCATGGTTTCTATGTTGTTGACGATGGTAGGCTTACGGAACAGTCCTTCGATTGCCGGAAAGGGGGGTTTGATGCGTGGCCAGGCTCGTTTTCCCTCGAGGCTCTCGATCAAGCCCGTCTCTTCACCGCAAATGTACGCCGCTGCCCCGCGATGCAGATGCACATCCAGCTTGAACCCGGTCCCCATCACATTGTCGCCGAGAATCCCGGCGGCATAGCATTCCTGGATCGCATTCTCTAAGGCGCGGTAACTTTTGCCGTACTCATATCGCAAATAAAGGTACGAGCAGTTCGACTTGATGGCATGGCACGAAATCGCGATGCCTTCGAGAATCTGATGCGGATCCTCTTCCATCAAAATGCGATTGTTGAACGTGCCGGGTTCGCTTTCATCGGCATTGATGGCGAGATAGATCGGGCCGGGGTGGCCCTTAGGCAGAAAGGTCCATTTCACGCCCGTGGGAAAGCCCGCACCGCCACGACCGCGCAGTCCGGAATCTTTCACCTCGTTGATGACCTCTTCCGGGGCCATCGACAGGGCTTTTCGCAGAGCCTCGTAGCCGCCATCGCGACGGTAAGTCTCGAGAGAAGCACTGTCAGGCTTACCCACGCGGGCCAGCAATACCGGTTCGGGTCGAGACATTCCACACCTCAGAGAGACCAACGGACATTCTGGACTCGTTACAGGCTATTGACGAGGGTCTCGGCCGATTCCGGAGTCATATTCATCACGCAGTTATCATCAATCAACATGCACGGTGCCCCCTCACAGGCACCCAGGCATTCCGCGAATTCCAGGGTCATGCGACCGTCGGAGGTCTGTTGTCCCGGGTGGACATGATACTTTTCACACAGGTGCGCCAACAGCTCTTCACCACCCCGCAGCGCACAACTGATGCTGCGACAGACCCACACGCGATGTCGCCCGAGCTTATGGGCTTCGTCCTTGAAAAAACCGTAAAACGACAGCGTGTCATGCACTTCCGCCGGATGCAATTCCAGCAGTTCCGCAATTTCCTTCACCGCTTCCAAAGGCACATACCGTAACTCATCCTGCACCATGTGCAATGCGGGCAAGGTGATCGCCTGCCGGGTCGGATATTTCGGGTACAACGCGATGATCCGCTCACGGATCGATTCACTCAACACGGCCATCTGCTACTCCAAGGACGCAACCGGAATGTCCTACGCGGCTTCCAACCTCATCGACCATTCAGTTGACGATTCCTGCTTCAACCTTCCTGTGGACTTCAGCGATCCAACTCGGCTGCGATAATATTCAAACTCCCCAGCACCGCGACCACGTCACTCAATTGATGATCTTTAATCATCTGCGGGAACGTGGCGAAGTGGATATACGATGGGGGACGGCAGCGTGCCCGATACGCGCGACTGGTGCCATCTCCCACGATGTAAAATCCTAACTCGCCATTCGGCGACTCAATCGCTCCGTAAATTTCTTCATGCGGGCTGCCAAAGCCACGATTGGGCATGATCACTTCAAAGTGCTGAATCAAACCCTCGATACTCCGATACACCGCGGGCTTGGCGGGAATCACCGCCTTGGTGATCGGGTCGACATTGACCGGACCTGCGGGGAAGTTCTCGATGATCTGCTCGACCAGTTGCACGCTCTCCAGCAGTTCCTGCATCCGCACGAGATAGCGGGCGTAACAATCCCCTTCTTTCGCGGCAATCACCTTGAAATCGAGATCCGGGTAAGCGAGATAAGGCTCATCTTTCCGCAAATCTCGCAGTACGCCGCTCGCGCGAGCCAGCGGGCCGGTGACACCCATGTTAATGGCGTCTTCCTTGCTCAGATAGCCGACCCCTTCCACTCGCTCGATGAAAATCCGGTTCCGCGTTAGGAGCTTATGCACTTCCGCATGCACTTTGCGGAAGCCCTGGCAGAACTCGCGCACCATGTCGACCCAGGCGGTATTCACATCGAACATCACGCCGCCGACACGGGTGTAGCTCGTGTGAAACCGCTGCCCGGAGGCGAACTCGACAATGTCGTAGATCTTTTCCCGCTGATAGAAGCAGTACAAAAACGCCGTAAAGCCCCCTAAATCCAGGGCACAGGTTCCCACGTTGAGCAGATGGTCCTGAATTCGCATCAATTCAGACAACATGGTCCGCAGATACTTGCAGCGGGGTGTTAATTCCAACCCCAGCAACTTTTCCACAGTATGATGCCAGGCGATTTCATTCATCATCGGCGAGATGTAGTTCATCCGGTCGACGATTGTGACATACTGGTTAAAATCGAGATGTTCGCCCAGCTTCTCAAAGCCACTATGCAGATAACCGATATGAGGGACCGCATGGACCACGCGTTCGCCATCCAGCGTCAGCACCAATCGCAAGGTGGTGTGCGTCGCCGGGTGCTGCGGACCGAAATTGAGCGTCCAGAGATATTCTTTCTCGGGAGCATCGAGTTCGGCGAAGTCAGAGACATCTAAAGGCATATGGCACCTGGCCGGAAACAATAATCAACAACGACACGACAAAACCATCACACGGCGGAGCACTAACTTTCCGCACGAGTGATCACCGGGAAGTTGTGTCGCTCTCCGCGACCTTGCAGGGGATAATCTTTTCTCAGAGGGTAAGATGTAAATTCATCGGGCATTAAAATCCGGCGATGGTCCGGATGCCCGTCAAAATGTATGCCGAACATGTCATAAACTTCCCGCTCCAGCCAGTCCGCTGATTTCCAGAGAGGATACATGCTGGGCAGTCTGGGCTCGGGATCATTCACAAATGTTTTGACAATCAGTCGCTCGCCGGTGGCGATATTCACCAGGATATAGACCACCCCAAACCGATCGGAAGCGTCTTCATACTCCAGGTAGTCGACGGCGGTGAGCTCGACGAGCTGATCAAATCCGCAAGCCTGTTTCAGCGTGGTCAGCACCTCGGCCAGACGCGTGGCGGGGACGGTAACGCGGCGATTATCGCGAAAGTCGCTCCATTGAAAGCCCGCGCCCGGAAACTGCGATTCGAGTTGTGCCTGGTAGCTCACGTCCGCGATTGACCTCATAAAATTCTGGATAAGTGCTCGACCACTTTCGTTCCTGCACTAATTCAAGATCGGCAACAACTCGTGGCCTTCCCGGATGCGGATGATTTCATCGGGATCAAACGGGGTGGGACCAGTTGCGGCCGTCCGCTTGATAAACTCCCGCCCATTAATGGTGCCGGTCTTCATCACCTTGCGTTGCAGTTCCATAATCCCCGCAATGAGTTGTTCCGGCCGAGGTGGGCAACCGGGAACATAGAGGTCGACCGGAATAAACCGATCCACGCCCTGTACAACGGCGTAAGTATCGAACACGCCACCCGTTGAGGCACAAGCCCCCATGGAGATGCACCATTTCGGCTCGGGCATTTGCAGCCAGATCCGCTGGAGAACCGGCATCATCTTCATCGCGACGCGACCGGCGACAATCATCAAGTCGCATTGCCGCGGGCTGAAGCGCATCACCTCGGCACCAAAGCGGGCCAGGTCAAAGCGCGATGAGGCGGTCGCCATCAATTCGATGCCACAGCAGGCCGTGGCGAATGGCATGGGCCATAAGCTGTTGGAGCGGCACCAGTTGGCTGCGGCATCCAGTGTGGTCATAAAGACGTTATCGGGAACATCCTTCACCGCCATTTGAACACACCCTTTCGCCAGGCGTAGACGTATGCGATTGCCAGCGTCGCCATGAAAACCAGCATGACCCCAAAGACCGTGCTGCGGAGTTCGGGTGGCAATCCGCCATCCGGAGCGTAAGCGTTGACAGCCCAAGGGTATAGGAACAAAAGTTCGACGTCGAACACGAGAAACAGAATGGCGACCAAGTAGAATTTGACGTCAAACGGCTGCCGCGCATCACCCACAGGGTCCATACCCGATTCATAGGGCATTTGCTTGACGGTGGTTTTCTTGTTCGGCCCCAGCAGGTGTGTCAGAATGAGGTTTGTTAGCGCAAACCCTATCAAGACAACTACATAAAGCAGAATGGCATGAAAGGCGTCCATTACCAGTTCCCTGGGCCGCTGTCGTTCAACACTCTCGGCGATTGTTCACAATTGCAGGCGTGAACGCTGCCACTGAGAACCGGGAAGGCATTGAGGCGGGTGCGGCCACCTTGCGGAATATCGAGCTCGCGCCGTGATTCTAGGAAGAGCTTGCCGGTTCTTCAACGCAACGGGTCGTCTTACTTCTAGGAAAAGGCTGCATCCTGAAGGACTTGAGAGATTTTTACCTGCCTGGTACCGATTGGATGAGATTCTCCGCAACACTTGACCCATACAGAACTTGATGCCCGTCCGGGTCGACCAACCTACGATCGGTGAGGCGTGGTGACCGCGACCCGATTCGAGTAGACTATTGCCATCTCGCCCGCTTTCCAACTATGGCCCTGCGCATGCCGACCCCCGAAACACCCGACTCGACCCCCGCCTTTGATCCGAGCGAGCGCTTACAGAAAGTGTTGGCAGCAGCGGGGTTTGGTTCACGCCGCGCTTGCGAAGAGTACATCACCACCGGCCGGGTAGCGATCAACGGGCAGGTGGTTACCAACCTGGGGGTGAAGGTTGATCTTGAACAGCAGCGTGTCACCGTCGATGGAGAACGGGTCAAGCCACAGGCCAAGAAGTATTTTCTGATTCATAAGCCGGCAGGAGTGCTCTGTACCAACGCCGACCCTGGCGGCAGGCCGCGCGTCATCGACTTACTCCCTCCGATGGAAACCCGCCTGTTTACTGTCGGGCGGCTCGACGAAGGGACGGAAGGCCTGCTGATTCTCACCAACGATGGGGAATTGGCCAATCGACTGGCACATCCGCGGTATCAGGTCGAGCGTCTCTACCGCGTCCTGGTGGCGGGTGAACCCACGGGGCTCCAACTCGAAGAGATCCAGCAGGGCTTGTACTTTACTGAAGGCAAATTCCGCGTCCGGGGCGTGAAGAAAGTCAAAACCAAGGGGCAAAGCACCCTGTTGGAAGTCATTCTGACAGAAGGCCAGAATCGGGAAGTCCGCCGGATTTTCGCGCGGATCGGTCATAAGGTCATGTCTCTGCAACGGATTCAGTTCGGACCCTTACGGTTGGGAAATCTGGAAGCCGGAGAATATCGTCCCCTCAGGAAAGAAGAACTCGACCGTTTGCGGGAACTTGCTTCGCAAAGTCCACCTCGCCGGACGCGCCGGCCTCCATCGACCGGACCACGGAAGAAATCGACGCGGCCCCAGCGGCCAGGGCGACCGGAAATGCCCTCCTCCGGAGAGGGCCGCCCGGCACGCGCTCCGTTTAAGAAGGCCGTCCGGCGGACCTCTGATCGGCCGGTTGGCACGCGGAAAAAACTGACGAAAAAGCGCCCGCCCCGGCGACCTTAATTCCTTTGCACTACAGGTAGCCCCACCGTGTCGACGTGTGAAGTGCCTTCACTGGGATTGTGTGGCCAGGTTCTGACCGCCGTGGAAGAACCCGCCGAGACTCTCCATCAGATCGAAATTGCACCGGGCACCTACCGCCTGCGCTTGCGTTGCCCGGGCGTGGCTCGTCAGATTCTGCCCGGCCAGTTCTTCATGCTACGGTCGGTGGATCGATCCGACCCGCTGCTGGGACGACCGTTTGCCCTCCTCGATATCGTGCGCGATGCCTCGGGACAGCCGATCGGCATCGACTTTGGCTACACCGTGGTGGGGAAGTTCACGACCCTGCTCAGCCAACTCACGGTAGGTCAATCCCTCGACATCTGGGGACCACTCGGCAATGGGTTCACTCCGGTGACCAGCGGACATCTGGCGATCGTCGCGGGAGGGATTGGTCAGACTCCCTTCGTCGCTGTGCTTAAGGAATTGCTGGGACTGGAAACCTATGGCGACCCGGCCCGCTGCGTCACAGGCCGTCCGGAGAAGATCACGTTTTGTTATGGCGCGCGGACGAAATCGCTGCTCGCCGGCATGGATTGGTTTCAACTCCCCGGCGTTGATGTCCGCGTTGCGACAGATGATGGAACGGCGGGACATCAGGGGTTTGTCACCGGCGTGTTGCAGGAACTGCTGCAATCGGCCGAGCCACCGACGGCGGTGTTGTGCTGTGGCCCGGAACCGATGATGCGGGCCGTGCAGAAGCTCACTGTCGCGGCGAATGTTCCCGCGTGGTTGTCGCTGGAGTCACCCATGGCGTGTGGATTTGGGGCCTGCTTCAGTTGCGTGGCACGTATCCGCCAGCCAGATGGCACTTGGGATTACCGTCGCACCTGCGTCGAAGGCCCCGTCTTTCCCGCCAGTGATGTCGTCTTTGAAGCCGATGCGTAGCGGCCTCTTGCAGGATCTCCATCGATGTGCCACGGCTCTGTGAGCCGTGCATGGTTCACGGAGTGCTCTGCCATCGCACGGCTCGCAGAGCCGTGGCACACCGTTCAATCGACCAGCCGTCCCTGGCAGCTCGATCCACTCCCTGCGGTGCAGCCGAAGCAGTGGCGACCGGTCTGAATGGGTCGCCCTTCGAGTCGGGATGCCACGAAGTCGAAGATCGTCGCGGGGGCCGACGCAGCGACGGGCAGATCGAGCATCTGGTTGAAGTCGCAGTCGTAAAGCCGCCCGGTCCAATCGACAGAGAGGGTATTACGGCACATCAACCCCGCTACGGTCGCCGGGTTGAACGCCTGAACCAGTTTCTGCATGTACTCGACCAACCGCTGCTGTTGCAGCAGATCGCCGAGAAAACGGCTGATGGGCATATTCGTGATCGTGAAGAGTTGCGTGAATTCGATCCCGAACCGCGACCGTAGCTGTTCGCGATAGGCCGTTTCCAACGAAGCTTGCTGGGGAGGCAATGACGGACCGCCGGGGTTAAAGACCAGCGTCAACGTGCGTGAACCGCCTGGTTGTCCATACCCCAGGGCATTGAGCCTTTGCAATGCCGCGATCGACTTCTCGAAGACACCATCCCCCCGTTGCTTGTCGACATTCGCCTCCAGATAACAAGGCAACGACGCGACGATTTCGACTTCGTTTGTGGCCAGGAACTCGGCGAGGTCTTCAAACCCCTTGGCGAGGAGAATGGTGAGATTGCACCGATCGATCACCCGGCGGCCCAGGTTGCGCGCGGTCGTCACCAATTCGCGAAACTGCGGATGCATCTCCGGCGCCCCGCCAGTGATATCGAGCGTGGGAATGTCGTTCTCGGCCAGGACGTGCAGACAGGCCGCGATCGTTTCCGGCGACATGCTCTCACGTCGATCGGGACCGGCGTCGACATGGCAATGGTGACACGTCTGATTGCAGACCTTGCCGACGTTGACCTGCAAAATCTCAATCGCTGCTGCGGTCAAGAGTGGCAAGCGCTGTTCCGCCAGGGTCGCGGCGAATGCGGGCACGCCTTCGTCCTGCAAGCGCTCCAGGATTCGTGTTTGCTCCGCGGGATCTGCCAGGGCATGCTGTTGCCGGAGCAGCGACAACCGAGGCGTTGCGACAGTTGTCGTGGTCATCGTGTCTCGCATTCTACCGCAGCGAACGATGGGGGCCTGCCCTCGACGGGAAATCGGATGCGCTGCGCTATTATAAGCGGCTGGTCTTGGACAACACGCTTTCCGACAACGTCACGAACTGTTGCACGCGGCTGGAAATCAGATCGAGACTCTTCTGCCAGAACGCGGGTCCGCGCAGGTCGTACCCGAGAGTTGACTGCACGGCGTCTTCCGCATCCTTGCAACCGGTGGCGATCAACAACCGGCGATATTGCTCGGCGAACTGCGGCCCGACATCCCGACCGATGGCATACAGCCCCTGCGACAGCAAATAGCCAAACGTGTACGGGAAGTTGTAGAACGGTAACTCGGTGATATAGAAGTGCAGCTTCGAGGCCCAGAAGTGCGGATTCCAGCCCTCCTCGGTGAAGGCGTCGAGATACGCGGTCTTTTGTGCCGAGGTCATCAATTCGCAGAAGCGGCTCGCGCTGAGTTCGCCCGTGGCGCGCTCCTTGTGGAATTGATCTTCAAACAGGAAGCGGGCGTGAATGTTCATCAGGAACGCGACGGCATCGCCCAGTAACCCATCGAGCAACGCCAGACGTTCGTAGTCGGTCTTGGCCCGTTGATAACGTTGTTCCGCGAGGACAGCTTCGGCAAAGGTTGAAGCCGTCTCCGCGAGATTCATGGGATAATCGCCCAGGAAGATCGGCTCATCGCGCAGCACCCAACTGTGATAAGCATGACCGAGTTCATGCGCCAACGTCGACATGCTGTCGGCCGATTGCGTGTAGGTCATGAAGATGCGGGACTGCTTGGCCCCGACAAACCCCGTACAGAAGCCTCCCTGGCGTTTGCCGCTGCGGTCTTCGGCTTCAATCCAGCGGTCCTTGAGAGACATCGCGGCGAACTGGCCGAAATCGGGATTGAAGTCATCGAACGATTCGATGATCCAGTCACAAGCCTGATCGTAGGAGATTTTTTCATCGGTGGCGTTGCCGGGAATGCCGGGCAATGGGGCCATCTGGTCGTACCAGGCGAGCCGTTCCTGACCGAGGAGTTTCGCCTTGGCCTGGAAGTAGGCGAGCAGGCAGTGCTTGCTCTGGGTGATGGTGTCCCACATCGAGGTAAGCGTCTCGCGGCTCATGCGGTTGTATCGCAAAGGGGCCACGAGATGATCCTGCAAGTTCAGCCGGCGATAGATCGTCAACCGTGTTCCCGAAATGTGATTGAGCGCATCGGCACAGGTATCGGCGATGCTGCCCCACGCGGCATCGGCGGCATAAAAATTGTTCTCACGGACGATCCGTTGAGGCGAATCAAACAGCACCTGCCCGGGCGACTTCTGCACCACCTTGCCCTTCTCGATCACCTGCACACGCAGTGCCCCCGAGATGCGGTCGTACAACCGACCCCAGGCATGCACGCCATCGACCCCCAGGTCGGATGCCAACGTTTCCTGTTCACGGGGCAGGCGGAGTTGCGACTGTCGACGGCGATGCTCGAGATAATACGCGATCTTCGCGAGATAGGCCGATTCACTCAACGTCGCGGCGAGTGCTTGTGCCGAAGTCGCCTGCAACGCGAAGTCAACATTCGTCAAAATGCGGTCACGATGAGGGCTCAACGCTGACAGTGCGGCTTCGTATTTCTGATACAGCTTGTTCTCGGCATCGCCGGCGGCCCAGCACCCCATGAAGGCTCGCAGGTCGCCGAAGGTGGTTTCGATCTGCTCGAACTGCTTCAGGAAGGTCTCCCACGTCTGGACGGTTTCGATGTCGCTGGCGAGGACGGGCAAGCTGTCGGACTGGGTTGCCAGTTGCGTCAATTCGCCGCGGAATTCTTCGAGCCGCGCACGAAACGCATCGGTCTCGGGAGCGGGGAAGAAGGTCGAAAGATCCCAATTCAGCGGAAAACGTGAACTCATGGAAATCACTTCTGCCTACGAGGTACAGCCAACGGGGTTGCTCTCAAGATTCTGCGGAAGATGGTGGTTTGAGACAAGGCTGCGATGCCAGACGCATGCAGTCATCTTCCCGATCGATTTGCGTCCGGCGGCGGGGTTGACTACTTTAAGAAGGTGTTTCCAGTGATTTCTGGATGAGCAACATACGGTGAGCGGGAGCAGTTCTGTGACGCGATGGTGGTCTTTACTGGCGGCGGTGTGCGTTCTGGTTTTGGTCGGATGTCCCGCTGCACCCGCTCCGTCGACAACCAAAGTCGAACCGGAAGCCCCGGCGACCCCCAAAGTCGCACCCGACGATCCCGCCCTCATCAAGAAATACACCGATCTGGGGGCGACTGTGAAACTGGATGGCGACCAGCGCGTCGTCGAGTTCCTGTGGCAACGGACGAAAAGCTTCGATCAACCTTCCGATGCCGATGCGTTTTTCGCCGACATCGCAGCGCTGTCTGCCATTCAGCGGTTCGCGCTCTCCGGCCCGGGAATTGGTGATGACCAGTTGAAGGCACTGACACAGTTTCCGAAACTGAGAATCTTCGACTGCGAGAACAGTTCGATCAGCGACGCGGGGATGGAGCACTTTCTGAAATTGGAGTCGCTGGAGACCTTATATCTGCGGCGTGCCAACCTGACGGGGGTCGCCATCGAGAAGCTGGTGCCACACAAAAGCTTGAAACGGATCGGCGTGCGGTACACCAACGTCGATGACGTGGGCCTCGCCGCCGCCGCGAAGATGCCCCAGCTGGTGGAACTGCAACTGCGCGGTTGCCGGGTAACGGGCGACGGGTTGCAGCAGATCCTGGTGCTGAAAAACCTCGAAAGCCTGGAAGTTTGGGGGGCTGGATTCAGCGACGAGCAACTGGCGACACTGGGCCAATTGACCAAGCTGAAGAAACTGCTGGTGGAAGATACGCGGCTGAAAGATGAGGGCATGGCGGCCTGGAAAGACCTGACGAAGATGCAGGAACTGGGCCTTGATCGGACATTGGTGGGCAATCCTGGCTTTGCGGCGGTTGCCGGGATGACCGAACTTCGCAACCTGGGTCTGCGCGATACGCTCGTCACGGATGAGGGTCTGGTCCATCTCGCGGGGCTGACCAAACTCACTCGGCTCGACATGAGCGAAGGGATCTTTGGCGACCCCGGTGTGCAACAGCTCACGGGACTGGTCAATCTGGAAGAACTCAGCCTGTGGGCCACTTCAACCAGCGACGCCGGGTTGGAATCGCTGAAGGGTCTGACCAAGATCAAGAATCTCAATCTCGATTACACCCAGATCAGCGATGCGGGGTTGGCTCATCTATCGGGGATGACCAATCTGGAGGAACTGAATCTATCGAACACCCAGGTCTCGGATGCGGGGATCGCGTCTCTCGCCCAGTTCAAGAAGCTGCACGATCTGAAGGTGAATCAGTGCCTGAACATCTCCGGCGATGCCTTGGAGAAACTTAAAGCGGCCCTTCCAGGTCTAGAAGTGCAGGGGCCATAGTCCTCGACAGTCTGCGATCTCGATGCATTCCACAGGCCATGACACACGTCATGGCCTGTTTTTTCGCGCTCGTCTGGCAACTGCTGCCGATTGTGGTCGCGTGTGGCAGTGTTTCACTCCGTTGAACTTGGGAAATCGGGGGCTCTGCCGAAACATTGACGCTCAAGCGCGTGTTCAACCTTGCCGATAGTACCGATGAGAGAGCCTGCGCCGACTTTGCCAGCGTGCGCAATTCTCTTGATGTTCCTCATAGGCAAGCAGGGATCGCATGGCCGCATACAACTCTCCGACCGCGCGGGTCCAACGTGTGACCAGTATATCTGAATGGTTCCGTCGGCGTTGCCGTCCTTTGCCGCTCCTGCTGGGTGCGGCAATTCTGGCCGGTCCCGCGCTGACGAACCCCCTCACAGCGGCCCCGCCCCGCTTTATGTCGAAGGACGCCAACCCGAAGCCGACTCAGGACGATCTCGAAGAAGAACGTCCCCCCGTCAAGTTGAACTACTTCAACTCGGGCTGGGACAAAGTTCTGAAGGACATCGCCGAACAAACCGGATCGACCCTGGTCGCCGATCGCGTTCCCAAGGGAAACTACAGCCGTCGCGATAAGACCGAATATTCGCGCGAAGAGGCTGTGCGGATTATCAATCAGGACATTGAAAAGCTCGGGTTCCGCATGCTGGAGAAGGGCGACTTCCTGGTTGTCATCGATTTGCCAGCCCAGCGTCCCCGGTATGAACGGGCTGTGGTTCCACGCGCAGGGACGGCCGGAACGCAGACCAATAGTCCACAGGCCTCCACGGCACTCTCACAAAAAATTGATCGTGTCTCATCCGGAACAACAGGTGCTCCAGCGACCGGAGCGACCAAAATTGGTCCGCGCCGCGATGCCGCCGTTCAACCGGCGGGTTACGAAGACGGCGAAGTCTCCACCGGTCCCCGTTCACGTTCCGAAGAAGTCTTTCTGAGCGATGAGGTTCAGGCCCCGTCAGCCATGCCGGCTGATGAAGCCGTCACATCGGTTGCGTTCCGTGCTCGGAATCAACGGGCCACCACACTTGCCAAGCATCTCTTCCGCACCTTCCGCGATCGGGCCGAACTCTTGGAAGAAGGTCGCAATGGTTTGCCAGCCTTCCGTGTGCAGGCCGCTGAGACGGAAGTCGCCCAACGCCCGATCGAGTTCGCTGTCGCCATCGATGAACAACAGGAAGAAATCGTCGTCGATGCCCGGCCGACCGAAGCCGAGGCGATGCTGAAGCTGCTCCGAAAACTCGATACACCTACGCTGGAAGAGGAACCGATTCAACTGGTCGCGACGACTCGCACGGCGTGCGAAGTGGCGATGCAGTTTCCTGGACAGGCGGCTCGCATTCAAGCCGCACAAGCCAAAGCCCCGCGGTTGATTGGCGACCAGTTTGCCCAGGCCGATGCCGCCGCTCAACCCGCGCCAACTCCCGCCGATGCTGGCAATCCGCAGCAGGAAGTGCGTGTCCCGATTGGTGGGTTGCCGGGCGATATCATTGGGAACATCAAAGGCGAAGTGAGCATTGAGTCTGTTCCCGATCTGGGTGTCCTCATCTTCAAGGGCAACAAGGAAGACGTCGAACGCGTGATGGCGGTCGTGAAAGAGTTGGAACGGCTCAGCGAACAGACCGCACCGCAACTCGAACTCCTGTTCCTGCAGAACGTGAATTCGGAAGCCCTCGCGGAACTGTTGACTACCGTCTACGAAAGCCTGACGAAGTTCCCCGGCAAGGCGACGCAACCCCGGCAAAGCGTGGCGATTCTGCCCGTCTCCAAGCCCAACGCGATTCTCATCGTAGCGCCGCAGGCCGATATCGCGGGCATCAAAAGTCTCGCCGATGAACTCGACAAACCGGTCGATCCCGAAACCGAGTTCCAGGTTTTCCACTTGCAGAACGCGGTCGCCACGCAGGTCGAAACTCTGCTCACCGACTTCTATGCCGAGCGGACAGGCCTCGGAGCCAAGGTGATTGTGCGGGCCGATGCGCGCTCCAACAGCGTGATTGTTTCGGCCCGCCCGAACGATCTCGATGAAGTCGCTACGCTCATTCGCAAGATCGAAAACACCGAGGCGATGTCGGCCAATCAGGTGCAGATCTTTCCGTTGACCAATGCCGTCGCCACGGAGATGTCGGCGATTCTGAATCTCGCGATTCAAAGCGTGATCGCCCCACCCACTTCGCAGAACACGTCGTCGGTCTTCGGCAACACCGGCGGTGGCACGGCCCAGGTGAGCGACGAATTCCGCGATGTGCGGTCGACCGTGTTGCAATTCCTCGCGATCGACAAAGATGGCGAAAAGAAGCTGCGCTCGGGCGTGCTGGCCGATATTCGTATCACTCCCGATCCGCGCATGAATGCCCTGCTGGTCACCGCGCCGGAAGGGAGCCTGTCGCTGATCGCCGAGTTGATCAAGCAACTCGATAAGCCCACCAATCAGGTGGCGGAAATCAAGGTCTTCACCCTCGCCAATGCCGACGCCTCGCTGATGGTGCAGCAGTTGCAGGCGTTGTTCAATGTTGCCGCTTCAGGACAAGGGGGGCAACAACGCCAAGTCACCGGCGTGCAAGTGGTCGGGGCTGAAGACGCCAGCAGCGGACTCATTCCCTTGCGGTTCTCGGTCGATACCCGCACCAACAGCGTGATCGCCATTGGTGGGGCCGATGCGTTACGCGTGGTCGAAGCCATCATGCTGCGGCTCGATGAAAGTGATATCCGTTCGCGGCAGAACACCATCTACCGCTTGAAGAACAGTCCGTCAGACAGCATCGCGACGGCGATCACCAATTTCTTCACCCAGCAAAGCGACATCGCGGCCGCCGACCCCAACCTGGTCAGCTCGGTGGAGCAGTTGGAACGCGAAGTGATCGTGGTATCGGAACCGGTGAGCAACAGCCTGATGATCTCGGCGACGCCACGGTACAACGATGAGATCATCCGGTTGATCGAGAAGCTCGATGCCGCGCCGCAACAGGTGGTCATTCAGGCCCTCATCGTTGAGGTGGAACTGAACGACACCGATGAATTCGGCATCGAACTCGGTTTCCAGGATTCCGTGTTATTCAATCGCAGCATTCTCGATGCCCCGGTCACTATTGCCGAGACAATGACATCGCCCAATGGTGTTCAGACCACCACTCAGAGAGTCATCTCGCAAAGTGCCCAGCCGGGATTCCTGTTTTCAAATCCCAATACACCCCTCGGCAACAACGTTGGCAGCGGAAACACGAATTCTGTCGGTTCGCAAGGGCTGAGTAACTTCTCAGTCGGTCGGACCAATGGCGACCTGGGCTTCGGCGGACTGGTGCTGTCGGCGAGTTCGGAATCTGTCAGCTTCCTGCTGCGGGCTCTTGCCGAGAATCGCCAGGTGCGCGTCCTCAGCCGACCGCAGATCCGCACGCTCGACAACCAGCAGGCCCAGATTCAACAAGGCCAGAACGTGCCCGTGGTGGACGGTGTCACGCTGCTGAATAACATCGCCAACCCGACGATTCGACGTGACGATTCCGGCGTCATTCTGACAGTCACGCCGCGCATCAGCCCCGATGGCAATATCGTGATGGCGCTGACGGCGGAAAAGAGCCAGTACAACCTGAACTCGGGCGTACCGGTCTTTACCGATGCCACGACGGGAAATGTCGTGACGGCTCCCGTGAAAGACATCAGCACCGCGGTCACCACGATCAGTGTCCCCAGCGGCCAGACGGTGGTCTTGGGGGGCTTGATCACCTCACGGACCGACGAAGTCCACCGCAAGGTGCCGTGGCTGGGCGATATCCCCATTCTGGGATACGCCTTCCGCTATGACTTTCTGCAAACCCGGCGGACCGAACTGCTGATCTTCCTGACGCCACGCATCATCTGGGACGACGCCGAGTCGGAACACATCAAAGACGTCGAAATGGCCCGCATGCACTTCATCGAAGCGGCGGCCGAGGAAATGCATGGCCCGTTGCGAGGCATTCCGGCGGAAGAGATGTTCCGCGATGGATCGTATGACCCGAACTGCCCGGTGCCGTTAACCACCAGCCCGAACGGTCGACCGGTGATCGAAGGCTTGCCTCCGGGGGCCGTCATTCAATCGATCTCGCCAGTGACACCGTCGCCAGCCACGCCAACGCCCGCGAGTCCCACGCCGCCACCTCCGGCACCGGGAGTCATTCCCGAGCCCGCGTTAGCGCCGGTTCCGGCGAGTCCCGCCGTCGCACCGCCCCCCGCGGACGATGCGTCGATCGATGAGGGATTCCGGGCGATACCGCTGGACGATGAAGACCAGATCATTCCCGCGGGGGGGCTGCCGATGTCGTCATCGCCGACACGCTCGAAGATTCAGCAGACCGTGGCGGAGTTTGAGACCCCACCGACATCGACCGGGCGTTGGGCCAGCAGCACGACCAAGCCAGCCAGCAAAAGCCAGCCGGGTTCCATCAAGCTGGGACGCAAGCCCTGGGGTGCGACGAAAGCCGAATAATACTGAGCAAAGAAGAGGGTGGCGGGGGCGCTCCGCATAGCGGAAGCCCCCGGACGACGTGACAAATGCTCGGGGGCTTCCGCTTCGCGGGGCGCCCCCGCCACCCGACCCCACTCGAACCTGACCCATTTGTGACCACCGTAACCACGGACGATAGAATCAAGGACGGACAGATGATGACCGGACGTCGTACATGGGTGGGGATCACGCTGTGGGGCCTGATGCTGTGCAGCGGCTGCGCCACGCTCGACATGCCCTGGTTCGATCGCATGCCCGAGGCGTCGAAGCGCAACCCTGTGGTGCAGATCGTCTGTATGTGGGAGCCCTCGGAAGGCCGCGATCCCAAGGGGGTACCATGCCGTGGCTTCGCGGGGCAGATCCTCTTTCTCGGTAACAAGGGGGGCGTGCCCGTCGCCGTGGATGGGGCCGTCAGCGTCTATGTCTTCGATGACATCGGGACGGAAGAGGAACAGGCCACGCCGATTCATCAGTTCAACTTCGATGCGAAAGCCTGGAACCGGCATTTGCAGAATGGTTCGCTGGGCCCGGCGTACAACTGTTTTATCCCCTATACCCGTTCCGGGAACATGGAAGCCATCTGCACGGTGCGCATCAAGTACATGCCGGAAAATGCCCAGGAAATTCTGTCGGACCCATCGCATATCACCATGCGTGGCAAAAAGCGGAATGGGGAAACCACGCCGGAATATGATTCCCCCCTGGTCTCCATGCTGAGTCGTCCGCAGGCCCCGCGTGGTCCGCGGACCACCACCATTCCGTTGCAGGAACGTAACACGCAGGTTCGTGATCAAGTGCTGGCGAGTGGCGCGGGTCAACCTGTCGACCCCTTACGCCAGGTGTTGGACGACTACAAAGCCGAGCAGGCTGCACAACAGGCCAAAATCGAACCCGTCGCCTCGCAGCGGATGCGGTTGGGAAGCCGGAATGTGCAACAGGTGAATTACGAGGCCGACACTGAGAGCCACGTCACCCCCGCCAACTTCACCACCGAAGAGGGCTCTCCCGAAATGATCGTCGAGTAACGGGGCTCACTGGCCGGACTGCAACACCTGATACGCGGGTTTCCAGATCCATGGCAGCACATTGGTTCGCTGGGCATAGGCTTCCCAAAGCTCGCGCAACTCTTGAGCCCGCTGCGGATGCTCGTTCGCCAGGTCATGCCGTTCACTGCGGTCGGTCGCCATGTCGTAGAGTTCCCACGCCCCTTTCGGCCCCTTGGCGACCAACTTCCATTCGCCTTGACGGACCGCGCGATTCCCTTCGTGCTCCCAATACAGCACTCGATCGAGCGGCTGGTCGGCAAACGCGGGGACCAGACTCCGGCCTTCCAGCGGCGTGATCGGTTCACCATCGCGCGTGGCAGGATAGTCGGCTTTCGCGAGGTCCACACAGGTCGCCATGATGTCGATCAGGTGTCCCGGTTGATGCCGCAACTCTCCCTTCGCGGTGATGCCCGCGGGCCAATGGACCACCAGGGGCGTGGAGATGCCCCCTTCATGCACCCAGTGCTTGTACTCGCGAAATGGTGTGTTCGAGACATTCGCCCAGCCTTCACCGTAACCGATGTAAGTATCCGCGGGACCAGGCATCGCCTGCGGCCCCATCCGCACCGGAAAACCAGCGCGGGTCTGTAACGGCGTGCTCCCTTTCTGCTGGAAATCGACCGACAATGGTGGCAATGAGGGCTCTCCGAGTCGTGGTCCCCCCGGATGCTGGGCGTTCGCCTTGCGACCCAGGCCTTCCGCACAACCGCCGTTGTCCTGCATGTAACAGATCAACGTGTTGTCGAGTTGGCCTGACTGTTCCAGCGTGGCCACCAGCTTCCCGATCCCCTGGTCCATGCGGTCGACCATAGCGGCATAGACTTCCATGCACCGCAGTTCCCATTCGCGGTTCTGAACCTGTGACCAAGCGTGGGCCGTCGGCGTCAGTTCGCAGTGCGCGTCGATCACCCCTAGGGACTTCGCCTTGGCGAACCGGGCCTGGCGAATAGCGTCGTAACCGGCATCGTACAGGCCACGGTACTTCGCGATGTCTTCTTCCAGGGCATGCATGGGCCAATGAGCCGCCGTGTAGGCCACATACATGAAGAACGGTTGCTCGCCATGGTCGCGGGCGTGGTCATTCACAAACTGCACGGCATGCTCGGAAATGGCATCGGTATAGTAATACTGTGCCGGTTGATACTGCGAATCGTTGATCGCCGTGATCATCGTGTTATCGCGCACCAGCGAAGAGGGATCGTAGAAGCTGCCCGCTCCGTGAATGGTGCCATAGAAGCGATCAAACCCGCGCTGCAGCGGCCAGTTGTGCTTGGGCCCGTCGGGAGCCGTATGTTTGGTGACATGCCACTTCCCCGTCGCATAGGTGCGGTAACCGGCGGGCTTGAGCACCTCCGCGAATGTGAGACAGCGGCGATTCAAGTCGCCGCGATAGGCATCGAGCCCTTTGTCGTCCATCATATGACCGATGCCCGCCTGATGCGGATAGAGTCCCGTGAGCAGGCTGGCCCGCGTGGGACAACACCGGGCCGTGTTGTAGAACTGCGTGAACCGCAACCCCTGAGACGCGAGGCGATCGAGCGTTGGGGTTTGGATTTCGCTGCCATAGCAGCCGATGTCGCTGAAGCCCATGTCGTCGGAGAGAATGACGATGATGTTCGGTCGCGCTGCGGCCTGCACCGGGCCGTTCATTTCCCAAGTCAGTAAACCCAGCAGCAGCCAGACAGCGCGATGCCAACGTCGATAGGAATTCCACATGGCGACAATCTCAGAGAGGAAATCTTGAATGGGTTCGGCTCAATGTATCATTCAGGCCCGCAAATGTCGCCTTTTCCTCGCCAGCCGTTCTCCGATCACACGCGCGGATATTCCCCCTTCTTGAGGTCCACGCGCCAGCGACCTAAGATGAATGGGTTCCAAGCAGACTGTTGCATCCCTGGCGTGTACCCAAGCTCACTATGGCTCCATCCGATTTTTATCAGACTTTAGGCGTGTCGCGCTCGGCATCGGCGGACGAGATCCGTAAAGCCTACAAGAAGCTGGCCCGCGAAAATCATCCCGATGCGAAAAAGGACGATTCCACGGCCGCGGAACGCTTCAAAGAAGTGCAGGAAGCCTACGACGTGCTGGGCGACGCCGAAAAGCGGCAGCAGTACGACCGCTTTGGCACCACGTTTCCCAAAGGCGGACCACAACCGGGTGCGGGAAGTAGCCCCGGCGGAGGACGATCTTACACCTGGTCACCCTCAGGATCGGGGGGCACGGGCGGGTTCGACTTCGGAGATTTATTCGGCAGTGGCGGCGTCGATCTCGAAGAACTGCTCGGCGGCGGAAGACGCAGTCGCGGTGGACCTCGCCCCGTGCGCGGCCAAGATGTGGAAGCCGTCGTTCAAGTCGCCTTTGAAACGGCGGTCCTCGGCGGCAGTGTCGATATTCAGGTCGAGCAGGGCCCGCAGCACGCCCAGTTAACCGTCAAGATTCCCGCGGGCGTCAATACGGGTAGCGTTATCCGATTGGCAGGGCAAGGTCAGCCGGGACGCTTCAGCGGTCCCCCGGGAGACCTGTTACTCAGCCTTGAAGTGCAACCACATCGGTACTTCCGGCGGGAGGGGGCACATCTGTTGATTGACGTCCCCATTACGCCTTCGGAAGCGGTGCTCGGCGCGAAGGTCGAGGTTCCGACATTGTCTGAAGGTTCGGTCGTGGTGACCATTCCTCCGGGAACATCATCAGGAGCGAAATTGCGTTTACGTGGCAAAGGGGCGATCGATCCCCAAACCAAGCAACCGGGTGACCAATACGTACTGGTTAAGATCGTTGTGCCTCGTGAAGCCACCGAGGCTATGAAAGAGTTGTACCAAAAGCTTGGTTCACTTGAGACACCTCCCCGGCAGGGATTGTGGTAACGTGCGGTGAAGGACATCGCGTGAGAACGTCGTGCGTGGGTATCACTCGCTGGCTCTGCATCACCTGGCTGTCAGGCCTGGTGGGCGCATTTTTCGTCGTGCCCACGGTGGGATGGCCTCAGGAACCACCCACGGCAGCCGCCACAGATATCGCAGACGCTCCCATATCGGCCCTGGATGCGATAACCGACCAGCAGGCACACCTCCGCGAACGACGCACCAACGCTTATATCGGCTTGCTGGCACTGGTCGGTATTGTCATCCTCGGCATGGCAACAGCCGCCGTCATTATTTTGTGGGCCGGGCGCATCCGGCGAATCAATCGCGATCCTCCTTCGCGGACGGTCGTCAAAAACGAACTCTGGTTCCTGCAACCTTCGCGACCAGGCAACAAATTACCCAATCGCAATCCACCGCACGATGCCGGGACTTCAGCCGCCGCAGAGAACGAATAGTTATTGATTGTTAAGTGCTAAGTGCTAAGTGGAGATCGCCGACGCCATTTGAGTTCGCCCGTCGTCCCCATCATTTAGTATTAATCACTTAGCCCTCAGCACTTGACACTTAGCCCTCATCACGACCTGGAATCACGCTATCACCATGTCTCCCACCGAATTGGCTCAGATTGAACTCCTTGCCCAGATCGACGATCTGCTGGCCAGGCTGACTCGTTGGGCCGCGGAGCCCACACCCTGGCAACCGCTGCTGCAATCGAAGGCCGTATTGCAGCGCGTGCTGACGCATGTCGACCCGCTACGCATCCGGTTTGACAGTCCGCTGGTCATCGCCACATTCGGGGGGACGGGTGTTGGCAAAAGTTCGCTGGTGAATGCCCTCGTTGGTGAAGAGGTCGCGGTGGTCGGTCGCCAACGCCCCACCACCACCGCCCCCACGATCATTGCCCACCCGGAAACCAATCTCGATGTCTATCACTTTCCAGCTGAGGCCCGCATCGTGCGGCGCGAAGCTCGCTGGCTGCGTGACTTTCTCATCGTCGATTGCCCCGACCCCGATACCAGCGAAGAGGACGTTTCCGGATCCAACCTGGCGCGACTGCATGCGCTGTTGCCCGTGTGTGATGTGCTGTTGTATGTCAGCACGCAGCAGAAATATCGCTCGGCCCGCGTCAGCCACGAACTCGCCCAGGCCGCCGAAGGTTGCAAGCTGATTTTCATTCAGACGCATGCCGATACCGATGTCGATATCCGTGCTGATTGGCGGACTCAACTCGATCCCCATTATCGCATTGCTGACATGTATTTTATCGATTCCCGCCTGGCAGTGGCGGAACAGCAGCAAGGGCAACGCCCCTCGGGAGATTGTGGACGGTTGCTCGATGTGCTGTTTTCGGAACTGACGGCGGCGCAGCGCGTGCGGATTCGGCAAGGCAACCTGTTCGGCCTGCTTTCGGTTGCTCTCGAACACAGTAGCGAGTCGGTCACCGCTTCCGTCAGCACGGTGCGCCACCTGCAAGCGGCATTGAATCAGCAGCGCGAGCAATTGTCGCAGCGACTATCGGCACGACTCTTTCAAGAGTTGCTGGCCAGCCGCGGACTTTGGGAACGCCGCCTGCTGGCTGAAGTCACGCAGTTGTGGGGCATGAGTCCCTTTTCGCTGGTACTGCGCGCCTGGCATGGTCAGGCAAGTCTGCTGGCGTCACTGACCCTGATGCGGGCCCGCTCGACCGCTCAGATGGCCGTGTGGGGCGCCATGCACGGCGCCCGCTGGATCGCCAGCCGACAACAGGAACAGACCGAAGCGCAACGGTTGGAACAGACAGCGATGTTGCAAGTCGCCGATGCCGACTGGCAAGAAGCCCGCGTGGTGATGGAAGGGCATGCGCGTGCCGCTGGTTTGCAGCGCGAAACCGTGACCGCCGCGACGGCCAATCTGTCACGCTCCGCCGCCGTCGCCGAAGAAGAGTTCTGGCATCTGGCGCAACAGCGGCTGGATACCGAGATCGCCGAAACGGCCCGCAAACAAACCTCCGGCTGGGTGCGGGGTCTCTATGAAATCGGTTATGCGCTCCTGCCGATCTGGTTGATCTATCGTATCGGCAAAAACTTCTTCTACGACTCGTGGTGGCTGGAGCGCCCCTTGCTGGAGAGCCAGTTTTACATCCCCGCGTTGCTCTTTCTCGCACTCTGGACCGCCGGCGCACTCATGCTCTTTACCGGTCGGTTGCGGCGGGGCATGCAGCACCGCATCCGTAAGCTGGCCGATGAACTGGCCCAGTCGCGGTTACCGGGCGGGCTCTTTCCGCAACTTGACAACGAATGCCGCCGGTTCCATGAAGACGTCGATCAACTCCGTGAGTTCCAGGCGGTCGTCAGCATCATTCGCGATGAAGTGAGCGGATCGACCGGCCTCAGTCAGACCCGCAGTCCCCGACCGTTGCACGTGGCGGAAGCGCCTTAAGTGCTGCTCCCCTTGCGGCGAAACGGGTAGAACCACACGCCATAGGGCAGAAAACGCACGTCCAGCGGTTGTGGTAACCGTTGCGGTCGCGATAAAACCCACGCCTGTTTGCTAACCAGCAGTTCCGCTGGCACACACGCCGCGCTGGCATCAGCCGCGGTACACGGTCGAGAATCGATAATCTCGACCGTGCCGATCAGCAGCCCCTTGGGGCACTGGTCAATCTCCAGCCGATGCTGGGCGATCATCACGTCGGCTGCCGGCATTTTCGACGCCTTCTTCGACGCATAGAGATAGATCGGACCCCGAATTTGCGTGGTCAGCGAACGAACCTCGATCGTCTTCACGCCGCGCAAGATCAACTCGGCCCAGGGTTGCTGCACACCGAGCGCAATCAAATCGTGTCGAGGGTGGTTGTTCACAGAGCGCCCAGATCTCTGGTGATCAATGAAAATCGCTATTCAATGACAGTCCGCTCGAATCCCGAACGATATCCATCCAGCGCCTGCGTGAACAGATCGGCCGACGCCATCCGGCGGCCATATTCCACCGGTTCATAGACCGCCGCCACGGTTTGCAGGCCCTGGTACTGTGCGGGTCGGGAACGCACCGATCGCAGGTAATCGTGCAGTGTCAGCCCGCGGCGATAGCGAATCCACTGCTGCCGTTCGATGGCACTCATCGCCCCCAGAATCAACTGACCGAGGGCTTCGCGATAACGTCCCTGCTCTGCCAGTCTCATCGCCTGTTGCAGATAGACATCGGCCGCAACTTCACCCGGAGAACGATCGTCGGCCAAGGGGACCACCGTGGTCGTGGCAAAGGTGGTTCCCTGACGTCGCGAATGCATCAGTTCCGAGATCGCGCGGACTGCCAGGAACAGAATCAGACCACACACGGCCACCAGCGCGGCATACGCCAGCACTTGAATACTGCCGCTGAGCAATGTCCCAATTCCACTGAAGTAGTCGCCCAGGCCGAGGTCAAAATTCCAATCCCACTGCCAGTCCCATTTCGGCGGCTTGGGGGCCACTTTGGGTTTGGGTGCGAAACGGACAGGGCGTTCGACACCATCGTGCCCGCGCAATGACGGGATGCCGCTGCTGGTCGTTTTGGTCGCATACCGTTCCGGTCGAGGTGTTGTGGCATCTGGAACAGATTCCGGAGTTGATGTGGACTCACCCGCTTCCGGATTCGGTGATGTTGTCGAACCTGGTTCGACTTGTGCGGGCGGCGAGTCACCGTTGGGTTGGCCTTTCGAGTCTGGGTTAGATGACGGCGACCCGGAGGGCGTGCCTCGTCCCGATGACGGTCGCGACTTGCCAGCAGCAGGTGTCCCCGTGGTCGGTGACTGGGCGGGTTCGGCATCGCGAAACGAACTCCCTTGCGGAGCTGCCGACGTCGCGGGTCCAACCTCTGCATCACCGAAATGATCGAACGATTGAAAGTCGGGATCGCTGAGAATGCGCTCGGCACTTTGACGGATCTCTTCCGCCGGTACCAGAGACTCAAAATCATCGACCGCGGCGCAGACCAGCGTGGGTGACAGCAGAGCGCACAACATCAACCATCGGAATTGCTGCATCATGTGGCTGGCTCCCAGCGGCGGGCTTCGTCGGCCAGGGCGATTTCCAAGTCCCAGCAGTCTTCGCGAATGCGCAGATCGATATACGAGAAAAACCACGCCAGCCGCAGCCACGCATAGGTCAACAGCGAGACTCCGACCACGGTGGCCAGCAACAGCGGATGCGTGACCGCCGCCGTGGCTACATTGCCGATCAGCACGCCGAAATCGAGGTAGCCCCACGGATCTTCCGCCGCCTCAGCGAGCACTCCAAACACGGGCGAGATACCGAACAGCAACATGCACAGGCCATCGACAGTCATCGTGAGAACGAACCACAGCACCCCGCCAAACAACACACAGCCACCGGCCCGCATCGCCAGGTCGGAGAACTCCTGCTGCACAAGGTCTTGCGTGCGATGATCGTGCTGGCGTTTGCGGATCGATTTGAGAATCCGGCTTTCCCACTGGAATCCCGTATAAATCAGCAGCAGAAACGGGGGAACCACGGTGACCAGCAACAAGACCTGCAGGCAGCGAATTCCCAGACGAGCCCACAAAGTGCTCAGGCAACTCCACCAGGCGCGATAGTAAATGGCCTTCATTGTGAGGGGATCGCAAAACGCGACCGACGCGGCGTGAGTCAACAGAACTCCCGCCAGAAAAGGGGACAGCCCAGCGACCGTTAAGATCGCGGCCAGCCAGCCCAACGAAGTCCAGGTCGCAACGGCATACGTGATCAACATGGCCGGCGCCGCGATGCTCAACCACATCCCGAGAAACGCCGCGAGATACTGACTGGAAAACCGGAAGGCCAGATCGAGGCAACTGCCGATGCTCCGCGGCTCTAAGCTGATCCCGGCTTCGGTGAAGCGACGCATCATGATCGGCGGACTCCCGACAGTCCCAGATACATCGCCACCAGCAGCCACAAGCAGCCACCCACGCTGTACTTCACTATGGCGGGAATGGCTGACGGCGACCAGAAGGCCTCGATGAGGGCCGCGACGACCAGCATGACGGCGGCGCCCGCGGCGATCTGCACGGCTTCCAAACCGCGATGACGCAGCGCATCGAGCCGGGTCCGTTGACCGGGGTGCAACAAGGCATCACCCAGCATCAATCCTGCGCCACCAGAAATGGCAATTGCCGTCAATTCAAACGAACCGTGCGACACCACGAACGACAGAAACCGCTCGGTATGTCCGCGCGACAACACATAACCTGCGATGCAACCAATTCCCAGGCCATTCGACAGCAACGTGTACATCGTTCCCAAGCCCAAGAGCAGACCGCGTGCAAAACACTGCAACGCGATTCCCACATTGTGTTGCACATAGAACCCCGCCATCACCGTCCGTGACTCCGCGAAGCTCGCTTCCAGTTCTGCTGCCTCGTCGTCAGTGCTGTCGCCCTCGGCTGCCGCACTTTCTGCGATGTCCTCGCCCGCGGGAGTCTCGTCGGTCATCTCCTCAACGTCTGTCGAATCTTCCTCGGTTTCTTCACCCGCATACATCTGGTCGACCATGTCGAGCTGAGCTGCATCCACAATCCGCAGTGCTATGGTCGGATCGTTCTGTACGGCAATCCAAGTGACGGCAAACGGAACGAAGAACAACGCCGCCGCCACCGAGAAGTAGCCAAAATTCTGCCGGAACAACCGGGGAAACCCAATCATGATGAACTCAAGGAACCGATCCCAACCCGCGGGCGAGGCACGATAAAACGCGTTGTGTCCCCGCACCACAAGGTGATTCAGATACTCCACCAACCCCTGACCCCAATCGCGTGAGCGAATGGTCGCCAGATCGTTCGACAGTTCCCGCATGAGCCGTGAGAATTCCGCGATCTCCGCCGGAGTCAGCCGGATTCCTTTCGTCCCGCGCTGCTTCTCCAGCAGTCGTTCAAAACGTTTCCAGACCTTGCGTCGCTGTTCGAGATACCGTTGTTTGGTCATATCACGATCTCCAGCTCGGCATGGTCGGCAGCACGCCGCGCGGGCGTTTCAAGCTCGGCATCCAGGTCGGCCGGAGTCTTGGCGAAGGTGACATACACGCGGGCGAGAAACGCCATGGGATAGCGCTTCAGATGTTGACGATCGCCTTGAAACTCCAGCCGATCCGCGAGCACAACCGCCAGATCGCCCGCCAACTCATGACCGCGAGCATAAGTCAGCACCGAACGGCGACCAAGAAACTGATCGATCAGGGCCAGCGTATCGCTGGGCAGGCTCACGCCGTTCATCTCATCTCGCGACAGCGGTTCGATGTGATCGTAAATGACCGGGTCGCGCGGCAGCTTTGTCCGTCGCTCATGGACCACGACCGTTCGCGCGGCGAGATCTCCCAGCCGCTGCATTTTTGGCGTAAACCAGATCGACAGCAGTCCGATGCCATAGATCGGAGCATAGTCGAGCAATTGTCCGAAAATGCTGCCATAAATCACCGCGAGAGGGATGTTATCGGCAATGCGAATCAGATTCCGCAGCAGCGCGCCCCACCAGGAAAGTGGCTGACCATTCTCGTGCATCACGCGGAGTCCACAAAAATACTTACCCGGCGTGCGACCGTTCCAGAAGTATTCGGTGGTGACGGTGTAACCCCACTCCAGAAAGAAGACGAGTAGTAAGTACGACCCCATGGCAACACCCGGCATCAACGCGCCGAGTTGACCCAGGGCGATTGACGCCCCGAATAAAATGCCGGCCATCAGGCAGAGATCGAGGCCATACGCCGCCAGGCGGTACGCGGGCCCGGCGAGTTGATGCGTGAGCACCACGTTCTCGGGGGTTTCGATCGACAGGTCGAGACTTAAGGCCACCAGTGGCTGCTCCGCCAGAACATTGTCTGAATAGCCTAACAGCCCGGCCCGTCGCGCGTCCATGTTCCCTGCGGAAGTTCACTTCAAAGATAGCTGATGCAAGTCATCCACCTTATTGGCAATTCGCCCGGTCACCCGATACGATTTCGGTGTGAAATTCCTACCGGAATCGAAGGGGGTTCGTGCCGTATGCGGACCCCTGGATCCGGGCAAAGTGAGTGAACTGAACCGTCATGGCTAAGAAGACGATCGCCGATGTGGATGTGCAGGGCCAAGCTGTGCTGATGCGGGTCGATTTCAACGTTCCGCTCGATGAGGCACTCCATATCACCGACGACCGCCGCATTACCGAAGCGCTGCCCTCCATCAAGTCGGTGCTCGACCGGGGTGGCCGCGTGATTCTGATGAGTCACCTGGGTCGCCCGGAAGGCAAAGACCCGGCGGAAGACGCCAAGTACAGCCTCAAGCCCGCTGCCACGCGCTTGCAGGAACTGCTGCCAAAGAATCCCGTCCACTTCGCCAGCGACACCGTCGGCGACGATGCCAAGGCCAAGGTCGCCGCGCTGAAAGATGGCGAAATCCTGATTCTCGAAAACGTCCGTTTCAACAAGGGCGAAAAGAAGGGGGACGCGGAATACGCCGGTGTGCTCGCCAGCTTCGGCGATGCCTACTGCAACGATGCGTTCGGCACCTGCCACCGCACCGAAGGCTCGATGGTCGCTGTTCCCAACGCCATGACGGGTAAACCCAAGGTCTGCGGCTTCCTGGTTGAAAAGGAAATCAAGTTCCTCTCGGAAGCGATCTCCAATCCACAGCGGCCATTCGTGGCCATCGTGGGTGGCAAAAAGGTTGCGGACAAAATCGAGGTCATCAAGAACCTGCTGGCGATCTGTAATACCGTGCTCATTGGTGGTGCCATGGCTTTCACCTTCTCGCTCGCCAAGGGAGGCAAGGTCGGCAAAAGCTACGTGCAACCCGATAAGGTCGACCTGGCCAACGAACTCCTGGCGCTCGGCGGTAACAAACTTGTGTTACCCCTCGATACCCATTGCGGCGACGACTTCAAGGCGACCTGTAACAAGCTGACGGTCAAATCGGGCGAAGTGCCCGACGACTACGAAGGGTTCGACATCGGTCCGGAAACCATCAAGGCGTATGCCGAAATCATCCAGTCATCGAAGACGGTCGTCTGGAACGGGCCGATGGGTGTGTTTGAGATGCCCCCGTTCGATGCCGGGACGCGCGCTGTCGCGGAGGCGATTGTCGCCAGCGACGCCGTCAGTATCATCGGTGGGGGCGACTCCGCCGCCGCGATTCAGGAATTCGGCCTGGCCGACAAGGTGACCCACGTGAGCACCGGCGGCGGTGCCAGCCTGGAGATGCTGGAAGGCAAGAAGTTCGTCGCCGTTGAACTCCTCGACGAGAAGTAAATCGCCCATTGTGTGGACGTCTTAATTTAGCCCCCGGTTGCTCGCAACCGGGGGCATTTCGTTCCACCATCAACCCACGGCGACCTTCATCACCACCTTGAGCACATCGCCCGGTGTCTGACCGTCTGCCGCTAGTCCCGGTGCGTGAATGTCTTCGGGATAGAGAATGGCGAACTGTCCGGCGGCAAACCGTAACGTATCGGTTCCGGGTTCATAGAAGATCACATCGCGATTGGCATCATAGGGCGTCTTGATGGCGGGCGGCCGTTCCAACGGCACATATCCTAACCATTCCACTCCCTGCACCACGTACTGCACATCGATGTACCGCCGATGCGATTCCCACACGGCTTCCGGAGGCAACTTCGTGCGATACCGGCTGACCATCGCGAACAGCCGATCGCCATCGAGCGTGTATTTGCCATCATCCATGCGGGCAAAGTCGGACTGTTGCAGATACTCCAAGGCGGTTCGCAGACTGGCCGCGACCCCAAAGTACCGGGGTGCGTTTCTCAAGCTGTCAAAAATCATGAGTGTCCTCCGTGACGTATCGACGTGTGGTCATTACTGAGGGGGCAGCAAACCTTGATCGCGTTGCAACAGTGCTTGGGCTTCGCGCAACTGCACGAGCAACGCCACGATTTCCTCATGCACCGGCTGCGATTGCTTGACCACGAGCGATCGCACACGGGGCAACCCGCTGATCGTACCTCCGGCAACCAGCTGTGCAGGGGCGGCCTGAGAGACCGCCACGACATCGCGCCAACGGCCATTCGTCCCTTGTTCGATTGTCCGGGCCAGCACTTCCAGTTCCTCCGCCGATTCGGCCAGATCCCCAACCGGATAGACCCGTGTCAGGAATTGCGACTCGACTTTTGATCGCGAAGTGATGAGGATCACTTCATCGCGAATGATCCACGTCAGCGCCAACGGTTCCAGCACGAGTCGCATCGCTGAACGCAATGTGACACCAGAAATCTCAATGGTGATCGGAGTCGTCTCATCGATCCCCTCGTCACGCAATGCCGTCACATCGAGCATAAAGTTGACTTTGTACAGATCTCGCAGAAACTCCATCGCGTCACGCAAGGGCACATCACTGAATGCCAGGTCGGTCGGCTCATTGAAAATGGCGAGCAAGTCTTGCTCGATCGCGGTCGGTGCGGGGAGATAGACGGGCTTCGTTGATACGGCATCATCCGCTCGTAATGTAAGCCCATCAGCCAGCACGATCAGCCCGGGTATCCACAGCCATGCCAACCACATCACACAGTTACGACTTAATGATCGCATGCAACACCTCGATTTGCAGAGGAGAGATTTCCAATCGGACCAGATGGGGCGAACGCCGCGTTGACGTTACACCGCGCGCACTGCACCGTCAATTGGAATTTGCGTTGCCGCCCGACTCTGTCTCTCGTCTCTCAACTCTGGACTCTCGACTCAACACTACGTGCCCCGCTGATGGCCGAACATCTCAATGTGCAACCGCGGGCAGTAACGGTAACCGCGGGCATTCGCGGCCGGTTCCAGCCAGAGTTGTCGTTCTGCGAGGGCCGACTTTGATATCCCCTGCGGCATCAACCAGACGTGTTGCGGGTCGACCGTGGGCAGCACCGCCAGATAGTCTTCGACTTCACGCAAATCGTCCGGCGTGTCGATCACGAATTTCAATTGGTAGTCGTAATCGGTCATCAAGCGTTGCATCACAGCGGGTTGATGCTGCACTTCAACATGTCGTGAGAACCAGCGATGCTCTTTGTCCGGACGCGAGTTCGACAGTTTCGGACTGATCGACAGCAGGTCAGCGATGACGGGACGATCGACCGTCCCCGCCGTTTCCACCGTGATGACATGGCCCGAGTCCCGCAGCGCCTGAGATAACGGGACGATCTCCGGGGGCAACATTGGTTCCCCCCCCGTGAGCACCACATGCTCGCAATCGTACCGGGCCACTTCCGCAAGGATCTCATCGATCGACCAGGCTGTCCCACGCGGCGACCACGAGGTATCGGGCGTATCGCAATAGACGCAGCGCAGATTGCAGCCAGTGGTGCGAACAAAGACCGATCGCGTGCCGGTATACCGGCCTTCCCCCTGGATCGAAACGAAGATCTCACTCAGCCGCACAGCCACACCACTCGCTCCCGCAGATCACGGGATCGGGGAAGCCTTGCCTGTCACGAATTTTGATACGGAGCGGGATCGGCGATGCCCACCTCGGCGAAACCCTTCAGCCGGAGTTGGCAGGAATCGCAGTGACCACACGCCCGACCCGCCTTGTCCGGATCATAACAACTGTGCGTCCAGCCGTAATCCACGCCGAGCGCTAACCCCTGGCGAATGATCTCCGCCTTGGTTAGCGAGATCAACGGGGCATGCACCTTCCACTTGGCTCCTTCGACCCCGGTTTTCGTCGCCAGGTTCGCCAGCGTCTCGAAGGCCTGAATGAACTCCGGACGGCAATCGGGATAGCCGCTGTAATCGACGGCATTCACGCCGATAAACAGGTCGCGGGCCCCCAGCGTTTCGGCCCAGCCCATCGCCAAGGACAGAAAGACCGTGTTGCGGGCCGGGACATAAGTGATCGGGATCCCCTCGACCAGTTCCGCGTCCGAACGATCCTTCGGAACCGCAAGATCGCTGGTGAGTGCCGAGCCCCCAAAGGCCCGCAGGTCAATCGGTACAACAATCTGCCTGAGGGCGCCGAGTTCGGTCGCAACTCGTTGTGCAGACTGGAGTTCGTGACGATGCCTCTGGCCGTAATCGAACGCGATCGCGTAGCAGTCAAACCCCTGAGACCGGGCGATGGCCAGAGTGGTGGCGGAATCGAGCCCCCCACTCACCAGCACCACGGCGGCCCGTGCCGTGCCGGTCGTCATACTCAGCTCCCCGGACTGAAATCGCGAAAAACGATGCCTAAGGTGGGACTCGAACCCACACTTGGGGTGAACCAAACCGGATGTTGAATCCGAGTTTTGGTCTGCCCCTTCGCCTTGCCGTCAAACGCTTTGCGTCAAACGTGGTGTTCAAGCCGCACCGTATTTGCACGAGAATACCCCCCAGACCGCCCCCTGCCAAGGCCTCGGGAGACGTTCTCGGGACGTTTCAGAGGCAGGCGGCGATGCAGTTCAGAGGGCAGGGGCCCTTTTCCTTGAAAGCATCAGCCAAGGTCTTTGCGTCGGCCTCGGCAAACAACCGGTAAGCCGACTCCTCGCAATCACGCCAGACCGCTGATGCGGCTTTGAGATGGTGATGTTCAATGATGGGGGACTATCGAATAACGCGTCGATCCACGCTTGCCCCATCACCTATCTGATCAGGGACTATTGCTCCCCTTGAGTTTGAGTGTATTGCATCTTCCAGGGTTTGGACTGCTTATAAAGCTCAAGTTGCTGCCTGGCGAAAGGCGCTTGCGGATTCCACGAGAGCGTAAGATTCTGCAGTTCGATGGCCTTGGCAAAGTCTCCCGCCTCGGCATATGCGGCTGCCTGGACCTGGTGGTGTCCCCAAGCCATCACCGTGCGAAGTTTCTCCATCTCTGTCGCATGCGAAACGGCTAGGGTTCCGTTACGAATGCTGTCTTCGTCACTGGAAGCATAAATCTGAGCGAGCAGGAAGTGAGCAGAGTCGCACCGGGCGTCCAACTGTAAGACTTTCTGTAACGTGGAGATCGCATCCGCATCGCGATCTGCAGCCAGCAATGAACGTGCTTGCTCAAGAAGTGTGGGAATGAAGTCTGGCCGCAGCTTCAGAGCCTCGATCAGCAACTGCTCGGATGTCTGCCAGTCTTTGGCATTTACCGCCCAGAGGTTCTTGCTGAACAGGACGCGGATGGGAACCAGATCTTCAGACGTGTTGTGCAATCGGGTTGGACCGATTTCAGACTGAGTCTTGCGTAATTCGAGAACTGCCAGCAAGACTTGGGGCGCGGTCGTCGCCTGCGCGGTCGCTGCTGCTGTCAGATACTGCTGAGCCAATTGGGGTTGATTGTGCAGGCTCAGAAATTTCCCGGCGAAATAATACAGCATCACAACATCGTCCGAAGTTGAGCTCATCAATAATCGATCGAACTCCGGTTCATTCCATTTGGCTTGCGCTCCCTCTCGCAGATAACACTGCATCAGATTGACGAGTTCCGGAAAGGGAGCATTCGGTTTCCACAGATAGGCGACAGTAGCGAAATTCAAGTCGCGAGTTTGCGTGTCGCCGCGTTCATCAGCCAGCAGAGCTATCAGAATCGCTAAAGCTGCGGGGATCTCATCGCCTGCAATATCGCGATATCCCTGTGTAAAAATCTTTTCAGCCGCGGCCGAATCGTGATCTGCCAGCTTGCTGATGCCGCGCCACCAGATGACGTCTCGAGGAAAGGGCGGTTGAAGTCGATTCCAATAAGTCTCCGCCAGTCGTCGCGCTGCGGCCTTATCTCCTCGACCTGTTCGTTCGCACCAGGCCCACCATTTGTGGCTTGTTGCTTCGTAACGCTGTGATTGAGCTTTCTGCAAGTCTTCCGCCAGTTCCCAGTCTTGAACGCCTTCAGCATAAGCGGACAGACACTGCAATCCCCAACCGGCATACGAAGCCGCAGCTTCGCGCGCAAAGGGCTCTGCTTTTTTCCAGTCGCCACGATGCATGTAGAGGTAAGCAAGTCGTTGCGCGGTGTCGGCCGATTCCAGTCCCTGAGTGGGCAGCGATTGCATCTTCTTGAGAGTGGCTTCCATCTGCTCCTCGTCATTTTCCACAGCATAGAAATCATATAGCGCGGAGTAGCTCTGCCATGTTGGTTCGAGTTCAATGATGCGCTGCAAAGTTCGCTGAGCATCTGCCGGTTGACCGGCAGACCTGTAAGCTGACGCAACGGTACTCAGCATGACCGCGTGATTCTGGAACTGAGCTTCCCATGCTGGCAACCTCTGTTGCACTTCAGGACCATTTTCGGCAACCAGTCGCAGGAACGTTTCCGGGCGATACGGACAGACCGCATTCGACCAGTTGGCCAAGTCCTTCTTCGTTGCGTGCTTCGTTGCCGAGGAACTGAGGTCCGGTTCAATGCGATCGCCATGACGCGCGAGTCGATCTTCGACAGGCAGGCTGATCCTGGATCCCAGATTCCTATAGATCTCGAGAACGACAGGGAGGGCGGGCGGTTCCAGGAACTCGTCATTTGCAGATTTCGCGATCTCAGCCAATTTTTGATTGGCAGCCGCGCGATCCGTCACGAAACTCATTAGAAACATTTCATAACGATGGCCCTGCATCAACGGTTGAATCAGTGAAAGCGTTTCATCCGAAGGGACACCCAGATTGTATTTTTCCAGGGCCAGTGTCTGCCAGGCCTGCACATAAGTCTGGTCATGCAACAGCTCCCCCAGCACATTCCAAGACAGTGCAGCATCCTGCTCCATCGTTGACGTCCGTAGCTGGTCGATTAACTGGCGGCGGACTTTGAGTGCATCCAGATACTCCTGCTGGGACTTGGGCGTTACCAAGGCCTGTTCCTTCGCCAATTCCTGGATGGATCTCGGAAGTCCTGTAACCCCACTTACGACTTGACAAGCGTTAATCCATGCGTTGAAAAAGCCGACTGACACAACGGCCCGATGCACATCCAATGGCAAACTGCAGGCCTGTTCAACCGCTTGCTGACATGCGGGATTCAGCTTGATGAATTCCTGGATCAATTCTTGTGTCTGCAGCTGGTCAAAACTCGCATTGCTCATACGCATGGCTAGATAGCTCGTGAGTTGCGGTTCCCCTGGTACAGGTTCCGCCAGCCCCCGAAAGTCGAAACGGCAATAGGCTTCGATGGCTCGCGTCCACGGGGGCAACTTGCTCTCGTCCAATTCCCTGGCCTTCTGCAAATCCGCGAGCGCGGTGCCATGCGTGCCTGTTAGCGCTCTTGCATATGCCCGGCAGGCCAGCGATTCCGGTGTGGTTCCTGATTTGGCCAAATTCTGCTGGGCATAAAGCAACGAACGCGACTTAAAGACTTTGGACATCGGTCCCCAGTGGGTCTCCGTCAGGATTCCGAGATGGGCATAGGTTCGGCTGAGTGCAGTCAGAAGATCACCGGCATCGGGTTCCGAACGCAATTCCACATGCAAACGCCGAGCAGCGGCAAACTGCGAAACGGCATCCATCTGAGTTGATATCGAAGGTCGATTTTCAACAGTGGACTTGAATTCACGCTTCACATAACCACGATTGATAAGAACTTGCTGGAACTCCTCACGTGACATTTGCTCCATTCGCTCAGCGAGTGATTCCAGCCATGCGTCCTGGGGGACCACCACTTGCGGCGAATTCCATTTGAAAGGAATCCCTTCTTGTTCGCGTTGCGTGATCTCCAGATCCACAGTGAACGTGTTGCTTCCCTCGTCGGCTTGAATGGTGGCAGAGATCTCGAAAGGAAATCGCTCGGCCTGGGATTCTTCGACTGGTGGCTCCTCGCCTAATGCCAGATCGACTGTGCCTAATCCCAGTTGGTTCTGTGCTGCCAATAACAGCGATTGTCGAATCAGCTCGCGGGATAGTGTGCCGAAGGCCGCCACGGTTTTATCGGAAACCTTAGGATCGCGGACAGTTACCCCCACAGTTGACCGGTCTCCAGGAGCAAATCCACGTTTTGGTCGCAATCGTTCCTCTTCCGCCACGGCTTCCTGAGTTCGCCTGGCTTCCAGGGCAATTTGTGCCTTTGACTTCGCTTGTGGCTTGGCTGCTCTTCTGGCTTCGGCTTCTTTCAGCAATAGCTGGTGGTCAGCCGCAGTTTGGAACGTGTGGTTTGTTCGCTGAGCCCGAGCCGATTTTGAGGGATACTCGATATACCCGGTCATCAGATTTTGCTTATTGAAGGACAGTCCCAGCTCGTAATACCAAATCAGACTGCTCCAATGAAACCGGACAGTTCTCTGGATCCCCGCCTCCTTTTCCGATCGACTTGGCTTTCCAAGGACTACGGCTTCGGCCACTTCGGCCGTGACAGACTGCTGCTCAGTAGACAGCGATTGAAACGCTTCCTTCGTTCGCAGATACGAACTGGCAGCGCTCCATTCATAGAGTGTGACAGGTACCAAGACCAGACATGAGATGCACAGTAATATTCCAGTCCATACATAGTATGCGCCAAAGGACTTGGGCGACTTGCGATTCTTCTTGGGTTCAGGCACCTTTAGACTCCTCTGTTACGAAGCGATCGTGACATTGAATCGCTCAGTTCACCGATAAACTCAACACAATTGGGTAGCATCAGTCCTTCTGATTACAGCAGTGATTCTGGACTGCTGGTCTTATAGTCTAAGAAAGGATTAAAGGCAGATCTGAGATAAAGTTACTGCGACAAATATAAGAACGCCATTTTGATCTTGAATTTCGAAATGACAGCGAAGGGCCAATCTGCTCACCAGATTGTCTGCTTCTTCCACACGTTCGCCATCGTTCACGAGAAGGGGAACGGCTCGAAACGGCGTTTTCCGTTGCACGCCAGTTGCAAGGAATCCCGTGCAAATGACCCGTTTTGGGGTCCGTGAAACGCAAAACGTCCATCCCGACATGGGATGGACGTTTGACGTAAGCCTCTGTTGTACAGCGATTTGCGAATTGCCGAAGGTGGGACTCGAACCCACACTTGGGGTGAACCAAACCGGATTTTGAATCCGGCGCGTCTGCCAGTTCCGCCACTTCGGCGATGTCGTTTCGACGAACGGTCCAATCGCAGGCCCGCTGTCGAGTCGGGCAGTATAGCAGCGAGTGGGAAGAGGTAGAAGTGATCCGCAAGGTTCGGGTCGATTTCTCCTCTTTCCCGGTGCCTATCCCCTCGAATTTGCTGCATCCCTCAGCCAGAGACAACGATTTTTCCGACTTTGGCCGATCTCAGCTCGCATTCCAGGTTCGGCGGAGTCGGTCGACAATTTCCGCGCGGGAGAGGTTGAGATTGCAGACAAAATCCCGATGGGAACGTTCGTGGCGATAGACGGGTACGCGGCTGGGAAACCGCAGGTATCGCCCGATGCGCTCCAAATCAAAGTCGTACAGCACCGTGCCATGATGCAGCAGTGCAGTTCTGCGCCAGCGCTGGGCATTGCCGGAAAACTTTCGGTCTTCGATCACCAGATCGCTGACCCCCTGAACGCTCACCGGTTGTCCGGGCCGGGACAGTGATGCGGCAAGGTGCTGCATGATGTCGGCGGTGACGGCGGTCACGCCCAGTCGTCGGTGCGTTTCCGAAATGGGCAACAGCAGCGCATAGCACAGGCAGCCGGGTCCGAGCACGACCGTGCCTCCGCCGCTGGAACGCTGAAAGATGGGAACATGATCGGCCGCGCAAGCGTCGACATCGACCTCGCGCTCGATCACATTGGAACGGCCGACAACGACGGCAGGAGTGGATTGCTCCCACAGGCACAAGCCTGCGGCCGACGGGTTGTGATCGACCCTATCCAGCCAGCGAGTTTCTTCCGCCAGCAGATCGCCGACCTGACCGGGCGAGAGCGCATGGAAGGACAATGTCGCTGGCCATCGCGGGATTTCACTCAACACCAGTCCCTTGACGAAAACGTGTGCTCGAACTCTGATCCACTATCTCACTCGGTCGCTACGGGTCGTGCAATTAAGGAGCGAAAGATTTCCAGTTGGCCCGAACGAACTCAGGTGCTGATCATGGGAGCCGGGATTCATGGCGTTGCCATTGCCCGGGAGTTGCTGCTCAATGGCGTGAATGTCACGCTGGTTGACGCAGGCGACCTCGCGTCGGGAGCCACCTCGAAATCGTCGCGACTGATTCATGGCGGCTTACGGTATCTCGAATATGGCGATCTGCAACTGGTGCAGGAATCGTTGGATGAGCGGCGTCGAAATCTTGAGCTGGCAGGACATTTCGTCAAGCCACTGGAACTGTTCATACCGGTGGAACATGCGTGGTCGGGATTGCTGGCATCCGCGGTCGGTTTCGCCGGGCTGAAGCGTTCCGCACTGGGTCGGTGGCTCGCCCCCGGAACCACCTCACGCGGATTCTGGCCCGTGCGTATCGGGCTGGGCATGTACGATTGGCTGGCGGGCAATCAGGGGTTGCCGGCCAGTCGCGCCCTCCCTCTGCAAGACCCGCAAGCGCCGCGCGTCGATCGTCAACGTTATTCGGGGTTGCTGGCCTATTCCGATGCGCAGATGCTGTATCCGGAACGGGTGGTCCTGGCCTTGCTGGCAGATGCCCGGGCCCTTGCAACTGAGCGTCATCTCACATTGGACGTGGCGACCTATGCCCAGTTGAATCGCCAGCCAGATGGCCGATGGAACATCACCTCGCCGCTGTTCACACAGCCCCGAACGTGCGCACCGCAGGTGATCGTTAACGCCAGTGGTGCCTGGGGAGATCGCACGCTTCAAATATTTGGCATCCCAGACGCCGCGTTCTTCGGAGGCACCAAAGGTTCGCACCTTATCACTTGGCATGCGGGGTTGCGCGCGGCGCTCAACGGACGGGCGGTGTATGCCGAGGCCGAAGATGGTCGACCCGTCTTCACACTTCCGTTTGGAGATGCGGTGTTGATCGGCACCACCGATGTCAGTTTTGAAGGTGACCCGCGCGACGCCCGGGCATCGGAGGCGGAAATCGCCTACCTGCTGGCGATGGTCGAGCGCGTGTTCGGCATCCGACTCTCGCGGAATGATATCACGCTGCATTACTCCGGAGTTCGTCCTCTACCCCGCCAAAGCGCTGCCACCAATGCGGCGGTTTCACGCGATCATCATGTGCTCTGGCAAACAGATCAGGCGACGCCGATCGTCACGCTGGTCGGAGGTAAGCTGACCACCTGGAGATCTCTCGCGGAAGAGGTTGTTACGCAAGTGTTGTCTCGCGTGGGCTCAAATCGGGTTGCGACCACCACAGCGCGAAAACTGCCCGGCCATGACGCCTTGCCCGCTGGGCTTTCTCCCGGTGTGTCGCTGTGGCAACACTGGGCTGCTGCGTATGAAACCACGGCGGAAGAAGTTGCGGAGTTGTGGCCTTTGTATGGAACGCGCGTGACCGAGGTTTTATCTGCCGTGGTTCGCGAACCCGGGAAGACCCTGCGTGACACGGCCCTCACAGACCGTGTCGTGCGTTGGATTATCCGGAATGAAGCGGTCACCCAGCTCCATGATCTGATCGAACGTCGCCTGATGACGATTTTTGCACCGCAGTTATCGATGCACCATGTCAGCGACCTGGCAGATTGTCTGGTCGAAACAGGCCAGCTTCGCCTGGCCGATCGAGATGCCGCCGTGGCTGAAGCGATCACACACCTCAGCACGTACTACGGGCGCCGTCTCAGCTAATCGGTCGCGGCGGTTTCGCCACGAACTTTTGCCCAGTGCCGGCGAATGATGTCTGCCGCCTCTTCTTTCACCGACCGAAATTTTTTCGGAGTCACGGCAGGCCTGGGCGTGGCAGGTGCCGGTGTTGTGGCGGGAATGGCTGGGGACGAAGGGACATCTCGCCCGCGAATGATCGTGGTGTCAGAGCCTGTGCCGGGCAGATCAATCGCGGAATCTCCATCAGATAGCCAGTCCGCGATTTCGTTGTCGGAAATGTTGCTCGCGGAGTGGCCTGCACCCGGGCGGCTGGGAATCTGTGGCTTGGCGACTGTCGACTTTGACGGCGCGACCGCCTGTTGCGGTATTCCGGCCATGGTCTGCTGCTTCTGCACTTCAAACAGGCATGCCCCGATTCTGAGCACATCGCCGACCTTCAGCAGCGTTGGTTCGGAGATGGCGACTTCGTTGACGTAGGTGCCATTCTGGCTGCCCAGATCCCTCACCTCGATGCCATCGAGTCGGTGACACAGTTCGGTATGGCGGCGACTGATCAGCGAAGACGTCAGGACCAACTGACAACCGTCGTCGCGCCCAATCACAATGGCCTTATCCACGGGCAGGCTCAACCGACGCCCTTGAAGTTTGCCGCTTTGTACAATCAGATCAAACATACAGCGTTCCTGGGGCAGTTCGCTTACACCGTGGTGGAATGTTTGGGCACAATCAATGGTTCACCGCAGTTGGGGCAGGTTAAACTCTTGCCCCGATGCGAGGCACTGACTTTGAATTTTTTGCCACATCCACAATTGAAACGGATGCGTTCGGCGTCGGGTTTCCGCGAGGTGGCCTGGTGTGTGCGTTCCCAGACAGATTCTGCGATGGACTTGACTGATTCGACCAGTGCCACGGGGGAAACCGGCTTTTGCAGGTAACCATCTGCCCCCACGCGCAAGGCCAGTTCGCGTGAGTCTTCCAGATCAATGGCTGATACCACGAGCACGGGTATGGACTCATCGACCGACTTAATTCGCTCGCAGATTTCGTAGCCACTTTCCCCCGGGAGAATCAGGTCGAGAATGACAAAATCTGGCTTGTGCATCGACAGTGAAGCTTGTGCCTGGCCGCCATCTTTGGCGATGCGCACAGAGATGCGTTTTTCTTCCAGTGACTGCTTGATGAGTGCTGCCGTCTCTGCGTCGTCCTCGATGATCAGGACCAGATTGACGGGGATTTCAATCCCTCCCAAGCTCGACCAGCGCTGGACGTCGACCATGGAGAGCACTCCGGGCTGCACGATGGGATCGCAGCCATATTTCCAGGCAGAAAGGGACGAGGCATTCGCCAGCGGAGGCATGAATTCCCGCCACACGAATAGCCGCTAGGCTTCGGCATACCGGAAAACCGCTATGAATGCAATGGTTTTTACCTCATATTCCCTGCGAACCGCGGAACATCAGGGGTCTGCCTGCATCCGTAGTTCAGCGACCGGATCCATCCCGAGGTATCGACTCCATGAATGAACACCGCCGCGGGCTAAACAGGTTGCCTCTGCTGCGAAACCCTGCTGAGATGGCCGGCGTGGAATGGCTGAAGACTGCGGATACCGTGGAGGCACGGAGTCGATTTTCAGGCACAATTCGCAGGCTGGTCCGCGATCTGAACGACCCGGAAACAGGAAATCATCAAAAATCGCGGGAAAAACGCAGTCTCTGATGATTGACAAGCGAAATTCGCCTTTGTTTACTGGCCGCACTGAGGAATTCATCATCGGCCCCTCAGAGACAGGGTTGTCGCCGAGGAAATGGATGTCGCAGACAGGAATGTCGTTTAGAGCAGGAGCGTGGAATGGCTAAAGCGAAGGCAGCAGCAGCAAAGACCGTCATCAAGCCTCTGACGAAGTCAGAGATCTACACCTCACTGGCCGAGTCGACGGGTTTGACCCGTAAAGACATTGCCAAGGTGTTTGAAGAACTGTCGACCCTGGTGGCGAAGAACCTCAGCAAGAAGGGTCCAGGACAGTTCTCGCTTCCGGGCATCGCCAAGATGCGAGCCGTTCACAAGGAAGCCACCAAGCCGGCCCAGAAGCCCAACCCGTTCAAGCCGGGCGAAATGATGACGGTGAAGGCGAAGCCCGCCCGCACCGACGTCCGCATCCGCCCGATCAAGTCGCTGAAGGAAATGCTGTAGGCGGATCTGGTGCCAGCTGAGCTGCACCCCTCTGCAAGCCATTCGCAGCGCAAACGATCCATCCGTGTCCTGTTCGGGGCAAACCCGCAGGACACCGGGTGTGATTGATTGTTCGGTTGTACAGTCGCCAACAACCGGGTTTCCCGGTCAGGCGTGCCACTCCTTTCATAGCCCAGTGAACGCAACGTCACTGTCGGACTGAGTCTGTCAAACCCGACTTGACAGAACTTTAAAGATTTTCTTGACCCCCCAATTCTCGACCCGTACAATCACAGAGTCAGAGGCTGGGTCAGATTGCGCAGAATACGGCCCTCCGCATGAAGGCGGAGTTCCAGAACAGGATCTGTTCCGGAGAATCAGGTTGGTTTTGCGTGGGTAGCTGCACCTTGGAGTGGTGTCATGCTGGTGCTGTCACGGAAAAAAAACGAAAGCATCATCGTCGATGATGCGATTGTCATTACGGTGGTCGAAATCCGTGGTGACAAGGTGCGCCTGGGGATTGAAGCTCCGCGTGAAGTTCCCATTCACCGCAGTGAAGTCCACGCGGCAATTCACGCGGAAAGCGTGCGCCAAGTTGTGGAACTGGAACTGGAGCCCGCCCCCGCGACACCCTCGCCCGACACCCCCGCTGAACCGTCTGAATAAGCGGTAGGCCCTTGCCAACGCACGGTTTGCAACCTTGAGCAATCTCTCGATGCTCAGGAATTCCGCTCGTTAAACTTAACGCGATTATCAGGTCTGTTCCGTCGCCAGACTATCGGGCTTTTGGAAAAATCGATGGCCAGGTGGCCTGCCCGCTTGCCACCTACCGCCGCATCACTTAAACTTCGCATCCTCTGGCCCCATCGTCTAGAGGCCTAGGACATCGGATTTTCAGTCCGAGAACAGGGGTTCGACTCCCCTTGGGGTCAATATGGTTCATGTCGTCCGGTTTATCGCACTCGATAAGCCGGACGTCCTGCTTCATGGAGGAAGCGATGCAGACCGCTGAAGCTTGGCGCTCTCTCTTTGAAAACTGGCCGGAATCTATCCCCCGTGCCGGCCTCCTGGTCGCCTCTTTCGGCGAGACCATTCAATTCAAGGATTTTCTGATTTCGGGCAGTATTCTGCTCGTGGAACGTGAAATCCCCGATAGTCTGGGCGCGCGAAAAGTTCTGATTGCCTACGACGCGATTCAGGCGGTCAAGGTCACGACACCGATGGACCTGGCCCGCTTCCAGGTCATGGGCTTCCAGCCTCCGTTCTGAAAATCCAGAGTGACCCCGGCGGCTCGGACTGTTTCCCGTGCCGCCTCTGCCAGCGAGGGTCCAGGGATGGACATGTTCGTGGTCCAAGGTGGCTCTCCGCTCGCCGGTCGCGTGACGATCAGCGGGGCCAAAAACGCCGCACTTCCCATCATGGCCGCGACCTTGGCAATCGATGGCCCGGTCCTCTTGCACGGCGTTCCACGACTGGCCGATGTCAATACACTGACGCAATTGTTGCAACTGCTCGGCGTCGATCTCGTAGCGCCATCTGCTCATCAACTCCAACTCCAGGTGACGGATGCTCGACCACATCTGGCACCGTATGAACTGGTCCGGCGGATGCGTGCCAGCATTTGCGTGCTGGGCCCGTTGCTTGCCCGTCGTGGTCGCGCCTGTGTTTCGCTGCCCGGAGGCTGCAACATTGGGCATCGGCCGATCGATCTCCATTTGAAAGGACTCGCGGCGCTGGGTGCCGATATCTCTATTGAACGCGGTTATGTTCATGCGACCGCGCCACGCCTTAGGGGGGCGAAGGTCGACTTGCGTGGCCCTTCCGGCAGTACGGTCACGGGAACCTGCAATGTGCTGACGGCGGCCTGCCTCGCCGACGGAGTTACGCACATCACTTCCGCGGCGACAGAACCCGAAGTCGTAGACCTGGGTCACTTTCTGCAAGCGGCCGGGGCCCACATTGAAGGCCTGGGCACACCCCATCTCACAATCACGGGCGTTTCCCAACTCCATAGCGTCGAACACGCCATCATTCCCGACCGCATCGAAGCCGGTACGCTGATGATGGCCGCCGCGATTACCCGCGGAGAACTGGAGCTAACCGGAGTCCGTTGCGATCATCTGGCAAGCGTCATCCAGACTTTGCAGGGAATGGGTGTATCAATCGAACCCCACAAACACTCCGTGCGCGTCTCCTGCCAGGATCGCCTGCATCCCGTTGACATCACAACCGGGCCTTACCCGGCCTTTCCGACCGATCTGCAGGCTCAGTTGATGGCATTATTATCGCTGGCCGACGGAGTCAGCACGGTTACCGACACCGTCTTTCCCGATCGGTTTCTGCACATTCCTGAACTGTGCCGGCTGGGAGCCGACATTCGTCGGGAAGGTGCTGGTGGCCTGATTCGAGGTGTCGGACGGTTGAGTGGTTCCAGCGTGATGGCCTCGGACCTGCGTGCCAGTGCCGCATTACTTCTGGCGGCTTTAGCAGCACCGGGAGATTCCGTAATCCGACGCATCTATCATCTCGATCGTGGTTATGAATCTCTGGAGTGTAAGTTGCGGCCCGTGGGCGCACGCATTGAACGCGTGACCGACGCCGTGGAAAACACCCCCGCGTCTCTGTTGCCCAACGTCGAGATGTTTCCCCCGGCTCCCAAGTTTCTAAAACGCCCTTTCACGCAGCCCACCGCGGCAGAATCACCCCTCGGCGAGCAGGAACGCGGCTTCGACTTCCACGGGGATGTTGCTGGGGAGTGAGCCCATGCCCACAGCACTGCGAGCACCGCGACCGAATTCCTCTCCCCAGATTTCGACCATCAGATGACTGAAGCCGTTGATCACCGCGGGATGCCGTGCAAAAGTTGGCACGGCGTTCACCATGCCGAGGACTTTCACCACGCGGGCAATGTGATTCAGGCTGCCGAGTTCCTGCCGCAAGGTGGCGAGCATCGTGAGTCCGACTTGTCGGGCTGCCTGGTAAGCCTGCTCTTCGGTCAGGGCGTCGCCCACTTTGCCGGTGATGAGCGTGCCATCGGTTTTGACAGGGCCATGACCCGACACCCAGACCATGCGATCGACGATGACAATCGGGGCATAGATGCCACCGGGCTTGGGGGCGGGGGGTAACTCCAATTGCAGATCGGCCAGTCGTGTCTCCGGGGTCATGCCCGTATCTCCGCTTCGGTATCTCTGAGTGGTCTTCGGCGAGGGACAATAGCGCTGCGCATCAGCATAAAGTTCGCGCAGTCAGCATGCCAATCCACAGGGAAAAACAGCCCGCGGTGCGAACACGGGTGCGTTCCCAGCTTCATTCACGCCGGTTCACCAGATAGATTCCCGCAGCGATGGTGAGACCCGAGGCCAGTAGCCAGACCGACAGATGATCTCCCCGGAACAGCATTCCCAGGACCATGCCGAATAATGGTGTCAGGAAGCTAAAGACCGCGATCTGCGAGGCGGAATGTTTTTTCAAGAGATGGGCCTGCAACGCGAAGCAGATGCCCCCGACGAAAATCCCCTGGTACAGCAGTCCCAGCCACGCCGGCCACTCGACGGAGTGCAAGACCGGTTCTTCCCAGATCGCCACCGCGATCGCGAACTGCACCACCGCGACAATATCATGCCAGAATATCAGCTCCGTGGGACCAATCACCTTCAGCGCGTGCTTGGTATACAGAAACTTCACGCCGAGGATGAACGCGCTGAAGAGCAGCAACGCATCACCGGCGACACTGGTCGCATCGGGTTGCGACGCCGGTGCCTGGCCTTCCCATAACAACGTGATCGAACCGACCGCCGCGAGCGCGAGTCCCGCCCAGCGCAGACTGGTCAATCGATCGGTCTTGATCAGAAAGTGTTCGAGGCCCACCACCCAGAAGACAAAGGTGTTGACGAACAGCGAGGCATGCGACGAACTGGTCCACGCGGCACCGATGGTGAACGTCAGGATCTGCAGGAACAGCAGCGTCCCGGCGATCAGAACCGCAGGCCACTGCTTCGCTGTCACTCGGAAAGAGACCCGTTCCGACAGACACCAGACGAGCATCACGCCTATCGCCATCAGGAACCGCAACCCTGCGACCGTGATCGGTGGCAGGGCATCCACCGAGAACCGCGTGGCGACCGGATTGCCACCCCACAACGCCACCGTTAACAGCGTGAGGAGCGCGGATGTGGTGGTTAACGGTAACGGTTGTGGCGGACGAGACGTGGTCGTGGTCATACGGTCTTCAATATCAACTCTGACTCGCGAGACAAAGTCGAGCGCAGCATTAAGTGGCACTTGGCACTCAGCTCTTAGCTCTCTTTAAGAGATCACCGGGCGTGGGATCTGGTTCGGGTATTCTTGCGGTTTCGGGCGGGAAGAGCGGCGGCGGGCATGCGGGTCGGGAATCTCATCGGGATCGCGGCCATGAAGTACGGCGGTCAGTGGCTGCCGTTCCTGCGGTGAAACCTTCATCAGCCAGACCACTTCGCCCCCCTGCAATGCGACAGCGGGTACACCCCGCAAATACGCCACGCGATTGGTCGCCTGCGCGGGGACACGGGGCGGAGCCGATAGCACGCCGACCAGATTGAGCGGATCGACCGCGCTGATGGCGAGCATGTCGGGTTGCAGACCGGTGTCTCGATGTTTGCGAAGTTGCGTGATGGTCGATTCGAGCGCGAACTGTTCCCCTGCGACACCGGTGATGAACCGCCCGCCGCGGAGTTCCCCCCGGGCTTCCAACCGTCGATAGATCGGCGCGAGTTCCCACCATTTGGGAACGCCATCTTCCTGCGCGAGGAGATCACGGAACATCACCCCCCAGCGGCGAATCAGTTGCCACGCCCAGGCCTGCAACCGATCGGCGTCAGACAAGGTCGCATCGCTGGCCAACGGTCGCCGCCAGATCGACCAGCGACCCGAGACCACGCCGATCACGCGCTTCCGCGCCAATCCCGGTGGACTCGACCGCGACGGCCGTCCCAGCACATTCGTCTTCTCGGCGATCAGCGAACGTAACCCCGCGAAGGTATCACTGGTGACCAATCCCCGGCTGATCAGTTCCCCCAGCGCGTCTTCTAGATGCGTGGGCAACATCCGCGTCGTGGCGAACAAGTCGGTTGCGAACGACGCCCCATGTTCCGCGAGGTATTCGCGAATCTCATCGGCGAGGCTCGATAACGGTTCTGGCGTGTTCGCTTCGATGCGGCTGAGTAACCACGTCAGGTCGCCCCGTAAGAAGAGCGATATGGGCACGACACGGGTGAGAGTCGTCCCGGTGGTCCGATCAGCGGCGAGCTTCGGAGGATACAACCGCCCCCAACCGACTTCGCCCGTGAGACAGAGTTCATCCAGCCATTCGGGTTGATAGTCTTTGAGTCGCCGCGAAAGGAGATCACGTTCCCAGGCGACCGCCGACAGATCGAGTCCCTGCAACTGCGACAGCACTTCAAAGAGTCCGCTCGGCCCGCTGCGCTGTTCCGATCCCGCGAGCCCGTGGTACTCGAACAGAAACCGCTGGAACGCCGCGACGTTGACCGGTTCGATCTGCTGCCTGAGACCCGCGATGGTCCGTCGATGGATGCGGTTCAATAGGCGGCGATGGCACCAGTCGAGAGGAACACGATCTTCGGCTCCCTCTCCCCCATGGGTGGGGGAGAGGGTTTGGGGTGAGGGGGAGTCCGTGGTAGAGATGCTGCCACCCCTCACCCTATCCCTCTCCCCTTCCAGGGGAGAGGGGACGTTGAAGGCGTTGGGCTGGCGATAACGGCCGCGCATCGCTGCGCCTTCACCCTCCAACGCTTCGAGAATCGCCGCCGTTTGCGATTCGCTCCAGCACAGTTGTGCCGCTAACTCGGCGGCGGTCACCGGGCCGCAGAACTCCAGCCAGCCACGGGCAATGAAGATGCGGGCGGCGACGTTGTCCCACTCCGTGCGGACTCCCGTCGGGACGGCATAACCCTCGGGTAACGTCGCCTCGGGGAACAACAGCGTCACTGCCGGCCAGCGTTCGATTGGCACCCACGCTTCACGACTATCGGGCAGCGTGATCGTGAAGACCCGGCGTTCTTCGATCAACTCGCGAAAGAATCCTTGCCATTCCGCAAACGGCAACCGCTGCCAGGCCAGGTTGTTCTCCAATGAGGATGGTGATGAGCAGGGCAGCGTGCCCACGCTGAGGAGAAAATCATGCAACTCGTCCCGCTGCCGGACCAGAGGTGCCGCCTCGGTTACCACCTGTTCGATGGCGAGCGGATCGAGCCAATCGAGTGCGGGCATGTCTGCGGTGAGCCCGCTGCCGGGGCTGACCACACGGGTGCGGCGTTCCTGAATCTCGCCCCCATCAAGAAACGCATACGGATAGGCGTTCAGCAGTTCATAACAGAACGGCGACGGTTCGCGCGTATCACGGCCAATCAGCTTGATCTCACGCGCTTCGATCCGTCGCAACACCTGGATCAAGCCATGGATGTCCATCGCTTCGTGCAGACAGTCGTGCATTGTCTGACGCACCAAGGGATGATCGGGCAATTCAATGTCGCCGGTATGATTCTCCAGGCATCCGGTTAACTGCGGAAAGACCGAGGTCAGCAAATCATCGGCACGGAAGCGCTGCAACGCGGGGGGAACCTTCTTGCCGAACTTCATGCGTTGCAGCAGCAAAGCCCGCGTCGCATTCCAGCGCCAGCGCAGTTGGAATGTCGGTTCGACGAGAATGGCTTGCGACAGCAACGCCTCGACGTTCTCCGAGGTCAACATGCCGAACAGTGATTCAATCGGAAAGCTGTGCTGCGGACCGAGCGACAAAATGAAGCCATCGTCATCGGCGGTCGCCTGCAGTTCAAAGTCAAAGCTACGGCAGAACCGTTTCCGCATTGCATAGCCCCAGGCCCGCGTGATCGCCGCCCCGAACGGGGCATGCACTACCAGTTGCATCCCACCGGTTTCATCAAAGAATCGCTCGAACAAAATTTTGGTTTGCCCCGGCACAAACCCGACGGCTGTTTCTTCCGAGCGCACATAATCGACGATGGCTCCGGCGATGTGTTCCGGACACGTCGTCTCCTCGATCACCCAGGCGATGGCGTCCGCTGGTTGCGATCCACGAGCGATGATCTCATCACGCAGTCGCGAGACCTCGGTCGAAAGCTCGATGGTACGACCGGGTGCCTCACCAAACCAGAATGGAATCGTGGGCGGAGCACCGTGGGCATCATGCACCACCACATCGCCCTGCCGGACATGTTGAATCTGCCAGGACGTGTTGCCGAGCAGGAAGATGTCGCCCCGCTGGCTTTCGACGGCGAAGTCTTCATCGACGCTGCCGATCACCGTATGTTCCGGTTCCGCGACCACACGGTATTGGCCGGTTTCCGGGATCGCTCCGGCATTGCCGATGGCGACCGACTTGGCGATCGGCCGGGCTTTGATCCGACGGCCCACGCGATCATAGAAGATTAAGGCGCGAGCACGACCCGAACGCTCGGTCAGTCCCTCGCTGAGGAACTGTAACACATCCTCGAAGACCTCTCGCGTAAGATGCCGATACGGATCGGCCCGGCGACACAGGTCGAACAACGCATCGGCGTCCCATTCCTCGCAGGTCACTTCGGCGACCAGTTGTTGCACGAGAATATCGAGCGGGGCCACCGGGATGCGGACGGCATCGAGCGTGCCCTGTTTCACCGCGCGAATGAGGGCCATGCATTCGAGCAGTTCATCGCGACTGAGCGGAATCACCCGGCCTTTGGGAATCGCATGCAGCGAGTGCCCGGCCCGGCCGATCCGCTGCAGAAACGTTGAGATGGCCCGCGGCGAACCCATCTGGATCACGAGGTCGATGTAACCAACATCTAGACCGAGTTCGAGCGACGCCGTCGCGACCACGGCTTTCAGTTGCCCGGTTTTCAACCGTTGTTCGGTCTGTTCGCGAATCTCGGCCGACAGGGAACCATGATGGCTGCTGACGTGCTCTTCGCCGAGCAGTTCGCTGAGCTGATGCGTCAACCGCTCGGCCATGCGGCGGGTGTTGACGAAGATGAGCGTGCTACGGTGTGACTGGATGAGTTCGCCCAGTCGTTGATGGATGATGGCCCATTCTTCATGGGTGCAGACTGGGCCGATGGATTCATTGGGGACTTCGATGCCCAGATCGAGTTGCCGTTGATGACCGATATCGACGATGGTGCAACCTGGAGAGCGGGGGGACGTGAGTCCCTCCGGTGATGGTGTCTTTTGATCTCCCTCGTTATCAAACAATCCTCGTTGCTGGTTACGTATCGGCAGGGTGGCGGGGGCGCTCCGCGGATGCGGAAGCCCCCGAGAATCCGCCTCGATTCCCGGGGCTTCCCGTAGAGCGCCCCCGCCACACGTCGGTTGATCAAGCCCAGGGATGGCGATCCCTGGGCTTCCGGTGCCGACGAGAAACTCGGCAATGCGTTCCAGTGGCTTCTGCGTGGCGGACAGGCCGATGCGTTGCATCGGTTTCCCGACCAGGGCTTGCAACCGCTCCAGTGATAACGCCATGTGCGAGCCACGCTTGTCGCGCACCAGGGCATGAATCTCGTCAACGATAACGGTATCGACATTCCGCAGGGCATCGCGGCCTTTGGGTGACGTTAACAACAGGTACAATGATTCCGGAGTGGTGACGAGAATATGTGGCGGTTTGCGAACCAGCGCGGCCCGTTGTGCGGCGGAAGTATCTCCCGTTCTCAACCCCAAGCGTAACGGCGGAACATCAAGCCCCCGTTCTTCTGCCAAGGCGGCAATCTCGGCGAGTGGTCCCGACAGATTGCGTTGCATGTCGTTCGACAAGGCGCGTAGCGGGGACAAATAGACGACGCGGATTTCGTTGCCAAGTTGGCCCCGTTCGGCTGCGCGGAACAGGCGATCGATGACTGCCAGAAACGCCGTGAGCGTTTTGCCAGACCCGGTGGGAGCGGCGATGAGGGTATGCCCCCCCGCGGCGATCACCGGCCAACCGCGTCGCTGCGGTTCGGTCGGCCCGGCGAACTTGCGGGCAAACCACTCGGCGATCAGCGGATGAAAATCGACCGGCACGGCCTCGGCAGCATTCACGACTCACTCCTTGCGACTCTGTATGATACGGTGGAAGGCAAGCGTTCTCCAACGGGGAGGAAAAATCCAAATCCGAAATCACAAATCTCAAGGAAATCTCAAATCGCAATCTCCAAACATCCGTGTTCCGAGCGTTTCCGTTTAGAATTTGGAACTTGAGATTTGAGATTTCCTTCGGATTTCGTATTTCGAGTTTCGGATTTTTTGAATGAACTGCTCCCAAGTCGAGATCGCTGGCAAACCGGCTGAGTTGCTGTTGCCGAGCGGTACCCCCCGCGGCGTGTGTGTCTTCCTGCATGGGTATGACGGTGTCACCCTCAAAGACAATGCGGCCTACCACGCAGCGCTGGAACAGCAACAACTGGCCTGTTTGTGTCCGCTGGGTCCACACTGTTGGTGGACGCTGGAAGTCTGGCCCGAATTTGATCCCGCGATCAGTCCGGTCGAGTTCGTGGGCACCAGCGTGGTCGAGTTCCTGCGAGAACGTTTTCCGGACAGCACCGAATCGCTGAGCATCTTCGGTGTCGAAATGGGGGGGCAAGGGGCGTTGCAGGTGGCGTATCGCTATCCCCGCATCTATGGCACCGTGGTCGCGATCTCTCCCAAAGTCGACTTTGAAACCTGGCACGGGCATGGCACCACGCTCGATGCCATGTTCCCCGATCGCGAAGCGGCCCGTCAACGCATTGCTACCCTGCACATCAACCCGCTCAACTGGCCGAAGCGACAACTGCTGTTGTGCGACCCGTCTGATCATTACTGCCTGGACGGTGTGCAGACCCTCGCCAGCAAGCTGATGTCGTCCGGTGTCCCGTTTGAAGAAGACCTGAAGACCACAGCCGGCGGATTCGGCTGGAATTATGCGAATCATATGGCAGATCGGGTCGTGAGTTTTCTCGCCGCGGGCAAGTAAAAAGCAGACCACGAGAAAGTCTATCGCAACCCGCGTAGCAGCAGCATCGTGGCGATGACAAGGTCGATCGCGAAGCGGTACTTCCACACACGGACACACCAGCGCGGCGTCGGACCGATCGCGCGAGCCGCCAGCACCAGGTACAAATTTGCGGCGAACAGGAAGGCGAAGTGAATCACCACGGCAAGGGGCACCGCGACCAGGACCGTGGCGACATCGAGCCGCTTGATCAGATTGATCGCAACGGTGTGACCAATCGCCGCCGCGACGCCGAAGTGTGCCAGCCACCAGGTCGCGATTAACGGTCTCCAGAACCAGGTGAGCAGGGGCATGCGGGCCGCCATTGCGAGTGCAAAGGGCAGCTTGACCACGGGGAGTTTGGGGTCGAATGTGGGGGGCAATTCGCCGTAGTCGTGCAGCCGCCCGACCGAGGCTTCGGCCGCCATGCGGGCAATTAACAATGCGAGCCAACCGGTGCCGAGCATCAGCGGCAGCATCGTCGCGACCAGGTTCCAGCGGCCTTGCGCGAATCCGACGATCAGCAGAATGCCAAAGACCACGGGGGCAAAGAACCCGATGAAGAACGCCGCCAGAAGTCCTAACGTGGTCTCAAAGGTGACCTGCACCACAAGCGGGCCATGCCAGCTTTGAATGTCGCTGTGTTCGGCGGAAAGACTCACGTCCGGTCACCTGTGTCACGAACCTGCTCGGTGGAATCGTCCTCTCGAATGTAACCCGTGGTGATGGGCATCACCAGTGGAAGATCGTATTCCCCTGGGCTTTCCGCTGTCCTTGCACTCGTTGCTGGTACAGACGATTCTATGCACCGCAGCGAATCAGGCTAGCCAAGTGTTGAGTGTGGAGTGCCCAGTGGAAATGCAGGAAGACGTTCTCACACTCAGCACTTAGCACTTAGCCCTCAACACTCAGCTCTTACCAGGCTTCACCATGCAACGTGTTTCCACTGGCATTCCCGATCTCGACAGTCTGCTCGGCGGCGGACTCATGCCCGGCACCATGACCGTCGTCATGGGAGCCACCGGCATCGGCAAAACGCAACTCGGTCTGCAATTCGCCAACGCAGGACTGTCACAGGAAGGTCAACGCGGCTGCTTGTTCGATATGACCACGCGCGGCGACGCGCAAAACCACGCCGCCTATGCCGCCCGCATCGCCGACTGGGTGCTGCGTGAACGGCAGATCGATCTGCCCTTCACCCCCGCCGATTTATGGAACCCGGAGGCATCGCGGTTCGACTACTTTCACATCTTCGAGCGCAGCGGTCGACGTGTGACCGTCCACGATGTCGACCACGACCAATGGCAGGAATGGAAGGTGGAACTCAACCGCAAGCTCGATCAGGCGATTGCCTACTTCTACGCAAACTTCGTGCATGGCGTGCGGCGGTGCGTGATCGATGGTGTCGAACCGGCCGACAAGGCGAGCGAGTCGTTCCAGTTCCATGTGTTCGATTACATCTACCATCAGATTCTGCATAAGGATCACGACTGGGTGGCCCGTGACCTCTTCCGGGTCCATTACCGGGAGCATGAACCACAGGTGATGCAGCATGCCTACGAACACGAACAGCTCACGGCGCTGTTGCTCTACACCTCGCACGAGGTGCTGCTGGATGATCTGCTGGGCCGCCCGATCGAAAGTGGCGATGAACTTTCCAACGCGAACACCATCATCCAGATGGGCAAGATTCGTGACGGTTTGAAGATGCGGCGGGCCCTCTACATCGCCAAACACCGGGGCAGCGCCTGTGACGAATCGATCGTCCCCTACGAGATCACCGAGCGGGGAATCGTGCTGGCGTAATCCCTGTCAGTATGTGATGGCTCGCTTCTGGTGGAGCGCGCGGTGTGTTCTGTCCCTAAAGACGGTATGCTGGCGGCTCAAGTGCTCGGCCAGTGTGTCACGCTGCTGCTTTGGGACGTTGCATGCCTTCACCGGAATTGACGAGCACGGAACCTGTTGCCAGCACATTGCCCCGCGTGCTGTCGTTATGGGATGGCGTGGGAATTGTGATTGGCTCGATCATCGGGTCGGGCATCTTTCTGAAAGTGGGCAACGTCGACGCCGCACTGAAAATGTTTGGCTTCGGGCCGATCATTGGCGTGTGGGCCCTAGTGGGACTGGTCACGCTGTGTGGATCGCTGGCGCTGGGTGAACTTGCCGCGATGTTTCCGCATGCGGGCGGGCCGTATGTTTATCTGCGCGAGGCGTATGGCCGCTTACCTGCGTTTTTGTGGGGTTGGACCGAGTTCTGGGTGGTGCGCACCGGTTCGGTCGGAGCGCTGGCCTGTGCGACGGCGCTCTATCTCAATCAAATCGTGCCTCTCACGCATTGGGGGCAGGGCTGCGTGGCAATTGCGATCGTGGTGAGCCTCTCGACCGCGTGCGTGATCAGCACCCGCTGGAGCGCGTCGATCCAGAACAGTTTCACGGTGATCAAGCTGTTATTTCTCGCGGGCATCATCGTGCTCCCGATTGTGATGTTTCAGGCCAATGTCAGCCATTGGTCTCCCGTCTTCCAATCATCGACCGAGACCAGTTTCTGGCAGGCGCTCGGCGTGGCCTTTATCGCCGTGATGTGGCCTTACGACGGCTGGATCAACCTCGCTCCAGTGGCCGAGGACTTGCGCGAACCCCATCGCAATGTCCCTAGGGCACTCGCGATCGGCATGGCCGTTGTGGTGACGGTGTACGTGCTGGCCAACCTCAGCTATCACCTTGTGCTGACAATGGACCAGGTCGCCGAAACCAAAACGATCGCGGCTGATATGTTCCAAGCGTTGTTTGGTTCCACCGGGGCGAAGCTGGCAGCGGTGGGCGTGATGTGCTCAACCTTCGGGGCGACGAACTCGAACATGCTCTGCGGACCCCGGATCTATTTTGCGATGGCGCGTGATGGTTTGTTGCCAGGCTCGTTGCAACAGGTGCATACCCGCTGGAAGACACCGGCGAATGCCATTATCGTCCAGTGTGTCTGGACGGTCATGCTGATCGTGTTGTTCTATGCCTGGAAGAGCGATCCCAAGGCCGCATTCGATGGGCTCACCGATTCGGTGATCTTCGCGGGGCTGATCTTCTACAGCCTGACGGTGGGTGCGGTCTATGTGCTCAGGGTCACGCATCCTCGGCAAGACCGGCCCTATCGCACTTGGGGCTATCCGGTGACTCCGGCCCTGCTCATTGGCGTCTACTGCTTCGCGTTGGTACGGCAACTGATCGATCAGGGAACCCAGATGGTCTCTGTGATGGCCCTCATCGCCAGCGGCGTGGTCTACTACGCCATCATGTCCGTGCGTCGTCGGAGTTCAACTCCGGCACAGAGTTGATGGGCGGTCAAGATGTCCGTTTGAGCGAGTCGGGGCAGGGGCCCCGACCTTTGGTACTATGGTGACTTTCAGCCACAAAGGTCGGGGCCCCTGCCCCGACGCTCTGACTTGCCAATGAACTCAGCGAATCACGATACGTTTTGAATACCGTTTCTAACGGACGCCTGTCGCCAGAGTCGCGCCGCAGCGAACACGATCACAACTCCACACGCGACCTTCAACACCGCGAGCCACCACGGCTTCCACCAGGCCCCGGTGGTGACTTCGATCACATCGGTCAGCCCAAAGACCAGCAGAGTGACGGACAAATAAGCGGCGGTGCGAGGTATCGGCAACGGCCGTCGTCGCAACGCGATCCACAGGCCTACACCCAGTAGAGACCAGTAGACCGCTTCAAGGATGTTGAAGAGACGCACGAAGTCCCAGGTCACCCGACGATTCCGGAAGGGAGGCTGACGTCCACGAATTGAGGACGCGACACCCTCTCAACGCCGAATCGAGACTTCTTTCGTCAGGAGAATGACCAGAATTATGCCGCACGCTGAGTCGACACAAGCCGTTGGTCATGATGATAGGCCACGCCACCGATGTAATGGTCCGTCGTAGCGACGATCGGGAGGGGGCATTCCTGCTCGAGATAATTGCGGACATCGAGATACTTTTCACAAGGATTGGCATCGTGCCAGCAAAGTGCGCCACCGGGCGCCAACAGTTGGAGGCAGAGTTCCGTATCCTGCTTGACGCCTTGATAGGTATGGTCCCCATCGATAAAGATCATGTCGAACTGGCCGAATTTCCGGATCAGCGTCTCGGCCTGCAGTTGATGAGAATCTCCGTACAACTGTCGGAACCGTGGACGGTTTTTCGGTCGGACCTGGCTGCCAATCTCACGCATCTGCAAGCTGGAATTGTTATATCGCGATCGGAAAAGATTCCACTTCTGATTCACGTAGGCAATGCTCACCACCTGGGTTTCAGGCAGGAGTTCGAGAAGAAAATTGGAAGTGATGCCCAGGAACGTGCCAATCTCGAAAATCCGACGCGGACGATGCCGCAATCCAATTGCCGCCAAGGCCCGGTAGTCTTCCAGATGGGTCATGGCCTGAGCCTGCTCGGCGGTGGCTTGCGATAAGGCTTCAGCACGGTTTTGCTCAGCTTGGGGAGTATCGAGATGCTCGAATAAAGAAGTGACTCGCATGAACATGAGTGTCTCCCGTGACCGTGCTGTCTGTGTACTGGATTGATGTGTACGTACAGGTCCGGCTGATGTAGTGTGTATCAGATCACTTTGACGAGACGGATTCGGCTCAATAGAGATCTCTGTCGTCTCGAATCCGCTGAGATCAGGCAGTTCAGGCAGTTTCTGCCGATGGGCATTTCGCTGAGGTGCGGCTGATGACTGACAGTGAAAACACCCCACTCAAGTTAGAGCCCTTACCTGTTCTCGACTTCACCGATGAACCCCGTTCGGTGCGCTGGCGGGAAGTGCTTGCGGTCGTGTTCCTGGTCGTCATCAGTGATCTGGCGATTTACCGTGGCGTGGGCTTGGCCGGGTATGCGTGGCTGTTTGCGTTGGCGCCTGTCTGTCTCGTTCTGGGGACAGGTCCGGGTCGTAAGGCGATCGGGTGGGCCTTTGTAGCGGTATTGCTCGGTCTCGCTGGCCGCCTGGTCTGGTGTGGCTCAGCGCTCGCAGTGATTTGCGGATTTTTCTGTCTGGTCGCGCTGGCGATGTGCGTGACCGGGCGTGTGCCGCAAATTCTGTCGATGATCGCCTACACAGGGCAAAGTCTCGCCGCCGGCGCGATCGGGCTCAACGCGTATGGGTCAGCGGCACATCGCCAGTTGCAGCCGCTGAAGTCATCGACCTGGATTTCGCTACTGATGCCCGCCGGGGCACTGCTGCTGTTCGGTACCATTTTTCTGTTCGCGAATCCCGACCTGGTGTCGTGGGTCTCGCAGGAGTGGCAACTCTGGTTTGATCGTATGAATGAATGGCTCATTCACTTTTCCATCCTGGAGATTCCGTTCTGGATTGCGGCGGCGTGGATCAGCGTGGGACTCTTGCGGCCACTGACGGCTTCCAGTGATATCCGCCAGCGTGTCACGCCGACGGTCCGTGCCGAGTCTCAACCCGCCGCGTTGTATGCCGCGTTTCGGAACACGCTGCTGACGGTGATCGTGCTGTTCGTGGTCTATCTCGGTTTCGAGTTTCAGACGTTGTGGTTTCGCAGTTTCCCCCAGGGCTTTCATTATTCAGGTTATGCCCATGAAGGGGCGGCATGGTTGACCGTGGCACTGGCGCTGGCCACGCTGACCTTGTCACTGATCTTTCGTGGTCAGGTACTGCGCGATCCGCGACGATCGCGCCTGAAGCAACTGGCATGGGTCTGGTCGGTACTCAATTTGCTACTGGCGGTCGCGGTCTACAATCGGCTGTGCATTTATGTAGGCTTCAACGGCCTCACCCGCATGCGGATGGTCGCCTTCTTTGGCACCACGGCCGTGGTCATCGGCTTCCTGCTGGCGGTCTACAAGATCGCCCGGCATCGTGATTTTGTCTGGCTGTTGCGGGCCGATCTGTGGGCGCTCGCTTTGACCATTATTGCCTACGCTCTGACGCCGATTGATCTGTTCGTGATGCGGTACAACACCCAGCGGATTCTGGCGGGCGATCCGGCCCCGTCGGTGCAGATCAGTGTGCATCCCATCGATGCCGAAGGACTGCGGGAACTGTTGCCGTTGTTATCCTGCGAGAACGAGATCATCCGCGACGGCATCCAGGCGCTATACGCCACGCAATGGCAACAGCGGGCCTCGGGACCAGCGAACCGTGAGATCACGAACTGGGAAGAGTGCTCTCAACTGCAACTGGCCGAACGCTACCTGGTGACCGATCTGCTCGCATCGCGCGAACAATGGTCTGCGATGAATGACGATGCGACAGTTCGTGACAAAGCCTGGGAGCGCTTCCGCGAATACGCGTATCAGTGGTATTGAGCACCGCAGCGGTTGGTCGTCGGTCAGTTTGATCGAGCCGGGGCAGGGGCCCCGGCCTTTAATCGCGGAAAAATGGTTTGGAATTCAAAGGTCGGGGCCCCTGCTCCGACTGCTCCTACTTGAAGCGGCATCAGAGTTCCTCCATCAACGACGGACCACGCACGCGGTCGGGGAGTTGCCCCAGATTGCGATGGGCGACCAGTTCCGCCACGATGCTCACGGCGATCTCGGGCACCGTTTGCGAACCGATCTCAAAGCCGAGCGGGGCATAGACCTTGCGGAGCGTTTCCGCCGTAATGCCCTGTTCCAGCAGATCCTTGAAGATCAGCTTGATCTTGCGGTGACTGCCGATGAGGCCGACATACCGCGCGGGAGTGTTGGCCAAATGGAACAGCGCCTCTTCATCGTGGTTGTGCCCGCGCGTGACGATGATGCAATACGTGTCGGTATCGACCTCTATGTTCGTCAGTGCGTCGTCGATGGGGGCGACGATGCGGCGTTGGGCCCGCGGAAAACGCTCCGGGCTGCAATACTCCTGCCGATCGTCGATGACCCAGACATCGAAATCGACATCGCTTGCCAGGTCCGCCACCTTCTGCCCGACATGCCCGGCTCCGACAATCACCAACCGGCAACGTGGCAGATGGGGCAGACAAGAGACACCGCCCACCACATACGGCCGTGGTCGCTCGATCAATGGTCGCAATGTCTGGAAGACCGCCGTCGGTACCGCTGTGGTACCCCGCTGTGCGAGCACCTGGCCGTTCGCATCGAGCAGGTACCGACTGGCGAGTGCTCCACCCGCGACTTCGGCATCGATGATCACCGCTTCGGTGCAACCCTGCCCGGCCAGCAGTTGATCGGCGAGTTTGCGAAAATAGGTGATGTCATCGCCCGGGCGAATCGGGTCGACCAGCATTTTCATGCGGCCCCCACAGATCAGGCCATCATCCCAGCCGTAATCGCTGTCGAGCTGGAATGTCAGCAGTTCGGTTCCACCAGTCGCGAAACGTTCGAGCGCGAGGCGTTTGACTTCGGCTTCGACACACCCACCGCCGAGCGTGCCCGACTGCGAACCATCGGGGAAGACAAGCATGGCCGCCCCGGCCTTTTGCGGTGTCGAGCCACGAGTCTCTACCAAGGCGGTATAGCAGACCGGCTGCCCGGAGCGCAGCATCTGATCGAGTTCGAGGAGGATCGTGCGCATCGACATAGTTTACGCGATCCTCACATGTTGCACGCCGTGTTTCACCAGCCATTCCAGCCAGCGTTCCTGTTCTTCGGTGATTTCGATTTCCGTGCGGGAGGCACTATCGAGTGGCGAGACAATCGTGATCACACCCTCATCGAGAATGCGTGCGGCATCTGCACCACGAATCCAGTACTCACCACTGGGAAGCTTCGCCGGGGCGTCCTGCACACCCGGCGGAGTGGCGAAGTAAGTGACATCGTGCCGGAACCGCGTGGGCATCGAACACGCGGGGACATTCCCCTGATCGACGGCAATCACTGACACCGGCATCACAGGCACTCCAGTAGAACAACATTCAATCGGCGTGGCTGACCGTTCGCGCTCGGCGATCACCCGGTCAAGACACATCGCACACAAACAGACGGCTTCTTCTACCAGCGGCAACCCGGCCGACGGCCGCGTCATGCACCAGCAACTCGACCGCCCGGCAACCAGCCCACATTCATTCGGAGCACCACACTGCGGACACGTGGACTGATTCATGATTTCATTCCACCAGACACGGAAGCCCACGGATGGCGATCCGTGGGCTTCATCAACCATCGACCTACCTTACCAGCCCGCGCCTTTGGTCTTCGTCGCAATGCGGCAGAAGTACATGTCGGCGGTGATGTAGAGCGTGCTGCCGTCGTCGCCCCAGGCACAGTTGGCGGTGGCTTCCTTGGTGTCGAGGCGGCCGAGCGGCTTGCCGCTGGGGTCGAGCACCCACACGCCACCCGGGCCGGTCGCCCACAGGTTGCCCGCCTTGTCGACCTTCAGGCCGTCGGGCAGCCCCTTGTGCTTGCCGACGTATTCCGTGGTGTCGAACAGCACTTCGCTCTTGCCGAGCGTGCCGTCCTCTTTGACAGGGAACTTCTTCCAGATTGCCGCCTTGGGGTCGGACTGGGCGACGTACAGGAACTTCTCATCGGGGGAGAAGGCAATGCCGTTCGGCCGGGTCATTTCCTCTGTCAGCAGGGTCACCTTGTTGACGCCATCCTTGCCGATCTGCAATCGATAGACGCCGCAGTAATCGAGTTCGCGACGGGGATCGTCGAAGTTGCCCGGCAGACCATAGGGCGGGTCGGTGAAGTAGAGGTCGCCATTCGATTTGAAGCAGCCGTCGTTGGGGCTGTTGAGCCGCTTACCCATGTAGTTATCGACCAGCGTCCGCTTGCCGCCGTTCTTGGTGAGGACCGACACGCGGCGGTCGCCATGCTCGCAACTGACGAGTTGGCCCAGGGGGTCGAGCATCAGGCCATTGCAGCCGGGCTCGCCACCGTATTCCACCTGACCGGTGTAGCCCGACGGTTTGAGGAACAGGCTGATGCCCTTGCCGTACTCCCACTTCATCACGCTGTTGCGGGGGATATCGGAGAAGAGGACGTAACCACTGTCCCCCTCTTTCACCCACACCGGCCCTTCCGACCACTCAAACCCCGAGCCCAAGACTTCCATCACGGCGTCCTTGCCGATGAGAGCATCGAACTTTGGATCCAACCGCACAATCTCCCCCAGATGCGGGAAGTTGGTGGTGTTCTGGGCGTGGGTGATGGCGGGAAACAATAAAGTCATGAAAGCAAAAAGATAGCGGCGTGACATGGATGCAGATCCTCAGAAAAGAGACTGTTGTTGCTATCGAGACTGAAGTTCAGATTGTTCTGAGAGTATCATTTCCTCCGCCGGGAATGTCTACTGCGGAGAGAGGTGTCGGGGGTGAGGGATCGGGTTTCTGGCGAGAAAAGGGCTGAGGCGATGGCAGGGCGGGTGGTGCTGGTGACCGGGGCGACGCGGGGACTTGGGCGGGCGATAGTGGCCGGGATGATCGCTGCCGGGCATACGGTGATCGGCTGCGGTCGGTCGGCGGAAGCGGTTGCCGCACTGTCGCAGCAGTACAGTTCTCCGCATCGGTTTGATGTGGTCGATGTCGCCCGCGATTGCCAGGTCGCGGAGTGGTCGGAGGCGGTGCTGTCGGCCGGGTTGGTCCCCGATCTGCTGTTGAACAATGCCGCCGTAATGAATGCCACCAAGCCGCTGTGGGAAATCTCCGGCCGCGAGTTTCAGGAGATCATCGATGTCAACATTGCCGGGGTGGCGAATGTCATTCGGCACTTCGTCCCGGCGATTATTGAACGTCGAACGGGCGTGATCGTCAATTTCAGTTCGGGCTGGGGCCGCTCGACCTCACCAGACGTGGCTCCCTACTGTGCGACCAAGTTTGCGATCGAAGGGTTGACGATGGCGCTCGCACAAGAGCTACCGCCAGGGTTGGCGGCGATTCCATTGAACCCCGGCATCATCGATACCGATATGCTGCGGAGTTGTTGGGCCGATGGGGCGAGTGCGTATCCGTCGGCCGAGGAATGGGCCGAGGTGGCAGTGCCGTATCTGTTGAAACTCACCGCACGCGACAACGGGCGACAACTGGCCGTGCCGGTGTGAAGCGCTCAGGCGTGGCGGGCTCTCAGCATTTCGACCAGCGGGGCATTGGCTTCGGGAAAGGTCAGCGTGAAGAGTTCGCTCGGTTCCACCCAACGGAACGCGTTGGTCGTTATGGTCTTGGTGTCGTCAAAGAGCCGACATTCCCAAAAGCTGAGATCGAGTTCGCCGTGGGCATACCGGAAACGATGCTGTAGCAGCAGCGTATCGGCGATGACGACCAGGCCGGTTTCTTCATGACATTCGCGGACGGCACAAATGTCGGAGGGTTCGGGGCCTTCGCATTTGCCGCCGGGAAACTCGGAGTAACCCGCGAGAGGTTTCCCGGACGGTCGCAGGCCGACGAGGTATCGCCCCTGATGGCAGACGATGGCGATGCCGATGCGCAGCGGAGTTTTATGCATGCCCATAAGATCAAAACAGCCCAGGAGCCGTCTCCTGGGCCTGGAGGAAAATTCGGATCAGTCCAGCTTCGCGTCGGGAACCGGTGCCCCCATGACGTGGTAGCCGGAGTCGACATGCAGGTTCTCACCGGTCACGCCCGAAGAGAGATCGCTCAGCAGGTACAACGCACTTTTCGCGACCTCAGGGCCATCCACGTTTCGACGTAATGGAGCAAAGGCTTCGTAGAGCTTAAACGTCTTGTCGATGTCTTTCACCGCGGAGGAACTCAGCGTCTTGATGGGTCCGGCGGACAGGGCATTGACGCGGATTTTCTGCGGACCAAGCTCGTGGGCCAGGTACTCGACCGACGTTTCGAGCGCGGCCTTGCACAAGCCCATCACGTTGTAACCGGGGATCACCTTCTCACCGCCGAGGTAAGTCAGCGTGATGATGCTGCCACCGTTTGTCATCAGGTTTTTGGCGCGATGGCAGACCGCCATCAGGCTATAGACGCTGATATCCATCGACGTTTTGAAACCCTCGCGGCTGACAGCGTAGACCGGGCCCTTGAGGTCATCGATCGGAGCGTAGGCGATGGAGTGAACTACGAAATCGAGCGTGCCGAATTTCTCGGCGGCCATGGCGAACGCGGCGTCGAGGTCTTCGTCTTTCTGGACATCACACGGGCAGACCATCACCGGGTTCAACGGATCGACGAGTTTGCGGACCCGGCGTTCCATCTTGGGACTGGCGGGATCTTTGTCGGGCAGGTGCGTGAAGCCGAGCTGTGCCCCTTGTTTATGCAGTTCTTCCGTGATCGCCCAGGCGATGGAGTAGTCGTTGACCACTCCCAGAACCAGACCCTTTTTGCCGTCCATCATGCCCATGCTGCGATCCTTGTCCTCGAAATTCACGATGCCCGAATGTCGTCGTTCCCAGCCTCGAATGTCGAAAGTACGACGAACTTTCGATTCAGGAACGAAACTGCCAGAGAGACTGCCAGCGGACAAAATCGCTGGCGAACACGTCAAAATACCCAGACCCGCGCTCTCCGGCAACCAGTACCGAATTTCCTGGCTGAAAGTGTCGCATAAAAAAACCCAGGGATCGACGATCCCTGGGCTGAAAACATCGTGAAATGGGTCACGGAAGGCGTTTGATCGCGACCCTGAATGCGTTCCGACAAAACCTCTGCGAGATCAACACGGCCACTGCAACAACAGCGGGTTTGACGTGCCGCAACCGGTTTTGTCGGATGGCACTAACGACCGATCCAGAAGGAAAAGTCATCGGTGCGGACACCCAGTCCAGACCCCTGGCGATTGCCGTAGCCCCGCCCGTAGCCATAGCCGGGTTGGTTGTAACCATACACGGGATAGGGCTGGTAGCTGGGGACGACGATCGGAGCCGGATAAACCGGCGCCTGGTAGATCGGCGCGGCGTAGACCGGTCGGGGGCGAGCATACCCGTAGTGCGGCGGCAAGGGATACGGCTGGATCACCGGTCCACAGTGCGGCTGATGCGGATAATGCTGCTGAGGCGGGTAGGGGACGTGATGCTGGTGGGGACCACCCGCTTCAGCTCCCAGTGTACTGGCAAGAGTGATGGCGGCCGCAGCCGCCCCGCTGAACAACCACGTTCGCTGCATGATACTGACCTTCCTCTGGATGGTGTGTGACACCCGGCAAATCATCGCCGGTGAACCAGAGGAAACGCAGTCGGCGTGCCAAATGGCAGGAATCAGTCGAAATGTCTGTTGGAACGGCTATTTGTGCCGAAACCCGCAAGTTTCACGCAAAGGTGCAGGTTGTGGTGACATCATTCTGAATGCAGAGTGAGATCGATTCGCTCGCAGAATTTGTCACTTTGCACGTCTGACTAAACGAAAACCGGCCGATCTTCGCGAGGAAGACCGGCCGGCACGTGAGACAGCAATCCAGAAATCGACGACGCCTAGCAGGCGGGCTGGTTGTCGTCGAAGTTAGGACTTTGAGCCATCCGACAAAACCGCTTGCGGCACCCGGACATTGCTGTTATTGCAGTGACCGGGTGGATCCCGCAGAGGTTTTGTCGGAATCAACTTAGTAGGTCAGCACAGCGTCGACCGTGAAGACCGTCTGATTGTACAGATCTTCGCCGTTGCCGTAGGTCAGGTTGTTGCCTGGGGCCCACATGTGGCGAACTTCCGGACGAATCGTCAGGCATTCCATCGGCTTGACGTTCACGCCGTAGGTCAGAGTGTAGTACGAGGTGCTATCAGCCTTGTACCATTCCTGACGCACACCGGCCTTCACCTTGTCGTTGATCTGGTAGAAGGCGTAGTTGATCTGCCCGAGCGAGTCGCGAGCGACACCGTTCGTGGCGAAATCGAAAGGCACCTGGAAGCCGGGGAACAGCGGGAACGGAGCGAAGCTGTTGTTGGTGTTCAGGACGTCCAACTGATGCACGGTCGACAGCTTGTCGGTCCAGTTCAAGGACACGATCGCGCTGTTGACGGCACCATCGCCACGCCAGCCGAGGTTACCGGCGTTGACAGTCCAGATGAACGACACATCGTCGCTCGCCTTGAAGCTGAAACCGCCGAGGTAGCTGCTGCCGTCGTTGAGCTGATCAAAGCCCGTATCCCATCCAGCCACCCAGCCGTTCCACACGGTCAGGCGATCGCTGGCGGCATATTCCGACAGCACGCCGGTGTGGGTGAACGGCTCGCTGTTGTAGAACGTCAACTGACGGCTGGAGAAGAAGTTGCCAGTGGCAGGCAGCACTTCGTAACCAACGATGGTGTAGAAGTGACCGGCTTTGACCTTCATCTTGCCGACAGCGACTTCGGCGTACAACTGGGGCATGGCCCATTCGTAGCTGCCGTGATCCCAGCCATTGACGAAGTCGAATTCGCCAGGGTTGTTACCGAACGACTGAGCGTCGTTACCGTCGAGCCCGTACAGGACGTCGACGCCGAAGCCCCAGTCGAAGTTCTTGCATTCGTCGGTCGCGGCAGCCTTACCAAATTGGAAGTACTGCTGATCGAGCGCCATCCGATCCCATTCCTGGGTATCGTCGAGCACTTGAGCGTTACCGCGGAACGAACCGTCCGGGTTGTTGCTGTAACCGAACGAGGTCCAGCCACGGACGAAGTATCCGTTGTCGGCGAGGGCGTTGCCGCCGCAGCCGTCATCGAACAGACCCATGATGGTGAAGCAGCCGAGGCCACCCTTTTCGGTACAGCCGTTGTCGAACACCATATCGGGTTCGCACACCGGAGCCGCCGGAGCGCAGCCCATCGAAGGGGCAGCACAGGCCGGAGCCGTGGTGCAGCAACCTGGGTCCAGGTTCTTCAGCTTCGCGGCCGCGTCTGCAAAGACTTGGTCGCATTGCTGGCATGAAGGGGATGTGGGCGTGCAACCCGCAGGTGTACACGCTTCGCCGGCGAACAGGGCGCTGCTGAGCAGCATCCCCGCTGTGCCGAGAACCATAGACGCCCCCGCGCCCATGACATCGGCAAACCGCATTTGTCGCTTTGTCCGCATTTCAGGAACTCCCTATCTACTGCGCGTCTGTTTCCACTTGGCGTCGCAATCCATGCTGGATAGCGTTTGAGGTCCGAGCCTCCTGCCCGTGCCGAACAGAGCAGCCACGCCGTACAAAACGACTACGCCGCTCGTGCCGACCCCGCACGGCCCGTCCCGTGAGCGCTTTCAGGCCATTGGGTGTCACTCGCAAGATCGGACCTGTCGTTACAGCTGGCACACGAATTACAGGTTCTTGCGTACATGCGGACTAACGGGCAAACCCAACTCAAGGAACGCAGATATCCCATCTTCTCTATATTCTGTTGACGGGAGCGTGGGATAGATCGCCGTAACATTATGAAAATTCATAAGATGCGGTGAATTCTCATGCGTTGCCTATCACTGTGGAGCACCCTTGTCGCGACGGAATGTGTTCAAATGTGCATTCAAAGGTAAAGGCTCCAGCTGGGTCAGACTTTTGTCCAACAGAGAAGCACGGCTCGATTCGATCGACAGCGAAAAGTCGAGGGACGAGACCTAGAAAAGTCCCGCAAGACAGGCAACATGCCTGACACAAGACTCCCGGAACTGAACTTTCGATCACACGCAGCCCGCCGCAATCGAAAAAGGCACCGGCAGGGCGGTGAGCGGTCTCGACTCTTGCCCGACTGAGCCAATGCGTCTACACTATGCCCTTCTCAGCGGATGGACCGGTACGGCGTCCGCTCCCCCAGGTAGTGCATGCGATTGGCAGGAACGGCGATGAAAGAGGGCATTCACCCACAGTATCGTGAAGTAGTTTTCCAGGACTCATCGACCGGCACGCAGTTCCTGACTCGCTCCACGATTAAGACCGATAAGAAAGTGACCTACGAAGGCCGCGAATTGCCACTGGTCACCGTCGATATCAGCGCGGCCTCGCACCCGTTCTTCACCGGCAAGCAGAAGTTCATCGACACCGCTGGTCGTGTCGAAAAGTTCCAACGCAAGTACAACTGGGCCACCCGCGGACAGCAGGCCGAAGAAAAGAAGTAGCGGCAGCCCCGTTCTATTGGGGGCTGCGCCGCCGGACCACGCGAATCTACAGCGCCGTGGGAAGCCGGAATCGATTCGCATCCTTTGGGATCGATTCGACCGCGCGGCCCACGGTGATTGTGTTTTGTGTGACCTCTGCGAGCCTATCTCATGTTTCCAACGCTGCAAGCCAAACTCGTCCGCTACGAAGAAGTCGAACGGCTGCTGCAAGATCCCGATGTGCTCGCAGACACCGCCAAAATGATCGAACTGCAGCGCGAGCACGGCGGTCTCGGTAAAGTGGCTCTCTCGATTCGCGAGTTCAACCAGCTCGAAGCCGATATCGCGGCCGCCGAAGAGATGCTCTCCGCAACGACCGACGACAGCGAACGCGACTATTTTCAGGCCGAGCGCAATGGCCTGATGAGCCGCTTCACCGCCATGCAGAGTGATCTGGAAGACATGGTGACGGCGGGTGACTCACTCACTCGCGGTAGCCTGATCATGGAAATTCGGGCGGGAACAGGGGGCGAGGAAGCCGCTTTGTTTGCCAACGATCTCTTCAACATGTATACCCGTTTCGTTGACAAACGTGGCTGGAAGTTTGAAGTGATCGATATCTCGCCGTCTGATATGGGCGGACTGAAAGAAGTCGTCTTCACCATCACGGGCGAAGGCTCTTTCCATCAGTTGCAGTTCGAGAGTGGCGGCCACCGAGTGCAGCGTGTTCCGGAAACCGAGGCACAAGGCCGGGTGCATACCAGTGCGGCGACCGTGGCCGTGATGCCCGAAGCCTCCGAGGTCGATGTCGAAATCAAGGAAGAAGACCTGGAAATCGACACGATGCGTGCCGGGGGGCCGGGCGGTCAGAAGGTGAATAAGACCGAATCTGCGGTGCGCATGGTGCATAAGCCCACGGGTCTGATGGTGCGGATTCAAGACGAAAAGAGTCAGCACAAGAACCGCGCGAAAGCCCTGCGTGTGCTGCGATCCAAGCTGCTGGAATTGCGCACGGAAGAACAACACCAGGAACGAGCCGAGCAGCGCCGCACATTGATTGGTTCCGGTGATCGCAGCGAGCGCATTCGGACATACAACTTCCCTCAGAACCGGTTGACCGACCATCGCATTGGTCTGACGTTGTACAAACTCGACCAGATGATGCAGGGCGAACTGGAAGAACTCATTCAGGCGCTCTTGCAGTTCGATCGGGAAGAGCGACTCCGCGGTGGCAGCGGCGCGTAACGTCTCAGGGAGACGTCGCCTGCGTGGGCATTACTGCCGTGATCTGCGTCGCGTGTGACATTTCCGCGGCGGCATGCAGTTCGGCTTGATGTTCGACCGCGCGATCGAGAATCATAATCTTCTGCCAGATGTTGCGCGACAGCCCGTTGGTCAGCGAGGCGAGTTGCTCCACGGCATCGAGTGCGACGGCGTCGGGAAATTCCTGAACGTAAATCGCGCCGATTTTATTGATCAACGAGAGCAGTTCGCTGCAATAATCGAGATAGCGCCCCATCAGAAACGTGGTCAGCGTGCGTTGCGGAGACGACTTCGTCGGTTGATGTCGATGGATCGATTCCGGGTCTTTGGTCAACTGGTGCATATCAACAATGTGCGCCAACGCCCGTAACTCGCGCATGGCTTTCATCATGCGTTCGCGTTTGGCGCGACGTTCGAGCGACATCAAATAAGTCGCGATCGCACCGATAAAGAAGATTGCACCGAGTGATGCTTCCAACGTGGCGACGAAGTGTTCAAACTCGAAGAGTTCGTCGCTAGTCAGTCCGTGAAGCCGCCATCCGATCGCAACCAAAAAGCTCAGCAGTCCGGCGGCGAAAAGCGTCACGGTGATACGCACGGAGTACAGTGGACGGCGAATGCGCTGGCAGGTCTGAATGGCTTCTTGAGCGACGACGGTGACTTCATCGGCCACCAATTTTAACCCCGCGTGCGGAAAGCGCTCGGCGATGCGGTTCGCCAGTTGGGCCGCCGTCAGCACGATGCGGTCTGCATGCAGTGTTCGATACTGCGAGGCTTTTTTCGGCAAGCCCGTTTCTCGTGGATTCTGAACGGGCGGGAGGGCGAGTTGCTCCGGCGTTCCAGAAAACGTGTGGGCGATTTGATCGGGTGAACTGTGTGACATGATGACTATGTCTAACGTCAGGCAATGGTCAGCAGATCATGAAAACTGTGTGAAGAGCCTTGGAGCCAACCGACAAAACCGGTTGCGGAACTCGGAGATCGCTGTTGTTGCAATGAACGGGTCGATCCCGCAAAGGTTTTGTCGGAATATACTGAGGGAATTAGCCGCTGGCCAGCGCTCGTTGTTCGGGACCGATGTATTGTGACGCGGCCGTAATATCGCCGGGAGAGGAACACTGTTCCTGATAATGGGCCGCCCAACCCGCCAGCCGACTAATGAGAAACAATGGTCCGAACAAGCTCTCTTCCATGCGTAGATAGTCTAGCAGACGCGCAGCGGGCCAGCGCACGTTGGGCAACTTCTGATGCTGGTCCCACACCGCCTGCTCAATGGCGGAAGCCACATCTTCGCGATCGATGCGTCCTTGCTGCTCGGCCACTTGACGACAACGACTGGCGACGACGTCAGTCCGAGGATCGCCCACGCGATAAATGCGATGGCCAAATCCCGGAATGGGAAGCTCTTGCTCCAGTCTTTGTTGAACCCAACTCGCGGCGCGATCGGCGGTCTTGACGTCACCTAGAACTTGTAACGTCTGCTGGGCATCCCGCACCGCCTGACTGGAGAGGGCCGCTGCTGCTGCGGAGAGCAGCGCTGCTGGCCAGTCGCTACCGTTGACAGCCGCCATGCGGATGCTGACCGTGGCGGGTGTCAGGCCATGTTCAGCCAGCAGGATCAACAGTGTTTCCAGTGACCGCTCGGCGAAGCCTTTCACCGCGCGGCCATGCAACAACCAGCCCAGGTTTCCGGCTAAACCCAACTCGTCATGCGGTTCGAGTGGCAGTTCGCCCTGCGATAGCCGATAGCGTGCGGCCAGCACCGCTGTCAGAAAGCCCAGCCATTGGGGTAACGAGGCCTGCAGGTCGCGAGTGTCGAGAAACTCGGGCGGGTCATCCATCAACCGGACCCGTCCCAGAACACCCAGCAGGACATCTGACAGCGAAGCCGTGGCGGGGACGCGCTTTAACCACGATTGCACATTCACGGGAAGTGTCATGCCCCCGAGCATGAGGGCCTGCCAGTCGGCGACCTGCTCTGGCGTGGGTAGCTCACCGGTCAGCAGCAGATAGGCCGTTTCCAGGAAGGTGACGCGATCGACCAGATCATCGACCCGATACCCACGGTACAGTAAATCGGGTTCCACCGCAGAGACCGCGGTCACCCAGCGGACTTGTCCTGCACCCACGACGAGATCTGTCACGCAACCGACTCACGCTGAACACGATAGGAGAATTCACAGTCTGAATTCTACGCGGATGCGTGAACCCGCGAAACCATCGCTCCCCTGTCTCAACCCGAATCTCTCACAGATAATTCAGCAGCGACAACTGGAAGGTGCGCGAGGTGACGCTCAAATACGCCTCGAGTGCCTGCTGACGTGCGGTAAATTCCGTAATGGCCTCTGCATAGTCGACATCGACGAGTTTCTCTAACTGTCCTTGAATATCGATATGCCGATCGGAGAGCAGGTTGTCGACACTGTCGAGTTGTCGCTGGGCGATGCCAATCCCGCCGCGCACCACCGCGACACGTGCCGATTCCGATTCGAGCGCTTTGGATAAGCGCTCCAGCTCGCCGATGTCTCGCGTTTGAATGGCCTTCTCCAGCGACGATAGCAGCCCGAAAATCCCCTCCGGCTGACGGGGGTGGATCTCTCTGCCGGTCAAAACCCCCGTCGAACCGGTCGTTTCGCTCCCCGCAAGCCCCAGCGCGTCGCCCAGCGCGTTAGACGCCACGGTGAGGTGGCCGGTGCCCGAGGTATCTGTCAGTGAGATGCCATTCCCCACGGAGTTCAATGTCGCGCTGAGGACTCCCGGATCCATCGCGTTGATGGTATTCAGCACATCCTGCACGGTGACGGCCTGTGACAGGTCGATGTCAACATGGGTACCGTCTCGCCGCGTGACTGACAGTTTGGCTTGTCCATCTTGCGGGGTGCCCAAGCCCAGGTTCAGGTCTTCGAGACGCACAGCGGCCGTGAAGGTTCTGAGTCCCAGGAGTGTCGCATTCGTGCCACCGTTTTCTCCGATCGAGAAGTCGCTGCCACTCAAGCGACTCGAGACGGCGATGCCTTTGCCATCTTCCGCGATTCCGACAATCAAATCGGGATCGGCTGCCCGCAGGCGATTGACGACATCTTGAATGGTGGTCGCGCCATTCAGATCGACCGTGAACTCACGGCCGCCGTTGACAATGCGCAGGCCAGCCCCGGTCGTGACACCGATACCGGTATTGTCATGCAGAGTTGCTAATGAGGTGTGGAGACTGATCCCGGGGTCGAGGTCGCCGCCATTGACTACGGCGACGGGTCCACTGACGAGACCGAGTTCGCGTGCCGTCGATCCCGACTCCACATCTTCGATTTCCACGGTTCCGGTCGAGGGGGTGATTCTCAAACCCGACAAGCTTCCCGGATCGACTTCGACAGTCACCGTGATGGCTTCTGCGGCAAACGCGGCCTGAATCTGGGTTTGTATGTCGCCGATGGTTTCCGCGGAACTGAGGTCGATATCTTTGCGGATGGAATTGGTTCCATCATCCAGTGTCATGCGGATGCGGCCCGGAATGACGCCGGTTCCGCTATAAAGTTGCGAGAGTTCGGTGCTGCTGGTCAACGCCGGATCGAGATCACCAGAGACAGGTGCTGTCACCGCGCCCAGGCCTGTCGCGCCATCCACGCCGCTGTTGATCAGGAGATTGAAGTCGGCATACCCCGACAGGGTTTGCGAATTTCCTCGATAACGCACAAGTCCCGCAGCGGTCTGCTCAAAGGGGGCCTGATCTGTGGCCGACCCTGCGAACAGAAATCGTCCCGCGTAGGACGTATTGGCGGATTGAATTACCGTGCGGAGTAAACCTTGCACTTCCAGCGCGAAACCATCTCGCTCGGCGGTGGAAACCTGATCGCCTGCGGCTGCCTGAACCAGTCCGCGAGCTTGTGCGATGGCATCGGAGATGGTGGCGAGAGTCTGGTCGGCGGTTGATAGAAAACCTTGATTGGTCTGAATGCTTTCCTGAAAACCAGCCCTCCGCTCATCAAGTTTCTGCAACAGCAAGGTTTGGGTGGCCGCCGTGGGAGAATCGGAGGGCAGGTTGAATTTGCGACCGGTCGACAACTGGGTCTGCAACTTGTCGATGCCCGCCTGCCCGGCCTGCACGGCATTCGTGATGCGCTGCGTCAGCAGCGCATTCGAGACTCGTCCCGGATTGATCAGACTGATGGCCATGAAAGTTCGCGATCGCTAAGTGTTTCGAGTCTGACGTTGTGCCGCTGTGGGATACAGGTCAGGTGGTGCATGTGTGGTCGAATCAGATACTGATCAGGGTTTCAAAGAGTTGTTCGACCGTCGAGATAATTCGTGCGGCGGCCTGGTAATTGTGTTGATACTGCAATGCCAGGATGGCTTCTTCATCGATGCTGACTCCTGAACGTTGCTGTCGTTGCGTAATGAGAGAGTCGCGAAAACCTCTGGCCCCTTGCGAAAGCGCATCCTCGGCGGCGGCGGATTGCGCCAGGTTTCCCACCAGATTCGTGTAAAAATCGTCGATATTCTGCCCCTTGAGGACTGCGGCGGGCTGATCGATAAACTGGGCCAGTTTCAGGGCATTGGTATTGTCCGCGGGGCCACCTCCCTGGCTGGTGGCGAAGTAACGATGGTCGTTAACGATCAGGCTGTTGACGCCGATGTCATCGGAACTGCTGCCGGTAAAGAAGGTGTTGATCCCCAGCGCCGCCAGCACACCGGACGTATCGCCTTGAAAGCGCACCTCGTACCCCGAGTTGGTTTGGATCTGCAATTTCTGGTCGGTCGTGATGGTGGCGGTGACGTGATCGAGGGCGTCGAGGGCAGCGCGGAGATCCTCCAGGGTGGTGTTGGTGCCAATTCCATCGAGGTCAATCGCGATGCGCGTGTTGGTTACGGCACCGGTGGTCGTGTTCCGTTCATGAATTTCAAAGCTGCCATGCACGGGCGTAAAGGCCAGGCCAGCGTCGTTGAGGGCAGCCGTCGTGTCATTCACAAAGTTCGTACTGGTCACGCTGGTGAACCCGACCAGGCCTTCGCCTCCCGCATGAATTTTGTTGAATTCGGTAATGACCGCCGAGACAAACTGATCGAGCTGATCCAGAAAGCCCGTCAGAATGCGATCGCGCGATTCGATCAGCCCGCCGAGTTCCCCGCCATTCGCACCGATGGGAGCGCGTGTTTGCGAGGTTTCAACATTGACTTCCGCAACGCCGTATTCGGTGGGGGCCACCACGCTGTTGAGATGCTGCGAAAAGCCCGACAAGATCAGAAAGTCGGAACTCGTGAAGACATCGATGGACCCCGACGACTGTTCGGTCACGCGTACGGGAATGATTTCTGACAACCGGTTCAGGGCATTCAAGCGTTGCACCCGTAAGGCACCGGCCTCGCTGAGGTCCAGCCCGTTGGCCTCCAGTCGCCCGATTTGCGGATTGAGCTGTGCGATTTCATCAATCAACGTATTCGCCTCTGCCGTCAATGATCGAATTTGACCCGAGATGGAATCGCGGAGTTCGTTGACGCGCGAACGGAGATTGACCACATCCTGTGCAAAGAGTTGCCCCTGCTGTATGACGATGTTGCGAAACGCCGGATCATCGGGCTGGTTGGCCACGTTCTGCACGGCTGTCAGAAAATGATTCAGGCTGGTCGACAGATCCTGGTCACCCAGTTCACGCACGACCGCTTCCAGATTGTTGTAGGTATCGAGGCGCGTGCTTGAAGCGGCATAGTCGGTGTTGGCGGTGTGAATCCGCGACTCCAGGAACCGATCCAGCACCTGCTGGACCCCCGCGGCCTGAGCCCCCGATCCGACCAGGACCGGCCCGATCTGGTACGGCGCCGTCGGGTAGACCTTCAGTTGCTCCCGCACATAGCCAGGAGTAGAAGCGTTGGCGATATTATTGCCGGTGACCTGCAGACCCAGTGAAAAGAGTTGCAGCGCGCTGGACGCGGAAGAGAGGGCTCCATTTAGTGACATTGTGTCCGCTCCACGGCGATCAGTATGGTCTTAGAGACGCAGGTAGTTCTGCCAGATGGCTGATTAAACCGCCGCATCGAGGACCGCCCCTCCGACACCCTGTTGATTCAACTGGGTATCGCCGTAGCCCAACGGCCGCTGTCCACCACGGGCCATCAGATCCAGCAGGTCGGTGTAACAGCTACTGACGCGCTGGGCGACAATCCATTGAATCCAGGCCTCACGACGTGCTTCGCCGAAGCGTTGCTGAATGACCGCAAATCGTCCGCGAAGCTGTTCAGCAATAGGACTGATGCTGTGGGCCAGCACATCAGACAGCGTTGCCTCAGAATACCCCACCGCGTGGGCTTGCTCCAGCAGTCGACTCCGCCAGACCGTCAACGCTTTCAGTCGGCGAGCCGCTTGCAGTGCCGCCTCATTGACCTGCTCAAGCTCGGTCAGAGAGCCCGTCACGAGGGCCTGCCGCTTGAGTCGCTGGGTTTCCAGCAGATGCTGCTGGGCCGCTTCCATGACCGCGGCGAACCGCGAGACATCGTCCAACCATCCGTCGGTCATTGCTGCCTCCCCCAGCAGAGCCGTGGAAGGATCGCACAGGATGTGCAACTGATCCGTCGGGTTGAATAAGCCGTCCCTGGCTTGCGCAACGACGCTCCGCTGAAACTATTTTCGGAAGAGACCGGCAAAGGCTGTGGTATCGGTTGTGCTCAAAATGCGTTGTGAGACAGATCGTGCCTCATATGCCGCTTCTGCCGCTTGTTCGGACTGTAGCGAACTCTGGAGTTGCGCAGCTTGTTGGGTTTGCGGTGACATTGACGCCTGTGCCGATTCTGCCGAATCGGTTTGTCGCGGCAAGTTCAGATTCACTCGGAATTGTTGATACAACTCCTGCACCAGTGAGCCGTTATGGCCTGCCGCCAGATCTTCCACAAGCTGTTGATCGAGCTGGGCTTCGAACATTTTCTCGGCCTGACCCCCGTGGAGATAGGCCGTTTCTCCCGCAGTCGATCGCAAGGCTTTCATCAGTTGACCATAGAACATACCCGCCACGGCGGTGCGAAAGGTTTTTTCCAGTTCCTGCTCGCCAACCACGCGCTGGCCCGTGCTCGCAAGAGCATTGGCGTCGGTTCCGAAAGATTGAATCGCGCTCACCATGTTCGTCTGCCTTTGTCGTCAATTGTCCCTCGCGCCGCTCTGCGACGCATCACCGTTCGACCAACTCGGCGTGCAGTTTTCCGGACTGATGCAACTCGCGAATGATGGCGATAATATCCGCCGCGGGGACGCGCAGTTGATTCAATGCATCCACCAGATCTTTGAGTTGCTGCGGTGACTGCCGACCCTGCCCATCGACGAGGCCGACAAATGGGCCTGGCCCCAGCAGATCGTTCGGACCCACTTCCACGCTGAAACTTTTCTGCGTGATGATGACGGGGCTGAGTTCCACTTCGCCGGTGACAATGACCGTTCCGGTTTTGGCATTGATGACCACGCGGGCTTGCGTGTTGGGAATGTCGATGCCGACATCGAGCACCTGAGCCACGAAGTCAACGGGCGATTCGCGGTATTGCGGAGGGATGGTGACTTCGACCGCATTCGGGCTGAGGGGTTTGGCGACCTGTTGACCGCCGACTTCAAAAGAGAACTCGCTGTTCACCACGCGGGCCACTTCCGAAGAGGTCCAGAAGCTGGCGTGGTGCGGGTCGATCTGCAAAGTGACCGAGGAACCTTGCTGGTCATTCATGAACAATGGCGTGGCATCGCGCAGCATGCTGGCCCCGTCAATAATCCGGCCGGACGTCGCACGGGAAACGTCCTGGATAATCACTTCACCATTCGCGAGCGCCCAGGCTGTCGCGTCACGGACGTTGCTGGTGGTCAGCGGCGTCGACATAAGTTGTCCACCCTGCAAGCTCTTGGCACCCATGGGGGCCGTAATGGTGCAGTCGAGCTTTTGCCCCCGGCGTAATCCCGTGCGGGGAATCTGCATGCTGACGAAGACCACGGCGACGTTGTTTCCGTTCTGAATATCCGTCGCGGCAATCGGGGCATTCATCCGTGTTAATGCGGCCTGCAAGGCCCGAATGGTTGCCAGATTCTTGGAACCATCGCCCGTTCCTTGCAGACCCGTGACCAACCCGACGCCCAGCAGATTGACTTCCTGCTGACCCTGCAAAGTACACAGGTTCTCGAGTCGCACGCGGGCTTCACAGGTTTGACCCGCCAGCAACAGACTGCTGAGTATTCCCGCGATCCATAGAGCCCGTGCGGACATGGCCACCACCTCAATAATGTACGGATTCCGCTGCGTTAGAACGGGAACACCATGTCCATCACGCGTGTGCCCCAGTTGGTTTTCGTGCTGTCAAACACCTTGCCATGTTGCAGGCGATCAATCTTCAATTCGGCGATATCCTCGGATCGAGCCGAGCGATCGGGACGGATCTTGCCCTTATCGATGCGTCCCGTGAGTCGATACTCAAAGACATCCTGATTGGTGCGGATCGACTTGCGGGCTTCCAGGACAATTGTCCCGTTGGGAAGCACATCGACGACGGTGGCGGCGATTTTATAGGTGATGCCTTCGGTGTCCGTCAATTGGCCAATCGTCTGCAGGCGATTCTGCAAGGTGCCGTTGATGGAGGGTTGCGTACTCGCGGTGTTCTCAATCGTCGGGCCATCAGACCTCAGGCGAATGAACTCTTTCAATTGAGCCGTGAACGAAGCGTTACGTTGGCGGTTGAAGCGCGAATTGACGATGACTTCGGCCTTTTCATCGACTTCCACAGTGAGAATATCGTGAACTTTGATGAGTTCCGGTGGTGGCGGAGCTTCAATGAAGATCCAGGAATAGTCGCGCACCGTCGGCATCGGCAAGGACATCTGCAAGCGGGGATCTTCGGCTGGCAACATGGCAGACATCTGCCCTTGCGAAACTCTGCGAGGCGTGAGCTGAGGCATGACTTGAGACGTAACAGGTTCTGCGGCCCAAGCCGTTCCCTGCCACAAAAACATCACAACCGCAATCATCAGCCGGCAACGGGTGGCGTACTTCATCGAATGGTCCCCCCGGACTCCGATGTGGGCGGTGGCAGAAACTCAATAGTTCCAGTGCCATCCTGAATTCGTGGTGCGACAGGATTTCTCGTGGTTTCCGACATCACCGCCTCGTGATACCGCGTGACCGTCGCCTGCACGCGCAAGCGCGGATCATCAATGGCGACCAGATTCACCGTTTCCCCGAGCGCGCCGGATGACAACGCCTTGAACCGCCGACTAACGGTGACACCCGGTCGTTTTACCAGGACGGTGACCAGATCGTTACTTTTGATCAGAGGAATCGCAGCGAGATCACCAGCCAGCAGGCGATGACCCGCGGGCAGGGCGCGCCGGGTTTCCATACCAACGACTTCCGCAATACGCGCGATACCAGGCTGGTCTTTATCCGCCGTGACCCAGCCCAGATCTTCAGGCCGCACGACCGCTCCGGCGGGCAACGAGACTTTTAAAGCCAGGGCCAACGCCGCCTGCTCGAGGGTCACATCCACGGTGGCCTGTTGAGTTTCCGCCAGTGGGTTTTGCCAGGAGATCTCGACCGGTTGCGACTCTCCTACTTGCAATGCGGCCGTTTGAAAATGAATCAACGACGCATAGACTGCCGACAAGGACAGGGCGTCGACAGGGTCGACGGAACATTTCACGATCACTCCCCGGGCTTCCCAGGGTTCCGTCCGGAACGCGCGGCGGAATGCCTCTCGCACGGTGTCGTTCGCCTTGGCGATGTCTTTCTGGGACGCCACGGCCGGTTGCGCAGCCGGACGAATCTTGACGGGGACCGCCGTCGAAGTGGGTTTTGGGTGGCTCCCCGTGGGCTGCCCGGTACGAACTTCGGTCGAACTGGCTCCACGGACGTCATGGCTGATCAGATTAATGCCCTGCGCCATCAGGCGATTGCGAACATCATCGTAAGTAATCCGCTGCGTTCGGCCGGGAGCCGGTGCCGGTGTCAGCACAATGCTGTTTAACTGCTGTGCGACCGTGGGGCTGAGATCTGTGACCGTGGCAATGTCTTGCAGTTGCACGACGGTCTGATTCGTCAACGTCACCTGACTGCGAATGTCGATCACGGCGGCTTGAGCCGACAGTGAGTGGATCAGACTCCCGGTGCAGCAGCCGGCCAGCATCGTGATGTAAAGTGGTACGGATCGCATCAGATCAGGATTTTCATCGACTAGGAGGAGCAGATTAGAATCGCCGGAGATTCGAGACCAACTGGAGCAGCTGGTCTGACGCCTGGACCACCTGGCTGTTGAGTTCGACGTTGCGCTGTGTTTTGATCAGGTCGACCAATTCCTTGACGGGTTCCGTGTTCGAGGCTTCCAGAAAACTTTGTCGCAACAGGCCATACCCCAAGGCCCCGGGCGTACTTGTTTGAGCGGGGCCGGACGCTGGTGTTTCTGAAAATAGGGTTTCCCCTTCGTGCAGCAAACCTTCGGGGTTCACAAACAACGTGAGCTGGATATTGCCCACCTGCTGGAATTCGGTACTGCCAGACTGCAAGACCGAAACGACACCATCGGCCGAGATCGAAACATCGGTCACATCGCTGTTCAACGAGATGGGCGGCTGCAAGATGAGCGAGCGATTGGCACTGGCGATGACCAGTGTTCCCTCGGCATTGCGGGTAAACTGGCCGTTGCGCGTGTAAAAGAAATTGCCATTGGAATCTTGCACCTGAAAGAAGCCCTTGCCTTCGATGGCGACGTCTTCCTGCCGGCCGGTTTGTAACAGGCTGCCTTCCGTGAAATCGGGCTGCACGGCGGCCACGCGCACCCCGGAACCCGCGAAAATCCCTTCTGGCAGCACATTCCCGTTCACGTCGGAAGATCCCGGCGGACGGTAGTACTGGTAGTAGAGATCTTCAAAGTTCGTGCGCGACCGCTTGAAGCCCGTGGTGCCGGCATTCGCTAGATTGTTCGCGATGACGTCGAGATTGAAGATGTAAGCATCCATCCCCGACGCCGCGGCATTCATCGCTCGATAGAGCATGGTCATTCATCCGTGAATTCGAGTCGATCTTCGAGTCCCTGATGATCGACATCAGTGATCCGTGTGACTCTAGCGCTGGGCCACACTTTGCAACAACCGTCCCAGCATGTCATCCTGGTACTGCATCAAGTTCATGTTCATCTCAAACGAGCGCGAGGTCTCAATCAGGTCCACCATGCCATGCACCGGGTCGGTCGATGACCCTTCCACCACGCCTTGCCGCACCTGGGTGTTGATGGCAAATTCCGTTGGTCCCAGGGCGCGGTAGTTGCTGTTTCCGACTTTGGTCAACTGCATCAGGTCGGCCGGTTCAACCACACCCAACCGGGCCAGTCGTACCGCCTCGCCACTGGCAGCGATCCCGGAAATCTGACCGTCGCCGGCAATCATGATCTCCCGAATGCTGTCGGGAATGACAATCGGCTCGCCGACCTCGTCCAGCACGGCATGACCCTGATCGGCCGTGACCAGGTTGTCATTTCCGTCGAGTTCAAAGCGGCCATTTCGCGTTAGCAGCAGTTCTCCGTCGGCATCGACCTGAAAAAAGCCGGGCCCGACCACCGCGACATCCAGTGGGCGATGCGTGACTTCCAGCGGACCTTGGCCAAAGTCGGTAATTGTGCCAGAGAGTTCGACGCCCCCGGTTTGATCTGCGAGTCCCGGTGGGACGTCAAAGGGAGTCTGCTGGGCCTGATCGAACGGTAGGTGTGCGCGAAAGACAGGAATGTCGCGTTTGAACGCCGTAGTCTGGGCATTCGCCAGATTATTCGCCAGCACCGATTGCCTGAGGGCTTGAGCCTCCGCTCCCTGTGCTGATAGATAAAGTCCGTAGATCATCCCACGCCCTTTCCGAGCGACAACGCCTCTGATCGAAGCATCGGCCGATCCAGCTTACCCCTTGAGAGAAATCGATAAAGTTTGCGCAATCCGCAAAGTCTACCGCGCGCGGGGTCGTCACTTGGAGATTCCACAGTCAGCCAGCGGCGAAAACTGCCGGAGTACAGGCTGGATCAATGCGACCAGCGCACCCAACCGGTCCCTGCGTGGCCGTAGTCGAATTGGCCGGGATAACAGAGTTCCGCAAGAATCTCGGTCGACTCTACGACACGCGGGCCCGGGCGGTTGAAGTACTGATTGCCATCCGTGATGTAGACCTGTCCGGATTTTACCGCCGACAAGGCGGGCCATTCGGGACGGTCGGTCAGCCAGTGCATTTCCGATTGCGATCGTGAAATATCGAACCCGCAGGGCATGACCGCAATCACATCGGGATCAGCGGCGACCAGCTCTTCCCACGTCATCCAGGGGGAATGTTGCCCGGCGACACCGAACAGGTTGTGGGCACCGACCACGCTGACCAGTTCGGGTACCCAGTTGCCCGCGGCCATCAATGGTTCCAGCCATTCAATACACGCGATACGCGGAGGTCGCACAGGCGGCTGCCGGCATTGATCCGCGATGCGCAAGAGTCGCAATTGCGATTGTTCGATCAGTTGCTCTGCTCGGGATTCAACACCCAATGCCAGCCCCACGCGGCGAATATCCTGCCAGATGTCCGCGAGGGCATTCGGTTCGAGCGACACGATTTTGGGCTGCGACCGGACCACATCGCACACCGCGGCAATCACATCCTTCAAGCTGACCGCGCACACTTCACATTGTGACTGCGTGAGAATCACCGTGGGTGCGAGTTCGTTCAATAACGAGGTGTCTACGTTATAGACCGAGGTGGCATTCAGCAGCGTGGCCTTCACGCGGTCGTCGATTTCGCGGCTGTTGCCATGCACATCAAACTTGGCCGAACTGCACGCCGGGCGATTGAGGATTTCCAGCGGGTAATCGCATTCATGTGATCGACCGACGAGCCAGTCGGTACAGCCCAGGGCATGCACGATTTCCGTGGCACTGGCGATCAATGAAACAATGCGCGGGGCTGATAGTCCGGGCATGATCAAGCCTGGATGGTCGTGACGCGGGCGGGATTTGCAGCCCGATGACCAGCGAGCATCAAGCCCGCGGGGCTGAACAGCGCCGCGGTATACAGCGACGTGCTGATCAGTGAGCGACCAAAGAACGGCAGGCCCATCGCATAGCAAGCCCCCAGGCCGGCCAGACTCATCGGATAGACATTCCCTTCACCGGCGTACCAGACCGCAAAGTTGGTGACCAGAAAGAAGACCGTCTCGGCGGCAATCGCCAGCGGCAAGGAATTCAGCAGGTTCGGCTTGTGCCGCAGCAACAACCCCATGCCTGCCGCAGCGGCAAAGCAGGCGTAGATCACGGGCTGGCTACGCGGGAAAGCCCATTCAAACTGCCCGGTAATCGCCCAGATCCCGAAATCGCTGAGTACCAGCACCGATAACGGCAAGGCAAAAGACCAGCGACGATCGGCCGCACACGCTCCGCTGAACAGCGACACTGCCATCAGCGGCGAAAAGTTCCACGGATACCACGTCGTCGCGGGATCAATCGACACGCCGAAGTGGTACAGCACATATGGCAACAGCCGACAGATCAGGCTGTAGGCGAACAACAGGACAAAGAAACCCACCTTGCTAGACATCGACCCTCTCCACAGACTTTGCAGGCACATCAATCACCAGACTCGCAAAATCCGAGTCCGTCTCCGATTCACTCAACTCCACGTACCAGAAATCACCCTGGCGCGTGGTGGCTCCGAGGCTCAGCGATACGGGGTCGCGAAAGTTTGGCCCATTCCACACAAACGTGTGGAATTCGCCGTTTTCACCGCACCAGTCCGCCTTGTTGGGCAGCGCCCGCAGGAAGCCCGCATCATAGTGCCGACCCGCGAAATCCGCCATCAAACAGCGCGCGTCAATACAACAGACCACCGCCCGAAAACCCCGGTCAATAAATTCCTCCGCGAGGGCAGGTGTCGCCAGATTCCATAGCGGAAACAGTGGAACCATGCCCAAACGAGAGCACACGTCTTCGCGGTAGCGTCGGATATCTGCGAGGAATAAATCTCCGAAGGCGATCGTAGTGACATCGGCTGCCCGAAAAGGCTTCAAACCCGCTTCCAATGCCGACTCATAAATCGCGTTCGTGGGGAACCGCGGGACTTCGATGATCGTCAATGGCAGGCCGAGCGCCGCTGCCTGGGCCTCGAGTAACTTTCGTGGCACGCCATGCATGCTGACGCGCTGATCTTCCACCGTGATCAGGCTGATCAGGCTGACAATCTCCCATCGATCGTCGCGCAGCAGGCGATCGAGCAGCAGGATGCTGTCCTTGCCGCCGCTGTGACTGACGAGAATGGGAGTGCGTGACATGGGTCGCGTTTCAGATTTTGGTGGCTGAAGCGGGGACGGGACCGGTTCGTTGCAATTCGGCCTTTGTCTTCGCACATTTCAAGACGAGTGCCGCCCGCTGCTGTTGCTCCAGGCCCGGGGCGATTTCCCACTGCTGACATTGGGGGCAATAGAGCGCCGGCACCAAGGTCGGCTGGCCGGTGGTCGGGTGGGCCACTGGTGTCGGGCGCACTTTTCCGGCGAAGAGTTCTTTCGATTCGCGGCAGATGAACACGGCGTCGGTGAGTTCCTCTTGAGTCACCGGAGCGCTACGCATGCCATCAGTGAGTTGGTTACTGATGAGCCAACCGCCAAAGATCAGCCCAACCAAGGCGATCCAGAGTCGTTGATCGTACATGATAAAAGTTCCCGTGAAGATGTGGACGGATCAGAGAATCACCGAGGGGATTCACATCCCCTCGCTCGCCGTGTCCACCTCATTCCCGGTCGTAGAGTTCATCGCGATAGGCCGGTTCACTCAAGCGTCCATCACTGGCGAAGCCCAGGCGTTTCTCCTCGATCTTGCCGGCTTGTGCGGCGGTCAGGAAATTCGGGCCGGGGACATCGATGCGGAAGGCTCGGGCTCGCGTTTCGACATGACCATCCAGAAACGCCACGTTGGCCGTGTCGTTATGGCGGAAATGGATCGTCGGGTAATTGTTGCTGGGTGGGTCGAGCCACCAGTTTTCCTGGAACGTGAGGTTGAAATTGACTTCCGCACTGTCGGCGAAAATCAGGGTCTGCGTGAGCTGAGCAACATCGCGGAACTTGCGGGCGATCGGTTGTGAACTGACGGTCACGTTCGGCCAGTTCGAGTAATCGAAACCAATGCCTTGGCCGAGGTAGTGTCCATTGTGGCCGTAGCCGCAGGCCATGCGTCCCACGCGCAGGGCCTCGACCTGGTTGGGGCCAAAGTTCGGGCATTGATACGCCGCGTAATTGGTTTCCATGTAGGGCGCAAGGATGCCCTGCTCGAACACCAGCCGTTTGCTGAGATCGGCCTGATCAAAGTCGACCAGACCGAACCAGTACCTGATCGTGCCGACTTGTGGCCAGGCACCCGAGATGGTCCCGTCGATGGCGCGGGCATCATCGATTTTGTGCGGAATCAGAAACTCGTTGTAGGTGTCGGCGTAGTTGTGAACGGCGAGCGTGAGTTGCTTCAGATTGTTGCGGCATTGCGTGGTGCGGGCCGCTTCGCGGGCTTGTTGGACAGCTGGTAACAGCAGGCCGATGAGAATGGCGATGATGGCGATTACCACCAGCAGTTCAATCAGCGTGAATGCAGCGCGCGGACGTTGAGACAGAAGTTTCGTGGGTGGCTTGAGCATCGACAATGTTCCCGTTGCCTAAAGATCAGGCGCACGGTTCTTGTGCCAGTCGACGCAGCAGCAGTCCCTGCTCCTGATCCGTGGAGCGTAGGGGAAAACACCAACGACGAACGATCTGGAGATCGTTGGCCTGGCGTGTATGCCACGTCTGATTCTGTCGCGCGAAACGTGAGCCTGTCGGACGATCCTGGGCAGGTCTTCTGACTCTCGGATCAACCTACTGACTGCGCCTTCCCACGAGCGATCCTCGCAGTGGCATGTGCAGCGTTCGTCCCCGAATACAGCGGCGGGACCGTGACGGATTCACACCGTCTTCCCTATTCTCCGGCCGGCAACACGCCGTCCGGCACCCCGATCAGGCATTGATCCTAGCGTGCCCGGCGATGTTTTCAAGAGGGCGGAAAAAATGTTCTTGACGAACATACCTCGGCCGTCTATGCTTCGATACCTAGACGGCCAGGGTATTGTCCGGCCAACGCATTATCATGGGAAAGTACGATCATGGATTCGCGTCTGCTCTGGGGCGCTGTCGAAATGCTGATTCTGGATGTGGTCTCGCACGGGCCGAGTTACGGTTACGAGATCGCCCAATCAGTGGCCCAGCATTCTCAGGGCTATTTCGACCTGAAAGAAGGCAGCCTGTATCCCGCATTGCATCGGCTGGAAGAGCAGAAATTGCTGGGCTCGTTCTGGCAGGAAGTCGAAGGGCGTCGCCGCAAATACTACAAGCTGACCACTGCCGGTCAGAAAGCCCTCAGCACCAAGAAGCAGGCCTGGCAGGCGTTTGCCACCGGAGTGAATGGCGTCCTCGGGGCCGAGTATTCCACGTAGTACATTCTTAGCCGCAAGGCACCGCCGAGCCCTGCGTGAATTGTACCCAGCGCTCGACTTTGTCTCGCGGCTAATGAGTCAATTAGAAACACAATGCACGACGATATCGACCTGCTTGCCGAGTTGCCGCCGCTGCGCGACGACGAACCGTCGTCGTTGCGGCAAGACATACTCGATGAGTTGGCCGACCATCTGGCGTGCGCGTATCGCCGTGAATTACTGCTGACGGCGGATGATCCCACCGCCCGGTCGCGCGTCCTCGCTCGTTTTGGCGATCCGGTGCGGATTGCGTATCAACTCTGGTTTCAAGCCATGTGGAGTCGCATCATGTCGCAACGCATTGTGCTCGCCTGTTCGGCCATCATGGCTGCCGCGTCGATCGCCGCCGTATTGTTCATTGGTTCGATGTTTCAACAACAGCAACGCATGGCGGTGGAACAGCAACATGCGTTGATGAACGCGCTGATGACATTGACAGCCAAATTGCAGGAACAATCGGCACAGCAGGCCGCCGCACGCAGCGAAGCCGGGCCGATTCGCGACCTGGTACCTTTGAAGATCAAACTGGTGACTGTGGAAGATCCTGACAACCATTTGGTGGGCGCTACCGTCAACATCACCCCCGACCCGATGAAGACCGGCGATGCCAGCCCGTCGGAGAACACCGATGCCGAGGGCGTCGCCGACTTCGCCTATGTCAGCATTGGACGCTATCGGTACAACATCAGTCTGCCGTGGGGAGAAACGGCGATGGCGAAGTTTACGGTGCATCCGGCGGCGGAGCATTTGGAAGTGATCACGGTCCCGAGTCGCCCACCGGAGGCGGGGACTGTCACGATAACATCGGAACTGCCCGAGGAATTGAAGTCTTCCAGCGCGGTACTTGTGGGCCAACTGGTTCTACTGCCTCGGAACGTGGGTGAACTTGAATGGTCCTCGAATGGCTGGATATGGGACAGCTACCGTGATGCCCCAGACGCGCCGTCTGCGAATCTTGCCAACGTGGTGCTCTTCCCCGATGGTGAAGTCTGGGCCGCCACACAACGGCAAGCGGGCGTGACGAGCTTCTTTGGCTCGGGCGGTGGCATGAGCGGCCCGGGCATGATGGGCGGCGGCGGTGGCTCGCAGGGAAGCGGTTTCTTCTCCATCCCAGCCGAAGCCCTCACGCACCAGTTGACCTCGACGATCTTCAGTCAATTTGCTGGAAGCATGTCGGGTGGTGGAGACGGCTCGATGGCCCCACCCACATGGGTCAAAGCCGAGAACCTCAAACTGCAGTCGGGGCGGTATCAGTTGACCTGGATAATCTGTGCCCGCGTGGAGCAGGCCCTGACGACCGACACCGAACGCCAAAACTATTGCGTCACGGCATCCAGTCAGTCTCCCTCGATGAGCGTGATCCAATCGCAGGTCTTGATCGTCAGTAGGGACGCGTTAACGCCGCTGACACTCTCTCCCCCTCAAAACGTCGTCAACATCGTGCGTGACGCGTTAGCCACGAAGCCCCCGACCACCGCGTATGGCACCATGGGGATGACCTCTGCCGACGGCACGGCAACACCTCCTGACCCGACCAAACTGCGGGTGCTACTGACCGGGGCGGTTGATCAGCACGCACTCGGGGAGTTCGCCCTCTACAATGAGGGAGGCAACCTGATTGTCGGCAACGATTGGAACTGGCACAACAAACAAGCCTACATGAAACGAGATCTGGAAGTCGGCCGCTACCTCTTGAGATTGGATCTGTCAGACGGACAGCATAGCGAAACTCGCGTTTCCATTCGCGATGCCCAACAACCACACATGGAACTCCCTTTGCCCCCAACGCTCAAAACCTTTCCGATCGAAATACACGGCCCCGTTGACCCCAAGGTAAATCCCAACTTCGTGATTCGCCCCGTGGTCACCGTCAATCGGAAACCGCAAGTGCTCGGAGAGACCACGTGGACTTACCCGAAGTTCCGTCCTACATCGGTCTACACGTCGCCCGGTACTGGACTGGTGGAAGAAATTGAAACGCGCCAGGGACCGCGCGAGCGTCACCGCACCAAGTTCACCACGGAAGACCGGGCCGAAGAGCGGTTCCTGCCCCTGCCGAATGGCGACTATGAACTGACCTGGGATTTCGTGTTGATCTTCCCCGAGCCTAACAAAGCGGGCGTAATGCTGAGCCTGCCGATCAGTGGCGTCGAACCGATCGAAATGCCCAAACAGACGATCACGGTCGATGCCGAACACACCACCTGGGATCTGAAAGTACCGGACGATCTTTGGCCGAAACTGTATGCCAAGGCCCGTATCTTTGCGAAGTTCGAAGAACCAGACAGCGGTGGTTCAACCCCGGAACCCGCGGCGACACCAGCGGTACGATAGCGAACGCTGCCCGCGCGGATTACGCTGCTCTCCCGAATGGCACGGTGCTCCGTGTCGCTGCGTTGCCTGCGTGTTGAGAGTGGTTATGTCCGCCGCGTTGTCGTTCCGCACCCCGTCTCCCGTTCCGGCCGGTCTCTCCGACGCCGAGTTCCTGCAAGGCCTCACTTGGGATGCGTCCGTTCCCCGGGAACTCGTCGCTGCCGCCAAGGCTGGCGACGTGGTGAAGTTCGGCCGCATCTGGCGGCAACACTTGCGTCAACGTCGCCAGGGATCGACCCCGAAAGCCTTGCTGAGCCTGTGGTCGCGCACGGAGGTGAAAGATCCCGCGATCGAGCGCGCGATCGCAGCCCTTCAACCAGCGTCGACCAGTCGCCGTCGCTCTCATAAGCCGGCGATCAAACGCCAGCCTTCACTCACAATTCGCGTGCAGGGGTTGATCAAGGCGCTCACCAATCCGGAGCGCGTCGAGGCCAGTTCCTCGCTGGAATCTCAACTGGCGTTGGAACTGTTATGGGTACTCGGAGACAAAATCCCGCAACGGTTCTGGTGGCCGCTATGGCGACAAACCTTGACTGCGGAGCTGGTACTGAACCGCACGCCGACGCCGTATCACGACGCGCGACATGAGACGAACGCGTCTGTCGGTGAATGGCAACTCCTCGCGGGTCTAGTCTTTGCGGACATCAAAGGAGCGGCGGCGTTGCGTCGCCAGGCCACGAAGTTGATCGGTCAAAGCCTGACCATTCCTACCGACAGCGACGGCACGCCGCATGCGGAATTGCTGCCGTACCTCCCCGACTGGCTCGCTCCGCTGTTACGGGCCACGCTGTGGAGTCAACAGGCGGGGCAGACACTGTTTGATCCCGACGACCAGCAACTGCTGAGCGATGTGGTCGAAAAGGCCGTGGCCCTCTGTCGACCCGATGGTCGACTCGCCCTGATGAACGGCAGCCCGGTCAACTCTCTGCCGATGCTGGAGTTTGCCGCCGATTTACTGAACTGGTCGCAGCTCAATCCCTCACGGTCTGCCTTGCGCTCCCTGTTACAACAGGCCTCGGGCGTCAAACCCGCGAAGTCGTCGAGCATTTCCGTGATGCCGTCGAATCAGTCCGATTGGGCACGCGTGGCGGTACTAAAAAGTGACTGGTCTGCCGGGTCTGCCACGGTAGCAGTGGCACATCATCAGCCGTTGCCGCAACTCGATGTCACCATCGGCGGCATCCCCTTGATTCACGGTGCCTGGGGGCTCGATGTCCGCCTGGGGTCCACCGCACTCGAACTCGCCGACGAATGGTCGTGTGTCTGTTGGGAATCGGAACCCGATGCCGATTACGCCGAGTTGCAGATGGAAGGTCCGGGCAAGTTGCGCGTCGAACGGTTGGTTCTGTTATCTCGCCAAGATCAGTTTGTGTTGCTGGCCGATTCCATCAGCGGTGCTCCAGTGGGCCCCCTCGCGATTCAAAGTCGATTGCCCCTCGCTGCTGCCGCGACGGTGACCTGGGATGCGCGGCTGCGATCGGGCCGGTTGGAACAAGGGGCCGCCAGAACACGGCTGCTGCCACTGGCGTTGCCGTATGATACGGTGGAAAGCACGCCCCATCGCTGTGAAGTGCGAGACCACGCCCTGGTGCTGGAGCAGCAAAGTCGCGGGCAAGGCCTGCTGGCTCCGCTGATCATCGATTTTCATCCGGATCGGCGGAAGAAACCGCTCGACTGGAAGCGCTTGACGGTCTCTGAAGCCGGGCGTGTTTGCCCCGGCGATCATGCCGCCGGCTTCCGCTGGAGAATTGGCACCGAGCAATGGCTGCTGTATCGCAGTTTGAAACGCGCCCAACTGCCGCGGGCAGTGTTGGGATACCACACGGCGAACGGCTTCGTCGTAGGCCGGTTCGACAAGCAAGGCGATATTGACCCCGTCGTGATGGTAGAAGAATAGCGTTTGGGCACCTGGTCACAGGTGTCAACCGCATTTCCCAACACCCAACACCCAACACCTAGCGCCTAGCGCCCGTCCCCGGGGCATCGGTGACTCGGAGTGGTGCCAGAATTTCGTCCACCGGAACCGACAGGGGTGCCTGCTGCGTGGAAGTCTGTCGTCGTGCTGCCGCCGATTGCACGCGTTCCGCCAATGCTGCCACTGCCTGTTTCTGAGGTTCGGGCGAATCCATGCGGCGCAACATCACCTGTACCCAGGCCGGTTGTTGCTCCATCGCCTGCGACATCAGGTTGACATACAGCGACAACTGTTTGAAATTCCGATCGGCGATCAGGCAACTGACGGGTGAAATCAACCGGGCTACGGTCTCGATGGTCTGCGAGGGAAATTCCACGAAGACATCGCCGGTATGCTCGACCATGGGCTCACCATTATGGCCGGTGAAGAATCGCATTTTCAGTCGCATGACCGACCGGGCGATGATGGGCTTCACCAGCAACGGACTTTTGAAAGCTCCGTCGCAGTAAATCAGCACCTCATCGGGAGTGGAACGCCACACCTCCACTGTTCCCACCGAGCCATCTTGAGCATCCGCATGATAGGTCTGTTCGCCGGTGGGCTTCAGCTCGAACTTAGAGATTTCCAAAGCCCGCCATGTACTGACGGCGACATCAGGATGGGTCAGGAAGTACTGATAAATCTCCGGGTTCGTCGCGAATTGCAGTGTGGGCAAGCGACGATAAAAGGAGATGTTCTGCAAGACCTGCCGGGCCTTGGCCTGCGATGCTGCTGGCAAGCGTGCGATTTCGAGTTCGGCAATGGCCTGCTGACGGATCATAGATTCCGTCGAACCTGGCTGCATCACCTGCAAGGCCGCATAGTGCTTGGCATCAAGGTCGCCGGTTGCAGCACTCACGCTGGGTCGTGGCGCGGAACGTCCCGCACCCGTCGCCCGGAGTTCCTCCGCGTCGACGGCGCCCATGCAAACAGTGCAAACAGAGAGCGTCAGCGCGTACCGCCAGCGATACGCCCTGAGCGCAGATTTTCCGCGTCGCATCCCGGTCCCTTCCCCCCGGTGACAGAGTCTGGCAGGCAAACGCCGAACCCGGTCCCCAAAGGTCCCGTGAGTGATGTAAAATGCATCGATGGCCGCGAAACCTGCCGATTTTGCCAACCGGTTTCGCGCTCCCTCTCAGCGAGGTTAGAATCGTCACGATCGCGACAATCGCACCATTCGGAAGAGTCTGGCGAAGTCGGGTTCTGGCAGAGCGCGGGAATCAATCGGTATGGATGACGTACTTCTCTCGACCGGCAAGGTGCTGTCAAATTGCCTGGAGTCCCTGAATTGCCGAATCGTCTTTGCGGAGAGCTGTACCGCCGGGCTGGTCTCCGCGACGCTCAGCCGCATTCCAGGCATCTCCGCGTGGCACTGCGGATCGGCGGTGACATACCGTAACGACAGCAAGCATCAGTGGTTAGGTATTCCGATTGAGTGGCTGGAACCCCCAGGACCAGGCCCTGTCAGCGAGCCGGTTGCGCGAGCCATGGCCCTCGGAGTTTTGGAAATGACCCCGGAGGCCCACTTGTCCGTATCAGTCACGGGGCACTTGGGGCCCCATGCACCCGCCGATCAAGATGGCTTGGTCTGGATCGCCGTGGCCCGCCGCGATTTCACGCCAGAATGCCTGCCGCAAGTGGTGGCTGTGAAGGAGTATCGGATCGATTCACAGGCCCGGGATGGGCACTCGATCCGTGAAACGCGTCAACAACGTGCCGTACAAGCCGTACTGGAACTGGCCATCGAGACACTGCGTAAGATGAGGCGAGATTAACGCCTCGGGCGGTGTTCCCCGGTCGCCACCACGTAATCTTTGACTTGAGTCAACGACATGCGCGGGAAGTACTCGGGCATGTGCTCTTCAAACCAGAGCGGCGTTTTGGTCACGACGACGACTTGGCCCCGGGGCTTGAGCGCCCGCTGGGCAATTGCCAGAAACAAACTGGCGATGCGATAGTTGGAAAAGTAGGGAGGATTCGCCAGAACAAGATCGAACTCCCCTTCCGGAATCGTCGTCCCAAGAGCATCGAGACTCGTTGAAAGTCCGCTCAACTCATTCTTGGCCGCTCCGCGCATGATCGCTTCCAGAGCACGAGGATTGCAGTCGACCGCGAGGACCGAAACATTCTCGGCACGGGCCAACGCCGCCAGTCCGACCGTCCCGGCTCCGCAGCCCAAATCGAGCACGCGCAGGCCCGGTTCAATCTCCATCACGTTAATCAGGGTGCGCGCACCAGGATCGATCCGGCGATGGCTGAAGACGCTCGGTCGCGAATAGGCATAGATCAAGCGTTCGCGATCGCGGAAGGCGAACTCGCAGTCATACAGCTTGCGCTTGGTCAGTTCCGAGGTTTTCGTGGCCAGATACAACACACCCTGCTTGAAGGGTCGCCGCGTGACTTTATCAAACAGCTTTTTGAGTTCGACATGCAACCACTGATCGTCGGCATCATCGGTCGAGACCAGAAAGCGTCCGCCGATCGCCAGCCGAGCGTAGCCCTCTTGCAGCATCTCGCGTTTCAGTTCGGTTTCGCCACGGAAGCCAAACGCCCAGGCCACCACATCATAGGTGATACTGGGTGGGTCGGGAGTGCAGAGGTACTGAATGTTCGGAGACGATTCCGCGGCATCGCGGGCCTGGTCGCGTTGAAACACATCCAGAAACCAGCAATCCGCGGCAGCATCGGGGTGGGCTGTCAGATACGCTCTGACGAACTGGCCACGTCCGGCGGTATTGCACAGCATTTTCCCCGCGGGCAATTCGCCGACAATATCGATCAGGAGTTGCTCCTGAGGACGTGTCCGCGGGGCATCGTATTCCTGGGTAGTCTCTCGCGAGCGAGTCGGTTTGCGGCGTGGCACGGGACGTCTCAATCTGATCTTGGAAACAAGCGTCTTCAACGACGGATAGAACTTCGTAAAATTCCTGGCGAGGTGTCAAGTGCCGTGTGTGAAAGACACAGGGCCATCGCCTTTTTCAATCTCGGCCGCCCCTGCATGGTCCAGAGTCCAGAGACGAGAGCCAAACAAAATGCCCGTGAGGAATATGAGTTTCTGGCTCTCGGCTCTGGTCTCTCGACTGGCCAGCGCATCCACTCAGCTGAAACAAAGCGATGGCCCTGGTGAAAGACACCAGGGATCACATGCGTCCGCCGTGGGCCACTTGGCACTCTGCACTGGCCACTCATCACACCACTCGACACAAATAGCACTTCAAGTAGTCACTTTCGAGGCAATGAATGGAGGAAGGATGGTCAGCACTCGGACCACGAGCCTCCAGGATTTGAATCTGTCGACGGGCATCCAGGCCCACCCGCGCGAGCATTGCGATGAACTGTTCGTGGCTGACCACTCCCGAACAACTGCACGTCATCAACAATCCCCCGGGTTGCAGCACGTTCATGGCCAGGCGGTTCAGGCTGAAATACCCGCGTAAAGCGGCATCGATGGCATCTTTCCGGCGAGCCATTTTGGGGGGATCGAGGATGATCGCATCAAACCGCTGGCCTTCCGCGCTGAAGCGTTCCAGCGCCTTGAAGCCATCCTCTTTGGCCACGTGGAAGCGTTCCGCGACGCCATTCAAAGCGGCGTTGGCCCGTGCCAGCTGCACCGCACCTTCCGAGCCATCGATGGCGACCACTTCCGCGGCCTGTCCCTGCACCAGGCAATTGAGGCCGAAACCGGCCGAGTAGCAGAACATATCGAGCACGCGCGATCCGGCCACCAGTTGGCTGATGCGACGGCGGTTATCGCGCTGATCGAGGAAGAACCCGGTCTTCTGTCCTTCTTCCAGGTCGAGACCGTAGCGCACGCCATTTTCTACAATGAACAGAGGGCGGGGCGGGGCCTCACCCCAGACCAGTCCATCCTCCAGTTGCAGTTTTTCGAGGCTGCCGATCCCCTTTTCGGTGCGGATGTAAATCCCCCGCGGTTGCAAAGCCTGTCGGATCAGTTTGATCCACAGATCACGGCGTTCGGCCATCGCCAATGCTGTGAATTGAATGACCACCCAATCGCCGTATCGATCGATGGTGAGACCTGAAAGTTGATCACCTTCGCTGCAGACCAGTCGACAGGCGGTGTCGCTGGAGAAGTCGCCGTACAACCGTCGTCGCAGAGAGATCGCCGCGTCCAGCCTCCGTTCCCAGAAGGTTTCGTCCAGCGGTTCAGCTTCATTCCACGAATACAGCCGGACTCGAATTTTACTGTGCGGGTTGTATAAACCATGCGCGATGAATCGCGCCTCAGCGGAACGCAGCACGACGGCAGCACCGGGTTCCGCGGCACCCGACACGTCTGAAATCGCCGTATGATAGACCCAGGGGTGGTGGCTGAAAAACGGCAGGGCGTTCCGCGGCCGCAAGTGGACTTCAGGCACGGTGGGTGGTGGTAGGATTTCCGCAGTCACTGTTCAGGAACTTCAGTTCAAAGAATGGGGAAACCCATGCGCCGGCACCGCAGAGGTCGCAGGCTGCATGGGTTGCATGGTTTGATCGCGATGCGTGACGGTTATCGAGCCGCGGGACGGCTGGCCCCTTCCACTTCTTCCAGATAGGCCAGCAGTCGATCGCGTTCGTTGGTGAGGTGTCTGACCCGCAGCAGTGACCGTACTCGGGTCGTCAGTTCCAGGCGATTCACCGGCTTGGTGAGAAAGTCGTCGGCACCTGCCCGAACGGCCTTTTCGATATCTCCCATTTCATTCAGCGCGGTGACCATCAGAATGGGAATGCAACGGGTCGCCTCATCCTGTTTCAGTCGCTGACAAACCTCGTAGCCACTCATTTTGGGCATCATAATGTCGAGGAGAATCAGGTCTGGGAGGACTTCAGCGACTTTGTTCAGTGTGTCCTGGCCATCATGGGCCATCGCAATCTGATAATTGTCTTCCGAATCGGACAGATAAGCATCCAGCAGTTCGCAGTTCTGCAGGTTATCGTCGGCAATCAAAATTTTTGACGGAGTCTCAGGCATCTTCAGGCCCCAGTGGGGAATAGCAAGCTCAGGGCACACCGAGTGCGCAATCAGTTCAATCGACTTAGTTCTTGCCGACAAAACCTCTGCGGGCACGATCCGTTCACTGCAACAACAGCCAATTCCAAGTGCTGCAACCGGTTTTGTCGGATGGCGCTTAGTATACCGTATGTCCAGACCAGAAGGAAACTGCCACGAATTTCCCCGTGGTGGTCAAGCGGTCATCCACTCCGCAGGCCATTTCCAACCGCGGTGATGGCCGCGTGATCAAAGCTTACGATCGATCGCACTCGAAGAATTGTCCGCCTTGGCCAGAACTGTCGCCGCGCGATTGCCCACCACTTCTACGGCAATGCGTGTTTCCTGGAGCAAGAGCGTCGAGCCATAGACGAGCGCTCCCACGGCGACCAATCCCGCCAGCACCCCCGCCACTTCCAGAACCTGTACCAGGACCAACAGCCCTGTGGGCACCGTGACTGCACCTAGTAAAGATACCAATGCCGCTGATGAAAAACCTCCCAATGCCAGATACGAACACTGCAAGGAACGCAACAGCAACAGGGTGCGCGTTTCCGCGGCGGAGAGTTCCCGCAATCGCCGCCGCGCCCGCTCGGAGTTGTACTCTGCGGTTTCTTCCAGTTGCTTGGAGAGTTCGCGCGCACGATCCACGGCTCTCGCCAGTCGATTGCTGGTGCTCATGATGAGGACCGACGAGGCATTCGTCAGAATCGCCGGGGCGACAATTAAAGACAGTACGGCAAACGGATTCGGTTCCATAATCGGCAAGCAGGTCCCAGAAACCTCGGAAATCTGTGTGTGCATTGTTCTGAGCGTACACAGTATACCCCGACAGGCGCTGCACGTCTCTCTGACAAGTGTCTGACCACGTGCAGCGCCTGTTTCAAGTTCGGCGGTGCCTCCGTGGTCCAGAGCCCAGAAAATCGCATTCACCAAGGCATTTTGTATGGCTCAGGACTCTCGACTCTGGACGCTCGTCTGCAAATGAACGCGGGACTTGAAACAGGCCCTGGCCCTGATTGTCTGGTTTGAAGTCTCGCGACGGCATACAGTGGATTTATGAATACCAGCACGCTCCCCCCACCAGAGGAAAGTCCGCTACCCGTGCAGCGCAGGCCCCCGGGCCCCTGGGGCATTCTGCCCTGGACTTTCATTTCTCAGCCGACCTTGGAATTCATCACGGGGCTGGCGGGCCGTTACGGCGAGACCGTGCAGTTTACTATCGGCTCCGTCAAGTATTTCGTGCTCAGCCATCCTCAGGATATTGTGCATGTGCTGCGGGATCGCGGCGAGATTTACAATAAGCAAACGCATGACTACTGGCTGCTGCGGCGGTTGATGGGGAACAGCCTGTTGACAGGCGATGGAGATTTCTGGAGACAACGCCGCCGGTTAATTCAACCCGCCTTTCAGCGTGATCAGTTAGCCCACCTCGCTCAGCAAACGCTGGCGGCGACCGAAACCCTGCAAGACAGCTGGGAAGCCGCCGCGGTCACCGCGCGTCCGATCAATCTTCATCGCGAGATGACTCAACTGACCTTGCGCATCATCGGGCAGTCACTGTTCAGTGTCGATTTGCTCGGTGAAGCACAGGAGTTCGGCAAGGCGATTCACCTGATGAATGGAACTTCCGATTGGGGTCCACGTTTTCTGCTGTCAGTCATTCCCGGGCTGAACTACCGCTATCAGCGGGCGGCACAATATCTCGACTCGGTGATCCAGTCGCTGATCGATCAACGCCGAAAATCGGGCGAAATGGTTCCTGATCTACTGACCGCGCTGGTACATGCCCGCGATCCCGAAACGGGAAAGGCCCTGTCCGATCGTGAGATTCGCAATGAAATGATGACACTGCTGCTCGCCGGGCATGATACTTCGGCAACGCATTTATCCTGGACGCTATGGTTGCTGACACAGCACCCCGAAGAGGCTGACATCGTGCGTCAGGAGGTCGATGAGGTGTTACAGCAACGTCCGCCCACGATCTCTGATCTGGCAAGGTTGCCGAAGTTGCGGGCGCTGCTCGATGAATCGATGCGGCTCTATCCCCCGGTCTGGGCGATCCCGCGCTTTACGTCACAGGCCGATTCCCTGCCGAAGTATGCGGTGCAACGCGGTACGTATGTGCTGGTGGTGCCCTATCTGGTCCACAGGCATCCCGAGTTCTGGCCCGATCCGGAGGCGTTTCGTCCCGCTCGATTTGATCGGGCCGTCTCACCGGCTCCCGCGGTTGGTTCCTACATTCCCTTTGGATTTGGGCCACGCACGTGCGTGGGGGCGGCCTTTGCCACCACCGAAGCCCAGTTGATTGTGGCAGCCTTGTTGCAGCGCTTTCGCTGGGAACTGCTGCCCGGGCAGACCGTTCGACCTGTGGGCTACATCACTTTGCAACCCGCTCAAGACATCTGGCTGCGCGTGTATCGGCGTTAAGTATTTGAGGGTTCAATGCTGGCTGACGGGCTGGAGGTTGCCCTGGTCGTCGAACGCCATGGGATGCGGTTCCGACAGGGCCAGCAACTCGGGGCGTGTGGCCACTTCGGGCCAGTAGGCTTCGCTGACAAGGCTCTCCGCGAGATGCAGCGTGTCGGCAATGTGAATCACGCGGGCGTCGGGCGGTTCGACCAGTCCAATCGTCTGCAACGCCGCGGTGATCACTTCCTGATCGGTCTCATAGGCGATGGGCAACATCGCCGCCGTCGGATGCAACCCCGTGATGCAGTTGATCGCCGTGATTTTGCGATCCACCGCTGCGATGGTGCGCTGATTCGTGAACTCGGTCAGACCGATTCCCGTCGCATTGCCATGGGTTTCTTCCGTGAGACCGCGCACGAAAATCCGGCGGCAATTCGCACGGTCGCGACTGGTGGCGGCATGATCGTTGAACTTGCGGCCCACGACGTTCGTATCGAGTCCCGTCCCGGAGATGTTCTTACCGATCTGGTCGATGATCAGCAGATCGCAACTGTCGAACGGCAGCCGGGGCAGCCAGTCGTTCGCCAGCTTGAGTAACTCCGTTTCGCGCGCGAGGAATTGATCGGGGGCGACGGCTTCGATCAACGCCGTTTCATCGTAGGCATTCTCCACAATGGCCACTCCGGCACACACCCGGCACTTTTTGATGACTGATTGGGCGACCGCGGTAATGATCTCCATGAAACTGTAGTTGGCAATCGCCCGGTGATAGATCTTGGCCCCTTCGTGCTTTCCCAGGCCGATGAGCATCATCTTGTGCAGACCCGATTCGACATCGCCGACGAAGCCCGTGTGCGGCTTCACGCGACCCGCCACGATGACATGGTCGGCCAGCGAGGCCTGTTTGTCAAAATGGACAGGGATGCCCTGCGGTGTCTGATCGACAATCACCGTTTCCATCGAGGCTCGCAGTTCACATCCCATGCTGGCGGGGGTGATGCCGTAGCCTGCGAGAATTTCGGTCTGTCCCGCGGCGGTTCCCCCGCCATGACTCCCCATCGCGGGGACAATGAATGGGACTCCGCCGAGCGATATCACATGGTCGACAATCGCCTTGGTGATGCGGGCGATGTTGGCAATGCCACGACTGCCGGCGGTGATAGCGACGGTCTGCCCCGGTTGAATGACCTTCTGCAATCCCAGCCGCTGTAACTGAGCGGTCGTCTCCGCCGCCGGATCCGCGAGTTTGGGGCTATCGAAGCGCTGCTGCAGACGAAACATGCGGGGAAATCGCGACATGGTGGTCGATCCGGAGTGCGGGGTGAACAGTGGCCATACTCAGTGTATCCGATGGCTCCCGCGATAACGACAAACACGGATGAGACCGGCAGCCATCAATACTGATGATTGATCTGCAGAATGAATTCACAGTCGAACCGCTTGTCGGCGGCGTTTCGCAACGGAACGGCGACACCGGTTCCTACAGAGGTTCGACCATTCAGCACGAACGTGTTGCCGAACGTGTAATTCAGCACATCAACTCGATTGGCGATGTTACCGAGTGTAATGTCTCCCGCGATCCCTAAGGGCAGTGTCTGGTTGGGGTCCGCGGGATTGACGAACTGGGCGCGCAGCACGGCATTGCGGGCGTTTTCGAGCGTGGTGGTGTAATGCAGTTCCGAAGAAATCCGCCAGTCGGTCACGCGTCCCGATCGATCCTTCCACAGCGAGTACCCGCTGCCGATGTTCAGCCGCAGCAGGTTCTGCTGGTAAAAATGGCTGGAATCGACACTGCGAAAATCGGGAGCATTGCTGTTGGGGTCGGTGGGCTTGGTGACGATCGCCCCTTCCACACGCGAGGGATTCAACGGGTGATCGAACTGAATGAATCCCTGGAAAAACGTCCGCTCTGTCGGAGTCCAGCCCATGGCCAGCAGCGGCGAAACGTTGACCGTGCTGTTATCGACATTCACGCTCCCTACGAAATTGAGCGGCGTGTTGAAAGGCGGGGGAACATTCGGGTGCGTGAACGGAAACGTGTCGCGAACTTGCACATCCATCTCGAGCCCTGGTGCCGTGGGCAGATCGACCGCCACCCCGGCGGAGAGCAGGAAATCATCGGTTTCGTAGAGTACCGTTTTGTAGATCAGGCCGAAGTTCTTCAGGACATATTCCTGAGTGGTGTAGGGCAGGTTGGTGGCCGATTCTGTCACATAGATGCTGGGGTCGGGCGTGATTTCATAAGACGTGGGAATGCGCACTTCGATCGAAGACCGACCATCCATCAACGTTTTTTCCATGCCCCAGATGAAGCGGTCCACGTTGAGATTGTAGAGGCCTTCCTCTTTGCCAATGATCCGCGTGACATCGTAATTCAATGAGTTGTGCAGGTGGTTATAGCGGAAGTACACGCGGTCGGTGGGGACCGGCGTGTTGTTCTCGGAGATGTTCAGCCGGAAACATCCGAGTGCCGGGTGCTCTGCGGCCAGCACGCCAATGCCCAGGAGTTCCACCGCGCCACACGCCGCATCCTGATTATCGCCGAACATGGGGCTCGCCGAGAGTTGCCGCAGAGAAGTTTTGCGGTTGAGCGGTGTCGGGGCCAGCGTATTCCGCGCGAACAAGCGACGAAACAAATCGTCGTTCGGTGTCGGAGCGGACGGAAGACTCGGAACCAAGGGGAGAGTCACGGCCGGGGTACCCCCAGAGGGACTCACCGGGGGCGGCGGAACTTGTGCGATGGATTGGGCATCGTCGGGCAGGCTGAGCTGTGCAGGCTGAGCACAGAGTTCTCGCCCCATCACCAGCCAGAGTGCCAGCAGGGTCACGAATTCGTATCGCGAGATCACGAAACGTTGTGATCGCAGACACATGTCAAACTCAGCCTCTGGCACGACTCGGCAAGGAACGTCGATAGGGGTCGCCCGGTCATTTCCTCATCACTGGGCCCGACCCTGAGGATTTCATCGGTTGCAGGGGGCAGGCACAGGCGGTTCATCTGTCGCAACTCCTATTGTTGACGTGACCCGCAAGGTTGGTGTGGGGCGGACTCCCATCCAAGGAGAAATACTGACACCCTTTGGCAGTCTTGGATGACTGGGTCGACTTTGATGTGTTATGGTCGGGGAGGCTTGGGAGGAAAGATTCGCCAACAGGCAGTGATCGTCACCGTCTCTTTTTCGTGACCGGCAAGTTCGGCGGGTTTTGTTCCCAAGTGTGTCGCAGGACCGAGGCGACTTTGAGTCGGCTGCGGACCTCTTCCGATGTTGACTCTCAGGCTGAGGGAGCAGTCATGGCCGTGACACGGATGGACCGCACCCACTCCGGAGCCTGTTCGTTGAAGCCGACCTTGAATGCGACCGCATCCTTCGGCTGCATGGCTCTCGGGATGTGTCTGTCGCTGGTGACGTTGGAAGTGCAGGCGCAACTGCCACCCTCTCCAGAGAGCATGGCAGATGGTGTGCATCGCTACCTGGGTGCCGCATCGTGTGCGGCCAGCAATTGCCACGGTGGCGTCACGCTTCCCGATTCCGGTCCCAAGTATGCGGCACATCGCATCTGGATCAAAAACGATCCGCATTCTCGCGCTTATGAAGTGTTAAGCCAGCAGCGTTCTCAACAAATGACGGCCCGGCTGGGTTGGCAACCGGCACACAAAGAAGCCCGTTGCCTGGTGTGTCATGCGGTCGCGGAAACCAGTCAGCACACGCTTTCCAAGACGTTTCAGGTGTCGGACGGAGTATCCTGCGAAGCCTGTCATGGCCCCGCGGAACATTGGCTGGCCGACCACAGTCGACCGCAGATCTGGCACGCCTTGACGGAGAAAATGAAAGCCGATCGGGGATTCCGCGCGGTTGAGACACTGGAATTGCGAGCCCAACTCTGTGTCGGCTGTCACGTCGGCACAACCGATCGCGAAGTGAATCACGACATGATCGCCGCCGGACATCCGCGGCTGGCATTTGAATTCGCCGGATACTCGGCGATCCAACCGAAACACTGGAACGTCGAGCACGACCAGTTGCAGGCTGGGGGACAGTCGGGGACAACCGAGGCCGCCACTCAACTTGATACACAACTCTGGTTGATTGGTCAGGTTGCCACCCTTCGCGCTACGCTCGAACTCACCAGGCATCGCGCTACCCAGTTGGACAAACCGTGGCCCGAGTTCGCCGAGTATCGCTGCTTTGCCTGTCATCAATCGCTCACGGCCAGCGGAAGTCCCAAGCAGACCATCGAGTGGGCGAACAACCCGGCGTTGTGGGATGTGGATCGCGCGGGCGTCTTGCCCTGGCAACCGGCATCACTCGGAGCGATCGGCCTCATCGAGCCACAGCCACCGCTGGTCGTCGGTCCCTTGCGACAATTGCGTCAGGAACTCGGCAACTGGCATCCCGATCGTCGAGTCGCAGTTCAACAGGCGACCGATGCTCTGCAGGCCCTGGATCGTCTTGCACTGCCAAGGAATGATCGCAGCCTCCCGACGCGTGTGCTGGAGCGGGTAGGACAACCGGAAAATCATGTTGAACGAGACTGGGAACATGCGATTCAAGCCTACCTCGCCGTCGCCGCTCTGGTGCCTGTCGAGATCAAACGACAGCCGGAGTTCATGACTCAGGTCGAGATCCTGCGGACGGCATTGAAGTTCGAGGCTGGCACCGACAGCCCTGGACAGTATGATGACTCGCGTGGACAAACGATCCGCAAGGCCCTTGACCGATTGCAGGAACTGGCACTGTTGAGTCCGGCAGTCACGGTGCCTCCCCCACCCATCCAACAGCCATAACGTCTCAGGCGGAGCGCGACCTTGCGGGAAGGAACAGACATGCATGGCTGGTGCCAATCGCTGAGCCGGTTTCTCTGTGCCCTGCTGCTGGCGCTGCAGAGTGCTGCACTGTGTGCGCAGGAAGCGGAACCTCAGCAGCAAACCATCACGATCACCGGGGGCTTTCGAGGGATCGGAAATTGCAGTCGTTGCCACAACTCAGGACAGTCCAGTATCGACGAGCTTCGCCCTGTCGATGACTTTGTCCTTCTGAATGAGGCACCGATCTGGTCGAGCCAGGACAAGCACCGAGAAGCGTTCGCGGTGCTGGTGGGGAGTGAGCGTATTGCCCGCATGGAGAAATTGCTGGGCTGGCAGGCCGGTCAGGCCGCGCGGGATAAGCGTTGTCTCTCCTGTCATGTGGGTTTGCCCCTCGCTGCGTTACCCACAGAATCCCCAGATAATCCGCATCTGATTCCTGAGTCGCTGTTAGCTGACAGTCGCATCTATGAGGGTGTTGCCTGTGAAATCTGTCACGGTCCTAATCAGGCTCCCGATGACAGGCCTGCCAAGGATTGGTGGTACGAACTGCATACCAACCCGGGCAACACGAGCGACGCCCCCTGGCGGTTTCTGTCACCTGCGGAGAAACTCAAAGCGGGTTTCACCGATGTCCGCACGCCGAGCGCACAAGCCCGGTTATGTTTGTCGTGTCATATTGGCGACGCCGAACAGGGCCGCGTGCTGACCCACGATATGTATGCCGCGGGGCATCCGCCGCTTCCCAGCTTTGAACTGGTGACGTTCGCGCAGCAGGAACCGTTGCATTGGCGTCGGCTACCGTCGAAGCAGATGTTCGAGTCTTTTGATGCCACCTGGAAAGCCCGCACGGGCCAGGCATTGGTCGATCGTCCAGATCAGCTCTATCAAACCAAACTGCTACTCATCAATGCACTCGTCAGTCAGCAGCAGTCCTGGAAACTGATCGCGGCCCTCACGCAAGCCGGCGAGCCCGCGGATACTTTGCCCTTGTCGATACCCGCCGATGCCCGTCCCCATTGGCCGGAACTCGCGGTGATGGAGTGTTACCAGTGCCATCACGACCTGCATGAACCGAGTTGGCGACAACAGCGGCCTGCCGATCCGAAGCTGCCGGTTGGTCGCCCCGGTCAGCGCGAATGGCCCCGCATCCTCGCGGAACTCGCGGCCCAGGCGCTCGATTCCGCTCAGGGAGAGGGTGCCCCCGACATCACGCAGACTTGGACGGACATCACGCAGAAAGTGGACGCGGCAATGCTTTCGCGACCCTTTGGTCACCGCGAACAACTGCATGCGGCCTGCACGAACGGAGTCACCATCCTGGAAGAGATGATTCAAAGTCTGGAGCAAGCCACATGGCAGGCCGACGATGCCACAAAACTACTGAAGCAACTGGCATCGAATCAGCAGCAACGTCGCCTGGAGTACGACTCGGCCCGGCAAATCGCCTGGGCGGCACAGGTCATTTCCAGTGAAATGGTCCGGCTGAAAGTCACCGAACCCAGCCAGCAGCCGCAACTCACTCTGCCGTTCACAGGAACTGATGTGGCGTGGCTGTTGCTTCCCGCTCGCAGCGGAGTCGATACGCTGCCCCGCAAGGTGAACTTCATGGGCCCCCGCCTGAAAGACTTCGAGGTCCACGACATCGACCTGAGCAAAACCCTGCCCCGCATTCTCGACTACGAAATCCAGAACGGCAAACGGGCGCCGTGAGTGGGCTGGGGCTACTTCTGAAGAGGCAGATTCTGCAAAAACTCTCTTAAGGCCGCATGATACTCGTCAGGTAGAGCATCGTTATGATTGCTCCCCGGAATGACGATTAATTGCTTGGGTTCCTGTGCGGCGGCAAATAACCGTCTTGCAGATTCAAGTGGGATGAGCGTGTCCTGATCACCATGACTGATGAGCAACGGCCCGGCGAAGTTCTTGATGGCCTGTTCGGAATTCAGGCGGTCAGCCATCACGGTTCGTACCAGCCATTGGGGATAGTGTTCGTCAGCCACATCGCGAAGCGATGAGAATGTGCTGTTGAGAACGAGCGCCCGAGCCCCGTCTTCTGTTGCCAGTTGAACGGCGATGGCACCACCCAGCGATCGACCAAGCAGCACGATGTCGGATGGCGTGCGATTGGCTCGTAATGCCAGGTAGTTGCGTGCAGCACGCGCATCACGCAACAGGCCATCGATGGTCGGCACGCCTTCGCTCCGACCGTAGCCGCGATAGTCGAAGAGCAACACCGAGCATTGATGCCGCAGATGCAAGTCCGCTGCTGCACTTGCGGTTGTCGAGAGATTTCCCGCGTTGCCGTGCAAATACAGGATCTGTTCGGTCGCTTCGGGATGCCTCAAATACCAGCCATGCAGGCGGAGGCCATCCAGCGATTCAAACCAGCAGTCTTCAAAAGCTGTTTCCGCAAGTTGCCAGGGACCTTGCGGAAACTTGGCCGGAAACAAGGCGAGCATGTCATCGACAGATTTGGGCGGCTCAGTCAAAGCCTGTTCGCGCAACAGGGTGCGCTGCTCTGCCAACTCACGGGCGGCCGACTGCAATTCGCTTTCCAGCAGAGCGATCCGCTGTTCTTGCCTCGTGAGCTCTGCTTGAAGTTGCTGTTCCTTGTCTGAGGCTATCAAGTGATCTGCCTGGGGAGTCATGGGCGATTGGGGGCCGCATCCGCAGACCAAAAGACAGCCAAAGACTGCAAGCTGGCAGAACTGCTGCATGACCATCACTCGTTCAAAACAAAAAGCCCAGGCATCGCGATGCCTGGGCTTCGACAGGCTGTAAAAACGCCTACGCAGCCGGGGCGGCTTCAACCTTTAAGGCCTTGCCGATGGCTCGCACCGCTTGCCGCAGGCGCTGGCTGTTTTCGACAATCGCCAGCCGCAGGTAGCCTTCGCCCTCTTCACCGAAACCACGTCCGGGGCTGACGGCGACACCCGCTTCTTCCATCAGCTTCATCGAAAAATCAATCGATCCCATCTGGGCCCACGGTTCCGGGATTTTCGCCCAGACGAACATCCCCGCCTTGGGTTTTTCCACATCCCAGCCGATGCGGTTGAGTCCCTCGACCAGCACGTCGCGGCGTTCCTGATACTCCCGGGCAATTTCGTCCACGGCTTCTTCGCAGTGCCGCATGGCCACGATCGCCGAAATCTGAATCGCCTGGAAGATGCCGTAGTCGTAGTAGCCCTTGATGGTCTGCAAGGCCCGCACCATCTCGCGGTTGCCGCAGCAGAAGCCGATGCGCCAGCCCGCCATGCTGAAGCCCTTGCTCATCGTCGTCAGTTCCACGCCGACATCGTGGGCTCCGGGCGAGGCGAGAAAACTGGGGGCCTGATAGCCGTCGTAGCAGATGTCGGCATAGGCGAAGTCGCTGATCACCAGGAACTTGTATTTCTTGGCGAGGACCACCAGCCGATCGAAGAAGTTCTGCTCGACACACGTTCCCGACGGATTATGCGGGAAGTTGGCGATCACCAGTTTGGGTTTCGGATAGAGATGCTGACAGGTGTACTCGACGTTTTCGAGGAACTTGTCGGGATCGCGCACATCCAGAGCGATCACATTGCCAGAAGCGAGCATCACCGAATAAGCGTGAATGGGAAACGTCGGAGCGGGGACGATGGCGGTATCACCCGGCCCCATCATGGCCAGGCACATGTGGCTGAAGCCTTCTTTCGACCCGAGACAGGCAATAATTTCGTTATCCGGGTTGAGCGTTACACCATATTTCCGCTGGTACCGGGCGGAAACTTCTTTACGCAAGTTGAAGATCCCGTTAGCGACCGAATACCGATGGTTCTTCGGGTCGAGCAGGGCCTCCTTCATCTTCTCCGTGACCATGTCGGACGGCGGGTCGGTCGGGTTCCCCATGCCCAGGTCAATGACGTCGATTCCGGCGACCCGTTTTTCGTGTTTGAGCTTGTTGATTCGCCCGAACAGGTAGGGCGGCAGCCGCTTGATGCGCTCCGCAACCGGAATAGTGAACGGGACGTCAGCAACAGGAACTTCTGATTCGTTACGCATGGCGAGGCGATAATCCAGAGAACGCAATGCAAGGCGGCATTGCAACACAACACCAGTCTGAGTCTATCAGAGGCGAAAAACGGCGGGAAGTTCGGTTGCGGCAAGGACGCTGAAGTTCTGTCGACGAATCAGCTGGAACTGGCGGGAAGGTTCAGGCAAAACCAGCAGATCGCGCCCCCTTCAGGCCGATTCTCCAATTTCAGTTCTCCGCCGTGCTTCTGCGCAATGCGCGACGCCGTCGCCAGCCCGATGCCATTCCCCTCGAAGTCTTCGGCATGGTGCAGTCGCTCGAAGGGCTTGACCGCTTTGTCGGCAAAGCGTGAGTCAAAACCCGCACCGTTATCACGCACCGCAAACCACCGCGTCTGGCCCCGCTCCTCGGACAGAAACTCAATCACGGCCCGGGGCTGCATGCGGGTGTATTTCCAGGCGTTGTCCATGAGATTTTCGATCAGAATTTGCAGCAGTTGCCGATCTCCGTGGACGAGGTGGTTCCCCGAAATTCGCAATTCCACCTGCCGTTCAGGTTGCGCTTGCTGATAGCGCTGAAACGTCTGCTGCACCAGGTCGTGCATGTCGACCGGCTCACGTCGAACTTCGTGTCGGGCAATCCGAGCCAGGCGTAACAGCGCATCAATCAGGTCTCCCATGCGCGACGCTGCCGATCGAATTCGCTCGAGATGTTTCCGGCAATCGTCCGTCAGCATATGCCCACAATCATCATCCAGGGCCTGGCTGAACCCGGAGATGGCTCGCAAGGGAGTCCGCAGATCATGCGCGACGGAATACGAGAAGGCTTCGAGATCGCGCAGGGCCCCTTGCATGTCCGTCGTTCTTTCACGGACGCGCGTTTCCAGATGTTCATTCAACTGGCGGAGTTCGGCTTCGACGCGCTTCGTCTCGGTGACGTCGTTGACCAGGCAGGCAACGGCAAAGGGGTGGCCCGTTTCATCCACCAGCGGCGTGTTGAACCACTCGCAATCAATAATTCGCCCGTCTTTTGTCACGTTCTGATTGTTGTTGCGAAATCCCCCTTTGAGTCGGCAGATGGCCTGAAAGACGTCGCCGATCTCGGGGCGAATGCTTTCCGGTACGATGAAATCGAAATGCCGACCGCAAACTTCCGCTTCTTCCCAGCCAAAAATCTCGGTCGCCGCGGGATTCCAGCGCTGAATGCGGCCTTGAGGATCAACTTCCATGGCACCAACCGGGGTGCGTCGAATATGTGCCTGCAGCCGCTCATTGCTATGGCTGAGTTCAGTATTGACCAGTTCCAGCGCGGCCTGTCGTTCGCGGACACGATCGGCCAGTTGATTCAACGTGGTTGAAAGCTGCACGATTTCCGTGGGCCCATCCACGATTGGCATGGCCTGGCGAACTCCCGCCGACAGCTCGCGGGCCTGGGCATCGAGCAGTTGTAAGGGCCGGGCCATGAACCGGGAAATGCCCCAGGCTCCCAGTGCTGCCAGTATTCCCGCCCCGGCGAAGGCACCCAGAAACGCGGCTCGACTGGCCAGCGCGGAGGGAGGCGTGCGTTGGGTAGGCCAGAGTTCCGCGACGATCCAGTCTGGCCGATTGGGTCCGCCCAGCATCGATCCGGTCACCCGCCAGCTTTGCCCATCGACTTCCATCTCCGGGAACGCTTCCATCAATTGAGCGGTTTCCGTGTAATTGGAGGGGAGTAATGAGACAAAATGCTCGGCGACTTTGGCGGGCCAGATGCCCCCGCCAGAATGCGCAGGATGGGCGATGGGTTTCCATGTGCCATCGTTGCGATGTTCGGCAATCAGCAGATGTCCGGTGACTTGCGATTGAACGCGCTGCAGAAACTCTGACAGCGAGGAGAGTTCCAGATCGATATCCCAGATCAGTGACAGTCGCCCGTTATCGTCATAAACAGGTGTCGCAAAAGTGACGCCCGGGACTTCTCCTTCATTGATTCCATCCCAGAAGAGGTAGCTCTCTGTCCACAGACTGCGTCGCGCCTTGGCGGCCTGCTGATAGAACGGCCTCAGCTTGAGCAAGTACGTTTGCCTTGGATCGCCATTGTTCGTCCAGGGGGTGGTCTCCAGTAGTTCCAAACCATTCACGTTCGGCCGATAGTCGCGAATCTGCGGTCCCAGCACCGGATCACGCACATACATGCGCACCGTCAGTGACTGATCGGCTTGACGCCTTAACATGGCGTATTCTCCGGTCTCGGCGATTCCGACTCCGAAAAATGAGATTTCGTGATGCGGCTCGACGGTGGCCCAGAGTTGCTGAAAGATTTTGGGGAACTCGTCGGAAGTCAACACGCCTGCTGGTGCCATCCGCGCGAACAGCTGCTCGTGTTCCACGGTCACCCGGACCAGTTCATCCAGTCGATCCGTGACGCGAAACAGAGACTGCTGAACGACTTGCTGGGAAACCTGCTCAATCGACTGCTCGTGAACTTCGAAAGAGAGCAAGGTCACCAATGCCATGCTGCCCAGCGTCAGCAGCAGCAACGTGATGAGCAGCACTCCGCTGAAACTGATGGGCCGCTGATGCATCGGGCCTCTCCCCCGTGCGAACATTGAATGACGCCGGCAACACACCCACGGCGAATACGCCTGCGAGCGTACAGCAGGCATTCACGGAAAGATATCGGAAGTCCACAGCGGACTGTCGATTTACTGGAATCCAAGTGCCACGGCTCTGCGAGCCGTGCCTAGATTCACAGAATCTTCGAGCGTTTGCACGGCTCACAGAGCCGTGGCACCACCGCATGAACCGTGGGTCAACCGCTGCGTCGCAAGAGGTATGATTGCCGCCCCGCAGGCATCACAGCAAATCGCTGGCGAGTTCGGCCAGAGCACTGCGTTCGCCCTTTTCGAGTGTGATATGGGCGTAGATCGACTGGCCCACCATCCGGCTGATGAGGTAGCTCAGGCCATTGGAGAGCGAATCGAGATAGGGATGATCGATCTGATGGATATCCCCCGTGAAGACGACTTTCGTGCCTTCACCGGCGCGCGTGATGATGGTTTTCACTTCATGCGGAGTGAGGTTCTGGGCTTCGTCGACGATGAAGTAGGTGCGTTGCAGACTGCGACCACGAAGGTAGGGAAGCGGGGCCACTTCGAGTTTGTGCTGCTCCAGCCATTCCTGCACTTTGCTGCCCGAATCGCCATCGCCATGCTGATGTTTAATCACACCCAAATTGTCATACAGGGGATGCATGTAAGGATCGAGTTTGGCACCGATATCGCCGGGCAGGTAACCGAGGTCGCGATTGCTTAAGGCGACCACGGGCCGTGCCAGTAGAATCTGGCGGTAGCGGGTTTTGGCTTCCAGTGCCGCAGCTAAGGCGAGCAGTGTCTTGCCCGATCCGGCCTTGCCCACCAGTGTGACCAGCTTAATGTCGTCGTCGAGCAAGGCGCGAATCGCGAACGACTGTTCGGCGTTGCGGGGAAGAATGCCATAGGCCGAGAGCTTTTCGACGCGGCCAAACGATTGATCAGCCGCACGATAAGTAGCGAGGACCGACTTGGAACCGTTCTTGAGGACGAAGTTCTCGTTGGGGCGTGGTCCATCGACCAGGGGAACCTGTCCCAGCGGGACGCGGCCATCGCGATAGAACGCATCGACCAGTTCAGTCGACATATCGGTGACGTAGCGCTTGCCGGTGTAGAGTTTGTCGTGCGTTTCCAGTTTATCGTTCTGATAGTCCTGGGCCGGCAGGCCCAGCGATTTGGCCTTCATCCGCAGGTTGGTATCTTTGGTGATGAGGATCACCGGGCGCTGGGGTTCCTGGTCACGTAGCGTGAGGGCCAGGTCGAGAATGCGGTGGTCGGGACTATCCTGCAGGAAGGTGTCGCGGAGAGTCTCAGAGAAACGGCGTGCCATGATCACGCGGATGCGTCCGAGGCCCGGGCCCAGGTCGGCCCCGGCGGCACTGAGCATATCGCCCGTGAGTTCATCCAGCCGGCGCAAGAACGCGCGGGCTTGAAAATGAATGTCTTCGTTCCCTTTCTTGAAGCGATCGAGTTCTTCGAGCACGGTGATCGGTATGGCGAGATCGTTCTCTTCAAAGCAGCGAAGACAGCCAGCGTCGTGAAGAATAACGTTCGTGTCCAGCACGAACACTTTGGCGTCGCCTCGCGCCTCGATCATCGAGCCCTCCTTGGTCTATGGGGAAGAAGGTGACATCTCCATGCCTTCGATGAGCGAGCCTAACGCTGTCCCCCGGTGTCGGTCAAGCGACGACCCGGGCAATTACCCACGCTCTCATCGGAACTCATGGAGAATTCAAACTTGTGCTCGTCTTGTCCGACTCCTTCAGTTCATTCGCTTTTTGCAGCAGGTCCAACGTCTTGCGACGACTTTCCTTGGTATGCAACACCAGTTGATCGCGATAGCTGCGGAAAGGGCGTACCAGCAACCGCTCCAGCACCAACTGCCGGGTTTCCCATTCTGTCGCGGAGTACCCGGCGGCGGATGATAGCGGCTGCATAACCTCGAGCGCCCGTTCCACGGTCACCAGGCTGCGTTCGATTTCCTGCAGCGTCACCTTGGCCGATTTCGACGGGCGTGTATTCCGGACTTCCCAGCGACTCCGCAAAACTTGCAGCAGGCCATTCAGTCGCTCAAAGCGCTCGGCGTCATCGGCGACGGCATCCGGATGCTCGACCAGATGATCGATCGCGGCGATCACATTCCGAACCGACGCATCTTCCGGCGGAGCGTAGTAAATCACATGCAGGCGATGGGCCAACTCGATCGCGGGATCCTGATCGCCCTTGCCGTACAGGTCGGCGAGTTCCTGATGCGCGAAATAGGTCAACAGCGGATCATACGGCTCCAGCAGCAGTTCGATTTCCATCAGCGTGTTGCGGTCGGGGACGTCGGCTTTCAAGGCTTCACCCAGCAGCACAAAGTACGCCTTGCGGCGTTGATCTTCCGGATGCCAACGGCTGGACCCGCTTCCCACGGTGTGACTGACCATCTGCAAGCCAGTGCGCGGGCGATCCTGCAACTGCTCACGGAGTTCCTTGCGATATTCCCACCAATAGGTATCGGGAAATTGGCGCACCAGTTCGCGCTGCGAAACCACTTCACCCAGTCGGCGCAGAACCGTGGCTTCGGCTGCCGAATGCCCGATCCAGTCGAGGTAACGACTGCGGCGCGATGTGACCGTCGTCGATAACGCCCGCGGTGGTTCACCGGCCCGCGCCAGGGGATAGACACTCGCCGACGTGCGGGCCTGTTGCAAAACAGCCGCAATTTCCTGCTGTTTCGGACCCCAGCGCAGCAACTCGCGCGGAGTGAAGAACGCCAGCCAGGAGTTCGCACACGACAGCGGCTGGATCTCTGCCTCGGTGATCGCCTCCATCAATGCGGCCCGATCGTAAGCCGGGAAGTTCAGTGGCGTACACCAGTCCCACTGGCAACGTGAAAGCAGATGCATCACATGGGGACGTTCGAGACGTTGCGGCAGATCGGCTTTGACGAGTGCTTCAGCGTCATGTGCCGCCAGCAAGAGAAACTCACCCGCACCCACTTCCAGGCAAGCCACTTCAGGAAATGCCTGCTGCAACGTGGCGACCGTGGTCAGCAGGGGCGTGGGACCGAAATCGATGGTCTGGAATCGCTGACAGAACACACCCTTGGCCGACAAGTGTCGTGCGGCCCTCTGATAGTATTCCGTGGTGCTGTTGGCTGAAGCGTTCGGCAAGCTGGCCGAAGGCGACGGTGCCACAATCACATCGAACTGTTCAGCGTCTGGGAGCAATAACCATTCAGCGGGCTGACGCAACGCCAGACAGCGCTCGTCTTGATAGGGATTGAAACCACACCGGGGAAAGACCTGCGAGTTCAACAGCGCCAGCAAGTCTTCGTCGACTTCACTACAGACGACCTGACTGACGGGAAATGTGAGCGCGGCTTGCAGGGAAGCGCTGCTACCCACGCCCAATAACAACACGCGGGCCGGCTGATCGACCAGTGCCAGTGGCCAAACCGTCGCCGCGATTTCCGGCCCGTACTGGGGTGACCAATCGGGTTGAGTGGCAATCATACCGACCGGGACACCCTGGCAACGCACCTGCAGAGTTCCGCCATGTGCTTGCCACAAAGTCCAACGGCCTTGCCCACCGGGTTGCGAGGTGATGAGATGAGATTGATCGAGCTGGGTCAGCAGATGGCTTTCCCAGCCTGACCGGGCCGCGATGGCTGCCGTTGTGGAGTACAAGAGTTTTGTCGACTCGGCCGTGGGCCAACGCACGCCAGCGGTGGCAACCATCGCCCCCCAGATTCCGGCGAGACATGCTACACCAGCGATCCGCCGCGCATCGAACCGAGGCGCTGTCCACCAGGAGCACAACAACGCGCATGCACCGGCGGGCAGAGTTGCCAGCCAGAGGCTCTCGATGGGGTCGAATCCCTTCAAACTCAGAACATCGCCCCAGGCGTAGCCCAGTAGCAGAACAACGAGGCCTTGCGTGCGACCAGACCCGATTCGATAACCCGTCCAATAGCCCAGGGGGACCAGCAGGCTGGCCATAAAACTCAACCGGCTGATCTCGAGCAGTCCGGGGTTCGTCACGCGACTGTTGAGCCACAGGCAGATGGGAATCAGGCAACTGGCCAAGAGTAACTGCGTGGTCCCCAGGACAGCCAGACCGCGGGCCGCTCGCCCTGGTTCCGTCGACAATGCCGAGGATTGGGAGTCGTTCCGGGCCAATCCCCACGCACAGCCGATCCCAAACAGCGCGATGTTCGCCAACCACTGCGGTAAGGTTGCCGGCATGACTTCACTGAATAAACTGGCGACGGCCACCGTCTGCCAGCCGGCCAGACCCGCCAGCAGCAGCCATGCCCCTGCCCACGGGCCTGCCGCTGGTGTGACGAATCCTGTATCGGCCGGTACCGACGCTGCCGGCGTGACCGCCTCTACTGATGCAAACGTTACCGCCGCCGCTGCCAGGATGAGGGCACCCCACATCAGACCAACGACACCGACAATCGGGACCAGCACGTAGGCCGCCAGCAATAATCCGCACCCGCAGGCTCCCCAGCGCACGCGGAGCGAGCCAGAGTTCTTTTGAATGTTGGATAACGGTAGCAACAGCTGTGCCCACACAGCGACCGGGATCGTCCAACCGAGGAGTCCGCCTATCACCCCGATCAGTTCGGCGAGACCTGCGTTTTGCCACCAGTCGGTCGGCAACAGTTGCAGGAGTTGCAACTGGACTGCCAGCCAACTCGGCCACAGCAGCATTACGGTTGCCAGCCAGAACAGATTCCGACGATCTGAGTCGGAAGTCTTTCGGGTCCATTGAGATAAGACCAGCCCGCTGAGGGTGCCAGCGAGCATTCCCAGCCTGACACCCCACCCGGTACCCCAGGTGGCAATCGACTGGGAAAACACGGCGAGAATGGTCGCCGCAATCGCAAACCCTATCATCGTCGCACGCAACCCGTTTTGTTGATTGGGTGAAATGCGAGATCGTTGGACTAAGGCTAGTAGCCCGCGCATGACGTCCTTGCCCCCTGATAATCCGCCGGCTCAATCCCACGAGCCGTTTCGGCAAGTTTTACCGAATCTCGCCGTTTCACGGAAGACGAGTTGTGGAACGGTCGCGTGGGCAGGGCTCGTCGACGAGCAAGTGTTCTCCATTCGTGATTCGTGGCAAAATTCCAAATCCGAAATCTCAAATCCCAAGGAAATCTTAAAGTTTAGATTCCAAACACGGACTCACCAAACCGTTTCGAAGTTTGAAATTTGGTGCTTCCTTGGAATTTCGGATTTGAGGTTTGGGATTTTTTTCAGCAATGTCCAGAGAAGAGAGCCAAACAAGTGGTCGAACTGCAGAACCCTCAACCTTCCAACTTCAACTGATGTCGAGCCGTCCAACCGACCGTCGCGGCGACAATCAGCAACGGCTCCAGCCCGCAACGATAGCGGTACAGCGGAATTTCCAGCGTGGCGGTCAGTAGCGTGGTCGCAATCAGAATCAGACCGATGAAGATGGCCGCGGGGCGCGTCTGGTAGCGAAACAGCATCCGCAGCAGGCCGGTCCAACCGAGAAAGACCGCGACAAAACTGGTCGCCCGCTGGCGCTCCGGTGTCCATTCCAAACCGGCGATCACGCGCGGTTGCCAGACCGGAGAGTGCCACCGGAACTGGTCGCCAAACAGCCGGCGCGTGGTGGCATCCGGTGGGTCTTGTGCCAATTCGGTGGGCCATTCCCAGCAATACCAGAAGGTGCCACACCGCGCCAGCGTGCAGAACGCGGCGGTCACGGGCTGATCGGCGATGGCTTGCCGGGCCACCCGCTCCATGGCGTTGTCGATCTCGGCGTCGTCCCAATCCGTCCGCGCCAGCACCCGGGAAACCGACCAATGGTGTCGCCAATCGATCGAAGCCTCACCCAGCCGGTCTTGAATCTCGTCTGCGATCGCACCTTCCGGATAGGGCAGGTGCGCTCCCGGCCAGGGACTGAAACTGGCCGTCCATAGTTCGCGACCGGTGAAAACACACAGGGCGAAGCGATCAAAGACGAAGTGGTTTCGCAGACACCAGGGGAGCAACGTGAGTCCCAGCAGCAGCGGGGCCGATAGCAGAATCAGACCTTGGCGGAACCACGTCCCTCGTTGTCGGCGGGCGAGCTGATATCCCACCACCAGCAGGGCTGGCAGCACGGCGAGTAGCGAGGGACGCACCAGCACCCCGCAACCCAAGACGAATCCCGCGAAAGCGAAGCGCTTCCAGCAACCGCACTCCAGCGCCAACAGCAACATCCAACAGGTGAGCATCAGCAGCAGCGTCGCCACCGACTCGGTGAGGATCCAGTTGGCATACAACGGCCGCGCTGTTGAAAGAGCACAGACGGCCCACGCCAAGATGGTCGCTCTCGCCGATCGCGAAAGTCGCCAGGTGCTGCCGATGGTCAGTAATGTCGTCAACCAGGCGCACAAGTGCTGGACCCACACCGTCACCCACAGCGCCGAGTCTCCACAAGTGGCACGAATGATTCCCAGCAACCAGGGATAGCCCGGCGTGCGGTATGCGACGGGATGTTTCGTCAGCCACCAATCTCCGGTGGCCACATCCCCCGCCATCCGCCAGTAGACCGTGGAGTCTCCCCAGGGTTGTGCCTGACCGGCGGAAATCAGCAGCAGGTGTTTGACCAAATCGACCAGGGCAACGGCGAGGGCGAGGGCGATCACCGATCTCGACCACTGGCCCATGTGATGATGCTCGCTGTCCATGGCAGCCGCCTTCACTCGGCGGCCTTTGCAAATCCGGCGTTAAGCAGATCTTTGTAACCTGGCTTCAAGGCCCGCACCTCGTAACCTGCCTGCTTCAGTCGATCGGCCGCCTCCAGGCAGCGACCCCCCGAATGACAGTGCAGATAGATGATTTTATCTTTGGTGAGGGTGCTTTGCAGTTCCTCGGCCGACACACCCTTGCGGAGCCGACTCAGCGACAACAGCTTCGCCGCCTTGAGATGCCCGTCATCCCATTCCGATTTCTCGCGAACATCGATGAGCACAGCATCACCCTTGGTGACCTTATCCTTGACCTCGGGCAACGGGTCTTTGGCGTGCTCCGCCGCGGCGACCACGCACGTCATGCAAGCAGCCACAAAGAAACTGGTGACAAGACGTCGCAGCATGGTGGTAGCTCCTGTCGACTGTCCGGGATGTCAATTTCCCTGATTGAACCATGTCGGAGTGGAAGTGAGAAGCGTGAAAGCCAGAGGTGACCTGGATAAGAGTCTGCATGTCGCAGTGTGTGAGGGCGCGGTGGAATCACTTACACACCCAAGCTCTCACTTCCGCAGCCACTCCCCCTTCCGCACTCCGCGTTCCGCACTTCACAAACAAAAAACCCCCGGTCACCAAGGAAGTTGACCGGGGGCAAACTGCTCTGACGACAACCGTCGTTGTCGTTTACTTCATCTTGGCGCGTTCGGCCTTTTCTTTCAGCCGCTTCTCGATGATGTCACCCATCAGGCCGCGGGGGACTTGCGAGTAGCGGGCGAATTCCATGCTGAACGTCCCTTTACCCTGCGTCATCGAGCGGAGTTCGTTGGCGTAATCGAACATGCTCGACAGAGGCACTTCGGCGAGGATGGTACACTGACCCATCGTCGTTTCGGTGCTGCCGATGACGCTGCGCTTGCTGGCGAGGTGGCCCGTCACCGTGCCCTGATATTCATCCGGGATTTCGACTTCGAGCTTCATGATCGGCTCGAGCAGCGCCATGTCGGCCTTCTTCAGCGAATCACGCATACAGTCGAAACCGGCGATGTCGAACGCCATTTCACTGGAATCGACATCGTGGTAGCTGCCGTCCTGCAACCGCATCCGCACACCCACCACTTCGCACTCGCACAGTGGGCCCTTGGGCAACGCCCGACGGAAGCCCTTGTCGATCGCCGGAATGTATTCCTTGGGAATGCGGCCGCCGGTGACCTCGTTCGAGAACTCGTAAGGCAGCACGGCATCTTCCGGCAGCGGTTCGAGAATCCCGACCACGTGACCGTATTGACCCGAACCCCCCGACTGCTTCTTGTGCTTGTAGTTGAACTCGACCGACCGGGTTGGCGTTTCGCGGTACGCCACGCGGGGCGGGCCGATGATGCACTCGACACCGTATTCACGCTTGATGCGCTCGACGTAAATATCGAGGTGCAACTGACCCATCCCGGCAATCAACGTCTGACCCGTTTCTTCATCGGTCAGTACGCGGAATGTCGGATCTTCGCGGCGGAAACGCTCCAGCGCCTTGCCCAGCTTGTCGGCACCTTCGCGCTTGGCTGGTTCAATCGACAGCCGGATCACGGCATCGGGCACGAAGATACTTTCCAGCGAATAGTTCAGATCATCACCGCAGAAGGTATCCCCCGACGCACAGTCCACACCCACGAGAGCGACGATATCTCCCGCTTCCGCGTAGTCCACGTCTTGCCGGTCGTTGGCATGCATGCGCACCAGTCGCCCGAACCGCACGCGCTTGCCGGTACGGGTGTTGGTGTAGCTGTCGCCCTTGACGATCTTGCCCTGATACAATCGCGTGTAGGTCAGTTGTCCATATTGTTCGACCACCGTCTTGAACGCCATGCAGACCAGCGGCTTGTCCGGAGTCGATTCCAGCGAGACACGGTTCCAGCCCGGAGTCGGTTCGACATCGGTCGGCGGTTTCATGTCGTTATCGATCGCGCTCAGCTCACGATCGAGCGGGCACGGCAGATACTTCGTCACCCCATCCAGCAGTTCCTGGACACCCTTGTTCTTGTACGCCGAACCCATCATCACGGGCACAATCTGGTGGGCCAGCGTGGCTTCGCGGATGGTTTGCGTGATCAGTTCCTTGGGGATTTCCGCTTCTTCGAGCAACAGGCCCATCAACTCATCGCTGGCGAGCGAGAGTTGTTCGAGCATGAACTGCCGGGCTTCCTCGGCTTCTTCCTGATAAGCCGCGGGAATGGGTTCATAACGGACGATTTCGCCGTCTTCACCGTCGAAGAAGGCGGCCCGCATTTCGATGAGATCGATGACCCCTTCAAAGGCCATTTCCGCACCCATGTTGACCTGCAACGGGACCGGCGTGACCATCAGTTTTTCCTGGATGGCCTTGATCACCTTCTTCGGGTTCGCGCCGGTGCGGTCCATCTTGTTGATGAACGCAATCCGGGGCACCTTGTAGCGCTTCATCTGACGGTCGACCGTCAGCGACTGGCTTTGAACGCCACCCACCGAGCAGAGGACGAGAATCGCGCCGTCGAGGACGCGCAAGCTGCGCTCCACTTCCACGGTGAAGTCGACGTGGCCCGGGGTGTCGATCACGTTGATCGTGTGGCCTTTCCACTGCACCTGCGTGGCGGCGGAGGTGATGGTGATCCCCTTTTCACGCTCCAGCTCCATATGGTCCATGACCGCGCCGACGCCATCCTTGCCCTTCACTTCGTGAATGGCGTGGATCCGGCCGGAGTAGAACAGGATGCGCTCGGTCAGGGTGGTTTTCCCCGAGTCGATGTGTGCCGAAATTCCAATGTTGCGAACGAGATTCAGGTCCATGGTAATTGGGTCTTAAGGGCCTGGAGGAGACGGAAGAAACACTCGGATCGCACGGCCAACAGGGTCGCGAGACCAGAACTCAGATTGCGGTCCCCTGTGTGATGCAGGGGCCAGACATCGGTAATGAGAAGCACAGGCCAAGGCCAGGCACACGGCGGCAGCAAACGAGGCTACCGTCGCGGCGGCCGAATCGATCTCGCAAGATCAATTGTCGGTCCGCCACGCATACTACAGAGGTGGTGGGGCTTCCCAAATTAACATCACAACTCTCGCAGGTCTGTCAGACCCCGTGGCCTGATGAACACGTGGCCTGAACGCCGCTGCCATTCACAAAGACTGCCAAACAGCCTTCATGTCGGGAAGGGAACTACCATCTGGAATGCGTAGGAACGAGCGGTACGTTCGGCGGGCAATCCCATCGGCAGGAACATCTGTCGGATGGACCAGATGCTGAGCGCACCCCATCCCTGGGTCTTGCAGCACAATTGGATAGTAACGTCATTCTCATCACTCGAAAAGGGGACTTCCCAGAAAAATGGGAAATTGCAACCACGCAGCGTGTGCGACCGTGCAGAACCGCGACTTCGATCTTGACCGAATTCCTGTGGCCACCTAGGGTTTACACCTCGCAGATTGACGCATCTGCAGGGCAAATGCCTGAGACGTTCTGGAGTGCATTTCGGCATGGCCGGCTTTCATACACACATCACCGTAAGCTCTGCTGTGGGCGCTGGTTATGCGTGGTGGATTCACACCCAGTTCGGTCTCCCTTGGACGACCTCCGCCGTGGGAGGCGGGCTCTGTGCGATCTCTGGAATGCTCCCCGATCTCGACAGCGATTCCGGAGTCCCCGCGCGCGAGACCATCGGCTTCACGGCTGCGGTCGTGCCACTCCTGCTCATGAACCGCTTCCACCAGTTCGGGCTCACGATTGAGCAAATGTTGCTCGCCGGGGTGCCTGTCTACCTGTTCATTCGCTTCGGCTTGGGAACGCTTCTGAAGGAATTTACGGTCCATCGCGGCATGTTTCACAGCATTCCGGCGATGCTGCTGTCCGGCATGATCACCTTTCTCATATCCGATTCCGGGAGTATCCAGCACCGGGCATTGAAGGGGATTGCTGTCTCGTTGGGGTATCTCTCGCACCTGGTGCTCGATGAAATCTGGAGCGTGGAAGTCTCGCTCGCCGGGTCACGGCTGAAATCTTCGTCGGGAACGGCGCTGAAGTTCTTCTCCAAGAATGCCGCCGCGAATGCCATGTGCTGGGGGCTACTGATTCTGGTCGGTTTCAGCGTTTATGAAGACGCGAGTTACGCCAATCTGCAAGCCGACATCGCGACGACACCGCAGGCCATACCGGTTCCCCGGCCCACGCCTGCCCCCGTCAGCAATCAACCCCCCGTGTTCCGGCCCATCTCGCCGGTAGAGGATCCCTTTCCCGGGGCCCCTCCCGAATTTCGAGCGGTGCCACCACGTCGCCCGACGACTCAGGCACGCTCCTTCCGCTATGAAGATGATGTTCGCTAAGGCAGCCAACATGGGCTGCAAAGGAATCGCATGATGATCACCGTTTACGATGGCCTGATGCTGCTGATTGTGCTGGTCGCAGTCATGCAGGGAGCCTGGCGTGGCATGGCCTGGCAAGTGGCCCCCATTGCCTCTTTGGTCATCGGATACATCGTTTCCTATCCGCTGTCTCCTCAGCTGGCTCCGTATTTCGGCAACCCACCGCTGAATCGCCTCTGGGCCATGATCGCCATCTACCTGATGGTCTCGATGGTCGTCTACATGGTCGCCCGGTCGATCAGGCATTCACTGGAGCGGATGCGGCTGGTGGAGTTTGATCGTCATCTCGGTGCGATCCTGGGTGGTGTTAAAGGCGTTTTGTTTACCGCGGTACTCACGATCGGGCTGGTCGCGGTTTCCGATCAGGCCCGCGAGATCATTTTGAAATCCGAAAGCAGCACCATTGCCGCACGGTTGATGAACACCATCTCGCCCATTCTGCCCACGCAACTCAACGATCTGGTGGCCCCGTATGTGAAGAACTTGAACGACCACCTCCCCGAAATTGCGGACAACCCGACCTTCACGCTTCCGAAGCCCCCGTCGTTGATTCCCAATCGCATCTCTACGCAAGAGAATCTTTCAAAGCCCAAGCGGTTTGATGACAGCGACCCGTTTGGCGATGCGCCGATGAATGACGATCTGGGTCGAGAATTTCCGGATTTCCCCGACTTCCCCGAGACACCCGGGTCGAAGCCCCGGGCGCCGTCGTTCTTTGACGATGAAATCGTCCCGCAACCCACGCGGACCAATACTCAACCTGCACGGCAACCGCTGCCCCCTTTGCCCCCGGATGATGATGCGTTCTTTGGTGCGGATCCGGACAAGGCTTTGAGTGGCTCCAAATCTCGCGTGCAATAACTTTTGTTGGCAGCCAGTACGTTAGAACCCTCCGACAAAACCAGTTGCGGCATGTCAAAACCCCTGTTGTTGCAGTGGCGGTGTTGATCCCGCAGAGGTTTTGTCGGAATAGACTTAGCGCAAAAAAAAAGACCGAGGGGCCCTCTGCCCCTCGGCTTCTTTTTTATCTCGTCATCGCGATCCCATGGTCACCGTAAGAACTACGGGTAGAACGGGCTGTTGGCACCGTTGTAAGAAGGACGACCGTAGTTGCTGGTCGGCCGACTGGGGGTCTGCGAGACATTCATCGGTGCGTTGTAACGATAATCGTTGTTCATCCGCGGTGCGGGTCCGTAGTTCAGCGGCGCACTGTAGGATTGATAGTTACCGTAAGGTTGACTGTTGTAGTTCACGGCCGGCTGCGCGGGGCGATAGTTCGTGTACCCGGTGTTCGGCGTCGGGCAGTAACCATTCGGGCAGTTCGCCGTCGGATAGCCGCGGTTCTGCGTCGGTGTGGCGCAGAAGCCGTTGGCACAGTTGGCGGGAGCATAGCCCGATGCCACTGGGGCACCACGATAGCCCGAATTCACATTGCATTGCCCGTTCGCGCAGTTAGCGTTGTTGTAGCTCGCGGGGGCGAACCAGCTGAACGGGTTCAGCAATTCCTGGGCAGAGGCGGTCGAGGCGGTGGTGAAGAGGCATAAGGCACAGAGCGAGGCAAAGGTTTTGGCGGACATGATCGAGTTCCTTCCACTGGACTGAGTTCATCGTTCTTGATTCGCGGCATCTGTAAGCCGCACTGAACCAAAATGATAGCACTCGCCATGCCAATTTGAATCAATTGAGCCACACTGCGCGATTCATCTCACTGCCTCACCTCTTATATGTCAGGCGTTTTTGTGCGATCCTGGTCAGAGATCTTCGGCGGACGAGGTCACTGAGATCGTAACGATTACAATTGAATCTACAATGCGCCGCGACTTTGAAACCTTGACAATGGCGGATTGTCAGTTGTGCCTCGCGCGACCCGCAGAAATTGCCGATTTCTGTCAAGTGCAAAATGTGCATCTCCGCATAGTCCTTACATATTAGCACTTGCGGCGATTCTAAAAACGATTCTCCAAGTTTGGCACGGGTCGTGCATTGCTCTTGACATGTCGCGAGATGATCTCGAGACCCGGTAAAACGGTCAGCACCACAGTCGCAAGGAAGAGAACGATGTTGGTACTCACACGCAAGCGAGACGGAGTGATTCGGATTGGCGAGAACATTGTCATCCGTGTGATTCGCACAGGGAAGTCCAGTGTCAAGATTGGTGTCGAGGCTCCCGCTGACGTCCGCGTCGTCCGCGGTGAACTCGGCCCGCTCGAAGATCATGATGATGACATCGACCTCGAGAACGCCCTGCTCGAACTCGCTGCCAGCCACTAGTTGAACCCAGAAAGATTTGTCCCAGAGACTTTGTCAATTTTCAGTCGGGCACCTAGACGGTCGCCCTCAATCGGAAGGAACCTGAGCCATGAATCGTACCTCAAACAGCACGCAACAGCGGACCACTCTCCTGCTCGGCACCTTGTTCACTCTGATCGCCCTGGCATGCAGCGCCGCCTCGGCCCAGGATCGCTGGAACTACTCTGTGAACAACACGGACTTTGGTCCGGCTCCGACGGATGACTACTACCCGAGCAGCAACGGGCCCCGTCCTTTTGATTTCGGCCGCACGCAGGGCCGTTATGACGACGTGAGCAAAAGTCCGAGTCGGTCGCGTGATCCTGCGATGTCACGGCCGTGGTCACCAAATGATTTTGACTTGGATGCTCAGCCGAGTTGGCCCGAGCGTCAAACCCCGCGGATGAATACCCGCCCGGCTTACCAGACTGGTAACGACTGGGAATCACGGTACGCTCCGCAGCCGAAGTCCTGGGACGTCGAAGAGTTGCAAATGCCTCCGCGACGGACCACGCCCCGGCCGACCACGCCGCGTCCCACGCTGCCAACGCAGCCCGTGACGACCAAGCCGGCCGAACCGACGCTCAGCGAGAAGATCGCGGCCCGGTATGCCGACCCGAAAGTGGTGCGTGTGGTGCAACAGTTGAATACGTCGAGTGGTGAAGCGTTGTTCGCGGAGATTTCGCAGTACATCGATCAGCGGCACATTCAGCCGACCAGCTACCAGCAACGTGTGCAAAGTGGCCTGGAACACCTGATGACCGCGGTCCAGATTCCCAGCTTCCAACAGGCGGTGGGAATGCGATCCGACGCTCAATCGATCCGGATGCTGCAACAGAATCTGTATCAGATGTCGTCACAGGTGCAGGTTCAGGATTTGAACCAGGCGATCGGAGTTATGCGTCAGGCCGGTCAAATGCTGGCTCAGACGGTGAATGTGAACCCGGCGGTGGTCTCGCTGGAATTTGTGTACGGCTCGCTGGATACCCTGGATAAGTTCTCGATGTTTATCGCTCCGGAAAAGACGGGTGAAGCGAGTGTTGGCCTGCAAGACAACATGGTCGGCATCGGTGTGGAAATCGAAGCTCACCCGCAAGGTTTGAAGATTCTGAAGGCCTTGTCGGGGGGACCGGCAGCCCAGGCCACGCTGCAACGGGGTGACATCATCACCGCTGTGGATGGCCAGTCGGTGGCGGGTGCGAGCTTGAACGAAGCTGTCGATCTGATCGCAGGTCCGGCCGGTTCGCCGATCAAGCTGGGCTTGCGTCGAGACAACATGGTGGGTGATGTGACTTTAACTCGTCGGGCGTTCGATGTGCATAGCGTTGCAGAAGTTCGCATGGAAGCTGGAAAAGTGGGTTACATCAAGCTCGACCAGTTCGCTCAATCCTCGACGAAGGAGATGGACGCCGCGTTGTGGTCACTGCATGAGCAAGGGATGCAATCGCTGATTCTCGACCTGCGGGGCAACCCGGGGGGGCTGTTGACGACCGCGATTGAATTGTCCGACCGGTTCCTGCCGAGTGGCACGATTGTGTCGACACGGGGCCGGACGGTGAATGACAACAGCCAGGAATCGGCCAATCGTGCCAATACCTGGAAGACGCCTCTGGTCGTGCTGGTGGACCAGAACAGTGCCTCGGCGAGTGAAATCTTCGCCGCAGCGATTCAGGAAAATCGTCGCGGGGTGATTGTGGGTGAAAAGTCGTACGGTAAGGGAACGGTGCAAACCCTCTTCCCGCTGCGGAGTGTGAGCTCGGCCCTGCGATTGACGACGGCCAAGTTCTACTCACCCGATGGACGTGAAATGGCCGGTGCGGGAGTGACTCCCGACGTGCTGGTCAGTTCGATGAACAGCGATCGTGACGGTGACGACTCGGCTTTGGCGGCGGCTCTGCGGGTGACTCAAGACCCGCGGCTGATCGACATGGCAGAACAAGTGGCTCGGTTGGGCAAGTCAGCCATGCGAGTCTTCAAGATCGCCATCTAGTCACAGGTGACAGGAGTTTTCGGGGAGCCCAGTTCGCACGACACCATGGACGACAGCACTGGGAATGGGGGGGACCCCGGAAGGCCTCGGCAGACAACTGCCGGGGCCTTTTTCATTTCCTCAACGGGAGTTACGGCCTGCGGACCAGAGAATTGATCGGTGAAAGTGCTGGCTCAGAAACCCCCGGAGGTTTCTGACCCAAGTGACTGAACTTTTGCCCCCAGACGAGTTGCCTGCCATCGTTTGGGGCATTCGTAGATCGACCCCTATCACACTGCCAATGATCAGTAGACCTCGTCGTGCGTCCCGACCGACTGCAACACGACCGCTTCTGCCCCCTCGTGCTCGGCGATCGCGAATACCACTCGCAAGTCGTATCCGGCGCTGCACGCCCATGACCCGGCCAACTCCCCGTGCAGCTTGTGCGTTCGCAGGGCCGGGGCGAAGGCGTCCGCCGCCAATGCCGCTAACACAACCCGCAACGCTTCCACTACCTCCGGTCGCCGCTTCGCTAACCGCTTCACCGCGCGACTGAACGCCGCCGTCGGTATCAGTGTCCGTGAGCTCACGGCAGCACATCATCAAGAATCTCGTCGGGCGTCGCGGGATGGCACATCCCGCTGGCGAACTGGGCACGCGCCTCTTGCACCTCGGCTACCAACCGCCGACGGTCTGCGTCCGCGAGCCGCCGCTGCAATAGGTCAATCAGCGCCCGTTGGTCGTCATCTGGCAACTGACCGGCCGCTTCCACGGCATCGGCGAAAGGCGTCGACGGCATCGCATGTCCTCCGTCAAAATTAGACAGTCAAAATTCAGAGTAACGTCGGGAGAGCGAGCAAGCAACCATTTCGCGGGCCACGGAAAAGTTGAGAATTCCGACAGTATTTCACGGGTGAGCCCGTCCGCCGCTGAACGATCTACCGCACCTGCCCGGCATTGGACAATGTCGGTCACTTTGCCGACCGGTGAAAATGCACGGGCGAATAACCGAGTTGACGACGCGAAAAAGCGAAGAGGTCGCCGGTTGTGGTCAGGCAGGAGTGGCAGAGACTGCCGATGGGCGTTGGCGAAAAGTCAACGGCAGAATTGGCTTATCGTGCACGACGGTCATTCCCGCTGCGCACGGCACATCCGGAAAAGTTTTCCTCATCCGACAACGCCGCAAGAACCGAAGATTCTGAAGACACGATGTTTTCGGCTCTGTCTGCGCACTTGGAGTCTTCCCAAGTTATCAGGCAGGTGCTTGTTTATGAAACTTCGGCTTCGAGAACTGCTGGAGTGCGACGTCCATGCAACGTGTGAAGCTCAGCCTGTTGTGCCTCTTGAGTCTGTGCGGGATCTGCGATCCGGCTGCGGCGCAAATTGCGTCGGAGTCTGATATAGGCATCGCGACCTTGCAAGACTACAGCGGCGGTGTGTCGTACGGTGGGGCGTACTTTGATGTACGGACCATGACCGGCGACGGTGTTGGCTATCGGAATGGGTACACGCAAATCGGAGGGACCCTACCGATTTGGGTCTCCGAGGACATGTACATCGCCCCGAATGCGCGGGTGATCCTCACCGATAACTCGGAAATCGGGGCCAACTTAGGCTGGCTCGCCCGGCGCTACAGCCCAGACAAGGATCGGGTCTTTGGGGCGTATCTCGCTGCCGACTACGATCACTCGGTCGAAGGCTTTGATTACGGCCAGTTCGGCTTTGGCTTTGATACCCTGGGCGACCGTTGGGATGCCCGGTTCAATGCCTACTTCCCCACCACGGATGACGTCAACTTCGTTCAGGAATTGAACGTCACCGACACAGCGGTCTTCCAGGGCAACCAGCTCGGGTTCATCGCTACGGGCCTGTATCAACGGGCTTTGGACGGTGTCGACTTTGAAGTGGGTATGCCTCTCACCAAGAGCACGCCCTGGCTGCGCGGTTACGCCGGTGCCTACATCTACGATGGCTTCCAGGAAGATCCGATTGGCTTCCGTGGCCGCATCGACGCCTGGATCAGCGACGACCTGATCGTCGGCGTGAATGTGACGACAGATGAAGTCAACGATACGAACGTGAATGCGGTGGTCGATTTCCGCTTCTCGGGCTGGAAACCGACACGCTACTTCCCGAATTGGACCACGCGGGAACGGATGACGCAGTCGGTGCAGCGTAACTGGCGCATCAACACCGCGAATACCCAAGAGAATCTGTTTGTCGCGGCCAAGAACCCCGACACGGGTCTGCCGTACTTCGTCACCTGGATCGACAACAGCAACAACCAGCCGGGTGATGGAACCTTTGAGAACCCGTTCAACTTCCTGCCGGGTTCCGCACCGGGGTCTGACCTGATCCTGGTCCTCAAGGGTGATACCAATATCCTGAACCCGCTCTCGGGCTCGATCACGCTCGAAGACAATCAGCGTTTCTTGGGTGAGGGGAAAGCCCATCAGGCCGATGTGCTCGTGTGCTTCGAGAGCATCATGTTCGAGACCACGATCACTCTGCCGGGCTTTACCGATTCCGGCAACTTCCCGTTCCTGACCAGTCCGGGAGATATTGTCACCATCGCGGACAACAACGAAGTCTCGGCCTTCAACTTCGTCGATGCGGGTGGCTTCGCGGTCACCAACATCCCGGCCCAGGGTTCGCATAACTTCAACCTCAACTGTCTGAACATCACCGGCAACGGTGGCGGCATCTTCCTGACGAACGCGACGGGCAACGGCATCATTCGTGATGTGAATGCCTTCAACAACCTCGCCGGTGGCATCTCGGTCGAATCGGGTGGCAATCCGCTCAACCTGACGATTACCGACGTGGTCAGCAGTTCATCGCCTGCTGGAACGCAGGCTTTTGGTCTGCAACTGATCGCCGATACCGGTCGCATCACCGCGAACATTACCGACGTGCAACTCAATCGTAACACGGACGGATTGGTGCTGGTCGGCAACAACGGTGACCTGAACATCAACCTGTCCGATGCCAGCATCGACGACAGCACGAACAACGGTATCCGTCTGACAACGACCGGCAGCGACGTGGCCTTTGCCATCAGCGACACCACGGTCAATCGCAGTGCCGCCGAAGGTTTTATTGGCAGCCTGACGGGTGGATCGCTGGCCCTGCAAGGCCGCAATGTGACCGTCAACAACAGCTTCCTGGATAACGTCAACCTGTCGATGACCAACACCGACATGGCGATCGACATCCAGAATGCCACCTTTAACAACAGCGTACAGGGCTCGGGCTTTGTGCTGTCGAACAGTGGCGGATCGGGCGGGGGAACGCTGTTGCTGGATAACGTGACCGGCACCGGCAACTTCCTCGATGGATTAAGCATCACCGGCAATAACTTCACCGATATCGATGGCCTGGTGCGGGCCTCGGTCTTCTCGAACAATGGTCGTGATGCCATCGCGGTGTCGGCCACCAACAGCGCCACGGTCGATCTGGAACTGCGGGCCATCGCGGCCCAGAACAGTGGTCGCCACGGTTTGAACTTCAATGCGACCTCCGATGCCGACCTGAGCATCCTGGCCCGCAACGTCAATCTGAGCTTCAGCGGCACCAATCCGGTGCTCGCGGGTAACGGTGTGAACGGCTTCGTTGATGATGCGAATGTCGATGTCACGCTGATTAACGTGAATGCCTCCAGTGCTGGCAACAACGGCATGTTCGTGAACGCCGTGGACAACGCGAACGTCACCTTGAGTGTCGATCGCAGCAACTTCCAGAACAGTGGTCAGAACACGCCGGGTGGAGATGGTGTCCACATCACCACAGATACCGGTGCCACCGTGGCCATGCAGATTAATGCCACGCCCATCAACAACACGGTCGGGTTCCCCGGTGGTACGCAGGACGACGGCGTGGTGCTGGAAGCCATGGGGGCCAGCACGATCGTCGCGAACCTGTCCAACCTCAGCCTGTCTGACAACCTGAGCAATGCGATTGAAGTAACGGCGAGCGATAACTCGCAAGTCGGCCTGAGCATCGAAGGCGTGGATGGAGATCGCAGCGGCGAAGACGGCATTCTGTTCAACGTGCAAACGGGAGCGTTGTTCGTCTTCGACAGCCAGACCGCGAGCTTTAACGACAGTGGTGCCAGCGGCTTCGGCGACGGAGTTGACGGCTTCATCCGTAGCGATGGTGACGTCGTCTTCAACTGGGTCGCCACCTCGGTGCAACGCTCGGCTGAGAATGGCTTCCTGCTGGATATTGCCGACCCGGGTAGCACCTTCACCGCGAATATCCAAAGCGGTAACTTCTCGAACAGTGGCCGGTCTCAGTTGGGAGTTGGTCAGCAAGATGCCTTTAACATCACGGCGGCCAACGAAGCCGTGGTCGATATCACCCTGCTGAACACTCCATCGCAGAACACGGGCCTGCCGCCGCTCGGCACGCAGCAACGCGGCTTGTTCGCCACGGTCAATACCGGTGCCCAGTTGTCGTTCGACAACCAGGGTGGCGACATGTCGAACAACCTGCTGAACGCGATCAACATTTCGGTCGCCAACCCGGATTCGTTCGCCAGCCTGAACATCGATTCGACGCCCGCCAACAACAGTGGCGAGGACGGCTTCGTCTTCAACGTGTCTGACTCGGGGACATTGGTCGCGGCCTTCACCAACAGCACGCTGGATAACAGCGGCTCGCTGGGTGGATTCGGCGACGATTTCGACGCCATCGATGGTCTGATCGATAGTGACGGCGTGGTGCTGTTGAACTTCCTGAACACCGCCGTCACGAATGCCAACAGCGACGGCATGCAAATTGTCGCCTCTACCGGCGGTATCCTGCTCGCCACCTTTGATAACAGCCCGCTCGACAACAGCGGTACGAATAATTCGGGCGATGCCCTGCGGTTGACGTTCTCGTCGGGAGCGCTCGGCGTGGTGACCTTGACCAACGGCTCGACCGCCACCAACGCGGGTGACGACGCCGTGTTCATCTCCGCCACCGGGGCGGGGACACAAGTCGCCGTCAACTCGTTCAACAGCGATTTCTCGGACAGTGGTACCACTCTGACCGCAGATGGTGGTAACGGCATCCGGGCGTTGGTCTCCAATGATGCCACCGTGCTGTTGAACATCAACGACACTGATATCACCAACACCATTCCCACATCGCCGCAACAGCGCGGGCTGTTGTTCGATGTCTCTTCGGGTGGTCTGCTGGTCGGCAGCTTCACCAACAGCACCATGTCCGATCATGATCTGTCGGGCATCCAGGGCACGGTGACGGGACTCGGGCTGAACGATTCCACCGCCATCCTCACGCTGGTCGATTCCCCGGTGGATAACAACGTGCTGTTCGGGGGCATCTTCGATGTCTCGGCCGGCGGCGATCTGCTCCTCGATATCTCGGGGACCGATCCCACCACCAACACCTTCTCGAACAACGGTGCCAATGGCATCTTCGCAAATGTGGATGGCGTCGGCAGCTCGCTGTCGCTGTTGATGGAAGGGACCACAATCGATGGTAACGGCACCCTCTTCGGCGGCGATGGCATCACCATCAATGCCAACAACGGGGCCTTCATCACGGGCTACATGAATGAAGTTTCCATCTCGAATAACAACGGCAGCGGCCTGGCGATGGTCCTCGATAACGCCAGCGTTGGTGACTTCGGTGTCGGGACGATTACCAATCCCGCGACCGGGAACTCGCAAACCGCCGGTCTGACCGACACGGTGATCGACGGCAACCTGACCGAAGGCCTGTTCATCCTGGTCGACAATGGCAGCACGCTCGATTTCAACATGACCGCCACGGTCGGTGGCACCAGCTCGGTGTCCAACAACGGGATCTCGGGCACGCCGGGTGATGCCACCAACTCGTTCGATAACGTCAACATCGAAGCCGCGAATGGCTCCGACGTGGAAGTGCAGTTCGTGCAGACCGCGGCTGATGGAGCCACTCGCAGCGGCTTCAACTTCACCGCCACCGACTCCATCTTCCTGGCTCAATTGCGAGCGGGGACCACCGCAGACGGCAACACCGGGGGCAACGGGGTCCGCTTCGTCGGCTCGGGAGCCAGTACGCAGGCGGTCCTGTTCATGGATGAAGCGTCGGCCGATGGATTGCTGACGGGCACCAACAGCTTCAGCAACAACGGCACGGCTGTCATCACCGCGAATGGTGGCCCGGATACCGACGAGCCGCTGACCGGGGCCGGGGTCTTCTTCCAGGCCACCAACGTCGATGTCGCCGGGGTGCGTCTGTCGGGTTCCGCCGACAACAACGGTAACACCAACGATCCCATCGCCAATCGCGATATCGATGGCGACGGCGACGGCGATCACGATGGTTTCTACGTCAACTTCAACGGGGCCAACACCGCCGGGTTTGAACTCGTCGGCACCAGTTCTGCGAATAACAATGTCGATGATGGCCTCGATCTGAACATCACGGGGGTCACCGCTCTCGGCCAGGTCATCCAGCCGTCCGACCTCACGCCTCCGAACGTCACCATCGGTGGCCCAGACAGTGGTATCACCATCACCGACTTCGATGTCGATGGCAATGGTGGCGACGGCGTGCAGGTGATCGTCACCGGCCCGACCACGATCGGCGACATCATCATCGATAATGTGAACAGCACGAACAACGGGGGCAATGGCCTGTTGATCAGCCTGACTGATGTGACGTTCAATTCGGAAATCTCGGTCACCAACAGTGGGTTCAACAACAACGGCTTGAATGGTGTCGCTTTGGTCATGGATACCGTGGGCGGCAACCTGACCGACATCACCTTCGATCAATCCGGATCAGACGGCAACGGTCAAGATGGTCTGCTGCTGGATCTCACGGACGTCGCGAATACGCCGAACCTCACCATTACCAACGGTGGTTTCTCGAATAACGGTGGTCATGGTGTGAATCTGGACCTGGAGAACACCGATCTGGGAGCCGTTCTGGTTCAGGGTAACAATGGTGGGTCGGCCTTGCCGGCAGGGACGTTGGACTTCAGCTTCAACAACCTGATCTGGACGACGTTTATGAACAACAATTCCAGTGCTGGCTTGGACATTGCGACGGTCACGCTGGACATCAGCAACGTCAATCAGGGCTGGCGTCCCGATCTGAATCCGTTCTCTCCGGGTCGTTTCCAGCCGCAGACCATGACCGATGTGACCGTGGGCTTGTCGGCGGTGAATGGAAATCTGATCACAGCGGGCACCAACCCCTTACAAGACAACATGGGGGTCGTTCTCCCCAACGGGGGTGTTGCACCCCTCTCGCAAGTGTTGACACTCGACTTTACCGACTTCAACCCAGGCGAACAGTTGGAATATGACTTGGCCCATACCCTGCTGACCGACGACCTGCTGCTGGGTGGCAACACGTTTACGGGGTCAACCGGAACCGTGACCCTGGAAGATGGACGCTCGGCCTCGGGTGTGTTCACCAATGCGGGACTGACGATTACGCAGTTCTTCCCCGCCTCTTTCGCTGGCATCGCGGGTAACGGCGGTGACGGTATTCACATCGAACAGGTGAACTCGGACTTCAACAGCATCGTGATTGATGACAATGACATCAGCAATAACGGAGCCTCTGGTACCGGCAGCGGTGTGGACTTCGCCGTCCAAACCAACAGCGATACCGGCCCGATCACCATCACGAATAACACCATCAGCGGCAACGCGACCGATGGTGTGCGTATGGTGAACCTGAACCCGACCAGTGGTGTGCTCGATGTGACTGTCGACAGCAACATCGCGATCGATAACAACGGCGAACGCGGGATCAATATCTCGGTGCTCGATGGTATCGACGTCAACCTCGTACTGACTGACAACGCCTCGATCTCTGGCAACGGTCAAGAGGGTGTCCTTGTCGACCTCAATCAGAACAGCACACTGACGCTGACTGAACTGCATGGCAACACCATTAACGGTAATGGAGGCGGGCTGACGATTGATGCATCCGCGGGATCAACGGTCAATCTGAATGTTGGTGATTCGTCCCAGGCGGCCAACACATTTGATGGAAACAACGGCAGTGGATTGCTGTTGACGCTAAATGCGAGTGCCACCGGAACCGTGAACATTCAGAACAGTACGTTCAGCAACACACAGCAGGTCGCTCCTACATCGCCTATCGAAGGGGACGGGGTTCATATCGAAATCAGCGATACAGCCACTCTCAGCCTGGCAGTGGGAACGGCAACCGGTCCGAGTAATACGTTCTTCACCGGCAATGGTGACGACGGTATCTCGGTAGGTGTGAGCGATGGTGCGCAACTTATCAATCCAACTTTCACCAATATCACTGCAACGAACAATGGGCAGTCCGCTAACTTCCTTAGTGGAGCTGGCTTGATTGTCGGACGCCAAGGGAGTGGCATTGTTGACAACGTTGTGATTGCTGACAGCACTTTCACAGGCAACTCGTTGGGGATTAATATCTTTGCAGTCAACAACCAGTTAGTGGATGAGTATACAATTACTAACAATACTGTTGAGAACAATCGTTCCGATGGTTTGAGAGTTGAAGCACAGGGTGATGCACTGATCGATCTGCTTCTTGAAGACAACACCTTCAATGCGAATGGGCGTAATGGTGTGCTGATTAGCACTACAGCCGTGTCCCCTGGCGATGCCGCAGAGGTCTTCACCGGCCACGGTGCCTGGGACAACAACGACTTCAACGGCAACGGCACGATCGCGGGTGCCGCGGGAGCGGGTCTGGAACTGTCGGGTAACGGCATCTTCACGCTCGATATTGGCGTGCTGAATCCTGATCCGCAGGTCTTCAGCAACCGCTTTAACGACAACTTCGGTGACGGCATCGAGATCAATGGTCCGGGAACCCTCAACCTGGTGGATGCCCAGATCACGGGTAACAACCGGGCAGGGACCGCGGACGGGCTCGCTGGTATCGATATCAACTCCGTTGGTGGGAACATCATCAACGTCTCGAACTCGACCATCAGCGAGAACCTGGGTGACGGCGTGGAAATCGATAACACCGTCAACAGTGGTTCGACCTTCACCTTCACGGACAACCTGATCACCTTCAACGGCCGCGATGGCGTGGAATTCGTCGATCAGGGAAGTGGTACACTGATCATCAATGGCACGGGTGTCGGAACCAGCGTGATTGCCGGTAACGGGACTTCGGGCACGGGTGGTCGCGGGGTCGACATCATCGCTGGTGGCTCAACGGTCACCAACAGCACCGTGTCGATCAATAACACGCTGATCCTCAGCAACACGCAAGAAGGTGTGAATGTGATCCTCACGGCCGATGCGGCCCAGGGGAATGCAGCGAATCGTGATGCGTTGTCGTCTGCCGCCCTGGCGAACAACGGTGGCATCACCTCGACACCGTTCCTGAACTTCTCGTTGACGAACAGCGTGCTGAACGACAACGGCCAGGTGGCAGGCAACATCGGTGGTGCTGGTCTGGTGATGCGAGTGGGTACGACCCGCGGTGGCGATGGCATCGCAACGGCTGGCGGTTTCGCAGGGACCGGCAACGGCGGCATCATCGCCAACGTGACGGGAAATGCGTTGTCGGGGAACTTCGGTGCCGACGTGATCTTCGAATCGTTCGTCTCGATCAGCAACTCAGGCGGATCAGGCACAAGCTGGACCGACCAGAACGAAGCCGTCCGGAACGGTGCCAACGACGTCTTCAACGCAGCCGGTTACCAGAGCGATCCGCTGGCCCGGTTGGACCTGACCTTCAGCAACAACTCGGGTGAAGAACTCGATGTCACCCGACTGGGAGCCTTCTACAACAACGCCGATGCGAACTTCAAATCGCGTCTGGATACCGCCTTCGGTCCTCCGGATACGAATGTGGACGGTGGTGCTGATGATAATGGACCGTTCGGTGTCGCTGCCCGTCACCGTAACGCCCAACGTCTGGCAGCACGCAACGTCGACTTCTTCCTGAACGCGGGTGGCCAGATTCAGCCAGACCTGACGATTGGCGGCTCGGACAGCTTCCTGTTCCCCGGCCTGGGTGAAAGCACCTTCCGCGTGAACGATCAGACGACCGCCAATAACAACTTCATGATTCCTGGGTTCGGCTTCCTGACGGATAACCTGGCGGGTGACCCGTTCGGCAACCCGGCGGTTTACGACTCGATCCTGGATGCCGGTGGTGTGTTCAACGCGGGCAGCCCGCAGAACACGATCTTCGATGTCATGCCGTTCGGCTGGGGACTGCTGCCGTAGTCACTGTCTGAAGCTGGTGTAGATACAAGAAGCCCACGGAATGCGTTCCGTGGGCTTCTTGGTTTTCATCAACCATCATTCAGCGCTACGCCGGGACCGCCACGGTGACAGTTGCGTTCGGCGTGCCCGGTGTCGCGGGCCACAACGCTCGGATGGCTTCGATGAGCATCAGAAATGCCAGCACCACCAGCAACGTGGTAATGCCGAACAAGATGTATGTGACTGTCTGGACCGGTTGTCCCGCGGAGATCACGCCCCATTGCGTGATGATCATTCGCACGAGTGCCCAGATGCTCATGCAGTACATGAAAGCCGTGGGGATTCCCGCCACGGGCCAGACCCACCAGGCCCGCCGGGTGCGCCATAACCAGACGGTGACACCGAGCAGTGTTAATGCCGCCAACAGTTGATTACTGGCACCGAACAATTGCCAGAAGACGCGCCACAGCGGCACCGGCTTGCCGTCGGGCCCGGTCAATGTCTGCATAACAAAGAAGACTGGAGCCCCGCCGGTGACGATGGTGCCGAGCCATTTTCCCTTGGCGTCGTACCAACCGGTCAGTTCCTGAATGATGTACCGCCCGAGTCGCGTGCAGACATCGAGCGTGTCGTACACAAACGTGGTGAAGGCCATCAGCGCGAACGCCACGCCGAGTTGTTCGTTCAGGCCGAGCGTTTTCAGGAAGCTGCCGATGCCCAGCGCGTAGATGTAGTTTGGCTGCGGATTTTTCAGCAGTTCGGAATCCATCGACAACCGCATCACGCAGCAGAGAGAGACCACCGCGACCATGGCTTCCAGCAGCATGGCCCCGTACCCAATCACTTTGGCATCGGTTTCCACGCGCAGTTGCTTCGAGGTTGTGCCGGAAGCGATCAGCGAGTGGAACCCCGAACAGGCTCCGCAAGCGATGGTGATGAACAAAATGGGAAACAGCGTGTCTCCCTTCGGAGTGGTCCAACCGCGAAACGCTTCGTACTCAATGGTCCCGCCACCGATGATTAAACCAATCGCTCCCCCGAGCAGCGCGATGTACAGGAAATAGCCCCCCAGGTGACCGCGCGGTTGCAGTAACAGCCACATGGGAACTACCGAGGCCACGCAGCAATAGACCAGCAGCAACAGATCCCACGCCTTGTGAGCCATCGCATGATCTGCCGCCGGATACATCGATTGCAGAATCGCCGTGAGGTCGAACGGCAGTTTCTGTCCCGCCCAGATCGCCACCCCCACCAGCGGAATGAAAATCACGGTCGCCATGTTGAGCGACAGTTTTGTGTACCGCAGCAGCAAGCCCATGATCACGGGCAACGCCAGATACATCAGCGATGACGATGCAATGCCCGCCCCGGTGACGACGTCGCCGCTCTCCAAAGTCTGGTCGCCCACGAACGAGGCCGCCGTGATATCCGTGAACGCCACGATGATGTAGACCAGCGCAAACCACACGAACGACAGAAACAGCAGAAACGCCCGTTGCGACATATGCTCGCGAACCACCTCGGCGATCGATCGGGCTTTATGACGAATCGAGGCCACCAACGCGGCCATGTCATGCACGCCGCCAATGAAAATGCTGCCGACGAGAATCCAGATCCACGCGGGTAGCCAGCCGAACATCACCCCGGCAAGAATGGGGCCCACGATCGGTCCCGCCGCGGCGATCGCCGAGAAGTGCTGGCTCAACAGGGCGTTCGGTTCCAGTGGCACATAGTCGACGTCGTCGCGGAGTTCGACCGCTGGCGTCTTCCGACGAGCATCGAGTTGCAGCAATCGCGATAAAATCGGCCCGTAAGTGACATAGGCGAGGGATAAAACCACGGCGGAAATCAGAACGACTGCGAGCAACGACATCGAAGAAACTCCCGTGCGACAAGCACCAAGCCAGGGCAAGCTGCTATTCTATCCAGCTCCATCACGTCTGAACATCACCAAGCGGCGGGGTTCGCCGAGACCCGTTCAAATCCCGGAATCATGACACACGATCTGCACCGCCCCCCTGCGTGTCGCCGAAATCTGGCCCGGATCTGGCTGGGCTGGTGCTGCGTGTTCGCCATGACGGCGGTCGCTGCGACGTGGCCGTTGGCCAGGCAGATGACCACGGCGATTCCGCTGGGCTGGGAGCAGGTCGCCACCGTGCCGCTGCTCAATCTGTGGACGGTCTGGTGGAATGCCGACCGTGCGGCAGTGGGCTTCACGGACTATTGGGATGCGCCGATCTTTTACCCGGCGGAAGCCACGTTCATTTACTCCGAATCGCAACCGACCACGCTGGTGGTCACACCCTTCGTCTGGCTGCGGGGCGATGCCATTCTGGCCTACAACGTCTACCTGCTGGCAACGCTGTGGTTGAATGGGGTGCTGACGTTCCGCCTGTTGCGCGAGCACAACTATTCGGCTTGGTCGGCCGGGATTGCGGGGGTGATGACTCAGATTCTGCCCTACACGACCTGGCAACTGGGAGTGCTGCAACTGGTGCAGCTCTGGCCGAGCCTGTGGACGATTTCCGCCGCCTGGCGATTGCTGCGGGCACCGCGGTGGCGTACCGCATTCGAGTTAGGTCTGGCATATGCGGTGACATACGCCTCGTGCAATTATTATGGGTTGTTTCTGGCGGTGCTGTTGCCACCGGCGGGTTTGTGGGGGCTCAATCGCGAATGGCTACGGCTGACAAGCTGGGCGAAACTGCTGTTTGCGGCAGGGGTTGCGGGTTGTCTCGTGGCACCGATTGTCACCCAGCAACTGGCGCAATCCCAAAGCCATGCCTGGCAGCGAGACGACCTCACCGTTCGCGGTCTGTCAGCCCACTGGCGCGATTACAGCGATACACCATCAGCACAATGGCTGGAGGCTTGGGAAGACGAAACGCCGGGCCGCCATGAAATCTGGCCGCTCGGTCCCGGTTGGCTCAAGCTGATAGGGGCCGCGGCCGGGTTGTGTCTGGGGCTGGTTTGCGGAGGTTATCGTCGTTGGACGTGCTTCGCGATCACGTTCGGCCTTCTCGCGGCTTGGGATTCCCTTGGGCCCGATTTCGCAATGTGGAACATCAGCCCGTTTGGATGTCTGCGACAGTATGTTCCCGGGTTTGGTCAAATTCGCAGCCCCTTTCGCTTTGCCGTGTTCGTGCAATTGACGGCGGTGTGGTTCTCGGCCTTGCTGATTGAACGTCTGATTCCTCGGGCACGATCGAGCAGTTCTCTTCACCAGGACGATGTTGACTGGTTGAAGAACGCCGGAGCCGGAACCCCGTCATCAGCTCGTCCGCCGCACCTTGTGACGATTTCGCTTCGCTGGGGTTTGGCTCTGTTGACGGGGGCCTGCCTGGTGGCCGAGACACGACCGCTGATTCAGCCGCTATATGTCTTACCCCTGCGAGAGCCATTGCCGCCGTGGGTAGAGTTCGTTCGTGATGAGCTGCCGCCCGGCGTGCCCATTGCCTGCCTGCCGATGTCGCTGGGCACGACCGTCGGCGATTATGAACGGGAAGCGGAGTGGATGCTGTGGGGGCTGGACCATCGCCATCCTTTGCTGAATGGGTATTCGGGATATTTTCCCGAAGAGTATGTCGCGCTGAAAAATCAACTGGTGGAATTCCCGAACCAGGGTGTTCCCGAACTCTTGAAGATGGGAGCGCGCTACGCCGTGGTCCGCAGAGATTTTGAAACCGAGGCGTTCATCACGCAGCATCCCTCCACCCGCGACTGGATCTGGCTGTTTGGAGACGAGCAGCAGCAGATCGATATCTATCAACTCCCCGAATTGGCAGCGGAAAACTCTGCGCAATCGGCAAGGCCCGCAGAAACAGCAAATTGATCAGGTCGATGGCTCGGTTGCTGGCGTATCGGCAGACGGCTGGTGCCGATAACCCCCGTTAGAGTCTGGCCGCAAACCAGCAGAAAGCGAACAGCCTGATCCAGAGCAACTATCGGATGTCTGGCTTTCTGCTTTCCGCCTCAAGCTTTCCGCAATGACACATAGTCCATTTGAAAACCGCCTCCTGTGAGACGTTACCATGGGTGATGATGCACCGCCCGGAGTTCCGGAATGGGTGGTCACATACGGCGACATGATGTCGCTGCTGCTGACGTTCTTCATCATGCTGGTCTCTCTCAGCGAAGTGAAAGCCGACAAAAAATATCGGGCTGTGCTGGAGTCGATCCAGAAGGGGGTTGGCTATCGCGCGGGTCCGCTCGCACCACCTGGAGAGAATTTCCCGCTCAACAGTATGATGGAAGGCGGCACCTCACTCGGTTCGTTCAGCAAGACCGGCCAGGGCAAGGGGGGCGTCCGGGCTCCTCAAACTCCTGACGGGGACGATCAACGGGTCTATATCGCGAGGCATGGCCAACCCGTGCCCGCCGGTGATTACATTGTGTATCAGGAACATCAGATTGAGCCCGATGGCGTGGCCCTCAGTCAGATTGATGCCCTGGCTCACGAGCTGGCTGGTAAACCCAACAAAATCGAAATCTGCGGGCATACGTCCTCGAAACCCCTGCCGGCAGGGCAGGGGCCGAAAAATCTGCTCGAACTTTCATATGCCCGGGCCCGCTGCGTTTACGATCGCATGATCGCCGACGGAGTTGAGCCCAACCGCTTGCGGATCGTGGCGTATGCGGACCATGCTCCCTTGCCGACGAGTCATGATGCCCAGGAACTGCATCAGGACCGCGTGAATGTGCTGATTCTGGACACGTATCTTCAAGAGTACATCGGCCCGCGCGACACACCCGGTTCCCGGTAGATTTCGCGAGGTGACCGACTTCGCGTATCACACACCGCTACGCTGCGCGATCTGGTCCAGCAACTTGCGGGTGGCCATCAGCTCTCTCGCAAACCCCGCGACCACTTCCGGACGGCCACCCTGCGGCAGCACTTCCCAGGTGTAGGTTTCGACCTCCAGATGTGGGGCATAAGGCAGGGCGTAAACGGCCGCCAACGCCCGTTCCAAATCGGGACGCGTCGTGCCGAGGGGCCCTAACTGCATGGCATCGACCGGGACATGAAAGTGGACACGCCACAGATCGGTACTGGCAAAATCGGGCGGCGTCTGTTCCAGCAGTGTCTGGTCGAGATCGAGCCAGGAAATCACCATACCATCGGCGCGGCGGGCCAGCGTCTGATGGAGATATCGCGGTTCGATGTAGTTGGCCAATGCCTCGCGGACTGCTGCGGAACTGTTAATACCGACGGCTTCAATCGCACAACTGATGTGCAGCTTGTTGATCCGAATTTCCTCGGCGGTTAAAGCGGCAATGGAAGCGGCGACATCTTCAAACTCCACCGATTGATGGCAGACGTCGTAACAGACTCCCAGATGTTTTTCCACGGCCTGACGATCTTGCGGCGTTTTCGCGCGACTGCGCAGCCGCGCAAAAAACGCGAGCGTTTCCGGGGTTGTCTCCAGTATGCACAGCGGTTCCGGTTCAATGGCCAGTCGCACGGTTTTCCCGGTTTCCTCGGCGAGTTGCCGCAAGGCAACGGCGGCGGCGATCAGTTGTTCGGCACTCCGATCCAGGAAGTCTGGCGACTTTGCGAGAGCCTTGAACCCCAAAGGGACCGTGGAGATGCTGCCGTCGACGGCTGCGGGTAAAACTTCCGCCAGGAATCGGGCACAGTCGAGGGTGTACTGCAGTCGGTCGGCACAGGTCCAATCGGGAAGGTAGACCTGCTCCTTGACCCGTTCGCTGTGGAAATCGCCATACGGAAAGGCGTTGAGCGTATAGCAGGTTAAAGACCGGCGGTGCAGTTCCGTGGCAAATTTCTGCCGGGAGTCGGGGGTGGCCAGGTCGTCCATGACCGAGCGAGCGAGCCAGAGACCAACGGCAAGCGGAATTCCGGAAGCATCACGAATGGGGAGGGAAAAGCGGTCCAGTCCGGCGATGACTTCAGTCACGGTGCGACCGGGATGGACGTTGGTGCAATAACTTAAAGGCAAGCCAGAAAAAGACATCGTGAAACCGTGTGACTAGGCTGCGGAGTCTCCCGGCAGTGATTATACTCAGCAGAGCGAGGGAGAACGACCCGCAGGGGCAGAACCTTCGCTGCCGTCCGGTGTTCCATGCTAGTCAATTGCGGCACGGCAAACGCATAACAAATGAGTCCCTGTGTCGACGACCCAGAGTCCACCTCCGTCCGCCTCCGAAACCGGGTACCTCCACGACCCGGAAGTGCAGTTGATGCTGCGCGCTAAAGACGGGGATGACGAGGCCTTTTCCAAACTGGTGGTGGCCTATCAGGACCGTTTAACGAACATTTTTTTTCACATTGTTGGCACCCAGGAAGCCGCGGAAGATCTGGCTCAGGATGTCTTCCTGCGGATCTACCGGGCCCGCCACGGATATGTTCCCACCGCCCGATTTTCCACCTGGTTGTTTCGAATCGCGAATAATCTGGCCAGCAACAAACGGCGAGATGCCGGTCGCCGGAAAGAAGTCTCGCTGGTCGGCAGTGAATCGGGCCCGTTGGGAGCCCGTCCGGAAGAGCAGTTGGCCGCGGAGAAATCGTCGTTAATGCCGGCCCGGCAACTCGATAAACGAGAACTGCAGGTGGTGGTTCACACGGCTTTGGAATCGTTGAATGATCGCCAGCGAATGGCGTTACTGCTGCATAAATTTGAAGAAATGAGCTATCAGGACATCGCGGACACCATGGAACTGACGCCCGCCGCCGTGAAATCGCTGCTCTCCCGAGCCCGCGACAATCTGCGTCTGGCATTGGAACCCTATATGCAATTGGGGAAATAAGTCTCACAAAAAATCCACGCGCCCTTCAACTGATCAATACCTATGAACAAAGCACCACGACTCTCCGCCGAGCAACGTGACAATCTGGTGGCCTACCTCGACGGCGAACTCGCCGAGATCGAGACCCAGCATATTGATCAGGTGCTGGCGCGCAGCGAAGTGGCGCGGCATGAAGTGGAAGCGTTAGCGCGGACGTGGGAACTGTTGGATCTTTTGCCGCAAGCCAATGCCACCACAGGTTTTACCGACCGGACATTGACCACGCTGAAACTGGCCGAAGTCCGCACGTCGATGGTCGATCAACCCTGGTTCATTTACGTCCGCCGCAGCCTTGTCGCCCTAGTCAGCCTGTTGATTTTGTCGGTGTGTGGTTACGCGGGCTATCAGATCGCGTTAACAGCGGTTCCCAATCCCCAGGCCGAGTTGCTGTCTCGCTTGCCGATCTTGAGGAATCTGGATGTCTATCTGGAGATTCGCGATTTAACGTTCGTACATGAACTGCAACGGTCGGCCTTGTTTGTGAGTGGTTCCCAAAGCGATGCGACCCGCACGCGCCGCCTCGACCCGGCAGTCACCACACAGGTCAGCCAGCCTTTGCTCGCGGAACGTTATGAAGATGTGCAGCAGATGCCGCAGATCGAACGCGATCGGTTGCAACGCAACTGGGAAACGTTTCAGCAAATGTCGGCGGCCCAGCAGCAGGCCATTCGTGAACTGCATCTGCAAATCGCCAGTCAACCCGAGTCTGTCCATGCCTTGCTGGAGACCTACGCCATCTGGCTGCAAACTCTCTCTCCGGGCGAACGGGACGATCTGCGTCGGGCCGAATCGGCACCCGCACGCATCGCGCTCGTCCGTCAATTCAAGAGCAAGCAGGACGAAACTCGCGAGATTCAACTGTTTGAGCTGACCATGAATTCCCGCAAGGGCATGAACTTCAGCCCCCCGTTCCCGCATCTGGATGCCGCCGAGTTGGCCGTGGTGATGAACGCGGCGAAACAGGAACTCGAACTTTACGAACAACAGCGGATCAATCAGACCAGTTCCCAGCCCGAAGCGTATTTGCGCACGGTGGAATTGCTGATCGATAGTGCCAGCAAACGCAAGTTGACAGACGAAGCGCTGGCAAGGATCATCGCTGCGATTCCTGATGAAGACGTGCGACGGTTCATTGAACGTCAATCCAAGCCCGAAGATGTCCGGCGTGAGCTGACGCCCAGCATTGGCATCGGATTGTCGCTGTATTTCTCGGAGGAGATGCGGCAATTTCTGCCCACGGAAGCGCAGTTACAAGAATACTTCGTCAAGCTGGATGGTGATACTCGCCTGGAATTGATGCAGCTTTCTCCCTAGGAACTGACGCGCGACCTGATGCGTCGTTACATGGAAAACTCGGACGACCCGCAATTGAAGCGGCTTGATGAATTGCGCGGCCGACTCCGGGAAAAGCTGTTCAACGCGAATGTCTATTTTGGCCCTCGCCCCGGTTACTTCCGAGGGGGAGAACGCAGCGGAACGAGTGGTCCGGGGCGACCAGATGACGAAGGCCGACCGCCGGAACCGGGACGCAATCCCTTTGGTCCAGGAGGTCGGCCACCCCGTCCCGAAGACGGACCGCCTCGTGGTAACGAGGGGGAACGCCCAGCGCCACCAGGGCCACGACCCTCAGGGACGTTTTAGCGACTCTGCACCGGGAACTGCTGTCCGTTTCCGGGCTTGCAGCACTCGCGGAAGGGTCATCGTGGCTACTCTGGTCGCGGACGACCCAAAAAGCGTGACCAGCGGCGTTCCTGCAAAGTGCCTGCCTGAGCCTCAGCGCTGCTCAAGTCGTCGATGTGGCTGAGCCCCAGTTTCTTCATCTGACGATTGATCTGTTCCTGCTGCTGAGCCAGTTGCGAGCGTTCGCGAGCCAGCTTGGCCCGCTCAACGGAAAGTTCCACTTCGGCACAACGTGCGTGTTCAAGCAGGCGCTGTTCGAGCACCTGCACCTTGGCGACAAATTCCGACGAACCTGGTTCCAGCGCCGAAATGGCCGCCGCAGGTTGCAAGACTTCAATGCGTCGCAGTCGGGTCAGCAGCATCCGAATGTAATCATCGCGTTCCACAATCGCGGAGTGCAGTTCCGTGGTATCGATGTTTTCGGGCGACAGGGCCGCGGGCAGCTCGGGCAAGGGTTGCTCGAGCGCCTCCCAGGAAGACGTGGCTGCTACGGTTTTGTCGTCATCACTGGAGAGCAACTGCGATTTCATCCGCTCCCACTCGGTATTCGCGGGCGGAGGCTCTACGTCTTTGGCCAGATCCGCAAACGAGAGGATGGCAGATGTATCGCCATTGGTGTGATGTGGCGAACTTCCGTTGTGACCATGTCCATGAGGGGCGCGATCGCTCCGCAAATCGAGAATCAAGTCCCGGATTTCGGACACCTGGAGTTCAAGGCGACCGAGCGTCAGCCCGGCTTGCAGATCCTCCCATTGCTGCACCACACGTTGCAGATCTTCGCACGCCTTCCGCTGCTCCTCGGGCACCGCGCCGGAAGCACCGGTTCGTCCGCGCGTGCCCGAACGCTGGAACCGATCGAGTTGCTCCGCGGCCTGTTCAAGTTGCTCGGTCAGCGCATGAATCAACTCATCCTTCTGGATGAGCTGTTGTTGCCAGCCAGCTTCCGGTGGACGAGCCGCGGCCGGCGAGGGCTTGGGTGGATGATTCGACTTGGATATCGCGTCGGGCATGCGAGCAGCAACCGATCGTGAGTCTCGGTGGTCATAATTCGTTCATGATGGATGAACGCAGCCTGTCCCGTGGAGCGGGGGCCGTGCATCAGAAAGCTACCACCGATTTGTGAATGTTGCCGACGGGAAACGTGACGCGCGCAGACTCAGGGTGTCGACTTTGACGATTCGTCATAGATCTGCGGGTTAAGCACATTGGGTGGCCGCTGGCCGGTCAGCACCATCACCACCTGCTGCATCACGCGTGTTCTCAGGTCGTGCAGGGATTCGACTGAAACAAACGCGGCGTGCGGCGTCACGATCACGCGCGGGTCGCAGAACAGAGGTTGCGAGAGGTCGGGCGGCTCTGGGTCAAAGACATCGAGCGCGGCACCGGCCAGTTGATTCGCCAGCAGGGCCTGATGTAACGCGGCTTCATCAATCAGTCCCCCGCGTGAGGTATTGATGAGACAGGCACCGGGCCGCATCTGGCGGAATTCGTCGCGGGAAAAGCGCTGCCGAGTCGCGGGGGTTAATGGCGCATGCAGCGAGAGAAAATCGCTCTCGGACAGGAGTTGCTCGAACGACACCATCGGGCAGCCGGTTCCGTGGTCGGAACCACTGGCGGTGTGGGCGATGACGTGCAGTCCAAAGGCCTGAGCGCGTACAGCGACTTCACGACCCGTGCGGCCCAATCCGAAGAGTCCCAAAGTCTGGGTCGACAACCGTCGCATCCCCTGGACCTCTTTCAGTGAGTAACGGCCCTGTTTGGTCTCTTGATGCAGATATCCAATGCGACGTGCCAGTGCGAGAATCAGCCCCAGCGTATGATCGGCCACTTCCGGGATGCAGTAGTCGGGACAATTGGTGACCGGAATGCCACGCGCTGTCGCGGCGGGGATGGCGATGTTGTCGACACCAATGCCCAACCGGGAAATAACTCGGCAGTTCTTCGCCGCCTGAATCACGACGGGAGTGACTTTCGCCCAGTTGGTTGCGATGGCATCGACATCGGTCGCGGCGGCGGCCAGAGTGGCTTCGTCGGTCGCGGCGGGTTCCACGATTTCCGCGTCATACGGCGCGAGAACCTGTTGTTCCAGGGTGGTATCGGGCCAGGCCCGATCCGTCATCAAAATGCGCCAGGTTGCCATTTCAGAGCCTTCCGAAAGAGCCGGTCTACATCTTACAGATTACCGGCTAGAGGAGGCCTTGTGAAAGACGGTGAGGCCAATTGAGCGCATCGTGCTTATTCGCGCGACGAGGGGGCCGGGATCGATCCTGGCTGTTTCATTCGTTCGGCATTACGGAACTTCTGAGCTTCGCGTTCACGGTCTTTCTCCAGATCCTTCGCGCGATCGGCGGTCCAGACCATGAAGCCCGTGGCGGCGACGAGAATCAAGATGAGTGCCAGTGCCAGTGAAACCGCCACTTTGGCATTCAGGCGATATCCAAAAACCTCTTCGCCGAGCAGCGTATCAATTTCGCTGCCCTGCATTTTGGTCGCGCGGGTTTGGCCGCTTTCATTCCGCACGGTATCTCGTGCCGATTTCTTCCCGCGGTTGGTAATCGGGGCCTCGGCGAGAGCGACTTCGGTCACAGGCGCGGGAGGTCCGCCAATGACTTTCAACGTGGCGAGATTCGGTCCAATCAGCAGCAGATGCAGGCACTGACCACAACGGGCACGCTTGCCGGCAAACTGCGGCTTTAACGGCAAGACCTTGCCACACTCGGGACACGGAATGCGGCCCGTGGAGATCGCCCGGGACATTTTGCCTCCCGAGCCTGTTCCCGCCGTCTGCTGGGCGACACGCTGTGATCGCTGGGCGCTGCGGAAGGGTGGACTTGCCGCCGGACTCATCGCCCGAATCAACGCCTCCGACAGTTCATCGCAACTGTCGAACCGCTTCTTCTGGTTCTTGCTGAGCCCCCGCAGCAACACATCGGAAACCGCTGCGGGAAAACCGGGCACGTATTGACTCACCGGCGGGATTTTCATCGAGGTCTGGTTGACCATGGTTGCGGAGGCGGTTGGACCTTCCACCGGAACGCACCCCGCCACCATTTCATAGGCCGTCATCGCCAGCGAGTACTGATCGACACGGCCGTCGTGATCGTGCCCCATCACCAGTTCCGGTGCGACATAGTTCGGCGTGCCGACCAGAAACCCCGCCGCGGTCAACGAAGCATCGCGGTGGTTGGCGGACGCCGCCGACGTGACCACTTTGGCCAGGCCAAAATCGCTGAGGTAAGCGTTGCCATGTTCATCGAACAGAATATTGGCGGGTTTCACGTCGCGATGCAGAAAGCCCTGCTTGTGAATGAAATCCAGGGCTTTTGCCAGCGCCGGAACCCAGGTCTTCAGATCTTCCAGCGGCCGTGCTCGCGGCTTGTCCTGGGCATCGACCAATCGATCACGCAGGCTGCCTCCGCGCAGGTATTGCATGACGACGAAGGGCGTCTGTTGATGCACGCCGACATCATGAATGGTGACGATGTGCGGATGCTTGAGCTTCACCAGCGAGCGGGTTTCGCGCTGAAAACGTTCCGCGAATTCGGGATCACTGAGGGTGGCCGCCGTCGGAACCTTAATCACCACTTCTGTTTCCAGGCGATGATCATAGGCGAGATAGACCACGCCCATGCTCCCTTCGCCCAGACGCGCGAGCACCTGATAGCGACCATCGGCCAGCGGCTGTCCGCAAAAGTCAGCGGTATCAACCGTGCCTGGCTCTGCGGGTCTCGGACCACTTCCGGCCACCGGGCATACTCCAGACGCGGCTGGACCAACGGGTCGACAACCAAAACAGGGGCAGGGTCACGCGTGGGGGTTCACCAGGAACCACGACGGGCATGAGTACGGCAGTGCCGCCCAGGGCGGCACATTACGGACACACGATAAGATGTCTGCGTCTGTTATCGCAAGGTGCTGCCGTGTGTATATTTCTTAACGAAACATGAATTCACACGGGCTTCTCAAATCGCTCAAAAACGGCAGAGAAATTCACGAAAACTTAACGAGACGCCGCAGTCACCCGGGTGACAGACGTGCCCGGCATGACCAGTCGAAACCCGGCGTGGAAGGTGCCCGATAACGGGTCGCCCTTCATGCGTGCCGCCACGCGGTAACCAATGCAGTAGTTATCGCTGCACATGAACGAGCCGCCTCGTTGCACGCGTTTGGGAATATGCGGTTCGAGGGGATCATAACTCTTCACGGGACCGGGCGGGTTCCGCGATGGAGACTGCGTGTAATAGTCGGGCTGATACCAGTCGTAGCACCACTCCCATAAATTGCCCGACATGTCGTACAGGCCATAGTCGTTGGGAGGGAACGACTTCACGGGAGCGGCACCCTGGTAGCCATCTTTCCCCTGGTTCTCCAGCGGGAACTCGCCCTGCCAGATGTTGTTTCGCCAAGTCTCTTCCGGGTTGCGATCGTTGCCCCAGGGGTATTCCTCACCGGTGCGGCCGCCACGGGCGGCGTATTCCCATTCCGCTTCGGTCGGCAACCGTCCGCCCCGCCAGCGACAATAGGCCATCGCGTCTTCCCAAGAGACATGCACCACGGGGTACTGGTCTTTCCCGTCGAGATTCGTGCCCGGGCCGCCGGGGTGTTGCCAGCTCGCCCCCTTCACATACTGCCAGACCTGGTAGATCCACAACGGATGATCTTTGGTCAGAGTCTTGGGATCGAATCCGGAATTGAAGCAGATCGAACCGGCGACCAGATTCTCTTCAGGAATCAGGTTCACATCATCGACCTGGCCGATGAAGTCTTCCCGCTTCGGGGCTTTCTCGGCGACTGTCACATAGCCCGTTGCCTCCACGAATTCGCGGAACTGGGCGTTGGTGACTTCAGTTTCATCGATCCAGAAGCCATCGACCAGCACTTCATGCGCCGGGGCTTCATCAGGGAACTTAGGGTCATCGCTCCCCATCACAAACTGGCCGCCGGGAATCCATCTCATCCCAGCGGGAGTCGGCCCGGGTTCCTGGACGAGGAGGGGCGAATCTGCCGCTGGAGTTGTTACCGCCGGTGTCGCCGGTTCCTTGTCGATAGCCGTCGCGGAGGTCACGGCGGGTTCGGTCGTGGACGCCGCAGGAGCACCACATCCCGCCAGCCCGGCGATCAGCAGCCAGGTGATTGTGAAAGAGGACGGTAAATAACTTGCACGCATGATGTCAGCTCCGTGGGCTTTCGATCGTAGCGTTTGCTGTCGGGGCTGTGAACGGACGACGTGGGAAATGTGCCAAGTCTGCCGCGGGACTGATGCAAGAAGGACGGGGTTCAACGACATCGAACCGCACCTCAGCGTCTCCGCAATTCATTGGTCACCGACCGTTCGCACCGTGCGGCATGCTGGTAGAACTACCCGTATGATTTCCCTCGAATTTCGCCTGAGGTTGTGTCACACTAAATCCACGTCTCTCGATCGCAGGGCTGGTTCGCTCGGAACGCCCCCACTCTCTACTCGGGACATCGGCTATGCACTTCACCAGGTTCATCGTGGGCATCGCACTACTCATCTGTCCCATCGCTGTCGCCTCGGCGGCTGGACAGCCACGGCAACAGTTGCTGCAAGTCTCGTCAAATCAAGTGGGCATGCTCACGTATCAGGTGAGTAAGCCGGTGTACTACGACGAACAATTTCAATACACCGAAATGGTTCCGTTCACCGTCACCAAAGAAGTGGTCGTCGATGGACAGACCCAAACCGTCGCGGAGACGCAGTACAGGCCCGAAACCAACACAGCGACTCGGAAAGTCTGCAAGTTCGTTTCGGAACTCGTCTGTCGTCCCGTTGACCTTAAGGCTGCCAAAGCCTTTGAAACGAATGGCCAGCCGATATCCGCCGCCTCGCTCGCCCAGCGCTGTGCAGATCCCACGCTGGTTGTCGTCTCGGCTGATGACCAGATGATTCCCGAATACTATGCCAGCTTGTTCAAACCCGGCACGATGATTCTGGCGTTGCCACCGGAACCCAAACCGATGCCGATGATGATCCCTGCGGTCGTGCCGCAACCGGCCGCTGCTCCGGTCACACCCGCACCGGTGGCTGTTGATGCACCACCGGCGGCACCGCAACCTGTCGAACTAATTCCTGCCCCCGCCGTGGCACCCGTGCCATCCGTAACCGCTCCGACTCCGGGCCTGGCTCTTGCGGAGCCTGTCGCCCCGCTGCTGCCCTTCACGCAACAGCCCGAGTTTGTGTTCCTCAGCCGCGATGGGGCCGACCTGCTGAAGATTCGGCAGATGGTGGAATCTCTCCAACCCGTCGAGGTGACCATTGTGATTGGCGCAGGCAGCAGCACCGTCGAAAAGGCGATGACCGTCGAACAATCGTCGCGGCGGCATATCAATACCTCTGTCCCCTGGAAGATCGTCACCGCCAGCCTGCCCGTCGAAGGGGAGCTGACTCATAGCCGTGCGAAAGAAAAGCTTGGTCAGGGTGAGGTCGTGGGGTTGATATCGCTGGATGGCAAAGCCGTCGAGCCGGGGTGGCTCAAGAATTTCAAACCGGACGTACTGGTAGTCAGCGGTGTGCGATTGCCCATCACAGCAGAGATGGCTCCGACACCACCATCACCGCCGATGATGGCCCCGGTGCTGCCGATGGTGATTCCGACTCCCCAGGTGGCACCACCCGCGACACCATGACGCTCTGCCGGTGTGCTGTGCGCTGAACATCAGATCCGGAGTGTGGCGGATGCGGCGTGCGACGTACAAATCGGGCTTGTCAGCCGCCGCGCGAGGCCCTACAACTCGTGAGCGTTGACCTGCTCATCATGATTCCGTCGGAGGTGCCAACCCTTTTGCGAGGGCCTGGATGACCAACGGCGCCCGTCTCTGACGGGGCTGCATCTCGCCCTATTCGCCTGCGACTCCACCGTCGCAATCCGATGACAGGTCAATGCTTTGACCGCGCGGCCCGACCCCTCGGACCCCGCGGTCTTGTCTTTTCTCCGGCTCCCGTTGCAACTTGACCCCCGCTGAGTTAGAAGCGATGGCAGCGAGTTCACCGGAGCACCTTATGAGCATCTCGACATATCTGCTGGCAATCTCGGTTTTCACCGCCGATCTGGAGGCCCTTCACGAACACCTGGCACGCGGCCGGTACGACGAGGCGCAGGAGGCCATCGCAACGCTGACCGCTCTCGAACAGCAACAGCCCGACGTTCTGAATCTGCAGCTTCAGTTACACCGTCTGCATGGTGATCACGCTGCCGCCCGCAAGACGTTAGATGCGGCGATTCAAACCGATCCGAAGAACGCGCTGTGGCACACGCATCTGGCGCAGTTGGCATTGGACCGGGGCGACGTGACCGCAGCCAAGTCCGCCGTTGATATCGCGCTGCAACTCAATCCCAATCTGCCCTTCGCCCGCATGGTACAGGCCGATTTATGGACCGCCACCGGTGACTTGAAACAAGCCAGCGAAGGCTATCGCTGGTTTGTGCGGTACTACAACCGCGCTCAACCGACCGATGCTGAAACACTGATGTTCATCGCGAATGGTGCGGCACAGTATGCCCGCTGGAAAAGTGTCTCGCAGATCTTCGATTTCATTGTCAACACATTGTGCGCGGATGCCCTGAAGGATGACCCCGATTGCTGGGAGGCGAACTCCCTGGCGGGGGCGTTGCTGCTGGAAAAGTACAACCGGGCCGATGGTCTGCCCGAGTTGCAGGCCGCGCTCGCGATCAATCCCCACGCGCTGGAAGTGCACGCCATTCTGGCGGCACAGTCACTGGAGCAGATGCAGTATGACGACGCGCTCAAACACATCGGGAAGATTCTGGAGATCAATCCGCGCCATCAGACAGCGCTGCGCTTGAAAGCGGAAACCTTTCTGCTGCAAGGTCAGGCGAAAGAGGCGTATGAATGGTTGCTGCAGGCTCGTGAACTCAACCCCATCGATCAGGAGACCGTTGCCCTGGCGGTCTATTTCGAGATTCTCAAGGGTGACACTATCACGGCGGAGCGATTAAAGGAGTTGCTCGCCTCTCTGGAACAGATTGACCAGTGGAAGACGTCCGATTCACCCGTGGAAACGCTCATTGTTGACCTGGCCAGAGTGAATCCGCATCCCGGCTACTTTTTGCAGAAGTTGGGAAAACTGTTTGAGGGTCAGCGCAAGTTCGCCTATGCCGAGGCGTGCTATGCCCAGGCAATTGCGACCATGCCGCAACTGTCTCAGCCGAAGACCGAACTCGGCATGCTTTACTTTCAGGCGGGGCGGATCGAAGAAGCGCAGAAGTTGCTTGATGCCGCGTTCCAATCCGATCCGTATCATGTCCGCGTGAGCAACATGCGGAAGGTGCTGAAGGTGCTCGATGGTTATGCGAACATCGCCACGCCGCACTTCGTCATCCGGGCTGATTCGCAACTCGACAGCGTGCTTGCCAGGTACATTGCGGAGGAACTGGAAGACGTCTATGCCGACGTGACCCAGGAATACGGCTTCGAGCCACCGCAGCGCACACAGATTGAGATCTATAACAAATCGAAGGGCCTGGGCGGACATCAGTGGTTCAGCGCCCGCATGGTCGGTCTGCCGTGGCTGCAAACCATCGGTGCGTCAACGGGTCTGATCATTGCGATGACGTCCCCCTCCGCAACGGAGGAACCATTCAACTGGGCCCGCGTGGTGCGGCATGAATTTGTGCATGTGGTGACGCTGCAGCAGACCGATTTCAACATTCCGCACTGGTTCACCGAAGCGCTGGCGACGCGGGCCGAAGGGTACCCGATGCCCCACAGTTGGAATGCGCTGTTGCAGAAGCGGTTCGCGGAGCAAAACCTCAAGAATCTGGATAATCTGCACCTGGGATTTCAACGGGCCGAGTCGCGCGAGGATTGGGATTTCGCCTATTGTCAAAGCGTGCTGTACGCCGAGTACTTCATCGAACGGTTTGGTACCGATGCGCTGCCGAAATTGCTGAATGCGTATCGTCACACGCGTTCGACCGATGTCGCCCTGAAGGCCGCGTATGACGTCGACAAGGCCGATGTTGAAGCGGGGTATCTCGATTTCCTCAAACAGCGTGTCGCGAAGTTGCAGGCAGTCTCGGATGACCCCGCGATCGATGCTGACGAAGTGACCGCACGCTACAAGACGATGCCGGACGATCTGACAGCGCAGGCAGACTATGCCCAGGTGTTGCTCCTCAAGCGCAAGCTCGATGAAGCGGAAGCCCTCGCCGAGAAGGTGCTGATGACCGACCCGAAGCACTCGACCGCCGCGCTCGTACTGGCCCAGATTCGCGTCGTTCAGAAAGAGGAAGAGATCGCGATCGATCTGTTGACGCAAGCGTATGATCCGGAACAGCCGCACCGGAAACTGTGGCTGCTGCTGGGGCAGTTGCAGTTAAAGCATGAATCGGGAAAATCGGCATTGCAGCATTTTCTGCGAGCGACGCAGGCATTTCCCGATGACCCGCTCTGGCTGCGGGGATTGGCTCAGGCAGCGGATGCTCTGCAAGAGACTGCGACCCTCAAGAACACCCTGGAACAGATTGCGGCGATCGATGCGGAATCGGTCGTGGAACGCCTGCAACGGGCCGAGATCGCTTTGGATGAGCAGGACTACGCGAATACCGTGAAGTATGCCCAATTGGCTTTGCAAGTGGATGTGCTCGATGTCGCGATACACCAGACACTGGCGCGAGGCTATGTTGGACTGCGGAATTTCGCCGCAGCCATCACTGAGTATGAGGTGGCGTTGTCACTCAAACCTGGCGATGAGACGCTGCAACAGGAACTCGATACCGCACTTCGCGAAGCCGGGAACACGTCGCCGTCCACGAAATAAGCTTCATGGGATGGGTTGAATCGCATAGAATGCCTCGTGATCACCCATCGGACTGGAGGACATCATGTGCCGATTTCATGTGGCCTTACTGCTCAGCAGCCTGGCAGGCGTTATCGGCTCGGCGGACGAACCGGCACAGCCGTTTCCATTCAAACTGCCCGATGCGCAGGCTTTGCAGGCGTCGATCCGCGATCAACTCTGGGAAGACTTTGAGATGCAGACGCTCGGTGGCCGTCAGTTCTGGGGTGATGTGCAGTTCTTTCACGGCTACCGCATTCAACAGAACGTCTTCACCGGACATTACCGTCTGCTCGATGAACACGACTGGCGACATGCATCGGGGACTTTGGAAGAATGTCGGCACAAACTCGAACAGCTGCGCGTCGAAAAGAAACTTCCGCCGATGTCGGGCAAGGGAGTCATCTTGCTGCATGGGATCATTCGTTCCTCCAAATCGCTGTATGTGATGGCCGACCAGTTGCGTGCCGAAGGCTTCACGGTCTTTCCGATGGAGTACCCCAGCACGCAGATCAGCATTCCCGAGGCGGCCGACTATCTGAATTCGATCATCGAACACACCGACGGCATCGAGGAACTCCATTTAGTCGGGCATAGCATGGGGGGCCTCGTGATTCGCGCGTGGTTTTCGAAATACGCAGACCCGCGCGTGCAGCGCGTGGTGATGCTGGGCACGCCCAACTATGGGGCCGAAATGGCCGACCACCTGAAACGGAACCTGCTGTTTCGCACGGTCTTTGGACCAGCGGGACGACAACTCGTCACCGATGAAGCCGGGCTCATTCCGACTCTGCCTACTCCGCCTTGCGAGTTCGCCATCATCGCGGGCGCGCGGGGGAAACCGAACGGCTGGAACCCGCTGATTCCCGGCGACGACGATGGCACGGTGACCGTGGAAAGTGCCCGATTGCTGGGAGCCAGCGACTTCGCAACCGCCCCGCTGTTGCATCATGCCCTGTTGGGGGATCGCGACGTCAGTACACAGGTGGCCCGATTTCTCAAGACAGGCTGTCTGCGGGAAAATGGCGAGAAGGCACCGGTGACAGGCAAGGAGGAAGGAGGAAATATGAAGGAGGAATAGCTGGTCTCCTCAACTTCATCCTTCATCCTTCCTAATTCATCCTTCCAACACTCCCATCCGCTGCCCGAGTTCTTTAAGGATGGCGACATCGCTGTCGGGGCGACGGATGCCCTGCGGGTGGGGTTCGTCGCAGGTCACCCAGTCTCGCAGTTTCAGGAACATCGCCGCAGTGTGTTTGTAGGCGGCACCCGGAGTGCGGAACGCAAAGTATCCCAGGTACTGCAACTGATCGTTGAGTTCAAAGAACCGCGGATCGCCCGCTTCCCAGAAGGTATCCCGCAGTGCGAACAGGTCGGGGGCGAATGTACTGAGACCCAGCAGGTAATCGCTGCCGTACATGATCATGTCGATGGCGAAATCGTTGCCGGTGTAGACCTTAAACTCCGGCCGATGCTTATCCCGCAGTTGCAGCCGTTCCCACTCTGGCTGGCGATGAAACGAGGAATGTTTCATGCCCACGCACTGGGGTACCAGCATCATCCCCTTGAACGTTTCCAGATCATACACCGCACCAAAAGGGGCCAGGTCGGTGGTTAACTCGAAACCGAGAAATCGGTCCGCATGCCGACCAAGTGCGGTGTAACTCGCGACGATTTCCGGTCCCGGCTGCTGCGTCAATCCGTAGGATTGAAACACGATGGGCGTGCCGCCGTGCTGTTGAATCGCCTCGAACCGCGTGGCGTAACCGGCTTCGTTAAAGGTCGCGCCGGGTTGATCGGCGACATAGGCCCCTGCCACAAACGGACCATTGCCGAGGATCGCCTGGGTCCGTCGCAGCACTTCATCCTGCGTGGCGACATCGATCAGGTTGATGTAACCCGTGTCCATATTGACGGCGGGAATCAATCCGGCGTTGGCGGTTCGTTCGACATGGGCCTCAAACGCAGGCCAGTCGACATCCCCGTTCGATGACGTGAACGGCAACAGAATCGCCGAGATGCCGGTCACTTTCCGCCGCGGCCGCAGCATGGTGAGAGGTTGCATGGGTAGTTCCAGACGCTAAAGGATGAAGTCGGAAGGATGAAGGATGAAATGAAAATATCTGCTCTTCATCCTTCCTATTTCCTCTTTCATCCTTCCGATTGCAACCCATCTTTGCCCACGCGGGCGCAGAAGTCGCCGAAGGATTCACCCGGCTGGCGTTCCGCCTTGTATTGCAGCAGCACGGGCGACAGAACTTTCACGATGTCATCTTGTGGAATCAGGTCTTTGAAGATGAACCCCAGGCGTGTCCCCTCCGCATTGCCGCCGAGGTAGATCGTGTACTTGCCTAGCGTCTTGCCCACGAGACCGATATCGGGAGTATAAGGCCGGGCACAACCATTCGGGCAACCGGTCATGTGGACCGCGATTTTCTCAGCGAGCAACCCGAGCTTGCTGAGTTCGACTTCGAGTTGATCGATCACGCCGGGCAGCGCCCGTTCCGATTCGGTGATCGATAAGCCACATGTCGGAAACGCGGGGCAGGCGATCGAATACCGTCGCACCATTGTCAGTTCATGATCCTGTTTGATGCCATGCTCGGTCAGCAGCTTGTTGATATCGGCTTTGTCCTTCGGATCGATATCGCACAGGATGACCGACTGCAGCGCGGTTAAGCGTGTTGGCATGCCATACTTTTGCAAGATGGTCCGCAGGCCGGTTTTGATGCGCAGGTCGCCCTCATCCTTGATGCGGCCGGTTTCGATGTTGATGCCGAGGAATAGCTTGCCATCGCCCTGTTCGTACCAGCCGATATGGTCATCGACGCCGGTGACATCGGCGGCATGCGGCGTGGGAAGCGACTGGCCGTAGTACTCTTCAACCTTCGCCTTGAACGTTTCGATGCCCCAGTCATGAATCAGATACTTCATGCGGGCACGCTTGCGGTCTTCACGGTTGCCGAAGTCGCGTTGCACTTTGACGATGGCTTCCGCGACACCGATGACTTGATCGGGTTTGATAAAAGACAGTTTCTTGGCGAGTGCAACGAATGTCTTTGCAGCAGCAGGCGTGACACCCATGCCGCCACCGACGAGGACGTTGTAGCCCACGATCTGGTTGTTCTCGACAACCGCGAGGAAGCCGAGATCCTGCGTGTAGATATCGATGCAGTTGTCTTCGGGCAGGCAGATGCCGATTTTGAATTTGCGGGGCAGATAGGTCTTGCCGTAGATCGGTTCCTCGACCGGTTGCCACTCGGCGACATTCTGCGTTGTGCCGCTGTCGTCGGTCAGAAAGATCTCATGATACGCCGTCGACTTCGCGGTGAAGTGCTGCGCCAGTTGTTCACCGGCGGCCTGCATGTCGTCGAAGACGGCATTGTTCTTGAAGGGCGCGGGGCAGCACATCACGTTGCGGTTGTTATCGCCGCAAGCTCCCTTGGTCGTCAGGAGCATGCGATTGATGCCCTGGATCGCGGCTTTCAAGTGATCCTTGATGACGCCATGTAACTGGAAGCCTTGCCGGGTGGTGACCCTCAGCGTGCCATTGCCGTACTGTTCGCAGAGGTCCAGATGGGCAAGGAACTGTTCCGCCGAGACCCGTCCACCGGGAATGCGGGTCCGCACCATCATCATGTACTGTTTGCCTTTGGCGGTGCCATCGGCGTTTTTGGCTTTGCGTTCGTCGCGATCATCCTGCTGATACATGCCGTGCGGCTTCAGCAGTTGCTCCGAATCGGAGCAGAAATGATCCACATCGGACATGATTTCGGGACCGAGCACGCCGCGGAGTTGTCGGCTCTCGATCTTGATATGTTCAACTTTGCTGAGTTTGGTGGTGTCAGTCATCCGTGTTCGCTCCGAAGATCACAAGCACATTGAGCCGCGAGACGGAGTCGAGCGCTGTTTGGATGGCTCGACTTCGTCTCGCGGCTAAGGTGGTCAGCCGTTATGATAGGCGATCCTGGAAAACCTGACGAGTCGAGCCGTCCGGAAGTTCATGCCGGGGTGCGAGATTCCTGAAAATGAGGATATTTTCGATGGTGACAAGGCGGAATTCGCTGCTGCCGTGGTCGTTAGGCGGACTGGTCCTCAGCTGGGTGTGTACGGCGATTCCCGCAATGGCCGCCGATCCGGACCTGCCGATTCCCGAAACGGAAGAGACCTGGCAAGTGCTGTATCTGGCGGGTCAGCGCGTCGGTTATGCCCGCATCCAGATGGCCCCGGTCGAGATTGAAGGGCAAATTCAGGTTCGCACCGCCGCGGAAACCATGCTCACGATCAAACGGTTCGGGCAGGTGCTGCGGATGAGCACCACGCTGGAATCGCGGGAAACTCTGTCGGGTGATCTGGTGCAGTTCCACTTCGCCATGGCGAACCCCCCTGCGAGCAGTTCCTCGACCACGGGGACCATCGCGAATGGGACGTTATCGCTGGCAAAGGAAGTCGACGGCCGCAAGACGACTCTGTCTCAGCCGTGGACTGCCGGGGTCAAATCCCCTACCTATCAAGACCGTCTGCTGCGACTGAAGCCTCTGAAATCGGGCGAGACCACGACCGTCGAAACCTTTTTCCCCGAATTCAACAAACCCGGCACGGTGACGATTGAAGCGGGAGATTACGAAGAAATCGCTTTGCTGAACGGCGAAAAACAGCGCCTGCAAAAGCTGGTGGTCTCGAACTCGTTGCTGCCCGCCGCCAAGACCAAGGCGTGGGTGAATGCCGCCGGGCAATCGATCAAATCATCGACGAGCATGCTGGGGACGGAAATGGTGACCTACACCGTTCCCAAAGCGGAAGCCCTGAAGTCACTGTCGGTCGAGGAACTCGACCTGGGGATTGCCACACTGGTCAAAGTGACCAGGATCCCCGATCCCTATGCCACGCAGCAGGTGGTCTATCAGATCGCGATTGAGGATGCCGATCCGTCCACAGAGATCCCCACGGGTGACACTCAAACCCTCAAGAAGATTTCCGATCATGTTTCTCAACTGACGGTGACCGCCATTCCTTTGCCAGATTCCGCGACGATCGGCGATGTCGATGCGGCGTACCTCGGCAGCAACGATTATTTGCAGGTGAATGACGAAAAGGTCCGGCAGCATGCGCAGGCCGCAGCAGGTTCGCTGACCGATCCGGCGGCGATCGCCAGATCGATGGAAGTCTATGTGCAGCGAACATTGTCGAAGAAGAACTTTTCGACGGCACTGGCTTCTGCCGGGGAAGTGGCCCGCAATCTGGAAGGCGACTGCACGGAACACGCGGTCTTGTTGGCGGCGATGCTGCGGTCGAAGGGAATTCCCTCACGGGTTGCCGTCGGACTGGTGTACATCGATAACCCACCGGCATTTGGCGGCCATATGTGGACGGAAGCCCATCTCAACGGGCAGTGGATTCCGCTCGATGGCACGCTCGGCCGCGGCGGGATTGGTGCCACCCACATCAAGCTGGGAGATGCCAGTTTTGACGACAAAGACGGAGCACCGCTCGCCGCGTTTGCCTCACTGATGTCCATCATTGGGAAGCTGCAGATCGAGATCGTCACGGCGAAGTAGCGAGCGAAGGGCCAGTCAACAAAGTGCCAGAGTCACAAAGTGGCAGGGTGCCAGAGTGGCAGGGTGCCAGAGTTCAAAAGGCCGCGCTGTCACGTTCTCTGACACTTTGAAACCCGATTTCGGAGCGGTCTGACGCCTCCCCTCGTTGGGTTCACATGACCCGACCGTCGGGAAGATTTTCCCTCAAGGTTTGATCTTCTCCGGTTCGACGAAACCCGATACGCTCACCTCGAAACCCGGTCTGCGGAGTTTGGTCGTTCGCCCGAAAGCTCTGCAAACTGCCAGCGGAATGGATGCCGCATGTCGATTCACCCGACCGCCGTGGTTGATCCACGAGCGGAACTTGATGCCAGTGTTGAAGTTGCGCCGTATGCCATTATTGATGGCCCGGTACGTATTGGCGCGGGAACCCAAATCGGTCCCCATTGCCATCTGCTGGGACACACCAGCATTGGCCCTGGCTGCCGTATTCACGCGGGCGCGGTCATTGGCGACCTTCCGCAAGACCGCAGTTTTGCTGGCGGAGACAGTGCGGTCACCATCGGTGCCGAAACCATCATTCGGGAATATGTGACCATCCATCGCGGAACCAAGCCGGGCACGACGACGGTGGTTGGCGAACGCTGCATGATCATGGCGCATGCCCATGTCGCGCACAATTGTCAGGTTGGTAACGACGTCATCCTCGTCAATGGGTCGTTGCTCGCTGGGCATGTCACCATCGGCGATCGCGTCGTGTTGTCGGGCAATGCGGCGATCCATCAGTTCTGCCGGGTGGGTGAACTGGCGATGATTGGTGGACTCTCAAAAATTACACAGGACATTCCCCCCTTCCTGATGTTCGATGGCCAGGGGATGTGCGTGGGGATGAACGTCATCGGCATGCGTCGCGCCGGGCTCGATGCCGCCGAACGCGCCGAAATCAAAGTCGCCTATCGCCGGTTGTATCGCACGCCGGGCAGCATGACGGCTGCCGTGGATGCCTTGGCCCCGTTGCTGACAACTGCCGCCGGGTTACGGATGCTGGCGTTCCTGCAAGCACCATCGAAGCGGGGCATTCATGGTCATGCCGAACAGGATGCTGCGACCATTCCCCTGCCCACGGTCATCCAGCAGGCCGCCTGAGCCAGCCAGTCGATCAGAAACTTTTTTCATCCGGAAGCCCGGGGCATCGCGATCCCTGGGCTTCCTGCGTAATGTCGTGGACCCATGACGCTGCAATACTTCGTTGAACATCTTGCGGTGGTCTTTGGTGCGGTGACGGGGGCCCTCGCCGCACGCGGTAAAAGCATCGACCTGTTCGGCGTAATCGTGCTGGGGTTGGTGACTGCGGTCGGCGGTGGCACGCTGCGAGACCTGCTGCTCGATGTTCCCGTCTTCTGGACCAAGGACTCGGCGTATCTCATCACCGGATTCCTCGCGGCGCTGGTGATGTTTTTTTCGGTGCGCATGTTGCAATTGCCGACCGGGCTGCTGCAAGTCGCCGATGCGTTCTTCCTCGCGTTCGTGGTGATGCTGGGCACGGCGAAGACCTGGAACCTGGGGCATAGCTGGCCCATCTGCATCGTGATGGGGGTCGCGACGGGAGTCGCCGGGGGGATTCTGCGTGACGTGCTGTGCGGTCAGATTCCGATGGTTTTCCGCTCGCATATCGATCTGTATGCCACCGCGGCGATGATCGGCACGGTCGTCTATCTCATCGGATCGAGCTGGCATCCGAAGCATCCGTCGAACCTGATTGCGGGCGTCCTCACGATTGTCGTCTTGCGATTGGCCGCCGTTCGCTGGCGAATCCGTCTGCCCGAATTTGACCCTGGCAGCGAACGCTGAACAGATTTTCGGGCATTGATGCGTTATAAAAGCAGCGAGCGGGGGGCGTGAGCCCCCTGAGTGCGTGGTGACAGGGTGTCAAAGTGACAGAGTACCAGAGTGGGAACATTCTGAAGCTCTCTTTGGCACTCTGGTACTCTGACACTTTGTTACTTCGATTTCGCATTCAGGGGGCTTACGCCCCCCGCTCGCTGTTCATTTCACATCTGCGGACTCTTCTACTATGCCCACACCTACTGTTGATCGTCGCCAGTTTCTGTCTGCCACGGCTGCCGCTTCGGCCGGGGTCATGCTGGGGGCCCCCTTTGTGCATGCCACGCAGAAGTCCGATGCCCCGCTGATTGTGGGCGAGGGGGATTACAAGTTCCAGGTGCAGCACGCATGGCCGCAACTTCCCAACAAGTACACCTGGCAGACCACGCACAACGTGGCGGTCGACAAGGCGGGCAACCTCTATGTGATTCATGAGGGTCGCGAGGAACTCAAGGACCATCCCTCGATCTTTGTCTTCGATAGCGAGGGAAAATTCATCCGTGCGTTTGGCGAACAGTACCAAGGGGGTGGGCACGGCATCGAAATCCGTGAAGAAGGGGGGCAGGAGTATCTTTACGTCTGTGCCTACCAGATGAAAAAGACCTTCGCCAAACATGACCTGAAAGGCGAAACGGTTTGGCAGCAGTTTGCCCCGATGCAGTCAGGCGTGTACGCCGCCGAGGAAGACACCAAGCCCGCAAAAGTCTGGGGCCGCGACCGCTTCATGCCCACCAACTTCGCGTTTCTTGACGATGGCGGGTTCCTGCTGGTGGATGGTTACGGGGCGTTCTATGTCCATCGGTATGACCGGGACGGCAAGTGGGTTTCATGCTTCGGCGGAGCCGGTAAAGGTGAAGGCAAGTTCGCGACACCGCATGGCGTCTGGGTCGATAACCGCGCTGGTCGCACGCCCTCGATCGTCGTCTGCGATCGGGCCAATCACACGTTGCAGTACTTCAACATGGAGGGCGAGTATCAGGAAACGCTCACCGGGTTCGGTTTGCCCGCCAATGCGGAAACCTGGCAGAACCTGCTCGTGATTCCGGAACTGCATGCCCGCGTGACGCTCTTGAATGAAAAGAATGAAGTGGTCGCGCGGCTGGGTGAGGATGTCGCCCGCGTCACCGGCAAAGACGGCGGCAAGATCCGTGGCGACGATCAACTCTGGCAAGCAGGCAAATTCGTCCATCCGCACGATGCCTGCTTCGGTCACGACGGCAGCATTTTCGTCGCCGAATGGGTCGGCACCGGCCGCGTGTCAAAACTGCAACGGCTGGGGTAGTCGGGTAAGGACTCTGGGTTTATTTCTTGCGCACAGTCACCAGCACTTCAACACCCACGGCATCGGCCATCCGCTGGACAGTTTCGAGCGTTGGGTTTTCGCTGACTTCCAAGCGTGCGAAATTGCCAGAGTCTACGCCCATCTTTTCCGCCACGGCATTCGCGGCCAGACCTGCGGCAAGCCGCTGAGCACGTATGGCTTTTGTAACGTCCGTAAGACTCACCGCCTGCCCCTCGGCCAGCAAGGCCCTGTGGCGGCCCCGGGTTTCTTCCGCGTCGGCCTCAGCATCTTCCCAGGCTGTTTGCCACCGGACCTTCTGCGCCGGGGTTGGTGGCCCTGTGATCCGTTTGCGCACCATCTTCTTAGCCATGATCAATCCTCAATCGAATAAGCGGTGATCGGGTAAATCGTCATCTCATCGATGTACTCATAAATCACCAGAATCAGCGTGCCATCGACTGCAAACCCGGCTTGCTCCCAACGGTCTTTCACCTTGTTGCGACGTTCCGGACCATAGGTGTCGACTAAGGCCTGCTCCACATCCTCCATATTCAGGCCATACTGGGCAATATGATCGACATTGCTGTGGCGGACGTCCGAAACGTCTTCCGGCATCACCCAGCGGATGTCAAACCACATCGCCCAGTCCTTCAAGTTGCTGACTGTGTTATTACACAGCCAGCTGTATTTAAACACAGTTCTGCATTGGGTGCCATTGTGAAATCTGAAAAAAAAGCAGGACCACATTCGCAGTGCGGATGGGCCTGCTGCGCATCGTTGACGAATCAGGTGCAGACTCCCTCTACCCTGTCGAGTATTTTCGACCGGTGATCGCCGCCAGGAATCTGTTTCAACATGTCGAAGGGAAATAGCCCGCGCCTGGCGTTGCCGCGTGGCTAAGACCAATCGTCAATACTCCGGGGCCAGTCGTCCTTGAGGAGTCGCGATAGAGACCGGTCGGCGAGTACCTTGCCGCCGGTCTGACATTTCGCGCAGTAGTTGGTTTCATTGTCCGCGTACTGAATGCGTTGCACCGGGGCCTGACAGACCTGGCAGGGCTGACCGAACTTGCCATGCACCGCCATCTCGGGACGAAACGCCGTCACGCGTTCCGGGAACTTCACTGTCGACTCCGACCGCAGACGATCGATCCATAGTTGCAGCGTGTCACGCAAAGCCTGATGCAACCGCATGAAATCGTCGTCGGTCATCTTCTGCGTTTGCAGCAGCGGCGACATCCGCGCGGCATGCAGAATCTCATCTGAGTACGCGTTGCCTATGCCGCTGAGCAAGTGTGGATCGGTCAGCGACCGCTTGATGGTGTGATTCTCTTGCGTGAGTTGTGCCCGAAACTCGGCGAGGGTCATCGTGAAGACATCGATGCCACCGGGATCATGTGCCTGCAATGCGGTTATGCCACGCACCACCGACAACGACGCCCGGCGTTTTGATCCCGCTTCCGTCAGCGTCAACCGGCCATTGGGAAAGGTAAACGCCGCCAGATCGGACTTCGATTTGAACTTGGAACCCGATGGCTTCAGTTGGTCGGCTGGTTTCCAGTGCAGGCGACCGGCGATCATCAGGTGCAGAATCAGATAGAGATCGTCGTCACAACCGATCGCAATGCGTTTCCCCAGCCGCACGATTTTTGTGACCGTTTTCCCGTGACTCGTTTCGACGGGCGGATCGAATGTCCGCAACAGAAACGGGCTGAAAATATCGATTCGTTCCAGGCGTTGCCCGACGATCCGACGCTCCAGCGCCTCCTGATAGACGATAATATCGGGCAGTTCCGGCATGAATATTCCCTTCGCCGCGAGACGAAGTCGAGCGTGGATATCGCTGCAGCACTCGGCGTTGCCTCGCGGCTAACGGTATCCTTTCGAGAAACACCATTCCCGATCATAATACGCGTTCACGATCGTTCCCGCAGTTTTCGAGGTCGTCATGAAGTTTGCCCTGGTCATCCCGGATGGATGTGCCGATGAATCGCAGCCGTCGTTAAGTCACAAGACTCCGCTACAGGCCGCCCATGTCCCGCACATGGACGAAGTCGCCCGCTTGGGCATTGTGGGCCAGGCCGATCATGTTCCCGCATCGATGCCGTCGGGCAGCGATGTCGGCACGATGAGCCTGTTCGGCTATGACCCGCTGAAGTATCACACCGGTCGCGCGCCGATCGAAGCCGCCGCACAGGGGATTACGCTCGGCCCGGACGACTGGGCCATCCGCTGCAACTTCGTCACGGTCATCAACGAGGTGATGAAAAGCTTCACCGCCAGTCAGATTCCGAATGACGTGGGGGCCGCCCTCATCGAGGAACTGCAACGTGATCAGTGTGGCGATCCGCATTGGAAGTATTTCACCGGCGTGAGCTATCGCAATCTGCTGATCTACCGGGCACGCGATGGTCAACCGGGGCCGTTCAGCATGCCGGAGACCACCTCGACACCGCCGCACGATATCACCGACCAACCGATCGGCCCGCATCTTCCGGGTGGACCAGGGGGCGATGTGCTGCGGGCGCTGATGGAACGAAGCAAACCGCTCTTCCAGCAATGTGCGCTCAACACGGCACGTGGCGATCAGGCCGCGACGCAGACGTGGTTATGGGGTCAGGGGAAGCGGCCGTCGTTTCCATCATTTCAGGAGCGCTTCGGGAAGCGCGGCGCGGTGATCACGGCGGTTGATCTGTTGCGGGGCATGGGGCGGCTGGTTGGGTTCGATGTCGTCGAAGTGCCAGGGGCAACGGGCTATCTCGATACCGATTACGCGGCCAAGGGTCGCTATGCGATTGATACACTCAAGTCCGGTATGGACTTCATCGTGGTCCATGTCGAAGCGACCGATGAAGCCTCCCATGAGGGGCATGCTCATGAGAAGGTGAAAGCCCTCGAACAGATCGATCAGCACATCGTCGGCCCCGTGCATGAGTATTTGAGATCGCAGGGAGACTACCGACTGGTGATCTGCCCCGATCATCCGACGTTCCTGCGAACCAAAACGCACAGTCACGGTTATGTCCCCTTCACCATGTGTGGTACGGGTATCACGGCTGATGACCTGGCGACCTATGACGAAGTCACGGCGGCGAAGACCGCGATCACGCTCGATCAAGGTTCTGAACTGATGCCGCTGTTCTTCCGGGGGGCGTGAGAAGTAAGGATGAAACAGGAAGGATGAAGTAGGAATTGTATGGCATCATCGGCCAAGTGTCAGTCAAAGGTAGTCACCCGCGTGTCAGTCAACGGTAGTCAGTTGGTACAAGGTGGTCTTTCCGAGGAGCATTCGATGATTCAAAACATCGGTGGAGAGATTGCGGCGCGAG